>Ga0209118_1000987_pt1 | contig 14039 bp, 9 predicted proteins | sample BlaSpr_A8_Ref_M1_FD_187988 | JGI IMG/M metagenome (GOLD analysis project Ga0209118, IMG submission 187988) | Forest soil microbial communities from Thunder Bay, Ontario, Canada - Black Spruce, Ontario site 2_A8_Ref_M1 (SPAdes) (version 2) | ecosystem: Environmental > Terrestrial > Soil > Boreal...
TCCTCGAGCCCTACGGCCACGACGTGGCGAAGATCAAGCTCGAGGCGATAGACGAGCTGAAGGACCGGCCCAAGGCCAAGTACGTCGTCGTGTCCGCCATCACACCGACACCACTGGGCGAGGGCAAGACGACCACGACGGTCGGTCTCGGCGACGCGCTCGGCCGCATCGGAAAGCGTGCGGTGGTCGCCATCCGCCAGCCCTCGATGGGTCCCACGTTCGGCATCAAGGGCGGCGCCGCGGGCGGGGGTTACAGCCAGGTCGTGCCGATGGAGCGCCTCAACCTGCACCTGACCGGTGACTTCCATGCCGTCACCTCGGCCCACAACCTGCTGGCCGCGATGATCGACAACTACATCCACCACAGCCTCCGCGAGTTTCCGATCGACCTTCACAGCATCACGTGGCGCCGCGTGCTGGACGTCAGCGACAGGGTGCTGCGCAACGTGGTCGTCGGGCTGGGCGCGCCCGAAGACGGTGTCACGCGACAGACTGGCTTCGACATCACGGCGGCGTCGGAGGTAATGGCCGTCCTGGCGCTGTCGACCTCGCTGCAGGACATGAGGCAGCGCCTCGGCCGCATGGTCATCGGCCTCGCCCGGGACGGGCGTCCCATCTCGGCCGACTCGCTTCACGCGGGTGGCGCCATGACCGTGATGATGCTCGACGCGATCAAGCCGAACCTACTGCAGACGCTCGAGAACACGCCGGTTCTGGTCCATGCCGGGCCCTTTGGCAACATCGCCAACGGCGCGTCGTCAGTGCTGGCCGACCTTCTGGGCGTCCGCTGCGGCGACTACGTCGTCACCGAGGCGGGCTTCGGTGCCGACATGGGAGCCGAGCGGTTCTTCAACATCAAGTGCCGCACCTCGGGCCTCGCTCCGGACGCCGCGGTGATCGTCGCCACCGTGCGGGCCCTGAAAGTCCACTCGGGCAAGTACCGAGTCGTCGCGGGTAAGCCCCTGCCGCCCGAGCTGCTCCAAGAAAACCCGGACGACGTCCTCGCCGGCGCGGCCAACCTGCGCAAGCAGGTGGAGAACATCCAGATCCATGGGGTGACACCGGTCGTGGCCATCAACGCCTTTCCGGGCGACCACCCGTCGGAGCATCGAGCCATCCGCGAGCTGGCGGAACATCTCGGCGTCCGGTCCGCGGTGTGCAACAACTTCGTCGAGGGAGGCAAGGGCGCGACCGAGCTGGCCGAGATGGTGGCGGCGGCGGCCGACGAGCCGAGCACGTTCCAGCTCCTCTATCCCGACGCCGCGACGCTGCGCGAGAAGATCGAGACCATCGCGCTGCGGATCTACGGCGCCCGTGGCGTCGAGTACGACGCGCCGGCGGCCCGCCAGCTGGACGCCTACGAGAAAAGCGGGTTCGGGCGCCTGCCTGTGTGCATCGCCAAGACGCACCTCTCGATCTCGTCGGATCCGAAGCTCAAAGGGGCTCCAACGGGCTGGGTGCTGCCGGTTCGGGAGGTGCGTGCCTCGGTCGGCGCGGGTTTCATCTACCCGATCTGCGGCGAGATGCGGACGATGCCAGGCCTGCCGACCACCCCCATCGCGGCGAGCATCGACATCGACGTCAAGGGGAACATCCTCGGCCTGAGCTAGGTCGCGAACGGCGGGCCAAGGCGCGGGTGCCGGCTCCCGCGGGTTTCATGCCCGTGTCAAGCCCGCCAATGCCAGCACCAGCGGTTATCCGGCCGCCGAATACTTGCTGGCTCGAAGGGGTAGGAATACCCGTGATGAAGACTCAAACGATCGCAGCGGCGACGGGGGTGGGCGCGGTCGAGATCGCGGTCATCGACGCCGACCGCGCGCTCCGTTTCTACCGCGACTATGTCGGGCTAACCCCGATCGCCGGGGACGGGCCGGAGATTCGGATGGGGGCGGGCGGACGCGAGATCGTTGTCCTGCATCCGGGGGCACAGAGGCCGGTTGAGCAGAAGACCTCTGGGCTCTACCACCTCGCCATCGTCGTGCCCGACCGGCGCGAGCTTGCCCGGGTGATCGCCCGCATGGCTCAGCTGAGGTGGGAGCAGTACCCCACGGACCACGTGATGACCAAGGCGAACTACATCTGGGACCCGGACGGCAACGGCATCGAGATCTACGTCGAGTCGCCGGAGGACGGGACCATGGGGATGGTGAACGGCACCTACGGCGCGTGGGACAAGGACGGACGTCCCCGTTCGGGGCGCGATCCGATCGACCTGGAGGAGATGTTCAGCCACCTCACCGAGGACGACCGGACAAAGGACGGATTGCTAGCGCCGATGCCGCCAGGCACGAAGATGGGCCACGTCCACCTCCACGTCGCCGACGTCCACGACGCCCTTCGCTTCTACGTCGACCTGGTCGGATTCGAGGTCATGGGCAAGATGCCCGGCGTCGGGTTCATCTCGGCCGGCGGCTATCACCACCACCTGGGTTTGAACACGTGGGCGGGCCAAGGGGCAAAACCCGCTTCGCCTCGGTCGGCCGGCCTGCGCCGGTTCACCATCGAGCTGCCCACGCGGCGCGACCTGGACGACGTGGTCACCCGCCTGGAGCATGGCGAGGTCCGGGTTACGGAAGAGGCGGACGGCGTGGCGGCGAGCGATCCCTCGGCCAACCACGTCCTGTTCCGAGTGGCTAGCTAGACCGCTTCCGCTCGACCGCCTCCGCTAGAAGGGTTGCCAGGTCGAAGACCTGCAGCTTCGCGCCCGTCTCGCGCACTCCGTCGTCGAGCATCACGGTGCAGAAAGGACACGCCACCGCGAGTGTGTCGGCGCCTGTCGCCGCGGCCTCGCGCACACGCTCCTGGTTGATCGGCCGGCCGCGCTTCTCTTCCATCCACATCCTCGCGCCACCCGCGCCGCAGCAAAACGTGCGCTCGCGATTCCGCGGCATCTCCACGGCCTGGCCGACCGCGTCGACCAGCTCGCGAGGCTGCGCGCGCACGTCGTTGTGGCGGGCGAGGTAGCACGAGTCGTGGTACGTGATCTTGCGGTCGCTCGCCGCCGGAGACAGCCTGCCCTCGCGTACCAGCTGGGCGAGGAACTCCGTGTGGTGCACGACCTCGTAGCGGCCGCCGAAGTCCGGGTACTCGTTGCCGATCGTGTTGAAGCAGTGCGGGCAGGTGGTGACGATCTTCTTCACGCCCGCGCCGTTCAGCGTCGCGACGTTTTCGCCGGCCAGGCGCTGGTAGGTGTACTCGTCGCCCATGCGTCGGGCCGGGTCGCCCGTGCACGATTCGCGCGGGCCGAGGATCGCGAAGTCGACGCCCGCCTGCTGCATCAGCTTCGCCGTCGAGACGGCGCTCTTGCGGGCGCGCTCGTCGAAGGCAGGCGCGCAGCCGACCCAGAACAGCACGTCGGGCGCAGCCTCGCCGGGTTGCAGCACGCGCACGCCTAGTCCCTCCGCCCACTGCAGGCGATCGGCCTGAGGCTTGCCCCACGGGTTGGATGATCGGTCGACGTCGCGCAGCATCGTGCCCGCCTCGTCGGGGAAGCGCGATTCGACCATGACCAGGTTGCGGCGCAGGTCGATCACGTGGTCGATGTGCTCGATGCCGACCGGGCACTCGCGCACGCACGCCCCGCAGGTCACGCAGTCCCACACGACGTCGTCGGTGACCGCCGTGGGCACGATGGGCGTCGACGCCCCGCTCAGGAGCTGGTCGCGCATCGCCATGATCAAGAGCTTCGGCGACAGCGCCTTGCCGGTCGCGTAAGCGGGGCAGACGTCCTGGCAGCGGCCGCACTCGGTGCACGACATCGTGTCGAGCATCTGCTTCCAGGTCATGTCGCTCGCGCGTGCGGACCCAAAGCGAACCTCCGCCTCGGGCTTCTCGAAGTCGATCGGCTCGAGGCGACCTCGCGCGCCCGTCCGTCCGAAGTAGACGTTGAAGGCCGCGACCAGGATGTGAAGGTGCTTCGAGTACGGCAGGTAGACGAGGAACGAAAGGATGATGAGGACGTGCCCCCACACGGCCACGCGCTCGAGCACCGGCGCGACGGGGCCGACGAGGTGCGACAGCGCATTGGAGATGGGCGCCCACTGCGCCGGGTAGTCATTGAGGTGCAGCGCGATCTGCGACGCGTGCCACAACAGCAGCGTGCAGACTATGCCGGCGATCAGGGCGAGGATCAGGTCGGCTTCGCCCACGTGGCTGCCCTTGAAGCGAGCGGGTCTCTGCACCTTGCGGATCACGAACGCGGTGATCACGCCGGCCAGCACGAGCACCGCGAAGACGTCGACCAGGAATGCGTACCAGCCTTGCGCGCCGAGCCAGGGCAGGGTCGAGTGAGGATCGACGGCGCCGATCATCGCGATGAGGATCGTGGGGAAGAGGACGAGAAAGCCCCAGAAAATCGCGGCGTGCATCAGGCCCGGCAGCAGTCGCTGCAGCAGCTTGCTCTGGCCGACCACGACGGTCGCTTCGGCGCGAGCCCGTGCCGGCACGTCTCCGAATCGCGCCGCCGGCTTGCCGCTCCGCAGGAGCCGGTAGAGCGTCAACGCCCGGCGGGTGAACAGCCCGACTGCCACCACGAGCACGACCGCCAGCGCGATGCCCTGGACGACGGTCATCTCTGTTTGCGGATCTCGGCCGAGATGGCGGGCACGATCTCCTTCAGGTCTCCGGTCACGGTGTAGTCGGCGTTCAGCATCAGCGGAGCCTGCGGGTCAGAGTTGATCGCGAGGATGCGCTTGGCCCCTTTGAGGCCGGCCATGTGCTGCGTCGCGCCGGAGATTCCACACGCGATGTAGACCTCGGGCGCGACCTTGGTCCCCGTCTGGCCGACCTGGTCGCTGTGCGGCCGCCACCCGGCGCTCGTCACCGCGCGCGAGCAGCCGACGGCGGCGCCGAGGAGCTCGGCCAGCTCCTCGATGATCGCGAACCCTTCCTTCGAGCCGACCCCACGTCCCCCGCTGACGATCACCTTGGCCTCGGCGAGCGAGACTCCACCGGTGCTCGGCTTGACGTGATCGGAAACGCGGACGACCAGGTCGGCCGCGGCGGGAACCTTCACCTCGACTTCGGCGGGCGCCGGGCCGGTGTCGGCGGGCACCGTGTGCGGCGCCACGGTGATGAGCGGTCGGGGACCGTGCAGGCGGGCCTCCTCGAGCAGGCTGCCGCCCCACCGGAGCCGCGTCACCTCGACCGGCTCTCCCGGCGTCGCGGCGACGCAGTTCGCGGCAAAGGGTAGGCCCGTTCGTGCAGCCAGGCGAGCCATGACCTCATTGCCCCGCTCGGTGCCCGCGGCGAAAACGGCCGCCGCGTTCAACTGGTCCGCCGCCTCGGCGAGGGCCGCTGCGAGGGCGTCGGGCGCGAAGGGTTGCACGGCTTCCATCCGCAGGGCGCGCGGTTCGCCAAACCTGCGTGCGAGGGTGAGCGTCTGCCGCGACGCGTCGCTCTCATCCATCAAGACCAGAACCGTCATCGGGGTCCCCGGAAAATCGCCAGATTTTTTGGGGTGATCACAGCACTCCTGCCTTCTGCAGCATGTCGACCACGGCTGGTGCCGCCGCGGGGCCGCTGCCGAGCGACTCCGCCCGCCGGCCCTGGCCCGCCGGCACGGCCAACCTGGCGAGCTCGAGCCGCGGCTCGGGCCGTGCGGGGGTTGTGACGGCGACAGGCTTGGTGCGCGCGCGCATCTTGCCCGGCACCGAGGGATAGCGCGGCAGGTTCAGCCCTTCCTTGACCGTCAGCACCGCGGGCAGCGGCACGACGTAGACGTCGCGGCCGCCCTCGACCTCCTGCTCGCAGCGCACCGATGAGCCGTCGAGCGTCACCTTCTTCAGGCCGGTCACGCACGGACGGCCGAGCGCGTAGGCGACCCGGATGCCGACCTGGAATCCGCCTGAGTCGGCGGATTCGTTGCCGAAGAAGATGAGGTCGAAGCGCCCGTTCGCGGCCTCATCGGCCTGGATCGCTTCGGTCAGCGAGGCCGCCGTCGCCTCGGCATCGAATTCCTGACCATCCGCTTGGAGGTGGATCGCCCGGTCAATGCCCAAAGCCATCGCGTCGCGCAGTTGCTCGACGGCTTCCGCGGGGCCGAGCGTCAGCACGACCGAGTCGCCCTTGTTCGCCTCGATCAGGCGCACCGCCTCCTCGACGCCGCACTCCTCGTGCGGACTCATGGTGAAGCCGAGGTGCTGCGTGTTGATCGCGCGCCCGTCGTCGGTGAGCAGGATCCGCCCACCGGTGATCGGCACTCGCTTGATGCACGCCGCGATCCGCATGCCTATGCCGCCCCGCGCAGCGGACTCATGAACGAATGCGGGTGTTCTCGGGGTCGAAGAGTGGCGTGGCCCCCGCGACCGCGACCGTCACCGGGTAGCGCTCGCCCATGTACTCGACAAGCAGCTGGTTGCCCAGCACCGCCTGCTCCGGTGTGAGGTAGGCCATCAGGATGTGCTTGCCGACCGACGGCCCCGCCCCCGCACTGGTCACGTACGACCCGCGTCCCTTCCGATCGACGATCCGCTCGCCGCGACTGGTGAGGATCGGCTCGCGGCCGAGCATGTACCGCTTCTCGCCGCTTTTCGAGCTGTGGTCATCCACCGTGAGAGTGCACATGATCGCCGCCGGCTCCTCGGCGCGATGCCGCCGGTGCGCAGCCTTGCCTGTGAAATCGTCGTCCTTCACTTTCGGGGCCGCCATGCCGGCCTCGACCACGTTGTACTCGGTCTCGAGCTCGTTCCCGTGCGCCCGGTAGCACTTCTCGAGGCGGCCCGTGGTGCCATAGACCCCGATGCCGCAAGCGACGAGACCGTGCGGACCGCCGGCCTCCCACAACGTGTCCCACAGCTTCATGCCCTGCTCCATCGGGACGTACAGCTCCCAGCCGAGGTCGCCGACGTACGAGATGCGCGAGGCCAGGACGAGCTGCGTGCCGATCTCGATGACACGGCACGTGCCGAACTTGAAACCTTCGTTCGAGATGTCGTCCGAGGTCGTGCTTGCCATGATGTCGCGCGCGCGAGGCCCCCACAGCCCGATGGTCGTCATCGACGAGGTCATGTCGGCGATCTCAGCTCCAACGGCGAGCTGGTCGCGAAACCACTTCTTGTCGGACATGCCCGCGGCGCCGCCCGTGACGACGCGGAAGTGATGCTCACCCAGTCGCATGATCGTGAGGTCGGACTTGAAGCCCCCGGAGTGGCTGAGCACCGGCGTGTAGACGACGCGCCCGACTGGGACGTCCACCTGGCGGAGGGCCGCGCACTGCACCGACGCCAGGGCGCCCGGCCCGACGATGTCGAAGATCGTGAAAGCGGAGAGGTCGAACAGTCCCGCTCGCTCGCGCATCGCGAGGTGCTCGGCGTTGATGATCGGCGACCACCAGCGCGATTCCCACTCCGCGGTGCGGCGCGTCACGCGGTCGCCGAACTCCTCGAGCAGGGGCGCGTTCGACTCGTACCACTGCGGCCGCTCCCAGCCCGCCGCCTCGAAGAACACCGCGCCCAGCTCGCTTTCGCGGTTGTGAAACGGGGCAAGGCGGATGTTGCGGTTCGAGGCCCACTGCTCGCTTGGATGCACGATGCCGTACGTCTTGTTGAATCCCTCGGCCGCTCGCGCGCGCACGTGCGTGCGTGTCTTTTGATGTTCGTGAAAACGGGCGATATCGGAGGAGTGCAGGTCGATCTCCGATTCGCCGTGCACCATCCACTCGGCCATCGACTTGCCGGTGCCAGGCCCTTCCTTCACCCACACGGCGGCCGCCGACCACAGGCCCTTCACATCGGGCGACTCGCCGAGCACCGGCATGCCGTCCGGTGTCAGCGAAAGGATCCCGTTGATGGCGTACTTCACGCCGACCGTCTCGTCGCCGACGATCTCGGGCATCAGCTCGAGCGCGTGCTGCATCTGTTCCTCGAAGTCGGCCTGCGTGAACGGAAACTCGGTGGGCGAGAGCGCCGCCTGCTCGACGGGGGGCAGGTCCTCCGGGTCGTACAGGATCGGGCGGTGCGCGTACGAGCCGATCTCCAGGTCCCCACCCGCTTGCCGCTCGTACATGTTGGTGTCCATGTCGCGGACGATCGGGTGCTCGATGTCCGACTTCGCTCCGCGGAAGCGCGGCACGGGCCCGATGTCGATCATCTGGTGGACCGCCGGGGTCAGCGGGATCCGCGTGCCGGCCATACGCGCGAGGCGCGGGCTCCAAACACCGCACGTGATCACGACCGCTTCAGCCTCGATATCTCCCTCCGTGGTCCGCACGCGCTGGACGCGGCCGCCCTCGACATCGATGCCGACCACCTCGGTCTTGGGCGCGACGTGCAGGGCGCCCTCCGCCTGGCCCTTCTCACGCATCAGCGTGCCCGCGCGAAGGGAGTCCACCACTCCGACGCCGGGGGTGTAGAAGCCCCCGAGAATGACCGACTCGTCGATGTACGGGACCAGCTCCTTGACCTGCGCTGCGCTGATGAGCGAGGTCGGCTCGATACCCCATGAGCCCGCGGAAGCCATGCGTCGCGTCAGCTCCTGCATCCGCTCCTTGGTGCGCGCCACCTCGATCCCGCCGGACTGGATGAAGACCCCCAATTCCTTGTACTGCCGCACGCTGTCGACCGTCAGCGCCGTCATCTCCTTGGAGTGGTCGACCAGGTAGATGAAGTTGGACGCGTGGCCGGTCGAGCCGCCTGGATTCGGCAGGGGGCCTTTGTCGAGCAGCACGACGTCCCGCCACCCGAGCCTCGTCAGGTGGTACGCGACGCTGTTGCCGACGATGCCGCAGCCGATGACTATGCAGCGCGCGTGCGCGGGCAGGCTCATTCCGCTTGGTAAGGCGAACGGACCTCTTCCGGGAGCTCGTACCAGCGCAGGCGGTCGCCGACTTGCGCCCGCATCCGCCACTTGAGCGGCTTGGGCTGAGCCTCGACCGCGCTCCAGAGCTCGTCGAGGCGCGAGGTCACGAGCTCCCTGTCCACGTCGAGCTCGTCGACCGTGTGCCGCATCTTCCCGAGGTTGATCTGGAGGGTGCGGTAGAGCCCCCATTCTTCCGCGGCGAGGCGCGCCACGTACGTCGCGTCGATCGCCTCGTCGTTCCGATCGGCGATCGGGTGGTCGAGCACAAGCGCGGTCAGGTCGACCAGGTCCTTGCGGTTGACCTCGTAGATCTGCAGCTTGCTGAGCAACAGGTCGGATGGGCTCGCGCATGGCCCCCCGTGAGCCAGCCGCCCGCGGAGGTCGATCACGTGGGACATGCGGATCACGTCGATGAAGACGTCGACCTGCTTTCCGTTGTTGCCGTCGAAGAAGTAGAGCCTTCGGTCGCCCTGCATGAGATTGAAGCGCTCGTTGGCCTCGTAACCGATCGAGGGAAAGAAAGCCAGCGCCGCCTTGCGGTCCTTGCTTGCGATCACGTAGTCGAGGTCCCCGTACTTCCGCCTCAGCGGTGCATGGCGCGCGCTCGGTGAGTGAAGGTGGATGCCCGCTCCGCCGAGCAGCTTGACGCCGACCCTCTGGGTTTTGGCAGCCTCGGCGACACGCTCCGCCTCGGCGATGGTGTCCTCCAGAGGTGCGCCCTGCGCGCGCCCGGCGAGCGGCCGGTCACCCACGTCCTAGGAGCTCACTCAGGCGAGATCTCGATGACGATCGTCTTCAGGTCCGTCATCTGCTCGAGCGCGAACCGCCCGCCGACCCGCCCGATGCCGCTCTTCTTGCCCGCGCGCCCGCCGAACGGCAGATGCGCCTCCCAGTAGTTGGTCGACTCGTTGATGTTCACCCACCCGGTCTCCAGCGCGTCCGCGAAGCGCAGAGCGCGCGAGAGATCCTTGGTGTAGACGGCGCCCAGCAGTCCATACGGCGAGTCGTTGGCAAGCGCGAGGGCCTGCTTCTCGTCTCGGAACTTGATGATCGGCGCGATCGGGCCGAAGGTCTCCTCGCGACTGACGCGCATGTCGGGCTCGACGCCGTCGAGGATGGTCGCGTGATAGTAGAGGCGCGTCGGAAAACCCTTCGCGCGCTCGCCGCCGAGGATGAGCTTGGCGCCGTGCTGAAGCGCGTCCGCCACGTGCTGGTCCATCTTGGTGGCGACGCCCTCGTTGTTGAGCGGCCCCAGCGTGGTGTCGTCGGCGAAGGGGTCGCCGAGCCGAAGCGCGCGGGCGGCGTCGGCCAGGCGTGCGACGAACTCGTCGCGGACGGGCTCCTCGACCAGGATGCGCTCGCCGGCGGTGCAGCTCTGTCCCGCGCAGAGGTAGCAGCCGATGATGGCGCCCTCGACGGCGCGGCCGATGTCGGCGTCGGCGAAAACGACCTGCGGTCCGTTGCCACCGAGCTCGAGCATCACGTGCTTGCCCGCGGCTCGCTTCGCCACCGACGCGCCGGTCTCGGTCGATCCGACGAATCCGACTCCGTCGACCAACGGATGGCCCGCGACCTCGTCGCCGACCTCGGCGCCCGGTCCCGTAACCAGGTTGGCCACGCCCGCCGGAAAGTCGCCCTCCGCGATGCACTCCATCAGCGCGACGGAGATGACGCTGGTCGATGATGCCGGCGTCCAGACGAACGTGTTGCCCGCCGCGAGCGCCGGCGCGATCAGCTCGGCCGCCATGGTCAGCGGCCAGTTCCAGGGCGTGATGATCCCGTAGACGCCGCGCGGGTAGTGGCGAACAAGGACGAGCTTGGTCGCGCTGGCGCTGGGCAGGACGCGGCCCTCCAGGCGCTTCAGGTCCTCGGCCGCAATGTGGAAGTACTCCGCCGCCTCGGCCACCTCGCCCATCGCCTCCGCCTTCAAGGGCTTGCCCTGGTCGAGGGTGAGCAGGCGCGCCAGCTCATCGCTGCGCTTCTCGATCGCTTCGCCGATCCGGTGCAGGCGCTTCGCGCGCTCGAAGCCCTTGAGCTTGGCCATGTCCTTCCGGGCTCGGTGCGCCGCCTCGACCGCGCGCTGCGCGTCGGCGCGCGTGCCCTTCGGGACCTGCGCGATGACCTCGCCGGTCGCCGGGCTGTCGGCGTCGAAGAGCTCGCCGCTCTCCGACTCGACCCACTTCCCGTCGACGAACATCTTCTTGACGGACTTGGCCACGTCGATGGTCATTCAGGTGCTCCATTTCCGGGATTGCCGAGGTCGAATGCGCGCTGGTAGATCTGACGGTACGCAGCCGCGTCGACGTCGCGCGGGTTGCCGATGGTCTGGGGGTCGTTGAAGGCCTTGTCGGCCAGCATCGGGATCTCGTCCTCGCTGAAGCCCAGCTCCTGCAGGCCCGGGATCTCGACGTCGACCGTCAGCTGGTGCACGTACTCGACCGCCATCTTGGCTGCCTCCCACATCGATGCGTGGCCGACATCGAGGCCGAACGCGGCGGCCATCCGGGCGAAGCGCTCCGGCTCGCCCGCGTAGTTGAACTCCATGACCGGGCCGAGCAATCGCGCGGTGAGTGCCCCGTGCGGTGCGTCGTGCACCCCGCCCGCAGTCTGGCTCATCGCATGCGCCGCGCCGGCGGAATCTGTGCCGTAGGCCAGCCCCGCGAGCATCGCCGCGGCGCTCATGTGGTAGCGCGCCTCGAGGTTGTTGGCGTGGGAGAACGCGACGCGCAGATACCGCGCGACGTACTCCATCGCAAGCAGCGCCACCGCGTCGGTGAAAGGCTGGTGGTACGACATCGTGTAGCACTCGACCGCGTGCGCGAGGGCGTCCATGCCCGTACCGGCCGTCACCGCGGCGGGCAGCTTGACGGTCAGCTCGGGGTCGATCAGGGCGACCCACGAAGCGATGAGCGGAGTGCCGCCGACGTTGAACTTGATCTTTCGTTTTGGGTCGGTGATGACCGCCCACAGGGTGACCTCGCTTCCGGTTCCCGCGGTGGTGGGCACCGCGATCATCGGCGGGATGCGCGAGCTGATCGGGCTGTGCCCCCACTCGTAGTCGACGATGCTGCCGTCGTGCGCGGCGACGACGCCGATGCCCTTGGCGGTGTCCATCGAGCTGCCTCCGCCGATCGCGACCAGGCCGTCGCAGCCCTGCGAGCGGTACTCCGCCGCGCCCGCGTCCACGAGCTCGACGCCCGGGTTGGCGCGGACCTTGTCGAAGACGACCGGCTCGACGTCAGAGCGGCGTAGCGACTCCAGGGCGACGTCGAGCAGGCCCGCGGCCTTGACCCCCGCGTCGGTGACCAGCAGCGGGCGGCGCATGCCGAGCTGACTCGCTTCGCCGCCGAGCTCCTGGATGGCGCCAAGGCGCTGCACGAGGCGGGTCGGGCTCTGATAGGTCTTGAGGGTGTATTCGAGCATTTGGGGTCAGAAAAGGCCGCCGGGCTTGCACCCGGCGGCCACCACAACTCTACTCAACCGGGATTTCGTGATGGATCCTGCGCAGGTCGATGCCCTGCCGGCCCCGCACGACGCGTGCGATCACGTAGATGGCGATCGCGAGAATGTACGTCGCGAGGTAGTAGTACACAGCGTTCAACGTCGACCCGCTGGCCGTGCTGACAGTGACGTTGCCGAGATTGAAGTCGGTCCCGTACAGGTTGGCGGCGTTGAACGACCACTCCCAGATCATGAACGCCAGGAATGCCGCGGTGATCACCGCGACCACCGTGATCGTCGGCAGGCCGAAGACTTTGTAGCGCGCGATCGGTGAGGCCTCGTAGAGGTCCTTGCGCCGCCAGGGCAGGATGATCGCAGCCACCACCGTCGCCAGGAACGTCACGGCGAGGATCGCGGTGGCGTCCAGGAAGATACTGTCGAACTTGGGGTTGTACGAAAAGATGTAGCTGACCACTATGGAGGGCACGATCATCAGCACCAGCGAGCCATAGGGAACGCGACGCTTGGCCGAGATGTTGGCCGCCCATGAAGGAAGCACTCGATCGAACGCCGCGGCGAAGATGACGCGGGTCGACGAAAGAAACAGGGTGCCGGCCCAGCCGAAGAACCACAAGCCCATGACGATGATCAGGGCCGCCTGGAACAGCTGGTTGTTGACCAGCCAGCCGGCGAACATCACCGGGTATGGCCAGGTGCCGACCGGCGCGGTGCCCGCATACCACGCGGCATTCGCTGCGTTGTAAAACTGCCATCCCATCGTCTTGGCGATCAGGACGACGACGAGCCCGACGAGCCCGATTGTCACCCACAGACCCCAGAACATGCTCCAGAACGGCTTGCGGATGTCCTTCGCCCCTCGGACCTCGCCATAGAGCGTGGCGCCCCAGTTAGGCCACAGCAGATAAAAGGCGAGCCATGGCAGGAGGAGGAACAGCGGGCCAAACGAGAAGAAGCCGAAATCGTGTGGTGCGTAGCCGGCTTTGATGCCGGCGTCGATCGTCGCCTGGTAGGCGCCTGGCTTGGCGCCGAACAGGCTGGTTGCCTCGCGGTTGAATGCGTTCTGGAAGTCGCTCTGGCTGGCGAACAGCAAGATGCCGCAGACCGCGACCAGCCCGACGAGCCCGATCCAGAAGCAGATCTTCTGGATCCGTGCGTAGGTCTCCATGCCCAGCGTCACGATGACGCTGACGAAAGCGAGCACGATCAGGCAGCTGACGAAAAGACCGGTCTGGCTGGCGAAGAATGTGGATATGCCGGACCACCCGAGCGTGTACGCGAGGGGCAGGAAGAACTGGACATTGAGGATGTTGGCGTAGATCGGCGCCCAGAGAAACAGCGTGAACCACCACCCCGTGATGGACAGGACGAATCCCAACCCCCCGCCGAGGACCCGGCTCTGCCACGCATAGTCACCGCCCGTGCGCGGCATGACGCTCACCAACATCGCATAGGTGATGACGAGGAACGTGGTGAGTAACCCGAAGATCAGGATTGCCGCGAGCAATTGCCCGTCCGGCACCGTGTACACGTACGACATGCCGTACAGGCCGAGCGTGATCAGGTTCACCGACCAGAACGAGTAGACGAACGCATCGAACGTCGACCAGGCCTTGACCAGGCCGGTCGCATTGCGTAAGAACAGTGCGGGCCTAGTTCCCGGGCCCGGCCCCATCGTCGTGTCGGCCATGTGCTTCCTCCTCTACCTCTTCATCCGTTGACCAGCTGGTAGCTCTTGATGCCCTTTTTGGAGTCGAGCTGGACGATCGCTCCCATGAGCATTC
>Ga0209118_1000988_pt1 | contig 14031 bp, 25 predicted proteins | sample BlaSpr_A8_Ref_M1_FD_187988 | JGI IMG/M metagenome (GOLD analysis project Ga0209118, IMG submission 187988) | Forest soil microbial communities from Thunder Bay, Ontario, Canada - Black Spruce, Ontario site 2_A8_Ref_M1 (SPAdes) (version 2) | ecosystem: Environmental > Terrestrial > Soil > Boreal...
GGAAGGTCTTCGCTGCACACACTCGCCGCCGGCGACGGCGCGAATTTCTCGCCTTCATGAACGACCTCGTAGCGCTGTACCCGGAGCAGGAACTGCATGTGGTCCTCGACAATCTCTCGACGCACAAACCCAAGCACGACCGTTGGTTGGCGCGTCACCCGCGAGTTCATCTGCATTTCACGCCCACGCACGCCAGCTGGCTCAACCAGATCGAGTGTTGGTTCAGCATTCTTGCGACGGCGGCCTTAAAAGGCGCCAGCTTCACCTCGCCCGCGCAGCTGCGGCAGGCGATCGACGGCTTCATCGAGGTCTACAATGAGACCGCCGAACCGTTCGAGTGGACCAAAGCTGAGGTGCACCCTGTCTCTCCCAAGAGATATATCGCTAACTTGCGCCGGTAAGCACTAGCACCCGGCGCCGGCAGGCAAATCGAGAACATACCATACCATAATATGGTCTAGAAATGGACAGACTTGTACAACGGCCGCAGAAGGAGATGGGAGCAAGAGAGCCGCCTGTGCTTGAGGGTGTTGGAGGCGACGGGCGGATTCGAACCGCCGAATAAGGGTTTTGCAGACCGTAGAAGTCGCATAGCAAGTCACTTATTTAGAGTCACTTACCTAAGCCGCTGCGCCGTCAGAGGGCAATCAGAGGGCAAGAGGCGACGAGATGGCGCCTCGCGCGCGTTCACCCGCCGTCGAGCTTGTCAGGCTGCCCCTTCCGGCGCATTACCCGCAGCACTTGCCCTGGCATCACGACAGCCAATGCTTCGCGGAGCTGCGGCAGAAGCACCGCGAGCGCAGGGAGACTGTTGCGAGAATGAATCAGGACCACTCCGAGCCGGCTCTTCGTCATGTTCTGCTGGCTTGGGATACCGCGATCAACCGTGACCAAGATATCGAACTGCGCGGATGCCAGCTCCATCAACAGACCGTTTTTCTTTCCCGCCAGGCCGGCTTCACGAGCCGTACGAACCTGGTGGCCAGGCAGCTCGTCTCTCAGGCGCTCCGGAAGGCATTCGTCAAGCAGGACGCGCATGCGCCAGAACCGCTTCCTTGGCCTCTTCTAGCGCGGCGACCGCCTGCTCACGAGTCACCGTCGGGAAATCTGCCAGGAACTCGGCGAGCGTCTGGCCGTCTTCCAGATAGTCGATCAGGTTCTGGAATGGGACCCGAGTATTGGCGAACACAGGCGTGCCGCCCAAGATGTCGGGATCGGTACGAATGGGACTTGGCATCTATGCTCTCCTTCCGAGGATAACTGAGACCATGATCCGCGCCAGGTCGAGGCTCAGCTTGCCAGCGACCGTTAGGGTACCAGGCTTGGAGGTGTCGCGAAACTGGCGTGGCTCCCGCGGGTGCGATCTTGCCGGAATCGTCAGTGCGAACCGACCTCGAAGTTGACCGTCAGCGTGTAGTAGACCTTGACCGGCCGGCCCTCCAACGTCGCCGGCTTGAAGCGCCAGTCGCAGACCGTGTCGACGGCGCTGGCGGCGAAGGTCACCTGATCGCCGGCCTCCGATGGGACCAGGATGCTCGGGTTGCGGACTCTGCCCTCGGTGTCGATGATCGCCTCGAGGATCACCTTGCCGTTCAGGCGCTCCTTCTTGGCGGCCGGCGGGTAGTACGGGGCCCGAACCGCGATCTTCTGCGGCTTGGTCACCTCGCCTCGTGGTGGCTCGGCCGGCGGGCCAATCAGGGATGGTCGCCAGGGGGCGGCGACGGGTTCCGAGCGCCAGGCCGCGAGGGTCTGGCCGGCTGGACCGTAGGGGGACAGGTCCAGGTCATAGAGGGTGGGCATGAGGGCTTGCCCCGCCTCCCAGCGGCACCTGGCCCAGGAGTGCCCTGGATTCATACCCTCCCGGGCGAGCGCCCACAACGCCATCGTCATCCCGAGAGCGGCGCGCTCCGGTTCCTGATTGTGGCCCCGACCCGTGTCGTCGAGCAGCGCATACCAGTGACGCTGGGCCTCGTCCGCGGCCTGCCTCCACTCCTGCCGTCGCAGCATGCCCTCGATCGCCTTCGTCTGAGCCGACAGGTTGATGATCTGGTCGAGGGCCCGCTGTCCCGGCGGGTTGACGACGAGGGTATGGAGCGTCTCGACCGGCTGGCCGCGCTTCCTCGCCGGCTCGAAGCGCCAGTCGCGCATCGCCTCGAGGGCTCGGTAGGCCGCCTCCTCGGAGCGCGCCGACAGCACCACGGGATCACGCAACCGGCCCTGCTCATCGATGACGACCTCGAGGCGCAGCCACTCGCGCGGACTCCAAGCGCCTTGCACGAGCTGCGGCAGCTCCCCCTTCGTCTTGACCTCCTGCTCCACCTCGGGGCCAGGAGGCTCGATGCTCATTCCGGGAGGCGCCTTGCCAGGCTGCCGGCCTCGATGCTCCGCCAGCAGAGCTCCCGCGTCCCCGAAGGCGCTCAGCTCCTGGTCGGTGAACAGGCCCCTGGCCAGAGCATTCGCTACCGCCCAGTGCCAGAGCGCCTGGTCGCGCTGTCCCGAGCCCGCCTCCGCGACGGCCACGAGCGCCAGCCACACGCCGCGGCCCCCTGGCCTGTCGAGGAACTGAGTCTCCGTGGTCCGCAGCCGTGCCAGGGCGGCCGTCCAGTCGCCCCGCCGGAGAAGGGCATCGATCTCGACGAGGTCCCGCGCCACTCTGACCTTGCTCAAGGGGCCCGGGGCCAGCGTCGGCGGCGAGTCGCTGAGGCTGGCTGCTGCTGCCGGCCCGGGCGCCGTAGCCGCGGCGAGGCCCCCGGCGAGCACAGCGATCAGCCATGCCGGCACCGCGGCGGCCGTCGCCCGCCACCGCCGGGGCGTCCAGACGACGCAGAGCATCACGGCAGCCGCAAGCGCCGGCGGAGCTCGTCGGTCGTGACACCGCGCCCCTCGGCGGCATCACGGCGGGCCTCCGTGAGCTGGCCATCGAGGTCATCGTCGTCTGGCTCGTCGTCGAGAGGCGCCTGGTCGAGAGCCTGATGGACCGCGGCGCTGCCGAGACTGCGCAGCGCCTCCTCGACCGCTGGGAGCTCGGTCTCAGGCAATGCATCCAGGATCTCGTGAAGCTCGGCTCGGGTCATACACGGAAGTCTAACTCAAGCATCGGTTTCAATGGTCCATCAGGGTTTCAGGTTGTAGGAGGCGGCCATCGGCCGGCGCCGGCCTGGTACTTGCGAGCGAGGGCCAGTCAGCGATCTGGCGGATGTGGCCGAGGTCGTGGAGCGCCCAGCCGGGCAGGAGGTAACCTAGTGAACCTAGCCTACAGCAGGCAGCTCTACTCTGATCCGGCGCAACCCACCTTGTGTGGGGGTTGCCTGGCAGGCACACCTCGGGTATAGGCTTGCCTAATTCCTCCCCGCCCGTTGGAACGTGCTGTCCTCTGGACGGTACGGATTCCCCGGGCGGGTGTTTTGTTCATGCCTAAGCGCGCGGTTGTTCTCATCGACGGGCAAAACCTGTACCACGGGGCCAAGGAGGCTTCGTGGCCGCCCGCGCCCACAGGACTGTCATCCGGGCGGTTGGTGGGCGGCTGTGGGTAGCTTCCAGGCAAAGGGTGGGGCCATGGCGCGGGTCAGCTCAGAGTACTGAACAGCAGCCGCAGGGTTTGCCACCTGAGCACCCCAGGCCCCTTTGGAGTAGACGGGATGCGCGCCGGCGAAGGGGTCGACCAGATCGGCCTGCGCCGCCGGCAGATGCGCTGGTAAATCACCGCTAACAGCCACTCCGATACAAAGGTCTAAGGCGATCGCGGCGAGCTGCAGAGAGGCTTCCACGGCCTGGCACTTTCCGATCAGGGACGGAGCGTCAACACCCATCCAGACATCGTTATCTTGCTCTTTGGAGACTGCCTGTTCCAGTTGCCGATGGGTGAGGCTCGACCAGGCGACGCGATGCCGGTACTCCTCGAGTTGGGATGTCGCAAAATGGTCGCGCCAGATCGTCCGACGCGGGTCGCCGAAAAACTCCGAGAGTGCCCCCACGATTCCTCGACCGAGGCCCGCATGCTGAAACGAGATGAAGTACGACGATCCCTCGTTGGCGAGGACCCTGGCGAGGACCTCGTGTGCATTGACACGAGGAAGTCTGGCTCGCAGCACCTCGAGTGTCGCGATCGAAGTGACGTCCGATTCGACGATCCAGCTCAGGGCACGGAGGTAGCTCCCCATCACGTGCGTTCCCACCATCTCTTCCAGGATGGTCGGCCCGCCTTGGAGTCCAAGGCCGAGAGCTTCCAAGGCTCCCGCCGCGCTAGCTGCTCGCTCCTGATTTCCCTGCCTCAGCGCGAGTCCAGCTTCTGCGAGAAGCAGCTTGGAGAGCCGGAAGAGCGAAGACGGGAGGTCCTCGTCCCGGGAGACCTCAAGGTAGGGAAGAACATCGCACATCGGTCGCAAGGCTCCCGCGCGGGCCCATCCGAGCGCCTTCTGCTGAGCTGCGAGGACGGAGGTTACTCGCTGAACAACCACCGCCGACCACGTCGCGGGCGCCTGGCGGGCGAGCTTGACCTTGCCAAACGCCACGTTCTCTGGTGCCTCCGCTCGAATCGCCCTGGCAGCCGCGAGATACCAGTAGGCGCCGTTACGGGGATCGCTCCTCGCATAACGGCAGGAATCGACACGCACGAGCGGCATCACCTCGCGGGCGAAGCTGGCCTGGGCACGTCTAAATCGACGCGCGCTGTAGAGGTGCAGAGCGAGGACGCCGGTACCGACAAGCAACACGAGAACAGCACTTCCCCAACCTGAAACGCGGAGGATTCTTCTCCCGATCAAGTTCAAGTCCTTCTACGCCTCCGTTCACCGTCGGCCAAGCGCTCGCGGCACCCTGGATCAATGGCGAAGTGCATTCGCCAGGTCTGCAGCGTAGGCCATGGCAGCCCTCACGTCTTCCAGGACCAGTGCCGGGTATTCCGCCACGATCGCCTCGGCCGAGAGTCCATCGGCCAAGTTGTCGAGGATGACTGAAACCATGATCCGCGTCCCCCGGATACACGGCTCTCCGTGGCACACGGCAGGGTCCAGTTGAATCCGCTTCCGCCAGTCCGTCATGCGCGGTCCCTAACGGCTGTCGCTCCCCTGGGTCAAACCTCGACGTATGCAGCGTGCGAGGTGGGCTCCGGTACAGCCTCGCCTTCCTCGCGCAACGATTCCAGGTGGAGATCGATGGCTTCGCGGATCAGCTTGAGGACATCCTCTTCCGTCTCGGCCGCGGCCACGCACCCCGGCAGATCGGGCACATAGGCGCTGTAGTTGTGCGCTGCCTTCTCCACCACTACCGCGTATCGCATCGAGGTTCTCCGATCTACTTGGCCGGGCACGCCGCGAGCGCTGTGTTGACTCTACATCAGTTGGGAGCTCCGCGTCGGCGACCTGCGGATCTGCTACGACGTGAGCGCCGAGATGCCGGCAACGGTCAACATCCTTGCCGTGGGACGGACGGACGGGAACATCCTGCGGATCGTGGGCGAGGAGATCAAGCCCTCAAGACCGGCGGGCTCCGCATAGACCTGTCGGGCGGCGTCGTCCACGGACCGACGGCATCGACGACGCGGAGCCTGGCCTCTCGCAGCGCCTCGATCGCCGCGAGACCCTCGCGAAGCGCGCCGAGGACTGACCGCGCCGCGGCTCAGATTTCTAGATGGATCGCCGTACCGGGCTTGACTGACTCTAGGGCACTCAGCAGCGCCGGCACAAGGCGCTGCAGATCGACGAGCCTGTTGGTCTTTGCGTGGAGGATGACGACGGCGATCGGTAAGGAGGTCAAGCTCTGCTGAAAGGAGAGATTCCGATCGACGGTGACGAAGACATCGAAGTGCTCGGCCGCCAGCTTGAGCAGCTCGCCGTTCTTGATCGATGCCCAACTCATCTGGTGGGCGGTCTTGACGTCGTGCCCCACGATGGAACGGGACAGACGCCAATCGATGCACTCGTCGAGAAGGACCCTCACGGAGTCGCGGCGACGAGCCGCTCGGTCGCTGCCTCTAGAAAAGCGATGACCTGCTCTCGCTTGACGGTTGGAAAGCCTTCGAGGAAGTCATCGATGGTCTCCCCCGCTTCCAGATAATCGAGAAGGGTCTGGACGGGGACCCGGGTGGTGGGGAACACAGCGGTGCCTCCCATCACCTCGGGGTCGCGGGATAGGACGGAGGCTCTCATGAGGCCAATCTACTCCGCTGGGACCTGGGGTTGCAAGGCGGGGGGCCGTCCAGCCGCTCCTCCGAGCTCTGAGCCGTCGGCGAGCGCTGCATCGACCCACGTCTGCGCCGTGCTCGCCCAGCGCCGCCTCAGCAAGTCTGGCGGCAGCCGCAGCATCGAGGCCGGCCAGGGCTCGATCGGCTTCACCGCCGCGGCGCGCCCGGAGCCTGCTGGCCGGCTGCGGCGCCGACGACGGCGCCGAGCGGGCGCTGATCCAGCTTCATTTCGTGTGACCTGTGTGAACCCGCGTCGAGATCAGTCCTCGATCGCCAGGAACCGCCGCAGCGCCTCCCGGATGATCGACGACTCCGACCGCCGGTCGTTGAAGGCCCGTACCCGCAGCGCCTCTGCTTCATCCTCGTGGAAGAGGATCGTCTTCTTGACGCCGGCCTTGACCAGCCCCCGGCGCTCCTCAGGGTCGCTCCTGTTCCGTACTGGCATGCCGAGAGAGGGTATTACAGTCACCTTGCCATGATGCCATGATCCCGGTATCATGGCATGAGACGAAACGGCCCCGGCGCAGGGCGCTACCTGACACCGGGACCTAACCCGACAGGAGGACTGGCCTCATGCCGCGCTGCCCGGAGTTTACTCTGCCACCGCTGGCCCCTCTCTCGCCATGGACGGTTGCCTTCGCGCAAGTCGCCCTCGGCATTGCCGCGCGCAGCATCGCGTCCGCCGCGGACCTGCTCGGGCGGGTCCACGCCGGCCTGCCCGAGCCGCCCGACCTGGCAGACCGCCAAGAAGGCCGGAAGCCCTACGACCAGGCGACGGACATCCTCGCCACCATCGAGTGTGTCCTCGAAGACGACCTTTTATGCCGAGCTCGGCATAAGAGGTCATCGTCCAAGACGCACTCGATAGTCGCCAGAATGTCGGTCACCACGACGTAGGGCTTACGGCCTTCCTGCTGGTCGGCAAGGTCTGCCGGGGGGGCAAGGCCGGCGTGGACCCCTTCAAGGAGCTTCGCAACCCCCTGGATCTCGAAGGCGGCAACGTTGAGAGCGGCTCGCGCCTTGGCGACCGACACGCCGGAGGACATGCCGGGAACTCTATACATAGGTGCATACCTACGTCAAGTGTAGGTGCGTACCATGGGGAGCACTATGGCGAAGAAGACGAGCAAGCCACCGCAGGGACCGCGAGGGGGCAGTACTACCGTTTCAGCGTCGGGGATGGTGAGGAAGACTCTCTGGCTCCACGGGGACGAAGCGGAGGCGCTGCGCGAGCGAGCCTACCGGGAGCGGCGGGCGGAATCGGAGATCATGCGGGAAGCGCTGCGGCGATTGCTTGGGATCGAGGACTAGATATCGTGCGGAAGTTTACTCGATGGCTCGTAAGTGTCGTTCGCCATTGGGGATCTCTTGTAACTGGTGGTGTGATCATTGGCATTCTCGGTGTGTGGCAGGGCACTGACCACCGCGTCCCGCCTTTCGCGTACTGGATCGTCGCCATTCTTGGCTTGATCGCAGCATTCTATAAAGCATGGGCCGCCGAGCACGATGCGAAGGTCGAAGCGCGGGACAGCACTCGCATACAGGAAGAGACTGCAAGAATATCCCGAGACTCCGAGCAACGCCTCAAGGATGAGATAGCGCGCCTAAATGCGATACAGTTCGAGCCGCAGTTTCGCTTTGTGCCGGTTCAGCGCATCTTTGGCTCTGAAACATGTGATGCTTTGGAAGTATGGAATGATGGAGCACCAGTTACGCTAAATGACTTACGTCAAGCAAGCTATATCGAATTGTCCTTTACGTTTGAGCCAAGTCATCCAGATGACGGCGCGAAATTCGCGGCTTCAGTCGATGCTCTACTTGGAGCTGGATTTCGATACTGCGCCGGCAGTGTTCTTGAAGAGCGCGTCAATCTCAACCATCTACAAGAACTGTTGCGACACCCAGCCAACCCGCTGGGTGTTTTGAACAACACAGAGTATGTTCTTTCCCTGAAAGAAGAGCTCGCTGCAAAGTACTTGGTGGACCTTCATGAACAATTTGTGATGCCCTGGGTAAAGCGTCTTGGAATAGCTCGTAAGATTAATCCCAATCCAGAAGCCATTAAAGATATTCCCTGAATATAGTGACAAACGATCCTAGATCTGCTACCATCCTTGGCATGGGAAATCCAGCCGGGGTGCGACGTGATTTCAAAGCCCTCGAGCAGCGGCGCATGAAGGCGGCTCGGTTGCTCGAGAAAGGGTACCCAGAAGCCGAAGTGGCGCGACGAGTGGGTGTGCACCGACAGTCGGTGAACCGCTGGGCCAAGGAGCTGGCTGCCGGAGGGCGAGTGGCGCTCAAGCAGGCGGGCAGAGCAGGGCGCAAGCCGCGACTGACCGCCGACGACCTGCGCCGCATCGAGGAGGCTCTCAAGCTCGGTCCTGAGGCGCTGGGATACGGGTCGAGTTTGTGGACCGCCTGGCGCGTGGCCGACCTCATCCACCGCGAGTGCGGGGTGAAGTTCTCCACCGGCCACGTCTGGCGGATTCTGCGCGACGAGCTGGGATGGAGCCCACAGCGGCCAGCGGGTCGTGCTTTGGAGCGCGACGAGACGGCCATTCGGCGGTGGCAGCGCGTGCGCTGGCCGGAGCTAAAAAAAACGCCGTCCGACAAGGACAAACCATCGTCTTCGTCGACGAAAGCGGACTGAGTGAGCGCCCACACCGCTATCGTACTTGGGCACCGCGCGGGCAAACGCCCGTGTTGCAGTACCACTTCCGCTGGAAGACGTTGTCGATGATGGCTGGGATCACTTGGTGGAACTTCTACTTCAAGCTCTTCCCGGGCTCCATCAAGGCACCGCAGATCATCGAGTTCCTGCAACACTTGCAGCGCCACCTGCGGCGGCGCCTGCTCGTCGTCTGGGACGGGCTGCCCGGCCATCGCAGCATTGCCGTGCGCGACTACGTCGCCAGCCAGGGCGAGAGATTGACCCTCGAATTCCTCCCCGGCTACGCTCCCGAACTCAACCCCGTCGAGCACATCTGGGGCTATCTCAAGTCGCAAGAGATCCCGAATCTCTGCCCCCGAGAGCTGTGGCAACTCAGTGATGCGGCCAAACGTGCGCTCCGTCGCATGCGTCGCCGGCCAACGCTGGTCACGGCCTTCTGGAAACAAGCGGACCTCTTCGCATAATGTCACTATATTAGGGGATCGTCCTTAACCTGGCTGCGCCAAACGGACAGCTCCCCCTGTATCCCCACGTCCGATACATTCCTGCTTACTACTATCATCGGCGCGATTACGAGACGAGCAAGCAACCAGGAAGACTTGTGACTCTCTATGCATGGCAGGACGGTAACCCTGGGACCAATTATACCCGCGAGATGGAGCGGCTCACCGAGGAGATCTATGAGCGCTTCGGCCTAGATAAGGTAACCGTGTCTCGCCGCACCTTTTTAACCATTGACTACACTGACATTGCGCGCGCCCGTTGGCATTATACCTTTGATGTATATCCGCGAGATCCATGGGGCGCCACGGTCGCCAAGCTAGCCACTGAGCCGCTTTGTCTCGGCATGGGATTTGAGATTGAGATGAAAAGAATAACAGCTGACTCTGTGCTTTCGTTCTGCTCAGTGCCGCCGGCCCTTAGCAGTCTTTCCGAATGGCCGCTAGTTACTAGCAAGTCGGCTACTAGCGAGCCTTAACTACCCATTCTTTTTCTTGCTCTTAGATGTCACAGGAACAGCTAGCAATGCTCGCATCGCCTCATCGAAGCTCAGCGGATGCAGGCTCACGGGGCCGGCTCTTTTCTTCCTCTTGCGAGGAGCGGCCGGCGGTTTCTTGGCACCGGAGCCTGTCACGATCCCGCCACGACGGCCGAGAACATGTCGTCGTTCTCGCGGTTGTTGTGCCGGAAGGAGAACTCACCAGAGAGCGAGGCAAGGAGGAGGAGGGACATTTTCCGGGAGTCTTCAGTTTCGTCGGTCACCCTCGCCTGGGCCCGCTCGCTGGCGCTCGCGATGGCCCCTCGCCGATGCGCTCGTTTTTCCGCTCGCTTCGCGAGCGCTGCTGCAACCTCATCCACATCTAAAAAAGGACTGCCCCCGGGCGACCGCCTCCTTGCTCTCGCGGACTGTGCCCGGGGGCCAACTGTTCGCGCCCTCCGCTTCGCTCTGGGCGCGAAATTCGATACCGCGAGGCGACGGGACCGACCCGCGGATGGGGAGACTGATCGCGCCTGCCCGCGGCGTAGGGCGCGCACACGGGCCTCGAGCACGCCACTGGCCGCCACCAACGCCGAAGCGACCCGGCTCGCCAGCGTCGCCGCCAGCGCCGGCAGCGCCGCCGATGTCCGGCTCGTCGCACCACCGGAGCTGGCCGACATCCGCAACATCTCCGCCCATCGCCGATCCAGTCCGACACGTCGCCCTTCTTGGCCTGACCCGCCAGCTCGAGCACTCGCACCTCCGCCACGGCGCCGCCGCGCATCGTCGTCAGGCTAGGCGACTGGCCGGCGGGTCCGACCGCGAGTGCTAGAATGGAAAACCCTATGGTCACGCTTCCCGCCCTCTCCTACCCCCACATCTCGACGCACCCGCAGGTGATGAGCGGCCGTCCGTGCATCGCCGGTACCCGTGTTCGCGTGATGGACATCGTCGCGGCGCGGCAGGCCGGCCTGCCGGACGACGAGCTGCTGGAGTACTTCTCGTCCCGTACCTTGACGCGAAGCGAGCCTCATGCCGCTCTCGCCTACTACTACGACCACCAAGACGAGATCGATGCAGCTCTCGCCGAGGACGCGGAGCTCGGAAGACAAGCCGAGCAGGACCAGGCACAGGCCAGTGAGTTAGACTCCCGTCTATGACCCGATGCGACAGGTCGGGGCGGTCGAGGAGAAGACATGGCGGCACAGATACTACCTATCGAATCAGTGGTGAGCGATCCGGAGATTCGCAACGGTAGCCCGCTCGTCGCCGGTACCACACTGCGGGTCTCCGACCTGGCGGCGTACCACACCCTTGCCGGCCTGACTCCAGATCAGCTCTCCGCGCAATTCGATCTCGACCTTGCCCAGGTCCATGCAGCGCTCTCCTACTACTTCCGCCACAAGGCTTCCGTGGACGCCGAGATCCGGGCCAATGCGGAGCAAGCCGAGCTTTGGCGCCAGCGGCTGGCAGCCCAGGGGCGCTGTGCGACCGGGTGAGCGACCTCCGCTTCTATCTCGACGAGAACGTCCCCACGGAAGTGGGTACCCAGCTTCGTTCCTCCGGCATCGATGCCGTGACGGCTCGCGATCTCGGTAGTCTGGGCGCAGCCGATCGGGACCATCTGGAGAGGGCGACCGTGCAGTCGCGGATGCTCTGCACCCACGACCAGGACTTCCTCCGGCTCGCGGCAGCAGGCACCGAGCACGCAGGGATCGCGTTCTCATCCCAGACTCGCGTCAGCATTGGCGGCTGGGTTCGAGAGCTGCGCGCGCTCCACACTCGATTCGAGGCGGAGCAGGTCCCGGCGTGCTTTGCCATTCAGCTGATTCCATCTCGGGCCGCGACAGGTCCCGCGGACGCAATCCGCGCGAGCGGCCCTCCCGTCCGTAGCAAAAGCATCCGCCATCCACCTCCCTCCCCTCCCCCCTCGCTCGACCAGCCTACCGACGCCGGGATGCCCGGGCCTCAAGGTTGCCCTCGCTGCGCTCGGCGGCTTCGCCGACCTTGACCCCCGGGCACCCGGCGTGGTGCCAGTGAGGCGTAGCGAGGGGGGGGAGCAGCCCGCTCAGGAAAGGAGCAGGTAGGGCGTCCTGCCGCACACCACTGTCCGCGGCCTCCGGAGCGCTGCTCCCGGCGAATCCCGATCTCGAGGGGCCGGCGCGGTCCCCGCGGCGGCCCCGGCACCTTCGGCGGGCAGAGCGAACCCGAGCCGGCAACGAGCCGCTCTGCCGGCTGGCAGTGCCGCAGGGCGCCGGATTCCCGTGCCGGCAGCCTGCCGCACCGCAGCCGGCACCAGGTCCAGCCGTCCCGGGACCGCCGCGACCGCCGCCGCGGCGGCCGGGCCTGTGCCGGCAACGTGCCGCTCCCGGCCGCAGGAGCCAGCCGGCAGCGTCGGCGGTCAGTTCGCAGGTCCGCTGCCGGCTCCGGGCCGCCGGCGCGGGCAATGACGGAGATGGGCGATCTCGGCTTGCTGCGAGACGAAGCTGCGGCCGCAGCCCGCCCGGCAGGCAATCCGACCTGCAGCAGGCTGCGGCGCCACAGCGGCCCCAGCCGCACCCGCCGGCAGGGGAGCCTCGCCGCCTGCCGGCAGCGCCGCGGCCGGGGTGAGCAGCGTCCCGGCCGCCCCGGCGCCGCCGGCGGCGGCCTGCGCCGCCCAGGCAGCGCTGGCGAGCACGCAGCCGGCAGCGGTGAGCTCGTGCGCGAGGGCGGCGAGCAGCGCCCACGTCCACTCGAGCCGGCCGGAGCCGAGCACCTGCGGCACGCTGCGGGCGCTGATGCCGGCCACGATCAGCGGCAGCACCAGGCCGCCGGAAGCGGCGAGCACGAGCACCCAGGCGGCGGCCAGGGTGCGGCGCCAGGGCCTCACCTGGGCCACGGTATGGGCGAGGTAGAGATTGCCGCCGGTGAGGACCAGGGCGGTGCCGACGCCGGCGAGGACGAGGAGAGCACGCTCGGCGGGCGCCGGGACCGGCATCCGATCGGCGCCCAGCACGACGAGGACGAGACGGGGGGCCTGCACCGCGATGGCGGCCAGCGCGATCCTGAGACCGGCGCTCCGCGACGTCATCGGCGTCTCCGGCAAGCCCGCATCCAGGCCGCCGCGCCCGTCGCTCCATAGATGACCAAGCTCGTCCCCTGCCGTTCCATCCTCCCCGGACGCCGGGGCCGCACCCGGCGGCGGCCGGCTCCCCGCCCCACGCCGCCCCGCGCCCGCCTCGCTTCGCCGGCCCGCGCCACCGCGCCCTCCCGGCCGCGGCGCGCGCTCACCCGAAGGGGCCTGGCGCGCCCGCATTCCTGCCCATAGATGACCATGCTCCATATATGGGGAGCTTGGTCATCTATGGCCGCCCTGGCCCCGTCGGAGCGCCGCCGGACCCTTCCCATCAGCTCTCCCCCTCGGGCGCGGCCGGCACCCCGCCCAGCGACCAGCGCCAGCTGCCGCCGGGCCCGTACCCCTGGCGCCGGGCCGCGATCCCTTCCAGCTGCTTGGCCCGGCGCAAGGTGTGCTCGGCGATCCCCGCCTGGCGGGCGGCGGCCCAGATCTCGTTGGTGGCGACCGGACCGGGGCCGAGCAGGCTGCGCAGGAAAGCGCGCGCCTCGTCGAGCGACGAGAGGTCGTTGCCGGTGGCCTCGGGCGCGAGCAGATCGCTGGCGCGCAAGGGGCTCGCGCCGGCCCAGCGGAAGCCCTGCTCGTCGATCGTGTAGGCGAGCGTCGGCCCGACCGCGGCAAGATTGGACTTGATGTGCACCAGCGCCCGCTCGGCGGCGTCGTCGGCGCCGCAGCCGGCCAGCAGCACCGAGCGCGCCGCGGCGGTGAAGTCGATCGACCCCTGGCCGGCGTAAATGCTGCGGGTGCCGCGCGTCTTGTTGAGATGGCGCACCGCGAGCACGGCGCAGCCATGGCGGTCGGCGAGCCGCGCCAGGGGCGCGAGGATGGCTCGCACCTCGTTGGCGCGGTAGGCGTCGGTCTTCGCGCCGAGATAGGCCACGATCGGGTCCAGGATCACCAGCCGCGGGCGGTGCTCGGCCAGCGCCTGCTCGATCTCGGCGAAGTCGTCGCCCTGGGCCAGGTCGAGCGGCTGGTCGTGCAGCAGCACCGCGTCGCAGTCGGCGCCCAGCAGGTCGAGCCGCGGCCGCAGCGTGTCGGCGAGGCCGTCCTCGGCGGTGAAGATGAGCGAGCGGAAGGAGGCGAAGGAC
>Ga0209118_1000989_pt1 | contig 14031 bp, 14 predicted proteins | sample BlaSpr_A8_Ref_M1_FD_187988 | JGI IMG/M metagenome (GOLD analysis project Ga0209118, IMG submission 187988) | Forest soil microbial communities from Thunder Bay, Ontario, Canada - Black Spruce, Ontario site 2_A8_Ref_M1 (SPAdes) (version 2) | ecosystem: Environmental > Terrestrial > Soil > Boreal...
ATATGGCAGCGAGTGCCGACAAAGCTCGGTCTGAACTCGCACAAACGCTTCCAGGAGCTGGCGCTCGAAAACGCACGCGGAAACGGAGTGGTGACCGGCGTCCAGCATGCTCGAGCGTGAGGTAAAGCTCGGGGCTGGACCCGCGTTCCACCTCCCCGATCTTGGTGGAGTTGTCGACGGCGTCACAGTCACCCCACCCGAAACCGTCCGGCTCGACACGGTCTATTGGGACACCCCGGATCTTCGCCTTGCCCGCTGGGGCGTGTCGCTTCGCCACCGAGCAGGCGAAGGCTGGACGCTGAAGCTGCCGCCGGCCAAGCCATCCGGTGATGGGCTGCCTCCCGCCGGCATGCTCGAGCGCGACGAGCTGACGTTCCAGGGCGGCGCGAAGAAACCGCCGGTGGCGGCGATCGCCGTCGTTCGCGCCTACGTGCGCAAGGCGGAGCTCGTGCCGGTCGCCCGGCTCTCGACCTGGCGCCGCAGGGTCCAGCTGCTCGATGGCACGGGCGCCCGGCTGGCCGAGGTCGTGGACGACGAGGTTTCCGTACGAGACGGCCGGCGAGTCGCGGCCAGGTTCAGGGAGATCGAGGTCGAGATCATGGGCAGCAACGAGGCTGCTGAAGCTGTCCAGGCGGCGGTCGTGGCTCGTTTGCGCACGGCCGGGGCCGGTGCGCCTGACCCGACCCCGAAGCACATGCGTGCTCTTGGACCGCGGGCCATGGAGCCGCCTGAGGTGGCTCCCACCGCGGTCAAGCTTGACTCGCCCGCGCGCGACGTCATCCGCAGCGTCCTCGCCGAATCGGTCGCTGCGCTGCTGCATCACGATCCGCTGATCCGGACCAGCGGTGATCCGGAAGGCGTGCATCAGGCGCGCGTCGCTACACGCAAGCTGCGGTCAAATCTGCGCACGTTCGGGCCGTTGCTCGACCCGGAGTGGACCGACCCTCTGCGCTCCGAGCTTGGCTGGCTCGCGCTTGGGTTGGGCGCGGTGCGGGACCGAGAAGTGCTGCTTGACAGGCTGAAAGCACGTGCCGCCCCGCTGCCGCCCAACGACATCAGGTCGGCTGCGTCGCTGCTGCACATCCTCGAGGAGGACATCGACAGTTTGAGGAAGAAGCTGATCGGCGAGCTCGACTCGACCCGGTATATCGACCTCCTCGAGCGGTTGGTGGAGGCGGCGCACTCGCCCGCAACTTTGCCCGATGCCGATCAGCCCGCTTCGACCGTGCTTCCTCCGCTGGCAACGAGTCCATGGCGGAGGCTGCGATCCGCGGTCAAGCAACTTCCCGAGCAGCCGGCGGACCCGGAGCTGCACCGGATCAGGATCCTGGCCAAGCGTGCCCGGTACGCGGCAGAAGCCGTCGAGGCCGTGGTTGGCGCAAGTGCGGCCGCGTTCGCTCGTGCCTGCGCCAAGCTCCAGACCGTGCTGGGCGAGCACCAGGACAGCGTTACCGCGCAGGCGTGGCTGCGAAGCATTCGCTTCAGCGGCCGACGCGCGTTCGTGGCCGGACAGCTGATAGCGATGGAGCACATGGCGGCCGAGGAAGCCCGCGCGAAATGGTCGAAGGTGTGGAAGTCACTCGACCGAAAGCGCCTGCACCAGTGGATGCCCTAGGCGTTTAATGCCGGCGTTCTTTTTCATTCGCCACGCTAAGGCGGGAAGCCGCAGTCACTGGGAGCAGGAAGATCGCATCCGCCCGCTCAGCAAGAGCGGGATCAAGCAGGCCGAGGCTCTGGTCTCGGTCCTGGCGCCTTATCCGATCTCGGCCGTGTTCTCGAGCCCATATTTGCGATGCGTGCAAACGGTGGAGCCGCTCGCTCGGGCCCGCCGTTTGTCAATCACGCAGACGGCATCCCTCGCCGAGGGCGCGGGCTTGACGGGCGCATTGCGATTCATCGAAGACACAAAGTTCGGCGACTCTGTCCTCTGCACACATGGCGACGTGATCCAGGAGCTGGTTGACGAGCTGATCCGCCGTCGCGTCGTGAAGGCTTCGCAGGGTGGGCTCGACAAAGGCTCGACATGGGTCGTCGAGGTGGAGAAGGGATCGCCCGTCAGCGCACGCTACGTCCCGCCGCCGTGAGTCGAGCCACAACCAATTTGGCCGCCAGTCTGCGTGCAGCGCTCGCCGCCGCCGGGGATCCAGAGCGGGCGCCCGGAATGCAGGCGTACATGAAATCGGAGATGCCCTATCGCGGCATCAAGTCGGCTGACCTGCGTGCAATCTGCAAGCTCATCTTTGCGGCGCACCCGCTTGATTCGTGCGATGCCTGGCAGGCGGCGATACTCGAGCTCTGGCGCGGAGCCAAATATCGCGAGGAGCGTTACGCCGCGCTCGAGCTCATCGCATTGCGGCGGCATCGCGAATGCCGCACGCCACAAGCGCTGCCGCTGTACGAGGAGCTGATCACCACCGGAGCGTGGTGGGACTACGTCGATACGGTCGCCCACCATGTTGGCGATCTGCTTCGCTCGCACCCCAAGGAGGTCCGACCCCTGATGCGGGCGTGGAGCGAGGACAAGGACATCTGGAAAAGACGCGTCTCGATCATCTGCCAGGTTTCATTCAAGAGAGACACCGACCTCGAGCTGCTGTACGCGAACATCGAGCCAAACCTGGCCGACCGCAGCTTCTGGATCCGCAAAGCCATCGGCTGGTCTCTGCGGGCTTACGCGTGGACCAATCCCAGGGAGGTCGCTCGCTACGTCGCGGCGAACGAGTCAAGGCTGAGCGGCCTGAGCCGACGCGAAGCACTCAAAAACATCGGTTAGCCTTCACTTGTGACCGTCACGCTGCGGGGCGCCGGGCTGGGCGAGGAGCAGGTGGTCTCGGTGGCGCGTCACGGCGAGAAGGTCGCGCTGGCGGCCGCGGCACGCGTGAAGATGGAGCGAAGCCGAGCCCGGGTCGAGCGAGCGGCGGCCTCGCGGCAGCCGGTTTACGGAGTGTCGACCGGGTTCGGCGCACTCGCAGGCACACGCGTGGCGCCGCTCAGGCAGCCGGAGCTCCAGCTGGCGCTCATCCGTTCGCACGCCGCCGGCATGGGTCCCCCGGTCGAAACAGAGGTGGTCAGGGCGACCATGCTGCTTCGGGCGCGAACGCTTTCGATGGGACTCTCGGGGGTGCGTCCCGCCCTGGCCGAGGGCCTGGTCGCGCTGCTCAACGCACAGATCACGCCCGTCGTCCCGAGGTACGGCTCGGTCGGCTGCAGTGGAGACCTAGCGCCGCTCGCGCACATCGCGCTCGCACTCGTTGGCGAGGGCGAGGTGGCAAATGCCGAAGGCGTCATCCAGTCCGCTGTTCAGGCGCTGCGCTCGGCCAAGCTGAAGCCGCTCAAATTGGAGACCAAGGAAGGCCTGGCACTGATCAACGGTACCGACGGTATGTTGGGAATGCTCGCGCTCGCGTGCGCCGACGCTGAGCGCTGCTTCCGGACCGCCGACATCACCGCGGCCATGTCGGTCGAAGCGTTGCTGGGGACCGATCGTCCCTTTCAAGCGCGGCTGCACGAGATCCGTCCACACGCGGGCCAGATGGCAAGTGCCGCCAACCTCACGCGTCTGCTGCGCGGCTCGGGAATCGTCGCCTCGCATCGTCACTCGCAGCACGCGGTGCAGGACTCTTACTCGGTGCGGTGCAGCCCACAGGTCGCCGGCGCGGCACGCGACACGCTCGACTTTGCGCGCCGCACGGCCGCGATCGAGCTGTCATCCGCGGTCGACAATCCGGTCGTGCTCGAGAACGGTGACGTGGAGTCGACTGGGAACTTCCACGGCGAGCCGCTGGCCTTCGCCGCCGACTTCCTCGCCATCGCCGCGGCCGAGGTCGGCGCGATCTCCGAGCGCAGGCTCGACAGAATGTTGGATCCCCATCGCTCCGAAGGCTTGCCGCCGTTTCTGGCCGAAGAGCCGGGGGTAAACTCGGGCCTCATGGTCGCGCAGTACACCGCGGCCTCTCTCGTTGCCGAGAACAGGCGGCTGGCAGCGCCTGCAAGCGTCGACTCCATTCCAACCTCCGGCATGCAGGAGGACCACGTCTCGATGGGGTGGGGAGCGGCGCTGAAGCTGCGCGTGGTCCTCGACAACCTTATGCACATACTCGCGGTCGAGCTGATCGCCTCGGCTCGCGCTCTCGACCTTCGCGGTCCGCTCGCGCCGGCCCCCGCCACCGCCGCGGTGCGTGATCTTCTACGCCGGTACGTGAAGGGCCCAGGGCCCGATCGCATCCTTGCTCCCGAGCTGGCTATCGCAGAATCGCTGGTCCGCAGCGGCGCCGTCCTGGAAGCGGCACAGTCCGTGATCGGCCCGTTGCAGTGACGCGGGTCATTCGGGCGCCACGCGGCTCAAAGATCACCTGTCTTGGGTGGTCGCAAGAGGCGGCGATGCGGATGCTGATGAACAACCTCGACCCCGAGGTCGCCGAGCGGCCGGAGGACCTGGTCGTTTACGGCGGCACCGGCCGCGCGGCACGCTCGTGGGAGGCGTACGACGCAATCATTCGCGAGCTCCAGGTGCTGAAGGGCGATCAAACGCTGCTTGTGCAATCCGGCAAGCCGGTCGGGGTGTTCGACACCCATGAGTGGGCGCCCCGGGTGCTCATCTCCAACTCGATGCTCGTCCCCGAGTGGGCGACGTGGGATGAGTTCCGCCGCCTCGAGGCGCTCGGTTTGACCATGTACGGACAGATGACCGCAGGCTCATGGATCTACATCGGGACCCAGGGCATTCTCCAGGGCACTTACGAAACGTTCGCCGCCATCGCCCGCAAGCGGTTCAACGGCTCGCTCGCGGGCACGATCACTTTGACCGCGGGCCTCGGTGGCATGGGCGGCGCGCAGCCACTTGCGATCACCCTCAACGGCGGCGTTGCCATCTGCATCGAGGCGGACGCGGATCGCATCGAGCGCCGCATCGAGCATCGCTACCTCGATGTTCGAGCCAACGATCTCGAACATGCGCTGAAGCTTGCGATCGAGGCCAAGCATGCAAAACGTTCGCTGTCGATTGGGTTGCACGGAAACGCGGCCGAGATCCTGCCCGCGCTTGCGGCGCGCGGTTTCGATGTGGACATCGTCACCGACCAGACGTCGGCGCACGACCCGCTGAGCTACATCCCCGCCGGGCTCAGCCCGGACGACGCTCAGGAGCTGAGGCTTGACGACCCGCAGGGCTATGTGAAACGAGCCCGCGAAAGCATGGCGCGCCACGTGGATGCCATGGTCGACTTCCTGGACCACGGCGCCGAGGTATTCGACTACGGCAACAGCCTGCGGGCGGAGGCGCGCCTGGGTGGCAGCACCCGGGCGTTCGAGTTTCCGGGCTTCGTGCCCGCCTACATCCGCCCGCTCTTCTGCGAAGGCAAGGGCCCGTTCCGATGGGTGGCGCTCTCCGGCGACCCCGCAGACATCGCGACCACCGACCGCGCCATCGTCGAGGAGTTCTCCGACGACCCGGCCCTCGTGCGCTGGATCAAGGCGGCCGGCGAGCACGTCGCCTTCCAGGGCTTGCCGGCGCGCATTTGCTGGCTTGGATACGGAGAGCGTGCGCGAGCCGGACTCCGCTTCAACGACCTCGTGCGTACCGGCGCGATCAAGGCTCCGATCGTGATCGGGCGCGACCATCTGGACTCCGGTTCGGTAGCGTCCCCTTATCGCGAGACGGAGGCGATGCTTGATGGCTCGGATGCGATCGCCGACTGGCCGATCCTCAACGCCCTGCTCAATACCTCGAGCGGCGCGTCCTGGGTGAGCGTGCATCATGGCGGCGGCGTCGGGATAGGTCGATCCATCCACGCTGGCATGGTTGTCGTGGCTGACGGCACCGAGGCCGCCGCCCGAAAGCTCGAGCGAGTGCTCACGAACGACCCCGGCACCGGCGTCATGCGACACGCCGACGCCGGATATGCGCGCGCGTTGGAGGTCGCCCATGAGCGCGGCGTCCGCATCCCCATGCGCGGTTGAACGGCTCCGGTCTCTGGCATGCCGAGCGCGCGTGGCTCGGTCGCGTAGCCACCGATGTCTTGATCGAAGTCGAGGACGGGCGGATCAAGTCGGTGGCGGACAACACGCCACGACCGCCTGGCGCAACCAGGCTGTCCGGCTTCACGATCCCCGGACTCGCCAACGCTCACAGCCACGCGTTCCAGCGACAGCTTCGCGGTCTTACACACGAAGGAGGCGGTGACTTCTGGGTCTGGAGACGACAGATGTATCGGCTCGCGGAGGCCGAGGATCCCGACGAGTACTTCACTCAAGCTCGCTCGGTCTACCGCGAAATGGTCGAGGCCGGCATCACCGCGGTCGGGGAGTTCCACTACCTCCACAAGTTCGGTAATCGCTCCGGAGAAGCATTGATCGCCGCCGCTGACGCGGTCGGAATCCGAATCACCCTCTTCGACGCGTGCTACTTGCGCGGTGGAATGGACGGCCGGCCGCTCGAAGGTGGACAGCTCGGATTCTCAGACGGCACCGCTGAAAAGTGGGCGACGCGCATGGACGCGATGAAGGGCAGCGAGGGCGTCCGGATCGGAGCGGCCATCCACAGCGTGCGGGCAGTCGATCCGCGCTCCATGCGCATCGTCTCCGAGTGGGCGCGAAAACGCGGCGCGCCGCTGCACATGCACCTGGCTGAGCAGCCGGCCGAGGTGGAGGAGTGCCTGGCCGTCGAAGGCTGCACGCCGACACAGCTGGCGGCGCGCGAAGGCGTCCTGGGGCCCGACCTGACCGCGATCCATGCCATCCATGTCGATGATCGAGACATCGCATTGCTTGGTGACAGCCGCACGACCATATGCGCATGCCCCACCACCGAGCGCGACCTTGGGGATCGCGTCGGTCCCGCGCGGCGGCTGGTCGAGGCAGGAGCTTCACTGTGCTTTGGCAGTGACTCGAACGCGGTCATCGATCCGTTGGAAGAGGCGCGCGGAGTCGAGCTCGACCAGCGACGTGCCACTGGCCGGCGCGGCATCCATCGACCGGACGAGCTTCTGCGCGCCGCAACCGTCGACGGGATGCGAGCTATCGGCTGGGATTCAGGCGAGCTCATCGCTGGAAAGCTCGCCGACTTCGTTACCGTCCAGGCGGCTGCTTGGCCTGAGGAGCACGAGATGGCCTACCTCATCTATGCATGCTCGGCCGGTGACGTGTCGAATGTGGTCGTCGGCGGACGGACGCTCAAGTCCACGTGAGACGGCTCCATAACATCGGCCGGCTTTTCACCGGCACTGCAGCCGGCGTGATCGAACACGCTGCGGTCATCGTCGCCGACGAGCTGATCGCCTGGTGCGGACGCGAGGGGGATGAGCCACTCGATCTCCTTGGCTATGTCAGCGACGACGAGGATTGTGGCGGGGCGTTGATGACCGCCGGCTTGATCGACGCGCACGCCCATCCCCTTTACGCGGGGAACCGCATGGCAGAGGTCGCCATGCGCTCGGCCGGCGCGTCGTATGAAGAGGTGGCGAAGGCCGGCGGAGGGATCGTCGCCACTGTCAAGGCCACGCGCGAGGCGACCCCCGCGGTGCTGGAGCAAGCGACGGGCCAGAGGCTGAGGCGTTGGTTCGAGGGCGGCGCCACGACTGTGGAAGCGAAGACGGGCTATCACCTCGAGCGCGATGGCGAGCTCGAGGCGACGCGCATTCTCAAGCGCCTGAGCGAGCGCGCGGACCTGCCGCGTATAGAGGTCACCTTCCTGGCCGCGCACGCCTTGCCGCCCGACCGCGGCGCCAAGCTCGGGTCATACGCAAAGCAGGTGGCGGGCTGGTGCGCAGACGCGCAGGTCGCGGGGGCGCGATTCTGCGACGTCTTCTGCGACCGCGGCTATTTCTCGGTGTCGCAGTCGCGCCGCATCCTCAAAGCGGCGGTCCAGGCGCAGCTCATTCCTCGCGTCCACGCCGACGAGCTGGCACGCACCGGCGGCTCTCGCCTTGCAGCGTCGCTGCACGCCGTGTCTGCCGATCATCTGCTCCGCGCCAACCGCGGCGATGCCATCGCCCTGGCGCGAGCCGGGGTGGTGGCGACCCTGGCACCGGGGACTGCGATGTCGATCGGAAAGCTGCCACCGGTGAAGGAGCTCCTGGCGGCCGGGGCGGTGATTGCCCTTGGCACCGACCACAACCCGGGGACGAGCGGCATCACGAGCATGAGCCTGGTGGTGGCGATGGCGGTAGGGGTTTTCAAGCTGTCGGCGGCGCAGGCGCTGGTGGCGGCGACGGTCGGCGGCGCGCGGTCAATCGCCCGCGCCGATCGCGGCGCGGTGGCGCCCTCGATGCTCGCCGACCTCGTGCTCTGGGACGCCGATCACGAAGGCGCTTTCGCCTGGGCTTACGGACTCAAACCCGTTCGAGTCTGGCGTGGCGGGGTTCAAATGTAGCTAGTGGAGTTGCTAATCCCGTGCAATCAGCGTACAAGGAGGGACTGGAACGACCGCCGATTAACAATCTGATTAACAAAATGCGGTCAATTTGGAGGAATGCAACTGGTGGCTAAGTGGAACCCGCTGGCATTGAAAGTCTTGATGATTTTCATGGGCGTCCTGTTGGTAGTTGGATCTGCTTTGGGCGCGTATGGTGCTTCCTTCTTTCCGTTTGACAAGGACCTGGGTGTGACCGGGATCGTCGCCGGCATGGCCTTTGGAGCCGGCGTCACCATCGCGGGCTTCGACCCAGAAGCCAACGTGAGCTGGGTTCGGGCCGTGATTCTCTACTGCATCATCGAGGTCGTGTACGAGATCGTCGACCAGATCGCAATCGCGCGATTTGACATCGTCGCGTTCCTCATCGCGCTCGTCGTTGGCGGCCTGCTTCTGTTCCTTTACCCGAACAAGAGCGCGCTCTGGATGAGCACCGGCAACACAATGCCTCACAAGGCGTAGACAAAACACCCAACGAAGGGGCAGCACGTGCTGCCCCTTCTTCTTTTTGTGGAGGTAGCTCGATGAGGGTGATCAGTGCCGGAGACCGGATGCGAGGCGACGTGCGGCCGCCGACCGGCAAGTTCCATGGCCGCGCCACTCAGCAGCTGCTCCATCACACGGCAGAGGACACCAGAGAGAGCTTCGTCAGCTTTGATCCAGGCGCTCGCACGCACTGGCACGTCCATTCGGGAGGCCAGCTCCTGCACATCCTCGAGGGCAATGCCAGGACGCAGGCGTGGGGCGAATCGATCCGCGCGCTTCGCGCCGGCGACACTGCCATCACTGCCCCCGGCGAGAAGCATTGGCACGGCGCGAGTGCGGACGGTCCGATGACGCAGCTGGCGATCACGTCCGGCGAGGTGACCTGGCTCGAGGATGTCGATGTATAAGGGCGTCCCCGTCCCGGCAGTCCCCACCCGCCAGTGCGCTGCGCGCAGTGCCGACCTCCCCGCCGGCGGGGAGGGTTAGCCCCTCCCGTCTGCGCCCGCTGCGCGGTCCGAGCGGACCTCCCCGCGAAGCGGGGAGGGTTAGGCCGTCCCTGACTCGTCGCCGCTGACGATCCAACGGCCGCCGCCGGCGCCGGCGACCATGTCGTCGGCAGCTTGCGGCCCCCACGAGCCTTTTGCATAGGGCTCGGGATGGCCCTGCGCCTCCCACGCCTTGATCAGCGGATCGACGATCTCCCACGAGAGCTCGATCTCCTCGCCTCCCGGAAATGCCGAGTGGCCACCTGCGAGCACCTCCGAGAGAACGTTCTCGTAGGCGTCGGGCAGCGCCGTCTTGGTGAGGTGTGCGTAGTCCAGCTTCATGCCCGCGGGCACCATCTCGAACCCGGTACCGGGACGCTTGGCGCCGATACGTAGGGTGATGCCTTCGTCCGGCTGGACCCGGATCACGATCAGCGTCGGGATGCCGCGTTGCCGGCGGCCGCCAATCCGCAGCAACGGAGCATCGCGAAGCTTGATCACCAGCTCGGTGACCCGCTGCTTGAGCGCTTTGCCCGTGCGAATGAAGATCGGAACTCCGTCCCAACGCCAGTTCTCAATCGACAAGCGCGCGGCAGCGTAAGTCTCCCGTCTCGAGTTCGAGGCCACTCCCTCCTCGTCGAGGTAGCCGTCGTACTGCCCTCGCACGGCAAAGGCGGGGTCGATCGGAGACGTCGCCCGCAGCGCTGCCCGCTTTGCGCGCCGCACGTACTCGGCATCGAACGTGGTCGGCGGTTCCATCGTGACCAGCGCCAGCAGCTGGAGCCCGTGGTTCTGGATGATGTCGCGTACGGCGCCAGTCTGGTCGTAGTAGCCGGCCCTCGTGCCGATCCCCTCCTCCTCGGCCACCGTGATCATGATCGCCTCGACCAGGTTGCGGTTCCACACCGGCTCGAAAAGCGAGTTCGAGAACCTTAACGCGAGCACGTTCTGGACGGTGTCCTTGGCGAGGTAGTGGTCGATGCGAAAGATCTGCTCCTCCTGGAATGCCTCCGCGAGCTTTGCGTTGATTCGCTTTGCCGAGGCCAGGTCGCGACCGAGTGGCTTTTCGATGACCACCCGGCGCGTCGCATCTTCCTTCGTCGACAGGCCGCCTTGCGCCAGCGCAGTCAGGATGTCGATCACGGTCTCCGGCGGCGTGGCCAGGTAGAAGATCACGATTGTCGATGCGGCCACCAGGTCTTTCACCGGCGCGAATGTGGCCGGGTTGGCGTAGTCCAGCTCCACCCACTCTGCTGTCGCGGCCAGCTGCTGGTTACCGCTCGCTTCCTTCACCAGATCGCGGAACTCGTCGGTCGATTTGTGGCTGCGGCCGGCACCGACCACACGGACCGGCTGCTTGCTCCGGGATACGAGCCGCCCCAACGCAGGCAGGATCTTGCGTCGGGAAAGATCGCCTGTCGCGCCAAAGATGACGAGGTCTACGGTGTTGGCCACCGTCAAATCCTAGCCCCCTCCCCTAACCCCTCCCCCTTTAGGGGAAGGGGGACTCGCTACGACATCGGTGCCGGCGGCCTCGTCATGGATCGCGCGCAACCGAAGCGCCGATAAGGGCAGAGCTGCCAGCCTGACCAGAGCTTGGCCCACTGTCGGTCTCGAGCCGTCGACCGAGACCAGCCGCTGCCCCATGACCATTCCGCCCAGGGTGCGGCCGGAGATGCTCCAGCAGGCGACGTGGTAAGTGATCGCGATACCTAAGAGCGCAGGAACCCGACGCCGGCGCCCACTGACAGCTGCCAGCGTGGCGCAAAAGCCGATGTCGATGGCGGCGGCGGCGATGCGCTTTGTCGGCTCGGCCGGCACGCCGGGCGCCGGTTGCCGGCCCCGCACGCGCAGCAGGTGCAGCCGCGTCACGAGGTGATGGATCGGGAGCTGGGTCACCATGTAGATGGGCCGCGGCAGTAGCGGCCGGTAGCCCTCCACGGTTGCCGCAACGCGTCCGGCCGTCGCCTCAATGTGCAAGTGACCTCCCGGCGCGCCGGCGAACAGGCCGCCCTCGATCGGCCATTCGACCCGGTTTCGGCTGACCCGGGCGCGACCGAACCGAAGCAGCTCGATTCGGCCGAGATGAAGTGAGTTGCCGCGTACTCGAACAAGTCCAAGGGTCAGCAGTCGGATGTCCTTCAAGAAGCCATCGCGAAGAACGGCGCCCGTCACGCCGCGCGACATCGCCACCGAATCTTCAACGTCGACCCGTCCCCCGTCCCATCGCGTCACAGGCATATCTTGCGCACAGTCATGGCCCGACTCGAGTTCTCAGCCGACGTGGTGGTCAAGTGCCCACCTGAGCGTGCGTTCGACTATTTCGCCGATCACCGCCATGTTGCAGCGGTCCTCGATGGGGTCAAGAGATGGGAGCCGATCGGGACGAAGACGCGCGGCGTCGGGGCTCGCTACAACGTCGAGATGGTCGCGCTCGGCCTGCCTCTGGAAAGCGTTCTGCGGCTCGATCGCTGGCGTCGGCCGCGCGAGATCGGATGGATTTCGGAGTCCGGCCTGATCAAACAGGAGGGCCGCTTCACCTTCACCGAGGTGCCGAGCGGCGTGCACATCGTGCTGAGCATCGCCTACACACCGCCGGCGTCGATCCTCGGAGCCGCGGTGGCCGGCCGCCTCGATCGGGTGATCCGGCGGCAGCTTCAGAGCGCGTTGGAACGCATCCGCGACACGCTCGAGGCCTGACGGTGGCCACGCGGGGCACGCCGTACAGTTGGTCGCGTGCGCCTGAACAGCGAGGCACGGTCGATCCTGGGCCGGGCTCCGATCGGCATGCTGGCCTTGCGAGCCGGCCGGTTGCCGCTCGTCAACCCGGCCGCCTTTCACTTCGCGTCGGGGTCGCTGTGGATGACGACGTCCCGCTACGCGGCCAAGATCCTCAGCGCGAAGCGCGACCCGCGCGCCGCGTTCCTGGTCGACGGCGGCGCCCGCGCCCTCCTGCTGCGCGGCGCGCTCGAGGTGTTCGATCCCCTCTCGATTTCGAACCAGGTCCGGGCCGTGCTCGACGGCCCCGGGATGTTTCTCGGGATGGCCGGTTACGCGCTCAAGAACGCACCGTTCTTCGCGGGCTACCTGCTCGACCTGACGCATATCCCTCGTGAATGGCTGCCATACAACCGGGTGGTCCTGCGGCTTCGGCCGAGCGACATGGAGCTGATCGACGTCTGGCCGTTTCCCGCGGCGCAAGCAGCGCGCGTCCCCGCCGTTCCCGCGGAGGTCAGCCGCCGGCTGGCCGGGGTCGGCCGCGGCTATGCCTGCTGGATCGAGGGCGGCATGCCCGTGATCAGACCGGCGCTATGGGAGGTGGAACGTGGTGAGGTGACCCTGGCGCCCACGAGCGGCCATCTGCGATCAGGTGCGGTCGGCGCGCTCGTGGTTGAATCGCACCATCGCTTTCGCCCTTCACTTATGGTTGGAGCCTGCATGCGCGGCACGTTCGGTCCGGCCGCCGATGCGGAGCCCATTGGCGAGCGTTATTCGATCGACACGGCCGACGTCCCGGCGGCGGTAGAGCTGCGAGCGGAACGGGTCACGTCTTGGCGCGGTTTCGCGATCACCACCGCGGTCCCGAGATCGGCCCGCCACCTGCGAGTCGCTCAGGCGTAGCGATGGCGAAACCCCCTGCGCCTGGCGTGCGAATCAAGCGCTGGGCGTCGGGTGAGTGGAGCGAGGCGCCGGACGTCGTCGTTACCGAGGAGCCGCTTCAGCTCCTGCTCGACGGGGAACCGCTGTCGGTGGTCATGCGTACCCCGGGAGCGGACATCGAGCTCGTCCTCGGCCTGCTGTTTGCGGAGGGCATATTACGATCGGCCAGAGACGTGGCCGGCATCCGCATCAGCGCCGAAGCAGGCGAGCAGGAAGTCGCGATTCCAATCGAGTCGGTGCTCGTGGAGTCAAACCAGGTCGACGTCCGCCTCGCAGGCACAGCGCGCCGCAAGCCCGAGCGGTCGATGCTCTCGAGCTCGGCATGCGGAGTTTGCGGGACCGTGATGATCGAAGATCTTCGGAGAGACCTGGCGGTGCTTCCGTCTGGTTCGAAGGTGGATCCGTCCCTTCTCCCTGGGCTCGTCGACCGCTTGCGCTCCAGCCAGGGCGTCTTCGATCGCACCGGAGCGCTGCACGCCGCCGGCCTGTTCGACGCTAAAGGGGCGCTCATTCATGTGCGCGAGGACATTGGCCGGCACAACGCGGTCGACAAGGTGGTGGGCCGCGCTCTGCTTGACGGTCACCTTCCTCTGACCGACACGATCCTTGTCGTCAGCGGTCGCACCGGCTACGAGATCGTCCAGAAGTCGGTCACGGCCGGCATCGCGGTGCTCGCAGCAGTCGGAGCGCCCTCGAGCCTCGCCGTCGCGCTGGCAAGGGAGTTCAATCAGACGCTGGTCGGGTTCCTAAGGGGGAACCGCTTCAACGTCTACTCGGCGCCCGAACGGCTGTCCTAGTGTCCGGCTCTGGAGGCTCAACCGAAATGCCAGGGGGCAGCGCTGCGCGCTGCCCGTGGCACCCTCCGGGTTCATCCGGCTAGGCGCCCGATCTCCGCGTTGCCGGCTCCGCTACTCGCTTACAGGTCTGGCGACATGCGCGCTCCGTTGCTCGCCGGCGCCTTGAGCTCGGGCGCCGATCCGGCGACTTTCGGCC
>Ga0209118_1000991_pt1 | contig 14011 bp, 16 predicted proteins | sample BlaSpr_A8_Ref_M1_FD_187988 | JGI IMG/M metagenome (GOLD analysis project Ga0209118, IMG submission 187988) | Forest soil microbial communities from Thunder Bay, Ontario, Canada - Black Spruce, Ontario site 2_A8_Ref_M1 (SPAdes) (version 2) | ecosystem: Environmental > Terrestrial > Soil > Boreal...
CAGATCGCGTTGACGCGAATCTTGTACCGGCCGAGGTCTCGCGCGAGGTAGCGAGTCACCGATTCCAGCGCGGCCTTCGAAACGCCCATCCAGTCATATTTCGGCCAGGCCTGTGTCGAATTATCGAAATCGAGGGTAATCAAAGAACCGCCGTGCTCCTTCATCAAAGGAAGAAATCCCGCGGCCAATTCTTTGAATGAAAAAGCGCTTACATGCATCGCGGTCGCGACGCTTTCCCATGGCGTGTTCAGGAAATTACCGCCCAGCGCATCTGGCGGCGCGTATGCCACCGAATGCACGAGCCCATCCAACCTGCTCCACCGTTCGCCGATCGCCTTTGCCGCCGCCGCGATGTCGGCCGGTTTCTGCACGTCCATCTCGAAGATTTCCGGGACCGGGTCGAGCTTTTTCGCCGTCATCTGCGTGATGCTCATCATCCGGCCGAAGCTCGTGAGGATCAGGTCCGCACCCTCGCGCTGCGCTTCCACGGCGATCGAGTAGCCAATGCTCCGACGGTCCGAGAGTCCGGCGATCAGGATCTTCTTGCCTTTGAGAATCACGCCAAGATCCTAGTTGAAAGGGGTCTTCCCCTAGCGCGGTTCCGGACCGGTGACGACCGGCGCGTCGCGCTGCGACCAGTCGCTCCACGAGCCGGCGTACAGGCGCCCATTGGGCACTCCGGCCAGCTCCATGGCCAGGAGGTCGTGGCATGCATTGACCCCCGAACCGCAGTACACCACGGCGCCCTCCTCCGCCCCGAGGCCAGAGAAGCGGTCACGCAGATCGCCCGCCGGTTTGAAGCGTCCGTCGGCGCCGAGATTCTCCGTCCAGGGCGCGCTCAGCGCCCCCGGGATGTGGCCGGCCTTCGGGTCGACGGGCTCGTTCTCGCCGCGGTAGCGCTCTCCGACCCGCGCGTCGATCAGGGGGACGCCCTCGAGAAGCTGCACCGACTCAAAGTCCAGGATTCGCGTCCGGTCCGGCGGCCGGGAGCGAAAAGCGCCGCGGACGACGGTTGGGATCCGGGCCTCGAGCGGCTCGCCCCACGCCTGGAGACCTCCATCGAGCACCGCCTGAGCGCCGTGCCCGAACCAGCCCAGCAGGAACCAGAGCCGCGCGGCGACGGATCCACCGGCGTCGTCGTAGACGACCACCTTCGTCGCGTCGTCCACTCCCGCCTTTTGCATCTCGTCCTGCACCTGCCACGCGGCCGGCAGCGGGTGGCGCCCTCCGCCTCGAGTGCCCGTCACAGCCTCCAGGTCGACAAACACCGCGCCTGGTATGTGGCCGCCCAGGTATTCGTCACGGCCATTGGGTCCGAGGAGATGCCAGCGAAAGTCGATCACCGCGACGTCGTGATCGCGGATGTGTTCCTTGAGCCAGCCGGCGCTGACCAGCGGCCCAAAGCTCACCTGTTCACCACCTTCGTGTCGTGGCAGAAATGGACCTGGTGCGGGTGCATCTCGTGGAGCCTGTGCAGGGACCCCGACCAGGCGTCTCGATCCGCGTACTGCCCATTCCAGGAAGTCAGGTCGGCATCGTCCATGTCGCGATAGATGTCCGAGGTGTACGCGGCGTCGCCGATCATCACCGCCCCGCCGTCCGGCGTGTCGACGATGACGCTCTGGTGGCCGACGGTGTGGCCTGGCGTGGCCACGACGCGGACGCCGTCGGCGATCTGCGCGTCTCCGTCCATAAGCTCGAAGCGCGCCCCGGCGAAATCGAACCACTGTGCGGCCACCGTTTCAGAGCTCCGGGCTCGCGCAAGCTCCGACCGTTGGATGTAAAACGGTGCGTGTTTGAACACTGCGTTCTGGCCGCAGTGGTCGAAGTGCAGGTGGCTGTTGATGACAATGCGGACGTCAGCCGGGCTCAAGTCGTGTTCGGCCAGCGCATCGGCGGCGTGCCGGTTGACGACCTTCCACTCCGAGACCAGCTCGGTGGGCCAGCCCACGCCCGTGTCGACCAGGATCGCGCCGGCCCGCGGATGCTTGATCACAAAACCATGGACGGGGATGTCGTTGAGCGCGCCGATCCGCGCGAGGTGCAGCCGGACTATTTCCACTCGCGCAGGGTAGTTGGTTGCGTCTCGGGTCGCACCGCTTGTGCCCAAATAAGGACCGCCTGGGAGCGGTTGTGCAGTCCGTTGGCGGCGTAAAGACGCTCGAGCTGCGTCCTCACCGTCCGCTGTGAGACCTGGAGGTGCAGCGCGATCTGCTTGTCCGAGTAGCCGGACGCGATCAGGCTGACGATCTCGGTCTGTCGAGGACTGAAGCGCGCTTCCATGTCGATTGAGCAAATCAAAAGCGCAGTTTCCAGGTAGTGCAATTCCCGATTTCCAGTGTCGTCATTTTCGACGACACCTCCTCAAACCGAGCTGGCGTCCTCCGCGGGCTCGGCTCTGCCCCTCGTCCAGATGGCGGCCGCCTCCGCCCTGTTGCGAAGGCCGTGCTGGGCGTACAGCCTCTGGAGGTGAGTGCGCACCGTGTGCGGTGAGACCTGCAGACGCGCCGCAATTTCCTTGTCCGAGAGGCCCCTGGCAAGCAGGAGCATGATCTCTCGTTGGCGAGGCGATACGGCCATCGCCTCGACAACTGACAGGGCCGAGTTCGAGGCCGACTCCACCCGCGCCTCGTGAAGCCTGAGGTTGGCCCTGAGCAGGTGCTGCACGGCGACGAAGCCAAAACCGAGGAAAAGCCACACCAGTGCCACGCCGAACGCGTTGATCGGTCCCGACCCGGTCGCGGTCACCGCCAGGAAAACCACCACAGCCACGGCAGGAACTGCGACCAGGGAGGAGCGCCAGCTCGGCCAGACGGCCGCCACGACCATGCAGTAGCCGACCAGCCCGTCGTGCCAGATCCTCGGGTTGCTGAACGTGAGAACTGTCGCGATCGCGCCCAACCCAACCAGCACACCCGCCGACAGCCAGGCGTCGGAGCCGGTCCTGGGCTCGAGCCAGAACCACACCCATACCACGGTGAACGTGGCCAGGCCGAGCAGCGACGCGGCCAGGTCGGCGGATGGGAGGCCGCGGGTGAGCAGCAGGGTCAACGGCCAGACCAGGATCACGATCCAGGACATGGGTACAAACCGTCCGATGAGCTGCCAGCCGGTGGCCTCGCGGAGCCAGCCCAGGAACTCGGGCCTGAGCGCTGCAGCGTCAACGGGCGCCGCGCGGATCAGCGCAGCCATATGTTGGCCGTTCCCGTTCGCCGGCTGCGGCAGCCGAAGCTGCAGCAGGCTAAAGATCCTCGCCCGCCCCACCTTACTGAGATTATGGCGGCCATCAGTTAACAGTGCGATAACCGCGTGAGTTTCAACCTGGCTCGTTTGGGGGCATCCAGCCGACCTCGGGCCTGGATCGTCCGAGGTATTCCCCCAGACCCCCATCCTCATCTACCTCATAGAAGCCGCTCCGGCCGCCGCCGGCGTAGGCGACACCCGACCAGGCGATGAGGAGGGGGATGAACGCGAGCCACGTCGCGGTCCTGGTCACCAGGGCAGCGAGAGCCAGGATCACACCGACTGCGATCAGGACGGCGCCAGCCCTCCGGCGGCGGCGGTCGCTGACATACGCAATCGGCCGGCGGGCCTCTGAAGCTTCTTCGGGTATCCATATGCGTTGGACGACGAGATCCGGGGGTAGTTTGGTTTTGTCGACCACGCCGACGACACCAGGTCGCGCTCAGTTGCGGTTGAACCAGAGCGCCACCGCATGCGCCCTCGTGCTGCACCCGAGCTGTTGATAGACCCGGTCGAGATACGTGCGCACGGTATGGCGCGAGAGCTCAAGCTGGGCGCTGATCTCCTTGTCAGACAGGCCCTGTGCGACGAGGCCGAGGATCTGCTGCTGACGCGGTGAGAGCGGTCTTCTCTCGACAATCATCACGGCATATCAAACATCGAATCCGGGGTAAGCGAAAGTCGGCAGAACCACCGACATACCGGGTCTAAGGCCGCATGCCTCGCATCGATGACAGCTCCGGCTTTGATCGGCCCAGGTACTCGCCGATGGACCCATCAGGCTCAACTTCGTAAAAGCCAGATCGGCCGCCGTTTCCATAAGCGGCGCCGGCAACGGAGATGGCGAGCCCGAGCACCAGCAATCCGAGAGCGAGGTGCATGGCCAGGGCGGCGAGAATCGCCACGAGCCCGGCTACCGCACCGACAGCAGCGATCCGTCGCCGCCGCCGCTCAGTGATATAGGCGATGGCGCGGCGGTCGGAATCGTGACTGGAGACCCACACGCGATTGACTGTGAGATCAGGTGGCAGTTTTTTCTTGTCCAGCATTCTCAACCCTCGCAATTTTGATGGAACGGCCGGTGGGAAATCCGCTTGCGACCCCGTCTTTGTGCGCGACGAAGACGAGCGTGCCTCCGGCCGCTGCGCGTTCGTCGAGGAACTCGGACCAGTCGGCCTGGCTCTCCTTGTCGAGCCCGTCAGTGGCCTCGTCGAGGAGCAGCAGGGCGGGCTGGTGAGCGATCGCCAGCAGAAGGCTCAGCTGCTGGCGCATGCCGTGAGAATAGGTCCGCACCTCGAGGTCCAGCGATCGCACGCTCTCCCAGGCGCTGAACCTGCGGAGCAATGAATCGACCGCCTCCGCATTCAAGCTGTAGACGCGGCGAACAACGGCGAGATGCTCGCGGCCTGTCAAATACGGAAAGGGACAGGTACCCGTGCTGAGCCCCACCAAGCGCTTGGCTTCGACAGGACGGTCGAGCAGCGAGACTCCCCGGATCATGATCGCGCCGGCCCGCGGTTGGTGACTGCCTGCGATGCAGCTGAGCAGGGTGCTCTTGCCCGACCCATTTCGACCCGTGAGCCGAACGCTTTCTCCGGCAAGCACGGTGAGCTCGAAATCCTGCAACACATCGCGGCCTCCGTACCCAGCCCAAAGACCGTGCACCTCGAGATCTACAACGCGATTCATTCTCTTGTCCATGTCGACGGCCAACGGCAAAGTTTGCATGCTGCCCCCTAGACGTGCGAATACGTGACTTCGACGAACGCCCCGACGTACAGCAGGGCCGTCGCCACAACGGCCGCGACGAGCCACGATCTCCAGAGCAGACGTGGGCGCCCCCGCCTGGACACGAACGGCCACCAGAAGTTCCAGCCAACTCGCAGCGTCGCCGCCGCGGCCAGCACGTATGCACCCACCTCGAAGACGAACTGCGGCGCGATCGCAGTCCAGAGCACGCCTTCTTGGTGGCGCAGGATCATCTCGACCACGACGAAACCGAGCGTGGCGCCGTTCAAGAACAGTTCGATGGCGGCGGTGAGGCCGACGGTCAGGGCGCCAAAAGAGATGAACGCCAGCACAACGAGGTTGTGTGCGAAGACGTTGGAGACCGTCCCAATGGAATTGGTGAGTTGGATTGGAACGTGCGGCAGAGCAAATCCGGCGGCGGCGCCGATACCCGCACCCAGCACGAACACTCCGACGGCCACACCAGGCCAGATCAACCAGCGCCACGACGACCATGTCATGGCGCTTCCGCCCGGGCGCCACGCCACTGACCGGTGAGACCGATCGCGAAGTCGATCAGAACCAGACCGGCTACAGCCGGCACGAAGTGCCAGGCGATGATCGCCGCGCCGATTGCGGTCCGCGTGGCAAACCAGCTGAACAGCGCGTACCCGCCGATATATTTCTTCAATCCGCTCGCCGCCAGGTACGCGGCAAACCAGCCGGTCAGCGCCCACACCGACAGACCCAGCCACACCGCCATGGCGACTGGTTCGACGGGACCACCACGGATGACCGCGAGCACCACGACCGGGGCGATCGCCAGGAGCGCACCGGCGACGCAGACGGCGTGACGCGCGGCCGAGAGGTCACGTCTCGACATCGGCAGGGCCCTAAGCCACGCCTCCGCAGCGTCGTCCGCCCGGATGGTCGACCGCATCTGGACGTAACCGGCGAGGCCAGCGGCTGCGGCGGCCATCGAGAACGCTGCGACCATCGCGGCCCGCATGAACAGAGTTCCGTTCGCGAACACCTGTAGCGCAACCACCGAGCAGCTGGCGGCGCCAAGGAAAAGGATTTCCAGCAAGTCGCCGAGTCCGACGCGGTGGACCGCTATGTCGAACGCGAGGCTCCAGCGTCCCTCCGACTCCGGAACGCGACCCAGCCGCCAGACGGACGAGCCGAAGCTGCGTGAGGCCAGGGAGTCCTTTAGCGAGAGGGCTGCAGGCCTCATCAGAACAAGGGCCACAGCGGCCCAGCCGGCAAGGAGGACCGCGGCCTCGACGGCGTCGGCACGACCGGCCAGCATCATGCCGGGCAGGCTGATCCACCTGAGCGCGGAATTGACCCAGCCGGACGTCAGGGGAAGGGGCACGGTCACCGCGCTGACGCCGAGCGCGAGCGGCACGAGTGTGAACGCGAAGGACACTGAAGCTCCACGCCGGCGGGCCCACTGCAGGCCCAGCGCCACGGGCAGGAGGGGCAGCACAACCGCCGACAGGATGATGACCAGTGCGTTGGTCAGGGAATGGGCAGTCGTCAACGCGCCAATCGCCACCGCGAGCAGCAGGGTGAGGGTCAACAAACCGCTGCGCAGGATGGAGAATGCGGCAATCAATCGTGCGACTTGCCCGGCCGTCAGGGGCAGGCCGGCGGTCCATCTCTGGAGCTGCCAGGGCAACGTCCCCGTTCGCTCGCCGAGCAAAGTGACGTTGGCGGCCATCAGCATCCCGATCGACATGACGAGGATGGCGACGTTCAGGTAATGAACCGGCCCGGTCGAGAAGAGTGCATCTCGAATGCGCAGAGCAACGATGCCGAAAATGGCGACTCCCGCAACGGCCTGGAGCACGGTGACGAGCGGCCGTCTGAGCAGCAGGCCCTGAACGCGCAGTTCGCCCCGCCACAGGAGTGCAGGCACCGAGGCCGCCAGCCCGTTCATCGGAGGCGCCAAATATTAAGCGCGAAACGCAGAACCGGCCAGCTGTCGGACTGCGTCTCGCGCATCGAATTCACCGAGGAACTACCAGCCGGCACACACTGAAATACCGAAGATCGCCACTACGTACATGACTGTGGCTTCGACGGGGATGGCCCAGGGGAAGACCCACATCAGCCATGGCGAACCTTCCAGGATCAGGCTGATGATCACGAAAGCCGTCGCGTAACCGATGTGAAGGTAGCCGACGAGATAAGCTACCGAGTCCCGCAGGTTGAGCAGTAGCGGGAGGGCCGCCAGGGCGGCGCCTCCGACCAGCATTCCGCGGACTCGGCGATCCGCTGTCGAGACCAGATTGACCACGCGTTACTCCTCCATGTCCCCGCCGGTCTCGCGCCGGCCGCGGGACGGTTCCTACCAGCCGACGGCCCCGCCGAAGCCCAGGAAGAAGATCAGCAACCGAACCGTGCCGACAAGCGGGAGGGCCCAGGGATAGAAAATGCTGATCAGGTAGACGCCCCACCCAACGAACGTGACAATGGCAAACGCCACGTCATAGGGGAGCCCGACGTGCGCGATCAGCTGACCGATGATTGGCCCGAACAGCATCAGCCCAAGCAAAACGCCGAAGGACACGAATGCTCCGACTCCCGCCCGAGCCGCGCCGAGCCGAGAAGTGATTGCAACCGCCATCGATTTGAACCTCCTTTTGAATTTCCGGATTGCGGTCCGCGGCCGGAATTGAATCACCAGGCGTTGCCAAAATCGAGTCGGCAAAACTGCTGTCAGCACAGTCGGGGACAGCAGGCTCGCTGGGGCTTTGTCGGTGAAATTGCCGACTTGTGGACACGAATCGGTCACGTCTAGGGTTATCGCACCGTGATCCTCGAAGTCGAGCACTTGTCCAAGCGCTTTGGCCAGAGGGCCGCGGTGCAGAACGTCAACCTTCGCGTCGAGGCCGGTGAGATCTTCGGTTTTCTCGGACCGAACGGCGCGGGCAAGACGACGGCCATCCGCATGGTGCTGGGGCTCCTGCAACCGGATTCGGGAAGCGCTCGGGTAGGGGGCTTTGACTGCTGGCGCCAGCATGTGCAGGCGGCACGCCACTTTGGCGCCGTGCTCGAGTCGCCGGCGCTGTACGCCCCGCTCACGGCGCGCGAAAACTTGCGCCAGTTCGCCCGCCTCCTGGGCGGAGTCTCGAGGCAAGAACAATCACGCCTGCTCGAAGAGGTTGGGCTGGAGGGCAGGGAGGACGAGCCGGTACGCGGATTCTCGCTTGGTATGCGACAGCGGCTGGCCGTAGCGCAGGCGCTGTTGGGCAAGCCCGAGCTCCTGGTGCTGGACGAGCCGACCAACGGACTCGACCCTCTTGGAATCCGCGACCTCCGTGAGCTGCTGCGATTGCTGGCCCGCGATCAGGGCATGGCCATCGTTCTCTCGAGCCACCTGCTTAGCGAGGTGGAAGACCTCTGCGATCGGATCGCGATCATGAGCCACGGCGTGGTGCGGACTCAGGGAAGTCTTTTGGAGCTGGTCAACGGAGACGGCTACAGGTTCGAGCTATGGGCACGCGATCCCATGCGTGCCCGAAGCCTGCTGGAGGTCATACCCGGACTCCAGGTCATCGACGGAACCGAGCCGGCTCGACTGGAGCTGCGCTCGGATCGTGACGTGAGCGAGCTCGTGACGGCGATCCTGGTCCAGCACGGTGTCGGCGTACGCGAGCTGCGCCGGTGTTCCGGCAACCTCGAGGACTATTTCCGGGACGTCACGCTGCGCGGGACCGAGCTCGTGGCGGCCGCGGCGAGTTGACGATGCTGCGCGCCGTCGTCTGGAACGAGCTGGAGAAGCTGATTCGCCGGCGCCGGCTGTTGATCGTCGTGGTGACCGCGGCGGTTGTCGGCCTTGGGCTCGTGATCGAGCTTGCCACGCCACAGCCGGCGGATTGGAAGTCGCAGACCCGCCAGCAGATCGCCCAGCTGCAGGCGACCAAGGCTCAGGTGCAGAGCTCGCCGGCCGGACTTCCGACGGGTCTCAAGGCGTCCTTTGGATCAGCGGTCGACCAGCAGATCGCGTCCGAGCAGTACCTGATCGACCACAACATCCCGCCTTCGGACTGGTACCCGGCCGGGCGGGCGATCAGCGCCATCTTGAAAACCGGCTTCGGCTTCCTGCTCCTGCTGTTTGGCTGGCTGGCAGCCGAGTCGGTCGCGCAGGAGCGCGCGGAGCGCACGCTTGGTCTGCTTCTGAGCCGGCCCGTGTCGCGCCGGGCCGTGCTGATCGGAAAGGCGGCTGCCCTCCAGATCGTGGCGAGCGCGGTGCTGGTGGCGGCGATGGCGCCGGTCTACCTGATCACAGGTATCCAGCACGGCGGGTGGGCCGTGATGACGACACAGGTCATGGTCCTGGACGATCCGGTGAAGGGCGTCCTGGCCGGAAACATCGAGCTGCTTCCTACGTGGTCTTACGTGCTGGTCGCCCTTGTCCTTTCGCTGGCGGCGGTGTGGCTCGCACAGGCCCTCGGACTCTTGGTGTCCATCCTCTCACGAGGACCTGGCCTCGCCATCGGTGCCACGCTGGGCGCTCTGTTCGTGCTGCCACCGCTGGCCGATGTGATGAAGCTCGCGTTGAAGGATCCGGCGTTTCTGCACTACACGTTCTGGCCTTACCTGAATCCGGCAAGTGAGCTGACGAGCAATCCGGCGATCGGTCTTGGATACGCATCCGCGGGCCTGAGCCTGGCTGTGCTGCTGGCTTGGGCCGTCCTGTTTCTGGTGGCTGCGGTTACGTTCTTCGCACGCCGCAGCGAGACCGGCTGACTGTCGTCACGGCAAAAACGGCGAGACAGCAAAAAGGGTGAAGAGAACGGCGACATATACGAGCGAGTAGGCGAAAAGACGCCTCGTCCACCGCTTCCCTTCGAGGTCCAGGACCGTGATGCCCACGAGTCCGATGCCGAGCACGATCGCGCCCGCGAGGTAGATGTCGCCGGCCGAACCGGTGAAGAACGGAACCACGCTCACTGCCGCCGTCAGCGCCGCGTACACGACGCTCTGGCGCTTGGCGGATTTCTCCCCGGCCACAACGGGGAGCATCGGGATGTTCGCGCGGGCGTAGTCCTTCTTGATCACCTGCGCGAGCGCCCAGAAATGCGGCGGGGTCCAGAAGAAGATCACGCCGAAGAGGGCGATTGCGGTCGCGTCGAGGCTGCCTGTCGCCGCGGCCCAGCCGACCAATGGTGGCACCGCGCCCGCTGCCCCTCCGATGACGATGTTCTGGGGCGTCGACCGCTTCAACCAGATTGTGTAGACGAAGACGTAGATCAGCGCTCCGACCAGGTCCAGCACTGCCGCGAACAGATTGGCGCCCGCCCACAGCACGGCAAACGCCACGACGTTGAGCCCGATCCCGAGCGCGAGCGCGTGCCACGGCGGTATGCGACCCGCGGGCAGCGGCCGGCGGCGAGTTCGTGTCATCTCCGCGTCGATGTCCCGGTCAAACCACATGTTGATCGCGTGGGCGCCGCCCGCCCCGCACGTGAGACCAATGACCACGGCGAGCACCGCCACGGGGCGCGGGTGGCCATGCGCTGCAGGCAGCATCACCGCGACCGCCGTCACGTCGAGCAAGGCGACGATCCGCAGCTTGAGGAGGCTCATGTAGTCGCGCACAACGCTCGCGAGTGGGCGCGGGACGGCCGCGGTCGCCACGCTCATGCGGGTCGTTTCTCCATCGCCACGCGAGAAAGCCGGGCGTCTCTGTCGGCGCGCGCCAGTGTGAGCATTGCGGTGGCCACCACGCCCGCCCATACCAGCGTGGCCAGGCCGACGTGAAGGCCGTTGAAGAAGGCGCCGTCGGTGACCGCTGCTCCGGCTCCGACGGCGACCTGCACCACCAGCACGCCGAGGGTCGCGAACGCAGCCGGCCTGAGACCGGGCTGCGTGGCGGCGCGCAGCATGACGAAAATGAGGAGCGCCCCGATGACCAGCACCGAGCCCCGATGCAGCATCGTCCACGCGTTCACGCCGGAGAAGTCCGGCGTGAAGCCGGGTGCGCACAGAGGCCAGGACCGGCACGCAGTATCTGCGCCACTCGCTACCACTGTCGAGCCCGTGAGCAGCAGCAGAAAGGTCGCGCCCACGGAGATCGCGGCCAGCCGTCGAAAGCGCTGGTCCTGAATTCCTGCGGATGCCGGCAGCGACATGACGGCGGTGGCAACCAGGAGGCCGAGTATCACCATCGCCACGCCCAAGTGTATGAGCACCAGCCATGAGGCAAGCTCGTTCGCGACCACGCCGCCTCCAAGTGCGGCCTCCGAGAGACCTGCGACAAACGCTGCGCTCGCCAGCCACGCAACGACCCGCCGCCGGCTGCGCCACACCACCCAGGCGCCAAAGAATGTCGCGAGGATTAGCAGCTCGGTCACGCTGCCGACCGCGCGATGGGAGTATTCGATGATCGAGCTCAAGTTCGCGGGCGGGTAAGGGCGTCCATGGCACAGAGGCCAGTCAGGGCATCCAAGCCCGGAGCCGGTCACGCGAACCACGCCCCCGAGCGCGATCTGCAGGTAGGCGAAAATCGCGGTCACCAACGCGAGACGGCGAAACCACGTGATGCCGGCCATGGGCGGCCTAGTTTCCCAGAGTCGTGAGCTGGGCCGCGAGCACCGCTTCGTCGAGCTGGCCGATGTGACGCGCGGCGATCGTGCCGTCGGCGCGCACGAACACCGTTGTGGGCAAGGCGATCGCGCCGTACGCGCGGCCCACGCTGAGGTCGGAGTCCAGCAGCGCCGGCTGGTTGAGCCCGACCGCGCTCAGGAAAGCGCGCGCCGCCTGGCCGCTGTCGCCCTCATCGACCAGGACGAGCTGGAATCCCGACCGCTGACCCACAAGTCTTTCCAGCAGAGGCATCTCGGCGCGGCAAGGAGGGCAGTACGACGCCCAGAAGTTGATCACCGCGGGCTTACCGGCGAGACTCGCGAGCGTGACCTGGCGGCCGTCGGTGCCGGTCAGCGTGAACGCCGGAGCCTGGCCGCCCGCGTTGTTGGGCGGCTGGATTGGCCGGGCGATCGTCGCCAGCGCCTGCAGCACATCCGGCGCGCCCCAGCCGTCGCCGCCTGAAGCGAGCTGGCGCAAGCCCTGCGGGCTCAAGCCGGTGATCAACCCCGGCGGCATTCCCGCGCCGACTCCAGGCACCCCTCGATAGACGAGCCGTATGTATCCGTGGCGGTCGACCAGGGCGAGCGTCGAGGTGTGGACGTCGCCGGCGGCGAGCTCGACCCCGAATGGCTTCCAAAATGAGGTAAGAGCGTCGATGCTCCCTGTCGCGAAGGTCCAGGGCGCGCCGATCTTGTGCGAGTAGGCGCTGAGCACGGTCGGCGTATCGGTGGACGGGTCGGTCGTGACCTCGGCCAGGATCACCCCGGGCGGCATGTGCTGCTCGATCTCGAAGAAGAGCGCCGCGTACAGCGGACAGGTTTCGTGGCAGGTGGTGTTGAAGGCCGCGATGACAAGGTCCCTGCCCGCCGTGGTCACCGGGTCGACCGGCCGTCCCGCCTGGTCTGTGAGCTCGTAGTTGGGCATCGCCACAAACTTGCCCGACAGCTCGCCGAGCCCGAGGTTGACCTCGTCGTTGCCCGCGTACGCAGACCCGGCGATAAGATGGCCGGCCTCGACGCCGAGGAGTAGGGGCTCCACCTGGCCTGCGGTGATCGTGATCGCCACTCGCTGCACGTCGCCTCCCAGGCGAACCGAGTCATAGGCGCCGGACGGCAACGAGACCGCGGCCAGGTCGCGCTCGGCCGGAGCGGCCGGAGCCGCTCCTGAGACGTCACCGAGCGAGACCCACTGCCCGCCGCCATGGATCATCAGCTGCGAGCGAGTAAGCGAGCCATCGGTCCTGCCCGCGACCGCCACCACAAGCGTGCCCGTCGCGAGTTGTGCGCGGGGCGCGACCAGAACGAAGACCAGGGCAACGAGGGCCACGCCCGCCGCGGCCAGCCAGAGGATCCTCGCCCTTCTGGGCAGCTACGCCACCACGAGAGGCGGGCCGCCGTACCGGGCGGCCACGCGGTCGATGTAGGCGGCGCAAATCTCCGCCACGGCGGGGCTGTGGATCTGGATCACGTTCTCAGCGTTCATCTCACCACTGTGCGAGAGGTTGAAGCTCCCGGTGTAGACGTAGTCGTCCGCGACCAGGATCTTCGCGTGCATGAAGTCATGCACCGTCCCTTTCGCGTAGGGCGTCGAGCGCTTGGCCCCGAACTTGACCGCCGTCACCACCGAGCGGAACGCGGCGATCTTCCATGAGGCCGTGGACTGCGCGGCCCACTGGCGCTGGACCTCATCCATCTGAGTCGCATCGTACACACCGGCGATGTTGACTCCGGGCTGCGCGACCACCTCCGCGAGCGTGCCAAGGATCGGGCCGGAGGTGATCACCGGTGAGCAGATGCGGATGCGCTTTTGCGCGGTGGAGATCGACCTCGCCATAGCGTGAACGAGCTTGTCGGCTCGCCCAGGACAGAAGTAGGGCCGGACCTCGGTGCCGTCGGCGAGCGACGACCAGCCGGCCGAGATGCGGCCCGACAGCGCGACCACGGGCTTCTGCCAGAGCTCTTCGAAGTTGGCGTGGTAGGCGGAAGCAAGGTCTCCGGAGGCGACGGTCAGCATGACGTTCTCCTCACGGGTCCACGAGTCGTTGGTCCAGTTCATCGATCCCGACAGAAGGGATGCCTGCGGCGTGCCCGCATCGCGCACTACGTACTTGTGGTGCATCAGGTCGGGCACGCCTGAGACGGGCTTGATCTGCACGCCGATCGACTTGAGCCGCTCGACGAATGCCCAGTCGATCTCCGGTGGTGGAGGGACGGGGATCTCCTTGGCATGATCCTGGTTGAAGAGGAGACGCACCGGCACGCTGCGCTTCAGCGCGCGGTCGAAGGCCCCGAACAGAGTGTCTCCTGGAGCGTCCTCCAACCGGAGGTCGTACATGGCGATGTCCAGCGTGGACGTGGCGGCGTCGAGAAACGAGGCGACCCGCTGCGCGACGGCGTCGGCGGTCTGACCGCCATCGGTGAGAAAGAAGAGGTCGAGTGGAGGC
>Ga0209118_1000992_pt1 | contig 14003 bp, 2 predicted proteins | sample BlaSpr_A8_Ref_M1_FD_187988 | JGI IMG/M metagenome (GOLD analysis project Ga0209118, IMG submission 187988) | Forest soil microbial communities from Thunder Bay, Ontario, Canada - Black Spruce, Ontario site 2_A8_Ref_M1 (SPAdes) (version 2) | ecosystem: Environmental > Terrestrial > Soil > Boreal...
GAGCTTGCCAGCGTGACACCGCCCGAGCCACACCCGCCGGTGACCAGGGCACGGCCATCCGCCAACCGCGTTTCCGTGTGGCCCCACCGGGCATCGTTCAAGCTTCCCGCCGCCGCCCAGCTGTCCGTGGAAGGTAGATATCTATCCGCGAATGGAATGGTGACGCCGACGCTGTCCTGGCCTCCCGCCAGCAGCACAGAGCCATCCGCGAGAACCGCCGACGTGCTCCCGCGATACACAGTCGGAGGCGCAGCGGCGACGGACCACAGTCCAGTCGCCGGATTGTAAATTTCGGGAGCGGCCGCGGGGTCACCGCCCTGGACGAAGACCCGACCATCGGCCAGCAGTTCGGCTGTCTGCCCTGCGCGCGCGGTGTTCATGCTGCCGGTCGGCGACCACGTGCCAGTAGCGGGATTGAACAGCTCGGCGGTGGCGAGGACGCTGAGTGTGGAGGAGTCGAAGCCACCGGCGACCAGCACTTTGCCGCTAGCGAGCGTGGTTGCAGTTGCGAAGCCGCGATCTGCCGTGGTCATGGTCCCCGCCGCCGCCCACGTCCCCGAAACCGGGTTGTAGAGCTCGGGCGGTGCGACGGCTGCGGTGCCCCCGGCACCTCTCGCGCAGCCGCCAAGGCCGGCTCCGTTTCCCACGACCAGGACGCGGCCGTCATTCAGCAGCGTTGCGGCGAAATTCTCCCGCGCCGATGCCATCGAGCCGGTAATCGCCCAGGTGTTCGTCGACGGGTCGAAGAGCTCGGCCAACGCGAGCAGGATCAAGAAGTTCCCCGAGAAGCGAACCCCACCCGCGACGAGGACCTTGCCACTGGCCAGCAGGGTCGCGGTCTGGCTCTGGCGGCCAATCGCCATGCTGCCGACCGGCGTCCAACCCGCCGTGGTAGCCACCGCGGTTTGCGGTCGTGGCACGACCACCAGCAACGTCACACACATAAAGGACGAGGCTGCAATCGCGCGCCACCGCTTCATCGGTTCCCCTCCCCCACTCCTCGACTGGCGCTACTGGCCGTCGTAGCTCATGAACGTTGTCGTGCTGCTCTCGTTGCAGATCACAGCGACCTGGCCACCGGATGAGGTCGTGATCACTGCGGTCGCCCGCTTTCCGCCGGGAAGTCCGCCGGTGGGCTGGTACAGGCCCCAGAAGGCTTGCGAGGCAAGCGTCTGGCTCTGTGGTACGCCGATGACCGCGCCGGTCGCGCTGTCGTAATAGGTGACGGTGACCGTGGTGAAGGAGGTGCCGGTGTTCATGATCCCTTCACCGGTGTTCCACGGATCCGGGCCCGCGTTCTCGACCAGCGGCAGGTGGAGGCTCGCGCTGCCCGCGGGGAAGGTGTTGTAAGACGTCGACTGCTTGGCACTGGTGTTGGAGGGCGCCACCTCGTTGACGATCCCGGCGATCGCAACCGTGCTCGTGATGTTGGCGGTGTATGCGCCCGCGGCGGCGAGGTCGGTGCCCTGGTAGACGCCGAGAGAGCCGTTGGCGGCAATGGGATGGGTCGTCGTCGTCGCGGTGCCAATGGCGTCGTAGTACGTGATCGTTACAGTGCCCGCGGTGCCGGTGGTGTTAACGATCCCCATGCCGGTGTTGTATCCGCCGTACGCGTTGTTCAATGCGGCCGGGGCAAATAGAGCCGTGCTGCCCGAGGGCACCGCGTCGTAGGAGCTGAACTGCCCGCCCGGCCCCGTCTCGTTGACGATGGCGCCCAGCGGCTGCGCCGCCGTGCTGGTGATCGTCGCCGTTCCCGCAAAGCCGCTGGGCAGCGCAAGAGTTGCGTCCCCGCTGTAGAGCGCGTGGTAGGCGTGGGCGGCCAAACCAGTCACGGTCTGGCTGTTGATCACGGTGCCGGTGCCGTCGCGATACGTGATCGTCACGTCGGTCGGGCTGCTACCTTCGTTCAGCAGGCCGATGCCGGTGGTGTATCCGCCATAGGCGTTGTTGACGATGGTCGGCGCGAAGAGCGTGGTACCCACACCGCTGGAAACCCGCACCCCGGTGTAGCTGGTCGCGTCACCCACGTTGCCGGGGGCGAACTCGTTGACGAAGGCGGCGATCGGACCGCTGCTGGAGATTACCGCCGAGCCGGCCTGCGCGGCGTCACCTCCACTCGAGGGGAAGGAGTGGCCGTTATCCTGGCGCACCGTCCAGCTTTCGTTCACCGGGAGGAGGCTGATCGAGTCGCCAGCGCCTACAGGCGCCCCGTTCTGGTCGTAGTAGGCAATCTCAATCGTCTCGCCGGTAGAGCTGGTGTTCTGGATCGTGACCGCCGTCACGTATCCGCCGTAGGCGCCGTTCGATACAGCCGGCAGCACCACCGTCGGAGTCGCGTAATAGTGGACCTCCTGGGTCACCGACGCGCTCGAGGATCCCGCGTAGCCCGTATCTCCGCTGTAGCTGGCGGCGACCGAGTAGCTGTTCGGTGCGCCGAAGCTGAGCGTGCAGATCGCCTGCCCGGTGCTGGTGTTGACGGCCACGCCGGCGCAGCCATAGAGGTTGTTTACGAGGAACGTCACCGTGCCCCCGTCAGGGATTGGAGTCACGGTCGCCGTGAAGGTCACATTGCCGTACTGCTGAGACGGGTTCGGCGAGGAAACCAACGCCGTGGTCGTACTCAACTGCGTCGCGTTCACCTGGTGTGTCACCGACGCGCTGGAGGCTGCGTAGTTCGGATCCCCGCTGTAAGTGGCGACGACGGAATGGCTCCCGGCCACGGTGTATGTGGTGGTGCAGGTGACCTGCCAGGTGTTCGTGCCAACCGCCAGGGCATCGCAGCCGCTCAAGGTGGCGCCGTTGTCGGTGAAGGCGACCGTGCCCCCATCCACGAACGGCGTCACCGTCGCCGTGTAGGTCACGCTGCTGTTCACCACCGACTGGTTCGACGAAGACGTCACGGTTGTCGCACTCGTCGCCCTTGACGCGTTCACCTGCTGAGTCAGGGTTCCGCTGGAGGCGGCGTAGTTCGTGTCACCGCTGTAGCTCGCGACGATCGTGTGACTGCCTGCCGCGCTGTAGCTGGTGGTGCAGGTTGCGTTCCCGCCGGTGTCGACCGGCACCCCACCGCACCCGCTCAGGATTGTCGAGTTGTCGGTGAAAGTAACTGCCCCTGCGTCTGGGGTCGGGAAAACCGACGCCGTGTAGGTCACGCTGCCACCCACCGCGGAGGGATTCGCCGACGACACCATGTCCAGGATCGTGGTCACCACGATCGTCAGGCTGTGGGATTCACCGGCAGCGACGGCAGTAACGGCGCTCTGCAGTCCGCTGACCATGACTGGGGTGAGGCTGCCGGTGGTGGTGCCATTGCCCAGCTGGCCCTCCTGGTTGTTGCCCCAGGCCAGGACCTGGCGCATCCATGTCAGCGCCAGGCTGTGGAAGCCGCCGCCGGCAATGGAGGTGACAGTTGTCCCCGCCGGAAGGCTGACAGCAATTGGACTGAGACTGCCTGTGGTAGTGCCGTTGCCCAGCTGTCCGGAGCTGTTGTCGCCCCAGGCCAGGACGTGGCCGGTGGAGGTCAACGCCAGGCTGTGGGCATCGCCGCCGGAGACGGCGGTGACAGAGGTCCCGGAGGGCAGGTTGACCCCAACCGGGGTCAGGGCGTTGGCCGTAGTTCCGTTGCCCAGCTGGCCGGAGCTGTTGAAGCCCCAGGCCAGCACCTGGCCGGTTGATGTCCGCGCCAGGCTGTGGTTGGCGCCGGCCGCGATGGCGGTGACGGTGGTCCCGGAGGCCAGGCTGGCCGAGACCGGAACACTGAAGCCGAAGCACGTGCCTATGCAGCCGCCGTCTCCGAGCTGCCCGTCATGGTCTGCGCCCCAGCCCAGCACTTTGCCGGCAGATGTCAGTGCGAGGCTGTGGGCGGCGCCGGCCGCGACCGCGGTGACCGTGGTCCCAGAGGGCAGGCTGACTGACACTGGGGTGCTGCTGTTCGTGAGGGTGCCGTTGCCAAGCTGGCCGAGGTTGTTGCGGCCCCAGGCAAAAACTTTGCCGGTCGACGTGACCGCGAGGCTATGGAATGGACCTGCTGCGATCGCGGTGACGATCGTTCCTGTGGGCAGGTTGACCAAAATCGGGGTGCTGCTATTGGTGGTGGTGCCGTTGCCCAGCTGGCCGTAGGTGTTGTCGCCCCAGGCCAGCACCTTGCCAACGGGGGTCACTCCTAAGCTGTGGTTGCCGCCGCCGGCGATGGCGGTGAACCCGTACGACCCGTCCTGGATCGGGGTGCTGCTGTTGGCGGTGGTGCCGTTGCCCAGCTGACCGCTGCCGTTATAGCCCCACGCCGAGGCTGTGCCGAAGGGGCCCGGCGGCCGCGGGGGTAGCTGGATCGCCAGGCCGTGGTCGCTACCCGAAGCTATGGCGGTCACCGTGGGCATGCTGGCGAGAACCGGGGTGATGCTGTCGGTGGTCGTACCGTTGCCCAGCTGGCCGACATTGTTCGAGCCCCAGGCCAACACCTGGCCGGCGGAAGTCAGCGCCAGGCTCTGAAAACTTCCACCGGCGATCGCGGTGACGGCGGTTCCGGGCGGCAGGCTGACCTGAACCGGGGCTGTGCTGTTGGTGTTGGTGCCGTTGCCGAGCTGGCCGCGGTTGTTGTCGCCCCAGGCCAGGACCTGGTGAGTGGAGGTCAGGGCCAGGCTGTGGTACCGGCCGCTGGCAAGGGCGGTTGCGATGGCGCCGGCGGGAAGGCTGACCTGGACCGGGATGGTGCTGCTGGTATTGGTGCCGTTGCCCAGCTGGCCGACGCTGTTGTCGCCCCAGGCCAGGACGTGACCGCTGGAGGTCAGTGCCAGGCTGTGTAGGTAGCCGCCTGCGATGGCGGTAGCGGTTGTGCCGGAGGGCAAGCTGACCTGGACCGGAGTGCTGCTGTTGGTGATTGTGCCGTTGCCCAATTGGCCATTGAGGTTGTAGCCCCACGCCAGCACCTGGCCGGTCGAGGTCAGGGCCATGCTTTGGTTCAAACCGCTCGCGATGGCGGTGACTGTCGTCCCCGAGGGCAAGCTGACCGCAACAGGGGAACTGCTGGAGGTGGTGGATCCGTTGCCCAGCTGGCCATAGGTATTGTCGCCCCAGGCCAGCACGGAGCCGTAGTAGGTGAGCGCCAGGCTGTGGCCGAAGCCAGCGGCAATTTGGGTGATGGCGGGCCCGAAGAGCGGAACTGGAGTGCTGCTGTTGCCGGTAGTGCCGTTGCCCAGCTGGCCGGAGCTGTTGAGGCCCCAGGCCAGCACCTGGCCGCCGGGTGTCAGCGCCAGGGTGTGGTACGCGCCGCCGGCGACGGCGGAGACGGTGGTCCCTGTGGGCAGGCTGACCTGGACGGCTGTGCTGCTGTCGGTCGTTGTGCCGTTGCCGAGCTGGCCGCTGCTGTTGAAGCCCCAGGCCAGCACCCGGCCAGGGGTGCTCGATGATCCTGCAGCCTGGGTCTGCAGCGGTGATCCATGGATGACCACACCGGACAGCGCCAGGATCGCCGCAGCAACCGCCAGCGCGACAGCGCGAACGGATCTGTTTTGTCTTTTCATTGCCCGTCGTAGCTCATGAAGGTGGTGCCGCTGCTCTCGTTGCAGATCGCCGCCACCTGGCCGCCGGAGGCGGTGGTGATCACGGCGGTCGCGCGCGTTCCGCTGGGCAGGCCGCCTGCCGGCTGGTACAGACCCCAGAAGGCATGCGGCGCCAGCGTCAGCGTCTGGGGTGCGCCGACGGACGCTCCGGTGACTGTGTTGTAGTACGTGACTGTCACGGTGGTGCTGGCGGTGCCCGTGTTCATGATCCCCTCACCGGTATTCCAGGGGTCGGTTCCCGCGTTTTCGACTAACGGCAGATGGACAGTTGCGCTGCCGGCGGTGAAGGCGTTGTAGGAGGTCGACTGCTTCGCGCTCGTGCTCGACGGCGCCACCTCGTTCACAATCGCTGCGACAGCGACTGTGCTTGTGATCGAGGCTGTATACGCGCCGGCTGTGGTGATGTCGGTGCCCTGGTAGACGCCCAGCGAGCCATTGGCCGCGATTGGATGAGTGGTCGTCGTGGCAGCGCCGCCGGCGTCGTAGTAGGTGATCGTCACCGTGCCGGCGGTGCCGGTTGTGTTAACGATTCCCATCCCCGTGTTGTAGCCGCCGAACGCGTTGTCCAGCGCCGCCGGCGCATATAGAGTGGTGCTGCCCGCGGGCACGGCGTCAAAGGAGCTGAACTGCCCGCCCGGCCCGACCTCGTTGACGATCGCGCCCAGCAGCTGGCCCGCCGAGCTCGTGATGGTCGCCGTCCCGGCAAAGCCACTCGGCAAGGCCAGCGCTGCATCCCCGCTGTACAGCGCCTGGTAGGCGTGGGCGGCGAGTGCGGTCACGATCTGGGTCTTGATAGCAGCGCCCGTGCTGTCGCGATAGGTGATCGTCACGTTGGTCGACGTGCTGCCTTCATTCAGGAGCCCGATGCCCGTCGTGTAACCACCATATGCGTTGTTGACGATGGTCGGGGCATAGAGCGTCGTCCCCACCCCGCTTGCAACCTGCACGCCGCTGTAGCTGGTCGCATCCCCCACGTTGCCGGGTGCGAACTCATTCACGAAAGCGGCCACCGGCTGGCTGCTGTAAACCACCGCCGAGCCGGCCCTTGCTGCATCACTGCCAGTGGATGGGAACGAGTTGCCGTTGTCCTGGCGCACAGTCCAGCTCGCGTTCACCGGAAGATTGCCGATCGAGTCCCCGAGACCGACAGGCGCGCCGTTCTGGTCGTAGTACGCGATGTAAATACTGGCGGCAGCCGTGCCTGTGTTCTGGATCGTCGCCGCGGTGACATAGCCTCCGTAAGCGCCGTTGGCCATGGCGGGGAACACCGCCACCGCGGGCAGAGAACCTCCGAATGTGTAGTTGTCGGCGGCGCTCGTGGCGCTCGTGCCCCCCGGGGTCGTGACCTTGACGTCCACCGTCCCGCTGCCGTTGGGACTCGTCGCCTTCACAAGCGTGTCAGAGAGGACCAGAAAGGTGGCGCCTGTCGTGCCGAAGGTCACCGAGCTCGCAACGTTCAGGCCGCTGCCCGTGACATACACGACGGTGCCGGCGACGCCCGATGACGGGCTCACGGCCGATACCACCGGCATGGGCGACGCCGTGTAGGTGAAATGGTCGGCGGCGTTCGTCGGGCTCGTCCCGCCTGCGGTGACGACCTTCACGTCAACGACGCCAGGCGCATTCGATGGGCTCGTCGCCTGGATCAGGTTGTCGCTCATGACCGAGCCGGTGGTGAAGCCGCTGCCGAAGTCGACTTGCGTCGCGCCTAGGAACCCGGTTCCCGTGATGGAGACGCTGGTTCCAATCGGTCCCATGGCGGGACTGACGAAGGTGACAGACGGCGTAGGAGACGGCCCATAGGCGAACTTGTCGGCGTTGCTCAGCGCGCTGGTCCCACCGGCTGTCGTGACGGTCACGTCCACATTGCTCGCCACGGCCCCTGGCGGACTGAGGACCTCGATGAGCGAATCGGCGATCGAGTTGTTGAACGAGAAGAACACATCGGTCAGAACCGTTGCGGTCGCGCCGCCGAACCGTATCGAGGACGCGCTGCGCAGGTTGGTCCCGGTGACGTAGACCGTCGTGCCCCCGCCCGAGGGCCCTGCGCCCGGGCTGACCGACGAGACGACCGGCGCCGGCGTGGCCACGTACGTGTAGTGATCGGCGACGCCCGTCGCGCTGGTGCCCCCGGCGCCGGTCACCGTGATGTCGACCGTGCCAAGGGCGCCCGGCGGGCTCAGAAGCTGGATGGAGTTGTCGGAAAGCGCCTCGAAGCCCAATGTGCATGCCTGCGGGCCGCCCCCGAACCCAACCAGAGGTCCGCTATGGCTTGTCGGAATCGGTTGCTGCGCCAGGCCGACGGGCAGCCTATGGGCGGCGGTCGGCACCTGGGCGGTTGTGAAGGTTGGCGCGCTCTGTCGATTCGCCGACGTGGGGCTATGGACGGGCAGCCGGATCGTGGTGGGCGCCTGCACGGACTTCAGGCGGTTGGGTGACGGCCTGGCTGGAGCGGATCCTGCTCGAGACGGGGCACTCAGTGGACCGAAAAAGAAACATGGGGTGAGAACCGTCGCGCCGAAGGTCATCTGTGTCGCGTTCGTGAAGCCTGTCCCGGTGACGAATACCGCCGCGCCGCCGCCGGTCGGGCCGCTGTTGGGTGCGACCACTGTCACCGACGGGACGGGGGTCGGTGTGTACGTGTACTGGTCCGCGGTGGAAGCGGCGCTCGTGCCTCCGGGCGTCGTCACGCGAATGTCTACAGGCGGACCTACGGACCCGGCCGGGCTGGTGACCTCGATCAGGTTGTCGTCGATCGCTCCGAAGCCTCCAAAACCGGACTGGGTCGCTTGTGCCGACCCGAACGACACGCCGGTTACGCCAGACAGCCCGCTTCCCGTGATGAAGACCTCGGTTCCGCCGCCGGACGGTCCACTGGCCGGCGCCACGTAAGTCACCACCGGCGGCGCCGCCGCGGTGTAGGTGAACCGATCGTTCACGTTGATCGCGCTCGTCCCGTCTGGGCTGGTGACGGTCACGTCGACCGTTCCGCTTGGGCCTGCCGGCGCGAAAGCGGCGAGCAACGTGTCGCCACCGCCGGAGAACATCGAGACAAACGAGCATTGCGTGCCGAAGAGAGCAGAGTTGGCGCCCGAGAGCCCGGTGCCTGTGATGAAGACCTGGGTCCCCGCCGCTCCGCTGTTGGGGCTGACGGCCGTGACCGATGGAGCCGGCGCCACGAAGTACGTGTACTGATTGGCGGGCCCGGGGGCGCTGACACCGGTCGGGGTGGCGACCGTGATGTGAACCGTCCCCACCACGCTGGGCGGACTGATGACATCGATCTCACCGTCCGAAATGATGCTGACGATCGTCGCGGCCGCTGACCCGAAGTTCACGGCGGTCACGCCGGCAAACCCAGTTCCGAAAACCTGGACAGTCCTGCCGCCGGTGGTGCCGCCGAGGTTCGCCGAAACGCCGTTGACGACGGGGGCGCCTGGCGCGACGTAGGTGAACTTGTCTGCGTTGCTGATGGCGCTCGTACCGCCTGCGGTGACAACGAGCACGTCGACACTCCCAACCGCCCCCGGCGGCGAGGTGACAATGAGCTGGGTGTCGCCCACGACTATTGGGAACACGTAGTTCGACCCAAACCGAACGATGGTGGCGCCGGTGAACCCGCTGCCGTAGATGCTCAGCCCATCGCCGCCGAGCGAGGTCCCGCTGCCGGGGTCTACAGCGCTGACCACGGGCGGTCCTGGGGCAACGTAGGTAAACAGTTCCGCGTTGCCGCTCGTACCGCTTGTGCCGGCCGGTGTAACGATCTGTACAGCGACTGAGGTGCCGCCGGTGCCCGGCGGGCTGATGGCGAACATTTGCAAGTCGGAAACCGAACTCGTGCTCTGGGCGGGGTTGCCTCCAAACAGAACGGTGGTCGCGCCACTGAATCCGCTGCCGAAGATGTTCACGCCGGTTGCGCCACCGGAGGCGCCGTTGTTCGGTTCGAGACCTCTGATGACCGGAGCCAAGGGGACCGTGAAGGTAAAGCGATCGGAGTTGGATGTGGGGCTGGTGCTGCCACCGACGATCACCGTCACATCGAAGGTGCCCGCCGCACGGCTTGGGGTCGTCGCGCGGATCTCCGTATCCGTGAAGCTGGTGAAGGTTGACGCCGGGGTGTTTCCGAACATCACGGCCGTTGCGCCAGAGAAACCCATACCTTCGATCACGACCCCGGTCCCGCCTGCCGCAGACCCGTGGTTCGGCGAGATGCCGTTCACTTGAAGTCCCGAAGGCGGCGGACCGCCAAAGACGAACGTGTCGTTGGCGGAGGTTGCGCTAGTCCCACCAGGCGCGGTCACGGTGACATGGACCATCCCCGCGCCCGCAGGACTGGTCGCGGTCAGCAAATTGCTCGAAAAGAAAATGAAGCCTGCGGACGCGCTGCCAAACGAGACGGCGGTGGCCCCATCGAAGTTGGTGCCGGTGATCCACACGACCGTCCCGCCACCCGCCGGACCGGTACCTGGACTGACATTGGTGACCGTCGGCGCCACGGCCGCGACATAGGTGTAGTGGTCGCTTGCTGTGATTGCGCTCGTTCCAGAGGGTGTGACGACTGTGACGTCAACGGTCCCCGCAGACCCGACCGGTATGCGCGACACAAATATGAGGTTGTCGGCCAAGAGGCCGAAGGCTGCGCCGTTGGTGCCGAAGTTGACTGCGGTCGCCCCAGTGAAATTGGCGCCGGTGACGTACACCGGGTTCGCGGTACCCCCTGCGGCCGTACCGCTCGACGGGCTTACGGCCGTCACCGTGGGGGCTGGGGGAGGCGGCGAGGACGTGTACGTGAAGTGGTCATTGACGGTGATCGGGCTCGTGCCAGAGGCTGTTACGACGGTGATGTCAATTTGGCCGGCCGACCCGGCGGGGCTTGTCGCGGTGATCAGGTGGCCGTCATTCACCACAAAGAAAGCGCCGGTCGTGCCGAAATTAACCGTCGAAGCGCCGGCGAATCCGCTGCCGCTTATGTAGACGGTGGATCCACCTGACGCGACGCCAGTCGAAGGACTGACCGCGGTGATGGCCGGCTGAGGCGAAGCCGTGTAGGTGAAGTGGTCGGCGCTGTTCGTCGCGCTGGTGCCGCCGGCGGTCGTCACTGTCACGTCGACTTGGCCTGTCCCAGACGGACTTTGCAGCACCTCGATGAGGTTGTCACTCAACTGTATCGGGTTGACCACCCCCGCCGGACCAAAGCTGATGTTCGTAACGCCCGTGAGGCCCGTGCCGGTGATGAAGACCATGGCGCCACCCGATGAGAAGCCGCTCGCGGGGCTGACCGCGGTTATGACCGGCGAAGGCGCAGTCACGTACGTGAAATGATCGGCCGCGCTGGTGGAACTCGTTCCGACGGGCGTCGTTACGGTTACGTCGACAGGGCCGGGGGTTCCGGACGGAACGAAGACGTTCAACACGGTGTCGCCCGCGGTGGTGATACCGCTCGAGGCGACGGTTCCGAAGTGGATGGCGGTTACCCCTGTGAAGCCGCTGCCGAAGAGCTGGATGTAGTCTCCTCCGCCCCCGGTGCCGCTGTTGGGGCTGATGCCATCGACCCTTGGGAAACCAGGCGCCACATACGTGTACCTGTCGCCGGCGCTCGTGGCGCTTGTGCCTCCCGGTGTGGTGACCGTGACGTCCACCGGACCCGCAGCCCTGGCCGGCGCAGCCACGGCGATCTGGGTGTCACTGATGAAGCCGGTGCTGGAGGCCACGACTGTAGTGCCAAAGAAAACGCCGGTCAGACCGGTGAGCCCGGAACCGAAGATCTCGACAGTGTTCTGCCCTGACGTGATCCCCCTGCTCGGCCCGATGCCATAGATCACGGGAACCGGCGTCGGGAAGTAGGTGAAGTGGTCCGCGGTGCTCGTGGTGCTGGTCCCGACCGGCGTCGTGATGGTGATGTCCACGTTCCCTACGGCCCCTGGCGGGCTGGTCGCGAACAGGTGGCGGTCGTCGCCGACGGTGACGGCGCTAGCGGAGTTGGTGCCGAATTTGACGGCCGTGGCACCGGTGAACCCAGACCCCACGAGATTCACGGTGGTGCCGCCGGCCGCGGGTCCTCGGTTTTCGATCACTGCGTTGACGACGGGCGCTGAAGGCGCCAGGTAAGAGAATTTGTCGGCGTTGTTGGACCCCACACTCGTGCCGGCGGGAGTGGTGACGGTTACGTCGACCTGTGTCGCGGCAGGCCCAGGTGGCGTGGTGAGGAAGATGTGGCTTTCATCGCCCACGCTGAATGAACCGGTGCTCACGAGAGTGGTGCCAAAGTGGACTGCGGACGTCGCCGCAAATCCCGTCCCGACGATGGTGACCCCGGTCCGACCGGCAGCCGTACCCGAGTTGGGGGCCACCGCGCGGACCACTGGGGTTCCAGGAGTCGTGAATGTGAACCTGTCCGCGATGCTTGTTGAGCTCGTACCGGCCGCATTGACGACCGTCACGTCGACCGTTCCAACGGCCCCGGGCGGGCTGATCACCTGCATGCTCGTGTCGGAGGAGGGGAGCGTGAAAGTCGCCGTGCCTCCGAACATCACCCGCGTGGCAGTCGTGAAGCCGGATCCGGTGACCGTCACCATGGTCGATCCATCAGTGGAGCCGGAGTTCGGGCTGATTCCGCTGACCACCGGGACGGTTGAATTCACGTAGGTGAACCGGTCCTGAGCGCCGGTCGGACTTGACCCGCCAGGACCCACGACGACCACGTCGACGGTGCCCAGAGCGCCACCGGGGCTGATGGCGTCGATCTCCGTATCGCTGACTGCGTTGAACTGCCCCACGCCGCCGCAGTTCGTGCCGGTCGTGCCGAAGTTGACGGCGGTGGCGGACGTGAACCCGGCGCCGTAGATGGTGACCGTCGTACCGCCCCCCTTCGGCCCCCGGTTCGGGTTGATCGCATAGACAGCGGGCGCAGCGATGCTCGCCTGGGCGATCCGGTGGACCTGCGCGTGCGCCGAGAGCGGCAACGCGACGATGCCGCTGCCCGTGAGCAGCGCGGCGGCACTGAGAACTACGCCGGCTCGCGACATGCGAAGCCACTGCGCGTATCCCCAGCTGTACGCATGATCGTGCGGCAGTCCCAGCTCTCCCTTCCCTCGAGAACCCCCGGCTGGACGGCTGGCGGTAGTCTAATCGGCTTCAGCCAGGAATCAAGCCTGATGTTTTGGTGGGATTGAGCGGCTGACTAAACGCTACTGGCCGTCGTAGCTCATGAAGGTGGTCGTGCTGCTCTCGTTGCAGATCACCGCGACCTGACCTCCGGAGGAGGTGGTGATCAGAGCCGTCGCTCGTCTTCCGCTGGGCAGACCGCCGGTCGGCTGATACAGACCCCAGAAAGCGTGGGAAGCAAGTGTCTGCGTCTGGGGTGGGCCTATGAACGTCCCATCGAAGGCGTCGAAGTAGCTCACCGTGACGGTGGTGCTGCCGGTTCCTGTGTTCATGATCCCCTCGCCGGTGTTCCAGGGATCGCTGCCGGTGTTCTCGACCAGCGCCAGGTGTATCGCGTTGCTCCCCGAGCTGAATGTGTTGTAGGAGGTCGACTGCTTGGCGCTGGTGCTCGACGGCGCCACCTCGTTGACGATCGCCGCCAGAGAGACGGACGACCCCCGGATCACCGCCGTGTAGGCGCCCACCGCCGGCCCGTCAGTCGGGCTTCCCTGGTACAGGCCGAGCGAGCCGTTGGCTTGAATCGGGAAGCTCTTTGCCGTGGCCGCCCCCAACGCGTCGTAGTAGGTGACGTAGACCGTGCCGATGCTCGCCGTGGTGTTCTGGATCGCCATCCCCGTGTAGTAGCCACCGAACGCGTTGTTGAGCGCGACAGGCACGTTGAGCGTGGTGCTGCCCACGGCCACCGCATCGTAAGAGCTGAACTGCCCGCCCGGTCCCGTTTCGTTGACGATCGCACCCAGCGGCTGCGTTGCCGAGCTGGTGATGGTCGCCGTCCCGGCAAACCCGCTTGGCAGCGCCAGCGTTGCATCTCCGCTGTACAGCGAATAGTAGGCATGCGCAGCCAGCCCAGCCACCGACTGGGTCTTGATAACACTGCCGGCGCCGTCGCGGTACGTGATCGTCACATCGGTCGGGCTGCTGCCCTGGTTGAGCAGGCCGATCCCGGTCGTGTAGCCGCCGTAGGCGTTGTTGGCGATGGTCGGCGCGTAAAGAGTCGCCCCCACCCCCGATGGCAGCTGCACGCCGGTGTAGCTGGTGGCGTCGCCGGCATTGCCCGGCGCGAACTCATTGACGAATGAGGCAATCGGCTCGCTGCTGTAGACGATGGCTGAGCCCGCCTGGACGGCGTTCCCGCCGCTCGCCGGGAAGGAATTGCCGTTGTCCTGGCGCACTGTCCAGCTGGCATTGACAGGCAGGCTGCTCATGTAGTCGCCATTGCCCACGGGCGCGCCGTTCTGGTCGAAGTAAAGGATCCTGACATTCGCGGGATCAATTCCGGTG
>Ga0209118_1000993_pt1 | contig 13998 bp, 11 predicted proteins | sample BlaSpr_A8_Ref_M1_FD_187988 | JGI IMG/M metagenome (GOLD analysis project Ga0209118, IMG submission 187988) | Forest soil microbial communities from Thunder Bay, Ontario, Canada - Black Spruce, Ontario site 2_A8_Ref_M1 (SPAdes) (version 2) | ecosystem: Environmental > Terrestrial > Soil > Boreal...
TTGCCCGTCGGTGGTAAGCGCGGCGGCGTAGATATGATTGAAAGCTTTGACGACCTTCGAGGTCGGCAGGTGTGCCTGCAGGAGCTCGGCGGTCGTAGTTGATTCATTGTCGAGCTCGGCGATATGACCGTCGCGTTGCGGGTAGTAGTTGTTCGTGTCGATCACGATTTTGCCCGCCAGGGGCTCAACAGGAACGCCCCGGTAGTTCTTTAGCGGCACCGTGACAACGACGATGTCTCCAGCTCGCCGGAAGCGTGCGCCACAGGCCTTTACGAGATGGGAGTGCAATATGCCTGAAATCGACCCCACTCCGGACTTTCGGCTTTCTCAAAAGCGGACATCAGGGCGAACGGGCGCGTTCCGGAGGAGTGTACTTCAAGCGTCGCCCATGCCCGACGTCAGATGAAGACAAAACCAGCATCGCCACCCGATCGCCGTGTCGGCGCGCAGCAGAAGTCTGGAGGAACGTGATGCCCACCGCTTTCGCGGTCTTCATCTTGATCGCCAGCTCGAATTCGGTCGGCTGCTGAACCGGCAGGTCGCCTGCTTGGCGCCCTTCGGCTTGCAACGTCCTGAAACCCCAGCGCACTGGGCATGGTGCAGGGTGTAGACTTCCGGCAACGACGTGAGTTCGACCTACGCCGACCCATGAGCAACAACGAGACCGTTGTCCATTACCGCTTCGGCCGCATCGAGCTCCAGCCCAATGAGCGGCGATTGCTTGTTGACGGCCAACCCGTAGCGGTAGGTGCGCGCGCGTTTGATTTGCTAGTGGTCTTAGTTGAGCGTCCCGGACAGCTCGTCACCAAGGACGAATTGCTGGAACGGGTCTGGCCCAAGCTGGTCGTTGAGGAGAACAACCTGCAAGTGCAGGTCTCCGCGCTGCGCAAGCTCTTGGGGCAGGAGGCGATCGCGACGATTCCCGGGCGCGGCTATCGCTTTGCCGCGACGCTGGACGGCACGGCCGTGGCCGAACCGCGATCCGCTCCGGCGGCCGTGGCGCCTGAAATAGCGGCCGCGCAGCCGCTTTCGAACGTCCCGCACGAATTACCGCCGCTGATTGGCCGCGCGCAGGATCTGGTGGACCTACAGCAACTTGTGAATGAGCATCGTCTCGTCACGCTCACCGGGGGCGGCGGCATCGGCAAGTCGCGGATGGCTCAGGCGATAGGGAAAGCGCTGCGTGGCCAGTATTCCGATGGCGTCTGGATCGTCGAACTGGCTCCGGTGTCGGACATGGCCCACGTGTTAAGCACCGTCGCGCAGGTCCTAGGGGTCCAACTCCACGCCGTGCTGCCGCCGCCCCGCGCACTGGCGCAGGCACTCGCCGGCCAGACCCTGCTGCTGGTGCTCGACAACTGCGAGCATGTGCTCGACACCGTCGCGGTGCTGGCGGAGGCGCTGCTGGCCGGCGCGCCCGGTGTGCGGCTCCTGGCGACGAGCCAGGAGCCATTGAAACTCCCTCAGGAGCACCAGTATCGGCTGGGAACGCTCGCCGTACCCGATACCGGCGACACCACCGAGGCGCTGGAGCACGGTGCAGTGGCCTTGTTTGCCGACCGTACGCAGGCCGTCGACCCGCGCTTCGCGCTGACCGCGCAGAACCTCCCCGCGGTGATCGACATCTGCCGCCACCTTGACGGCATACCGCTGGCGATCGAACTGGCCGCGGCGCGGGTACCGCTGCTAGGCGTCAGCGGGCTGCGCGACCGTCTCGGCGAGCGGTTCCGGGTGTTGACCGCGGGTTCCCGCTTCGCGTTGCGTCGGCACCAGACGCTGCACGCCGCACTCGACTGGAGCCATGGTCTGCTTTCGGCGGATGAGCAAGCGGTGTTCCGGCGCCTTGGGGTGTTTGCCGGCGGATGGTCGCTCGAGGCGGCCCAGCAGGCCGCCGCAGACGATCGAATCGATGAATGGACAGTGCTCGAGCACCTCGGCGCGCTCGTGGACAAGTCGTTGGTCGTGGCTCAAGGCGGGGACGTGCCGCGCTACACGCTGCTGGAGACTACGCGCGCGTACGCGCTCGAGAAACTCGCGCAAGCCGGTGAGACTGAGTCGCTGGTGCGACGACACGCGATGGTCACGCTTGCACTATTCGAACGTGCGGACGACGAGCGCTTCGGCGAGCAAGGTACCCTCAGCGACGCCGCCTACATCGACCGCGTGCAACCCGAGATCGACAACCTGCGCGCCGCGCTGGCCTGGGCGACCCGAAGCGGCGGCGACGAGGCACTTTCGATCGCGCTGGCGGCTGCTTCGGCCGAGGCGTTCTACGTGGTCGGCCTGGCGGCCGAAGGCATCGCGGTGCTGCGCGCGCTGACGCCACGCATCACGCCCGATGTCGACAGCATGCTTGCCGCGCGTTTCTGGTTTGCCGTATCGAATGTTGGCCGCGACGGCCGGATCGAAGACGGCGCGTTCGTGCAAGCGCTTGAACCTGCTGAACAGGGCTGCCGTCACCACGGCTGGAACCGCCGGCTGTACAGCGTACTGCTGCATAAGGCGTGGCGGCTCATACGCCTACGGGAATTCGCGGCGGGCGAGGCTGCGCTGGCGGAGGCCATCAGCATCGAGCGGCCGCAGTGGCCCGGCTGGCTGCGCAGCGATCGCTGGAACACGCTCATCCATCTTCAAGCGCAGACCGGCGCGTTCGACTCTGAGCCGGCTTTCGAGACAATCGCCGCCTTGCTGCCGGCGCAGGGCGAAGAGCCGCGCCGGAACCGGCTGACGTTGAACACGGTCGTGCTTTGCAACATGAGGCAGCAGTGGGACCAGGCCGCGTCCCTGCTAGAGCCGCTGGTCGACCGTCTGCGTCTGCAGCGACGCCACGTCGGCAACGCGGCCTGGGCGTACGGGCACCTGGTGCTGGCGCTGACCCAGCTCGGACGCCTCGACGATGCACAACAGCGGCTGCGACAGGCGCTGCCGCTGTGGCGCGCCGCTGGGATCGTACACGTCTGGGCGCACGCGGCGATCCGGCTGGCCGTGGCGCAGGGTCGCGTCGCCGATGCGATGCGATTGGTGGGTGCGGAAGATGCTTCAGCGCAACAGTTCGGCCGCCGTGACGCGCTCGCGGCGAGCGTTCGTGACGAGAGTGCGCGCCTGATCGAAGCCGCTGCGCCTGACCCGGGACAGCGGGAGCGCTGGCGGCAGGAAGGCGGTCAGCTAGGCGAGGAGGCGTTGGTCTCGCTCATGCTCGGCGCAGCCACAGCCGAGCAGCGTTAAATCTGTACTTCGACCCCGTCGGTCTGCCGGACCCAGACTTCCCGATGTTCGACCGTCCAGATACTGATGTGTCCTCCAGCGCCGCCGCCACGGAGCCAAAAGCGTCACAGACTTTGCCATTCCAGTCGCGTCAATCTGACCTTCGGCCTGCACCCAGCTTGGCCGCCCAAAGATGATTTACCTTGATTCGCGTCGTTTACTCCGCAGATGATCTTCAGGTCCGGGCTCGGATCGGATCGCAACGGCTCGGCTAGGTGATCTGCGGCACCACCCTACGAACGCTCGGACGGGACCACCGCGATCAAGATAGCCACCGCCAGGGAGAAGCCACATAGGAGCGCGCGCCCCGGTTCAAGGGGCGGCACTGCGCCCGATTCCGTCGATCCCGAAAACAATCCTCGCCCGGCGCTTCAGCGCAGGCAAGGACAAGGACCAGCCTTAAGCACCGCCAAGCCGTCGCTGCTGTTTTGCTACCAGGCGAAGCAGCGGGTCGGTGCGCACGCGGCCGCACTCGGCGAGAACGCGGCGCCGGTGCGCGCACCGATCTGCGAGGGGCTCGGCTTCCTCGGCATAGAGCTTGACGATCCTCGCAGCGCTGCGGGTGCGGATTTGATTTCCGGCAAGGCCAGTCACGCGTCTGTGCGCGTCATTCGCTCCGACGAAAAACTGATGATTGCCGGGTCTGCCCAGCGTCTTATCTTGCTTGGCAGATCCATACTGATCAAGCTTTCCCCTGCCTTCTACAAAGGAGGGTATATAAGCATCGGTCAGTTTCCGCTCGAAACCCCCCGACGTGGGTCAGTATTGCGTGGAAATCAAAATGTCAGGGTCGTCTTTTCAGCTCCGGCGTTCGGACCGGCAGATCCGCTTGCCACAGGCCTGTCAATTTCAGCGTGAGGCGACCGCAAGGAATGCAGAAATTCGCGTGTGGAACATGGTAATGGGTCTGCGCGGGGGTCTGTCATGTGCTATGTGTAAAGCAATAGAACCATTTCTTAACGATAGCCGAAGGAGGCACCGATGACTGACTCGGTACGCAAGGTGGATTATTTCTCGATGACGGTGTCGGACAAGGCCGGAGAAGGCGTCAAAATACTCGCCGCGCTTGCCCAAGGCGGTGTGAACCTGCTCGCGTTCACGGGTTTTCCCCGCGGCAGAAAGGCGCAAGTGGATTTGATCCCGGAAGACAGCAAGAAATTGAATGCCGTGGCGAAGAAAGCCGGCTGGACGATGAATCCCAAGAAAACGGGTTTTCTGGTGCAGGGCGACGACCGTCCCGGGGCCCTGCTTGTTCACCTGAAAATACTGGCCGACGCCGGGGTCAACGTGACCGCGATGGATGCCGTGGTGGCAAGCGAGGGGCGATTTGGCGCCATCCTTTGGGTGAAGCCCGAGAATGTCGGCAAGACAGCGAAACTGCTGGGCGCCAAGTAAGGGTCGGTAATGCTGCGCATCGATTTGACAAAAGATCTTGCAAGCCTGCTTTGGGCAAGCATGACGGGTGGCGCGATCTGAAAATCTTAAGGTCCGCTCGCGGAAAACATCGAAGTGCATGCGAGCCATGTTGGGATGGGCGTGAACCCCGCGCCGATCGGCTTGCTCAGCCCGAAGGAGAGTGGCGACCTTTCGAGCGCAGCGGGCTACGCCGCTTCGTCTATCGCGATTCGCAGCAGCCGGAAGCGTTTGCTTTCTCTTAATCCGGGCCAACAGCTCACATGCCCGCCGTCAACGCCAACGGCATCACAATCGAGTATGAATCCCTGGGTGCCGCCGAGGCGCCGGCGATTTTTCTCATCATGGGCCTGGGCATGCAGCTTACCGCCTGGCCTGATCCGTTCTGCGAGGCGCTGTTCAAGCAAGGGTTTCGCGTCATCCGTTTCGACAATCGCGATATTGGCCTATCAAGCAAGATGGAAGGCTTGGGCGTCCCGAACCTCGCCTGGGCATCAGTGCGAAGCTGGCTGGGATTGTCGGTTCACAGCGGCTATCTGCTCAGCGACATGGCAGCCGACACCGTAGGACTCATGGATGCTTTGGGCATTCGTGCAGCGCATGTGGTGGGCGTGTCCATGGGCGGCATGATCGCGCAAATGGTCGCCGCGCTTTATCCGCAACGAACCAGTTCGCTCACTTCCATCATGTCGACGACCGGCAGCACCCACTTGCCCCGCCCCTCGGGCGAGGTTGTGAAAACGTTGTTGAGCCGGCCGACGAATCCGCGCGATCCACAGAGCGTGGTCGATCATTACATGAAACTGTTCGGCGTCATCGGCAGTCCCGGCTTTCCGATCGAAGAGACCGAGCTGCGGCAACGGCTGGAGAAGAGCGTGCTCCGCTCCTACTATCCTGCCGGCAGCGCCCGACAACTGCTGGCGATTATCGCTTCAGGCGATCGAACACGGTTGCTCGCTACCATCAAAGCGCCTACCTTGGTGATCCATGGCGTTAATGACCCGCTGATCCCTGTGGAAGCCGGCAAGGACACGGCGGCCAAAATCACGGGTGCCAAATTGCAACTCGTCCAGGGAATGGGTCACGACATGGCGGCGTGGCCACTACTGGCTGAGGCTATAGTATCGCGTTGCCGGCACGCTTGGTGATCTTGCGGTCTCGTCGATTGGGGCGTGAGCGGCGCGAGGAATTTGCCCACGTATGGACCTGCTGCGCGCGCGATCAGGAGTTGAATGCGGGGCGAATGGTCGCTCCGTGTGAAATCGGCCATCGATGGGCCGAACGAACTATCCCTGCTGGAGAACGATGCCCGGCAGGCGTCGATCCGTCACAGGCAGTGCTACGGTCTCAAGCCAGAAGCCCCGCATGCGACGTTCTCACGTTGGTTGACGGGAATTCTCAGCTCGATTGTTGGATCGCTTGTCTTGGATGTGCTCGACATCGGGCAACACCTCCGCTTTGGCCGCCGCATAACTACCGAGCTTATCGGTGATGATGGCGCATGGAATGTACTGCAATCCTTCAGCAGTTTCCGAAGGAATTTCTTTGCGGCCCGCTTATTGCGCCGCGGCTGCACCAGGATATCAAACACTTCGCCATCCTGATCAACGGCGCGCCACAGATAGGGCAGCTTGCCATTGATTGACAGGTAAACCTCATCGAGATGCCAGCGGTACGATCCAGACAATCCTCGTGATCACGTCGCCCGATTCGATTACCTGGTGGGGTGGGCGCATCCGCAGACCTTGGAACCCATCCGCTACGACGGAGATGTCGTGTGGCGGGAACTGCTGCCGGACCACGAACTGCCGTCGCTCATGCCAATCTACTCGAAGAGCTAGACACCACCAATTCCTGTCTCCGGTTCGTTCCTATCGGAGGCAATTCAAATCCACGCCGCGCGCGGCGGAGGACTTCTTGTACGACTACTGCGCAGCCGGCAAGCGGGTTGGGGAAGGCAATGGCGGTCCAGTTGCATCCCGAGACATCGGCCATGGGCAGACGCCTCGGAGACGGTGCTGCGCAACCGCAACACCGGCCATTTAGTACGTCGCTCGAGTCTAGCCAGTCTTGCATGATGTCTCTGATTTCTTGGGCGGTCCTGACCTCCCGAGCCATGAGGCATTCTCCTAATCTGAACAGCACACTTCCCCCAACGGAAGCACCCATCGGTGCCACTGGTACTAGCTCGTTCAATCCGAGATCCTGTGTCACTCGATTAACCGACTATGCGCGCAATTGGCGGGGTTGTCTTGCTAGTACATTGTCGTTTCGTACACCGCAGCTGTGTTGTGATCCAGAACGCGAAGCGGGCGCGAGGTCGAACGACATGCGTGATACGTCGCACGTAGTGGGCGGGCCTATAGCTGGGGCGATGAGCGGACCTAAAGTCGAGCGTCTCGCCGCAGAAAGCTTTGCACGACAGCTAGCCTCTCTAGTCTAGGCTAGGTCCGCCGGCAAATGCAGATACAGCCGATTCCCGATAATGACGCGATCAGAACGCCGGATAAACTGGACGCTCAAGATGTCCGAGTGGTTAGATGTTATCGAGGCGCACTTTAACTCTGCTGAACAAGAAGCTGATGCTGATTCTCACCCGGATTCGCCAAATCGTATCCGCCGAACAGAATTCGGCTTGGAACCAACAGCCCCAAAGCTTGCCAGAGTCCGATCGCCGTCCATCCGAACGGCACCGGCATCAGCCAGTTCCGTAAAGGCATTACAACGAAGCTGAATGCGACCACGGCGAGGACGAAAAGCACGATCTTCATTCCGGGCTTCCTGGCATTCGACCCGACTTCCGCGGACTTGTTCGATACTGTTCCAATCTCGGCAGAATCAATGACCGCACATCGACCCGCGCACCGATGCGTGCGCAGAGCAGGAAGGAGCCGATCAGCTTGCGGTGCAGGAAGACCGTCTCCGGCGGTGGCGCGCGCAGGTCGCCTCGTTGCAGCGCCGGAAAGAACGTGAGTTCGCTGGCCCGGTAGGTGAGGTCCGATCTGGCGAAGTCGTAGGCGCCGCGATGGCGCAGCGGCTCGCAGAGAAGAAAGATGAGATCGACAGTGGCCGTTGTCCGTTCGGGCGAGTCATCGCCGGCCAGATAGCCGATTTCCACCGCCAGATCCCGCACGCCGCGGCGGTCTCCGTGCATGACCGCGGCGGTAATGCGGGCATAGCGTGCGACGAATTCGAACGGGAATTCCCGCACCGAGCCGAAATCCAGCAGCAGCACCTGCCCGCGCTTCGGCTCGTAGAGGTAGTTGGCGAGATTCGGATCGGTCTGCATAAAGCGAAACTCGAATAGCTCTCGGAAGAGCAGGCGCTCGAGCAGCGCGCCGACACGGTCGCGCGCGGCTTGCGGTACACCCTCTCTGGCGAGGGCCTCCAGCGGTAGCCCGTGCACGAAGTCCATGGCCAAAATGCGCCTGGTGGTGAGATCGGCGTGCACACGCGGTACGAAGAGGTCCGGCTCGTCCGCAACCAGTCTCCGGTAGCGCTTGAGATGCCGGGCTTCCTCAAGGTAGTCGGCTTCCAGGTGCAACTGGCGCTTGGCCTCGGTGGCGAGGCCGGTGACATCCAGTTCGATGGGCAGCAGGTTCAAGAGGCGCAGCAGCACCGCCACGTTGTCTACATCGCTGTCGATCGAGCGGGCGATGCCCGGATACTGGATTTTCAACGCGATCGCGCGCCCATCCAGAGTGCGCGCCCGGTGCACCTGCCCGATGGAGGCCGCGGCGACAGGCTCCTCGTCGAATTCGGCGAAGCGTGCCTGCCACCCCTTTCCGTACTCCCGACCCAGCACGCTTCTCACCTGCGTGGTCGGCATGGCATAGGCGCGGGCGCGCAGCGTCGCCAGGACTTGGGCTAGCTCCTGCGGTAGCAGATCCTCGCCCTGCATGGACAGCAATTGGCCTATCTTCATGGCGGCGCCGCGCAGCTTGGCGAGACCCTCGGCGAGCTTCTCCGCATTGCGCAGGTTGAAGAGTGCATTGGTGCCAGGGGCCTGCCGGCCGCTGGCAAGGCGCAGCGCGCCCTCGATGGCGCTGCCAATGGCGATCTCGCCGGCCATCAGGCCGAGGCGTATCAGGCGGCCGAATCGGCTTGTTGGGACCGCAGACTTGCCGCGGGACGAGGTCGGGTCTGCCATCAGGTTTAGGCTAGGCTTTGCGGCATGGAGAGACTATAGCGGCGGGCGGGCACCGGATCTGAAAGGATGGCAATCTCACGATGACCTTCCACACCGGTGGAGGCGGCTTCGTCTGGAGCGTGTGTGCCCGTGAGGAGCTGGGCTTCTGCTTCAGCGACGTGGGGGCCGATCGCGAGAACAAGGTCGTGATCGTGACTGGCACCGGTGACAATTTTGCGGTGAGATCGATGCGGGCAGCTTCAAGTCAGCACGGCCGGCGACTGGGAGCTCACATTCTATGACGGCCGCCGACTGCTCAACAACCTTCCTGGCCATCGGGTGCCGGCCATCAGCGCAGTGAACGGACCGGCGCGCGTCCACCCCGAGATCCCGGTGTTGTCGGACGTGGGGCTGGCCTCGGAAACCGCGTTATCGCATCGCGAATGACCGGAATGGCCGAACAAGAGACGCTCGACCAAATGAGCCTGAACGCCTGCAGCGGGGTCGACCGCTGCCGTTCGGATGAGGCAGCTTCCGCAATTGGCGTTGAGTGCGCGATCGATACACTTGCTAAACGCTAGCGACGCTTCTTGTTTTCCTCTTCTGTAGCAGGTGCTGGCAAGACTGGGGCGCAAGCTGCGATCAGCCATAGCGCAGTCAACGCGGCATGAATTCTGTTGATCATCGGAGCCAGCCAGGTAGACTTGATTGCTGCTTCGAGGATATTGAACCGGGATTGATAATGACACGACTCATGGAAGGTACCGAAGAAGGAACTCACGTTGAGTGGAACTCGCCTGGTCAAACAAGTCGCTTGGATAGTGGAGCAGCCCGAAGTGTCCCCCGGAAATCTCGACGAGTTCCTTGGGGCCCGGTGCCGCCTGATGCGCGAGGCGGCTCACAGCAGGATCGCTGCCGGGCATTTCATCGTCGGGGGCGATCATGAACAGCGTCGGCACCTTCAGGTGCGGCGCGGCCAGTACCGGATGGAAGGGGGCGGGTGTTTTCGGTACTTCCAGCGTTACCTGGTTTTGCCAGTTCGTGCCATGCCGCCCGCCATACTCGATGAACCATCGGTACGCCGAAATCGGCGTGAGCAACGACGGGGTTCCAAGTTGATCGAACGAGACGACGGGAATCGGGCCCACAGTCGCTTCGGGAGAGCCTGCAACATCGCCGCGCAGCAACGTCTCCCGGAGTGCGGCAAACAGTGAACCATTTGGATCTGCGGGTGGGGCGTGCGAGCCACAGGCCGGAATCTGTGCAACAACTGCCTTTACCCTTGGGTCGATTGCGCCCACCACGAGGACCACGCCGGCACTGTAACTATCGCCCCAAATGGCGATGCGGGTCGGGTCAAGCTCGGCCAGCGATTCAGCGAAACTGATCGCGTCACGGTAACCTCGCGCCTGGGTCCACGCGTTGATTTGCTGGCGAGGCTCCCCATCGCTTATGCCGAAATTCCGATGATCGTAAAGTAAGACGGCAAAACCGGCGTGGAACAGGACTTCCGCATATCGATCCGCGACCATCGTGATTGTCGCCGAGATCCCGTGCGCCATGACTACGACGGGCGCGGGCTTCGATGCCTTTTCGCGGTGGTACAGACGCGCTCGCAGCGTGGCGCCCTCAGACAGAAACTCGACTATACGAAACATGTGTGACCTCCCCCTGGATTGCGCAATGTGCCGTCCAACGCCGCTGTTGTGGTGCGCGGATACCACGCTGAAAGTATGCGCTTTGGGTTGCCGCGTCGCTTTGTGACTTGACTCGAAGACGAAACTACAGTCAGAGCATTCGATACGGTCTTGATCCTAGCTAGGAGGGGATGTCGGCCCGCAACCGCTGTGACGTTCGACACTGCCCAGAGGCCCGGCAGCATGAGCATTAGCGTCGCAGGCGCCGGTACTGCGGCAAGACAAAGATGTCCGGAGACTCGGAGGCCGTTGGAAAGAAAAAGTGAGACGTAAATCGAGATTTGGGACGATGAAGTGGACGTCCGCCGCAGAAATGGGACCGACCACCGCCTGCGGTCGGGGATCGACAGAATTTAGGCCTGCTGAGAATTTAAAAAAAGCGACCAATGCCACTTTCCGGTCCCCCATCCACAGCCAATACAATGACTGGTGATCGTAGCGGGAAAACGGTGCCCCGCTGTAGGATGACGGCTGGACGGTCGGCGTGTTCATCCGGCCATGGAGCACTTATGGCTGGCAACTTGACAACGCCAACTGCGGTGACGATGGGGCAGCAAACCTCAGCGGCATGCAGGTCATTTTCCGGGAGAAACGATCATGTGCGCACAAGCCAAAGTCATGCAGACAGTCACGGCCGCTGGCATAGCGGTGATGCTTGTTATGGGGCCAGCAACGTCGGTAACCGCTGGTGATGACCAATCGGACTTCGACGACACCCCGTTCTTACTTGTTCTGGTTGGGGGTTCGCTCGGTCCACCCACCATTGACCCTCAGCGGTGTCCCACGCCAAAGGGGAGTCCCGGTCCTGCACTGCGTGTCGATATTGCCAGCACCGGGTACGGATCCATTGTGGGCGCTGTGAGTGAGACCCAGAGTCACTGCATCGATCCCAACGGGCCCAATCCGCTCCTTAACACTAATGGTCAGGTCACAATCAAAGACGCGACTGGCGATTTGCTGTTCGGCAAATACAAAGCGCTATTAGTGCCCACGCCGACGACGGCTAAAGACGGTGTCATCATGATTCGGGGCGAGTACTGCAACAACGGCGGCACCGGCAAATACGCCAATGCTCACGGTTGCGCTATTGCAGTCGGGCAATTCAATACGGCGACCGGTGCGTCCATCGTGTCGTTGGAAGGTGCACTGAAGCTGGGAGTGTTGGGGATGGATGGGCACAACTGATTTGTCGGGCCCATACCGGAAATGGCAAGGGAAGGCGCGCGTTGAGCGCGCCGATCAGTCGCTCCGCTTTCCCGTTGCGGCTGCTCGCATTCACTTAATCGGGATCATCAGGTGCTGGTACGGTGTCCCCGCCCACATTACGTAGGGGACCGACGTGTCAGGGTCCGCGCTCTTAGGATACATGTCGTAAAAGCTGGGATCGGCACCCACGATCATTACGTGTGCTCCTGTCTTGATCCAGTGATTTTCGGCGCTGGGTTTCGTCGCATAGGGGTCTGTATTGCTGGCGTCGGTTCCTCCAGAAAGCATGTACATGAGGCCAATTTTGCCGCTGGCAGGGGTCTTATGGCCCATCCACGCACCCGCCCACTCCATTGCGGCCTTGTCCATACACATCGGGTCGGGACCGGGGGTCGCCGGATTGTCCGGCATGCAGGTAAACCCGTTCGTTCCCTCGCGCAACGTGCGCATCGTACCGTCCGCGTTTATCGCGACGATCGTCGCCGCCGCACTCACTTTTTTCGGCGCGGCTTGCATTGCGCTCTGGATCATTTTCTTATCGGCGGCGGAAGGTGCGGGTGCTTTCGCGTCCGTCTTAGGCATCGCCATATCTGCGGCAATCGACGTCTGCGTGAACGTGATAGTCAATGCGGTGGCCATCGAACTTATTGCACGGATCAGTGTTGACATGGCTCTTCACTCCTTTGCTATGGTTGGTTTATAGATATGCCAGCATGCTCTCGCAAGGCTTGCCTGATCCGCGGGCCGCGCCCATCTTCAGGCCGGAACGCCGAACAGGCGCGGAGATGGACTGACACGTGGATTTTCATCGGAAATCCGAGGTCCGCTTTTGGCCGAAAGTCGCCGATCGATTGGCCGTACTCATTCTGCCAACAGATCGTGGTTCGCACTTCCTGACAACGCCCCACCCGGCTACTTGACCCCCATTGCGACTATCATTTCGCATGGACCGACAAACCCTTCAACCCCCTCGAACTTCTTTAAGTCTTCCTCTATCTCACCCCAAACAGACGGTCGCTCCGCTTCAGGCACACCGGCCAGCATCTGGTGCAGTGCTCCAAATGATTCCCGCTCGAATCGCACACACTCGGTCGCCGATGGCATGCGCAGAGGCGAGGGCACCCGGCGAACTTGAATATCGCGAAAGCCGGCCTTTTTATATGCAGTCTCAAGAACACCGGGACTACCTAAGCTAAAGGGCCCAGGTTGCCCGGGTAGCGGCGGCGGCAGATTCGCGCGCCGCCGAATAATCGAAACGGGAACTGAGAAGAACTTATTGTTCTCGGGCGTCGAATAGGTGATGGCAGCAACTCTACAGCCAGGCTTGAGAACGCGTTTCATCCCGGTGAGTGCCTTATGTTGGTCGGGGAAGTAGATCAAGCCAACACGGGAGATGACCGCATCGAAAGACTCTTCGGGCAACTCCAAATTCTCGCCGTCCATCACTTTAGTTTCGACATTCTTCAGCCCCGCCGCGCGGACAGCTTGCTGCGCGAAATCGAGAATGTTGGAGGAAATGTCAATCGCCAAGACCGAGCCCCTCGCACCTACGCGTTGCGCGGTCACGATCGTTTGCTCGCCCGCTCCCGCCGCAACGTCAAGGACGCGATGATTTTCATGAACATTGGCGATATCGAGCATGGCGTTTGTCGCTTCGCCTAGCCACCGGTGCAAAGTTGGCCCCCATCGATACCATGCCTCAGCAGCAGCCTGCCACTGTTCGCGGGTAGTCGCCTTGTACTTGATTGGATCGAAAATCGGGACAGTATCTGGCATGGCTCGCCTCCGCATACGAGGGTCTTCGTGAGACGAAATCTTCTTGCAGCAAACACTCGTCGGCTCAACAGTGACTATCCGGGCATCTTGATTCCACACTGAATTGATCGGTTCAATACAGTACGAGGGAGCAAGTTCTGGAGTGGCAACGACAGACGGCATCGCGTGATTCCGGATCGAAAGTTGATTGCCCTGCTCCAAGCTTAGGTGACCGCACCCGACAGATAGCCGACAGATGTTGAAAGCGGACCCCGTGTGGAGAAACGGTGCGGCACCGCGCCTTGAGCCCCGGAGGAGCATGTGATACGGTTGCTACTCCTATCTATGGGCGCGCGCAGCTTGTGCGTGTCAACCCACGCGCGCTGGCGTTGTGACGCACGTCGCGCCCGGCAAATGCTTAATGTCCTCGCCACTAAGGGAGCGGTGAATGAGCCAATCCAGCGTTTTCGCGCGCATGGTCGCGCTGGTTGGCGAGGCGGCGATCGTGTGGCGGCGGCTGCAAGGCAGTGTGCA
>Ga0209118_1000994_pt1 | contig 13995 bp, 12 predicted proteins | sample BlaSpr_A8_Ref_M1_FD_187988 | JGI IMG/M metagenome (GOLD analysis project Ga0209118, IMG submission 187988) | Forest soil microbial communities from Thunder Bay, Ontario, Canada - Black Spruce, Ontario site 2_A8_Ref_M1 (SPAdes) (version 2) | ecosystem: Environmental > Terrestrial > Soil > Boreal...
CGCTCGGCATTTCGATGCGAACATTTTTCGGCGCTGAACTTTCTGTGCCGACCGGGGGCAGGCGGCGGCGCGCGTCCTCCGCTTCGAGCCGCGGTACGAGACCGAGGCTCAGGGTTTTGCCCGCTATGGCTTCGCGCGCGGCCTCGAGCGAGACCTGAGGCCGCGCCAACAGAGCAATCCAGAGGGCGTTGTCCACGGTCTCGACCGTTACATTCACGCCGTCCGTGCCGCGAGCGGCGAGCGGGACTAGTTCGTAAAGCTCGACGTCGGCCAGGGGATCGGCGCTGTTGTCGTCCCCGAGGAAAGAGGCGTAGAGTTCGCGGTAATAGGCTTTTTTGTCCTCGGGTTGCTCGGCCAGCTTGCGCTTGAAACAGACGTGCGCTTCCACGGGCAAAACATCGAGGCCGCGCTGGGTGCGGAACGGCACCTGCCCCGCTCGCACTTCGAGATCGTGATCCAGCGTGATTGTCTCCATCGGCCCGCGCTCGTTCATGATCGTGATGATTCCGCGCGCGGGAGTGGCGGGCTGGAGAGGGACGCCGAGAAGCTGGAGGAACTTGACCCGATTGCGCTCCGGGATCTGGTTGGCGCGATAGAGGAGCGACTCGGTAAGAAACGCGAAAACTTGGATGAGCGTGACGCCCGGGTCGCTGGCGTTGAAGTTGGTCCATTCCGGCGTGTGCGTCGGAATGCGGGCGAGACTTTCGTCCACCAACTGTTGGTAGCGGCGATTGTCGAGCAAAGGGGCTTGGAGGGGCATAAGCGAAAGGAGTTCAGCCGGCCAGCCGGACGTTGACGGAGATGCTGGCGCTGGCCTGCGTGGCTACGAGCTGGTACTGAATGGTGGCGACGGCCGCCTCCCGGTCCTCGAGGTCCTGCTCGACGCGCGTCTTCTCCACGGTGATGCGCGGCTCCCAGCGCTTCAGGGCGCGCGCGATGCGTTCTTCGATCAAGTGGCGGGTGGCGACGTTGTTCGGCTCGAACAAAAATCCGCTCAGGCCGCCGCCGAATTCCGGCAGCCGCACCCGTTCGCGAAAATCCGTCAGCAACGTCACGCGAATCGATTCACGAATATTTTCTTCGCCCTCGGACCAGGCGATGCGTCCATCGGGTCCGACGCGTGGAGGGAAACTGACGCTGCGCCCGAAAACGGCGCCCGAGGTGTTATTCATTACTTCTTTCCCTTCAGCCCCGGAATGGGGAAGCAAACGATGAAGAACGGCAGCCAGCGAAAGATGATGTCGAGCAAGGTCACGATAATGATCAGGAGAATCAGCGCGCAGATGGTGATGATCGGGATGGAGAGCGAGCAGAGCGTGCCGATAGGGGTTGTGCCGGCCCGGCAAGCGTCGCCGCCGCTGAGCGAAAGATCCTTGTGCAGCGGGAATGGAAGCACCGAGCGCACGAGATTTCCCAGCGTGACGCCTTTGAAACGTTTAAGCTGTCCGCACAGCATGTCGCTCATCACGAAGGCGGTGTTCTTGTCGAACTTGCGCAATCCCGCAGGCGAAATATCGAGCGGTAGTCCGATACGAATCGGGCGGGCTGGTGCGTCGGGATCGAAAAAACCAGCGAGCTGAAACGGCTCCGTGGGCGGGCTCAGAACATCCTGATGGAGCGGGCCGCAGGCGGGACGCTCGTAGGCGCAACGCAGGACAAACCAACCATCGAGCGCGTCGGCCGGCGCGATCGCGGAGGGCGGAACCGCGGGCTCCGAGGCGGGCGGAATGGCCGGAAGCGCGCGCACGACCAGGACTGTAAGGTTATCGACCGGTTCGATCGCGCCAATCAGGTCGCTCGATTCCTCCGCTGTCGGAGGCGGGGCAGGTACGGGCGGTGGCGTTGGCGCCTCACTTGGAAATAACAGATCGGCCAGCGGAAAAAGGAAATCGGGCCACGGCAGAGCTGTCGGACGGGGAGTGGTCGGACGCGGATAGGGGTCTTCCGCGCCTTCCAGCGCAGGCCCAAATTGCCCGATCCACTCTAGTGCTTCCGCGAGCGAACCGGCGATCTTTCTCGGGAGGAGTTGCGACACTAGCGACGCTCCGATATGGATGTTCTGGAGGGCGGTGAAGAGCGCGTTTTGCTCCGCTGTCAGTGGTTCCGCCGGGGTTTGTTTGTGCACGCGAGCGTGAACGCCGGGGAGGTATTCGCGGAGGAATCGATCGAAATCGAGAAGGATGAGCCAGGAGACGCCTTGGATTTGGTCGCGCTCGACATTGATCTTATCCTGGCGGGCAGTATTGGGTGGAGGCATTGGAGGGGGGGCAAGTTCGTCCAATTGGTCCTTCGCCCGCGTCGCTTGGGCAATCAGCGCCTTCCAAGGCTCTGCGATTTCTTTTCGGAACAGAATTTTGCGTGCGGTCTTAACCGTCACGCCGGGCTGAGAGCCATTGGTGCTGATCGCCCCGCCGAGATATGCCTCGCGCTTGCCTACTGGAATCAATCCCGCCAAGAGCCGGCGCTGCCGCAAATCGTCCTCCTTGAAATTCATTGAGAACATCGGCAGCCGCTCCTCGCTCTCCGCCGGCTCCGAGATTTTATCCGGCGCAAGTTTTCGCCAGGAATTGCCCCCGGTCCCACTCACCCACGCGTGTTCCTCCCACTCTTCTTTCGGCCGCGTCGCATCTTTGCCTGGCGGGAAAAGTCGCCTTACCAAGAAACTGACGCGTTCTTCCCGGGCCGGTTCGACGTGCCGGTCCGGCAGACCGGGCATCTGGCAGACGAGGCAGGAGGCGACGAAGTAATAACGTTGCGCCGCCGGGGCATAAAGTTTCAGCGGCACATCAGGCGCCGGAATTTGCGGCGGTTTCGTCGGCAACGATGGGCTGCCATTCTTGAAATTCTTCTTCGCCGCGCCCAGACGCTGGAAGGGCAGCGCAAAAGTTTTTTTCGGGATGAGGGGCGGCGGCGGCGCGGCGAATCCGCGCCAGGTCTCGGGGCGCACCCGATATTCTCCCAGCCGGCGCGGGTCGGTGGCGAGAATGTTGAGGAGCTCGTCCATGAACGAATCGGTCGTGAATCGCAGGATGGCGGGGCGCGCAAATTCGGCCGGCGTGACACCCGCGAGTTGCGTCGCGATCTCGCTCCAGAACGGCGAGGGCTGGGTCCAGCGGATGACGTGCCGGTTCATCGGTTTCACCAAATGTTTCCAGCGCCCGGCGTGTAGGTGGCGCTGATGACGGTGTTGCTGATGAGCGTGTCGCATTGCACCACGCCGCTGAATTTCGACATGCCCGCGTCCACCGTGACCATGCCGGCGCTCACCGCGACCTGGCTCGCGTTCACGGTCACTTTTGCGGCGGCGGTGATCGTGATGCCGCTGGTCTCGAGCTTCATCGAGTTGCCGTTGCTGTCCACGATCTCCACCGCGCCCGGGCCGTCCTTCATCGTGATCTTCTGGCCGCCCGGCGTTTCCAGGATCAATTTTTCCTGCCCATCCTGATCGTCGAGCGTGATCTTCACGCCGTTGCGCGAGCGCAGAACTTTTTTGAAATTCCGGCCGCCGCCGTCCATCGATTCCGGGGGCGCATCACTGCCGTTCCAGAGGCCGCCCAGCACGAACGGCCGGCGCACATCGCCTCCTTCGAAGCTAACCAGCACTTCGTCATCGACATCGGGCACAAACCAGCTCCCGCGATTGTTGCCGCCCATGAGCGTGGCCACACGCGCCCAGGCGTCGTAGCGATCGTTGCCGGTATCGGCCGACCATGGCAGGGTAACCTTCACCCGGCCGATGCCGTCCGGATCCTTGATGTCGGTAACGGTGGCTGGGAAGACGCCGTACCAACGGCCCCCCAGACCGCGCGCAACGCGGGCATCGATGAGGGCTTCGCTCTGGAAAAATTCGCTCATGTATTTTCAGGCATGGCCAATACCGGGGCGTTCGGCGGTGAATTCCGTGCGCAGGCCGCGGGCGCTGTCGAAGAGATGCCGCGCCTCAACGACGTAATATTTTCCGCTGAAGAGCGGGCCTAACGACTTCAAATCGAGGAGCGCACCGACGCGCAGTTTGGGCTGCGTGGTCGCAGTGCCGCGTCCGATGACGAAGCGGCGCGCGCAATTCTTGAAAGCCGATTCCGCCACGGCCTGCGCTTCGTTCGCATTGAGTGGGACCGCATGCGCGACCGCCTCCTTTCGCTCGCCGAGGGCGCTGCGGAGGATGCTCGCGCCACTGCTGTCGCCATTAAGTTCTCCGCTGATCACCGAATCGTCCGCCTCGTGCCGCAGGGCGCTTTTCCCCGCGACGTCCCAGCCGTTCGCGGTGACGCTGGTACGCTGGGTAGCGAGATCGGAGGTGGCGGTGAACGATTGCAACTCGGCTCCGAGCGTGAGTTCAATCGCGCTGGCCCGCCGGTTGGCCCTCGCTTTCACGCGGATGGCCGAGCCGTCCATCCACAATTCCGCGTCGATCGAGCGCGCCCGTTCGCGCATAAAGGCGAGGTCGCTCTGGTTCACTTGGGCGAGCGTTTTGTAGGTGGGCCCATCGGCGTTCACATCGGCGGTGAAGCCGTGGTCGCTGGCAATGCGGCGGACGACGTCGGCGTCGCTCACATCTTCGAACGTACGGGTGCGTCGCGTCATGCGGAGATCTTGAAAACGGTCCTCGGCCAGAACCGTGATGAGCGGCGGCGCGCCCGCGGGGAAGCTGCCTTCCAGCGCCATGATCCGGCCATCGAAGAGCACGTCGGCGTCGAGCTTGACGGCAAATGTTTTTCCATAATCGAGGAGGGCGCGATCGAAATAGAGGAAGTCAGGGGCGTTCGAACCCGCGCCCCAGTTGATGAATTCGGCCTCGCAGCGAAAGAGCCCATGAACTGTCTCGACGATCTCCATGCGCGACATGCCTTGTTCGAGCGGGGGCTGACTTTCGCCAGCAACCTCGAGCGTGGGACGGCCGGATAAAACTGCATCGGAGGGATCAGGCATCGCCTTGTCTCAATGCGCGCGGACCCGGGCGAGGCGCTCGCGGCGTGCATTGAGAGCGCGCTCGATTTCACGCGGGTCCGGTTTCGCCGGCGCGGTCTGCGGAGTCCCAGATTGCTCCGGGGCTGCGGTGGATTCGACTTCGACCTGATCGATGGTTACTGGCATATGGTTGGGTCGTTCAAAATGCGGGGCGAATTTTTGCGTTGATGTCGATCAATTGCCCGGGAGCGAGGAGGCGCGGATTTTCAACGCCGTTGGCCGCGGCGATGTCCTGCCAATTTTTCGAGCCGCCGCCGCCCCCGTCTTCGGCCAGACTCTGCACGCTGGCCCGCTCCGGCGCGGAAACGAGCGGGGCAGTTCCGGCGGCTTTGCCGCCAGCGGTTGTCTTGGGCTGCCTATCGCCCTGCTTCTTGTCAAAGGCCTTGATCTCCTGTTGCGTCAGTCCGAGCGAAAGGCTCGCGCGCAAGGGGTATCCGTCAGAGGAGAAGAGTTCGAGGGTCTCATCCAGCGATTCCAAGACGCCGATGAAGGCGAAAGTGCCCCAACTGAATCGAACCGCAGGAATCGTATACTTCTCCGGGTTTTCGCTGACCTTTTTGGGAGTAATGAAATAGGCGACCTTGCTGGTGAGCTCGCGCACGTTTCTCGGCGCCGCCTCGCCCGCTTCGGGGTGGTTCACATCGAACCAAAGTTGGACCGCAAATTTGGTGGTGCCTTTGCCGACGTATTGCATCGCCTCGGTGCCGGTCTGCGCACTTTTTGTCTCCCCCGTTACAAGTTGGTTGGAGTAAGTAACCTTTAGAGACTCGGGATTGAACTGCACGCGCACCGGCTTTGCCCTGGCTGCTGGCGTGAGGAGATTAGAGTTCATTTCGATCAGTTCCGCTTTGGTCAGGGTGACAGGCTTGGGCATGGCTTAAGGGCGGACGACGCGGCTTAGCCACTCATAGGCGAGCTGCAGTTCTTCGATGGCGACGATCCCATCTTTGGCGTTGAGCGGCGGCGCCTTCAGTTTCAACGGCAGGCAGCGCTCGAGGAAAAAAACGACGTTCTCCTTGATGCCATCCGCGGCAAAAACCGAAACGGTCACGTCGCCGCGCGCGACCGGTTTCTTCCGCTCGTAAAGCGATTCGAACCAGGTCCAGAGGTCGAAGTTCTCCGTCATCCCGCGCTTGAGGGTGAGAGTTCCGTAGTTGACCGCGCCAAACAGCCGCACTTGCGCCGCGTTGTTGCCTCCTTCGCGAATGGTCTTTACATCCATGGTCATTTCGAGCCCGTCACACTCGGCGAAAGAAGCGTTGCAAAGCGCTCCGGACTGAACATCCGGAACGCTGATGGTGACCGAGAAGCGAAACGCAGTGAACGGATACGCGACGGTTTCTTTGGCGGGATTGGCCATTCAAATTATTTCCGTGGCGGTGGCGCGCTCTCCCATTTGGACCAGGCGCACGGTGAGGAAAGACATCGGTAGCGCCGGCGCGACTTTAAGATCCACTCGGAAACGTCCCCGATCGAAATCCTGCGCAGGGTTGAGCGTGTCGTCGGTGACGACGCGATAGGAGGCGTCGGGAGTCGCCCCGGCAAAGGCGCCGCGGATGTAAAGTTGTTGCATGATCGACTCGAAGGCGCCCTGGACGATGCGGCGCAGGACGGAGTCGTTAGGCTCGAAGACAAAGGTCATGCCGAGCCGAAGGGCCGCGCGGCGCAGGAGAATGAGGAGCCGGCGCACATTGATCGGGCGCAGCTCGTCGTCGAAGCTCAAAGTGTCGGCACTCAGGGCGAGAAAACCGCGCGGCTCCTGGCGAATGATGTTGAGTTGGGCCAGGAGGAAATCGAGATGCCTTTCCGGACTGAGACGCGGAGTAAGCGAGACGATGCCGGTGAAATTTTCATTGGCCGGAGCAATCCAGGCGCCGCGCGCGATGGAGCGGGCTGCGATGACCCCGGTGGCCGCCCCATCTGGCGGCATCCAGAGCAGGCCGCCGATCTCTTCGCGCGCGATGAGCCAAGGATGATAGATCGCGGCATAACTGAACGCGGCCGCTTCCCCGGTGCCGAGCGGCGCGACAATCCATCCGCTCGCCGGCCGCTCCGCACTTTTTTTTAAATCGCCGAGATACGTCAGCGCATCGTCTTCGCGAAAGTGCTCCGGCAACGCGAGCACCGCCATGATGTCGCCACGCGCCGCGCAAAAGCGGAGGAGACTGCGGTGGATTTCAAGCAGCGTGGCGGATTGAAATGCGCCGGCGTCTGCCAATTGCCAGCGCGTGCGGCCGAGGATGGGGACAGCCTCTTCGTTCGACCAATTACTGGATTCGCCGTTGTCTTCCGCGCGGACCCGATAGTAATATGTGCCGCTGGCGCGGGAAAGAATCGTGTAGTTCGTCCTGCCGCCGCGCCAGATCACCACCGCGTCCGCGAAATCCGGCTCGGTCGCTTCCTCGAGAATAAATTGCAGGCCAGCCTCGGCGTGGCTCCAATTAAGGATAAACGAGCCGGCCGCATCGGGCCCATCCACCGAGAGGGGGGGCGGAAGAAGATGGTGCAAATCACATCGCAGGAAGTGTCCCCGGCTCGGTTCATCGGCCGAGGCTGGGGGCGATTCGGGAGGATCGCATTCCAGAAAATGCCACCAGGAAGGATGGGGGCGCGGTGGCGATTTCATGGGCGGCCGCAAAGGAGGCAGCTCCGTCGGCTGCCACCCGCGTTGGATCGCATCCGGCACCGCGATGAGGCTGGCCTCTTCAATCTCGAAAGCGGCATGAATACCGGTGAGCGGAGGTTCGCCCGGACTTTGGTAACGAATGAAATCGGCGTCGGCAATGAGGGTGGAGACACCGGAATCGAGCAGGCGCGGATCGAGAAAGAGGGCCGAGGAGAATTTGGCGAGACCATCGCGCTCCAGCGCACTGTCGTTGCTGTGTTGTGCAGCCATGGTGGGCTGGCCGATCGGACTCATGCCGATGGGGATGAATTCCGCGGCAAGACGGTAATCACCGGCGAGCGGGAAGCGCAGTTCGGCCGCGTCCTGCCAGAGCGCTTCGTATCCATCCCCGGGCTCGGCGGCGAAAAGTTGCGCATCGTTCGGCAGCGCGTTCCAAAACCGCGCATGACCGCGCCCAAAACCCAAATCAATCAGGCGCACGGCACTCGTATCACTCCGCCGGACGCGCAGCTCGAAAGTCAGCCGTTCGCCCGCGGGATGAGATGAAACCGACGTCGGTGGATTACCGCTCCAGGAAAAAGCGCGGCCGACGATCTCGGCACTGCCGGAAGGTGGCGAGCTGGTTCGCACGCCCAGCTCGGATTCTTCGACCTGAAAGTAAAGAGGCGTGTTATTGCTCCAGGGCAGGTTCATCAGCGTGCCGGGCGGTGGCGAAAAAGCGGACGAGACGTCGAGCGTGATGCGATCGTCCGCCTTTCCAGGCGGCGACGTTAGCTCCTTGCTGATTTTTGCCTCTGCGGCGACCAGAGTTCCGCTCGGCGCCGTCTCCCACGAGACATCAAACCAACCAGTCGGGATTTCGGCGACGCTTGCCAGCTGCAAGGTTCCGAGCGGCTTTACCTGGACGGCGACGCGACCGCGCGTCAGATCGGGCGGGCTCGCCTCGCACGGCTCCACCGACTCCACCATAAAAAACGCCTCCAGGCTCTCATCGGAAAATCCAAGCCGCAGCAGATCGCCGGGCTCAAGATCTTTTTGCCGCGGGAGCAATGCGTAAATGGTTTCCCACTCTCCCTCCCAGCCCAGCACTTCGATCGTGCGCACCGCCAGGGCCGTGGCGGCGCGGAAGGCGTCGAACCAACTGCCCGGCGAGCGCGCCTGGGCAAAGGCCGGATGCAACTTCGCGCCGTCAACCTGCGCGAGACCGGGCAGCGGAAAGAGATCCGTTTCCGGTTTGTCCGCGACGCGGATCACCCAGCAGCGGCGGCCGCCATTGCGAAAAAAGGCGCGGACCGCGGGCGCGAGGGAGGCAAAAGTCTGCGCGCCCTTTTGCGCATCCCAGGCCAGCGGAAGATCGTCGCCGAAGATGGCGGCGAATTGCGCGGCGTCTTCCACCACCACCGGCCGCTGCATCGGCCCGGCCGAGGCGAAGCCGACGAAGGCGGCGATATCCATGCGCGGCAATCGTTCCGGCAGCTGTGGCGGCTGCGTTACGAAACGAATGCCCGCGAGGCGGCGGGTGAACGGTGCTGGCATGGCGATGGGTCTTCCCCCCCGTGTCGCTTACTCCATTTCGAGCCGTTCATAGGCGAGCGTGAGTTCTTCCATCGCCACGTCGGTGCCTTTAGCGTTCATCGGGCCGCTGATGTGCTTGATGATCCGCGCACGCATCAGCTTCCAGGTTTGCACGATCGCGCTGTGGTCTTCGTTTTGGAGGTGGACGACCACATTGCGGAGCGCGTTCTGGTTGCCGTTCCGAATGTCGTTGAGCCACTGATAGAGGTTCAGCGAGCCGATGACGCCGCGTTTCAGCGTGACGTCGGTCGCCTTGTTCATGCCCGTGATTTTGCGGACGCTGTTTTCTTTTTCGTTGCCGTTGCGGTACTCGGCCACGGTAACTTCCATGCCGATGTTGCTGCATTCCTGGAAGCCGGCCTGGGGGCCGTCGGTATTTCCGTCGCCGAGATCGACGAGGAAGTTGAATTGGACGTAGGGTCGTTCGCGTGGTGTTGCCATAATATTTTAGAGTTGAGGGTTGAGCGGCGGTTTAGCTTTTGCGATCGGCCGTCCATTGGCCGATCCGGAAGATGACGAATTCCGCCGGGCGCAGCGCGGCGACTCCGATGAGGGCAATGAGACGGCCGTTATCGAGATCGTTTTGCGTCATGGTGGTGCGATCGCATTTGACGAAGTAAGCCTGTTCCGGCTTCTCGCCGAGCAACGCGCCGGACTGAAACTCGTTGAGGAGAAAGTCCTCGATGGTGCGCCGGACATTCGCCCAGAGCGCATAACCGTTCGGCTCGAACACGGCCCACTGTGTGCCCTTATCAATTGAGCGCTCGAGATACGCGAAGTAGCGCCGCAAGTTCACGTACTTCCATTCCGGATCGGAGCTGATGGTGCGCGCGCCCCAGAGACGGAAGCCGCGCCCTTCGAAGAACCGGAAGCAATTGATCCCCTCCGGATTGAGCACTTCCTGCTGTCCTTTGTTGAGTAATTGTTCGAAACCGATCGCCAGGTTCACTACTTCGTTCGCCGGCGCCTTGTAGACGGCGCGGTTTACATCGTTGCGCGCGTAGATTCCCGTCACGAACCCGCTCGGCGGCAGGTTGAGCTCCTCCCGCGTCACCGGATCGAGGACAGTGACCCACGGGTAATAGAAGGCGGCGTACTTCGAGTCGATTTTTGCCCGGATCTTGCGCACCGCGCCGATCGTCTGCTTGGGCGGGCAATCGAGCACGGCAATGCAATAACGCATGAACTCGGCGTGACTGATCAGGTGGCCGTAAATGGCGTTGGCGTTATTCCGATAATCGCCGTCGTAATCCGCGGTGGAGCCGGGCGCCGCGATGATCGAGATGTCTTCTACGTCGCGAAACTGCTTCAGACCCGTCTTGAAGCTGAGCGTTTCCTCGTCCTTGCCTTCGTATTCGTTCGCGCCGGGGCGGAAGCCATCGTTGCCCCCGAGGAGCGGGAACTCTTCGATCACTCCGACCGTCGTCAACTTGCGCAGGATCGTGTCTTTATTGCCAAACTTGACCAAATCTTCCGGCTGTTTAGGAACCAGGAGATTGGGGAACAACGCGGTGATCACGCTGAGCGCATCGGTTCCGGAACTCTTCCCAAGGACGAGCGGAAGACTGCGCGCTTCGCCGACCGTGGCTGGGTCGGCGCGAAACTGGCCGAACATCGAATCACGCCCTCCGAGCCGATCGAGCTGCGGATCGAAGGAGAGCGCGCTCCAGGTGCCGAGATCGTGCTGGCGGTCGCTCGACCAAACATTCACCGAAGCGGTGAGAACATACATCGAATCGCCAATACCAGGGGCTGAATTTACGATGGGGTTGAGCTGCTTTAACGACTGGGTCACCCCGTTTGCATCCTTGAAGTTCCATTCGCGCAGCACGGCATCGAAGTTGGCTACATACAGGTCTGCAAGTGTCGGCGGAGCACCGCCGCGGGTCACCAGGACGACATCGCCCTCCCTTACCCCATTCACCTTCGGTTCAAGTTGATCCGGGATACTGTTAAAGGGATCTGTCTCGGGCAGCAGAACGGAGCCAAGAATGTTGGCGCTCGCCGTCGCCTTGAGAATGACATTCAGATTGCTCGCTGCGCCCGGGAAGCGCGAACGAAACTCCGTTCCCTTGAAAATCGCGCGCGCGTGGCCATCCGGCCAGAGCACGCTGCCTAGCTCCTTGCCTGGGAACGGAATCGGCAGCGGATCCTCGAAGTTCGGCGGATAATCAGTGCCCGAAAGGGGCCGGAATATCCGCGAGATGTAGAGACGTTTCCCGCCCTCGCTAAAAAAGGCGCGGACCGCATGCCACAAGTAATTGTCCATCGGATCGGTCAGCTCCGGCTGACCCCCTGGTGTGGCGAACTCGAGTTTAGCGCCGCCGGCATAGGTGCGCTCGAATTCACCGAGGCTGGTGATTATATCGACCGGCTCGATGACCGGACCGTATCGGCAGGGCCCGACGAACGCAGTCGTCGTCGTGCTGACGCCTTCGATGATTTTGCTGCGGAATGATGTTTCTTCGACGTAAACGCCGGGGGCTAGATATTCAGGCATGGCTGGTGGTTCCTTTTGTGAGGTTGGGAGTTGAGGTGAAAATGATCCCCGCTCAGGCGGGAACGAGATCGAGGATTCCGAGGTCGAGCTCCTGGCCGAAGCGAACGGTTGCGTCCTTCAGAAGCGTGACCGGCGAAGACCCGCGCCAGGCGATAGCGGGTGGCTGCGCAAAACGCCGCCCGTAATCCGCGGCCTTCTCGGGATGGTCCGCTGATTCATAAAAGAAACCGACGTCGAGCGTCCACTCCTGCTGGGAAAGACCGCGGGCGCTTCCCGGCGGCGAGGAATTGAAGGCGCGGCGCTGGCCTTCCGGATAATAGAACATGAGCAGGACGCGGCCCTTGTCATCCGCAAGGCCGCGCGCCGTATGCCGCGAGCCCGCTGAGAAATAACTCGCTTCCATGAGCGCCCACGCCGCCGGATCGCCGGTCGCATGGTCGTGCAGTTCCGCGCGCACCACCGCCAGACCGGCCGGAAACGAACGCGAAACAGCCGAGAAAAGTGGCACCGCGCCGGCTTCGATCCAGGGAGGCGAGCCATCCTCGGCAAAGAGAGCGAACCCTCGCTGCGGCGCGCTCACCACAAAGGTGCAGGGAAGGAATCGTCCCATTTTATCGCTGACTTCAACCTGGAAATCGCGCGCCGGAGGTTGTGAATTCCATATATCGTCCTCTTCGGATCTTTCGAAGTCGCGGAGACCAGCGAACCCGTGAAAAGCAACGGCGCCGCTGGGCGTCACGATTCCGGTTCTTTTTTGCCGCGGAGCCCCCAGGGGCCATGCTTCAGCTTCCAGCCCCAGCGATTCACGCTGGAGCGGCTCGATGGCCACGTCCGCGGGGACGAAGCCATTTGTGGCCACGTCGAGAAATCGCAATCCCAGCGGATGCGTAAGCGACACGCGGTCTGCCGCCGCCTTCTTGGCAAGAAAAAAGGCGCTCATGTTTTCACCGGGGCGACATCGAACCTGCGGGTCTGGGCCAAGCCAGCGTCCGGCATTTCGACGAGTGAATCGATGAGCACCGCGCGTGCGACGATCGACACGGAGGGCTGCTGGTTTGGCTTGGCGATTTCCCAAACGCTGACCATGTCTTGCAGCGAAAGCGTTTCGCCCACCAGCTCGACCGATTCGTCGTCGCCAAACACATTCGGCGACGTTCCGTCCGCGTCGCTGCCAGCGTTTTGATTGAGCAAGCCGCCGGGCAAAACGGGTGTGTCTTCGATCGCGCGAATCGCCCAGGCCAGCAACGCCCATTGCTGTTCGGGCTTGCGCGCCCACGCGGTCAGGAGGAAGTGCAGATCGAGCGGCAACGAGGGCTTGAAACGTCGTCCGTTTAGGCGCTTGCGCGGCGGGAGATTGCGGCGCGTCATGTTGTAAGCCACGCGATGGAGATAAACGGAGACGCCAAGGTCTGTGAACGGTGGAGAGACGAGATTGGCGGCCTGGCAAAGTTGGAATTGCGCGCCCGGGAAAAGGTCTCGCGGCCACGCCTCCGCCAGCAGGTTGCGGATCGTGTTCCCCGTCACGGCGATGGCTTGGAAGGTGGCCATTTTACTCGAGAAAAAATCGTGCGGGCATGCTGCCGCCCTCACGGTGCCAGGCACCGTTTTGCTTGAGCCAATTCCTCGCGGAAGTACTCAGGCAGCGTCGGACAGCTCCAGGCAATCGCGCTGAATAACAACGCGGCCTTGCTGAAGTGTCTCGATCAAAATCACAACTCGCCGGGCGTCGCTCAGCTCGGAATCGAAAATGCCCGACCACCCGGCCAGCGGGCCCGCGGTCACGCGGACCGCATCCCCGGCGCCGAACGGACGATTGACGAATTCGACACAGCCCTCCGGATCCAGGCGCTCTCGAATGGCCGCGATGATAGCGTCGTCAACCGCCCAAGGCCGATCGCTTGCGCTGCCGAGCACCCGCAAGACACCGCGGCTGTAGTTCACGGCGCGCAATGAAAAAGCTGCGCAAAACCGCGCGAAAAGGTAGCCCGGAAAAAGCGGCCGCAGAACCATTCGCGCCGCGCGGGTCGCGTGTCGGATAGGTCGGCGGGCCATCGGCAGGAGGGTTTCGATTTGCAGCGAGCAAAATTGCGATTCCGCGGCCGCCTCCGCGTTGGGGCGGGTCTGGACCGCAAACCAGTGCATGTCGTTCCAAGTCGTCATCGAAGGGCGTGGCCGTCAGGAGCTGCGGGATTTTTTTTCAAGCGTGGCGAGATATTGGGCGGAAACCCGGTAAAAGATATGGCCGTCAGCGGATGGTTTTTGCTCGAGAAAACCTTGTTGCACGAGCTGAGCGATGGTCTCCGTAATTTTCGGCGCCCAAGTGCGA
>Ga0209118_1000995_pt1 | contig 13982 bp, 8 predicted proteins | sample BlaSpr_A8_Ref_M1_FD_187988 | JGI IMG/M metagenome (GOLD analysis project Ga0209118, IMG submission 187988) | Forest soil microbial communities from Thunder Bay, Ontario, Canada - Black Spruce, Ontario site 2_A8_Ref_M1 (SPAdes) (version 2) | ecosystem: Environmental > Terrestrial > Soil > Boreal...
CCCGCCCCTTCTATATAGAGAAAGGCAATTTGCTTCCCATCGCGCGACCAGCGGGGACGAGCGGCGTATCCCGACAAACTCGTCAGCTTCTTGGGATCGGAACCGTCAGCGCTTACGATCCAGAGTTGTTTTTGGTCTTTTTCGCCAGAGGTGGAAAACACTGCGAGAATTTTGGAATCGGGAGACCAGGCGGGATCGGAGTCGTTCCGGTCGCTGGCGCCTCCGATGTTAATCATGGTGATCGGTGCGTTCTCCGATGTGCTGCGCACGAACGTCTGCTTCGATGTCGTGGCGGCGGTCGACTGCACCCAGGCGACGTGTGCGCCATCGGGGGAAAGAGCGAGATCGCCATAAAGCACGGTCTTACCTAACTGTTCAGTCAGTTGCATGCTCTGAGCTGTTAGCAGCGCCGGGAAAAGACAGACCAGAAAAAAATGCTTCATCGGGTAATCCTGACAAAGACCCGCCAGGGCAGCAAGGGCGGGAAGAAAGCGAGGATGGAGGATCGAGGATGGAGAATGGAAAAGCGAAGACATTCAATGCTACCCTCAATCCTCTATTCTCCATCCTCATTCAAGAGACCCGGCGCCATGGATTGCCAGCGCCACAATTCTCGCGTATGAAAGCCGACGGACAAAAGCAGGATGAATAAGGCTCTCGAACTCCGCCTCGCCAAGCGCACGGCGCGTCTCGGCACTGAGACCGCTTTCGAAGTTCTCGTGAAAGCGCGAGCGCTCGAGGCAAAGGGCCGCGACATTGTCCATCTCGAGATCGGGGAACCCGATTTCGATACCCCGGGCAATATTATCGGGGCGGCGACCGATGCGTTGCACAAGGGCTTCACCCATTACGGGCCCTCGGCCGGCTTGCCCCAGTTGCGCGAAACCATCGCGCAGTACGTGAGTGAGACGCGCCGGGTAGAAGCGACCCCAGACGAAGTGGTCGTCGTCCCCGGCGGTAAGCCGATCATCTTCTTCACCATCCTCGCGCTCGTGGAAGAGGGAGATGAGGTCATCTATCCCAATCCCGGATTCCCGATCTACGAGTCGATGATCAACTATGTCGGCGCGAAAGCGGTGCCGATCCGGTTGCGCGAGGAGATGGACTTCCGGCTCGACGTCGCCGAACTCACGGGCCTGATCAACGACCGCACAAAGCTCATCATTCTAAATTCACCGCAGAACCCAACCGGCGGCGTGCTGACGAAGAAAGACATCGATGGCATAGCGCGCGCGATCGGCGATCGCAACATTCTGGTGTTGACGGATGAGATCTACAGCCGGCTCATTTTCGAAGGCGAGCATCACTCCATCATGTCGGTGGACGGCATGAAGGAGCGCTGCATTTTGCTCGATGGTTTCTCTAAGACTTACGCAATGACGGGCTGGCGGATGGGCTACGGCGTGATGCGCGCCGACCTGGCAACGCACATTGCGCGGCTGATGACCAACTCCAACTCGTGCACGGCCAGCTTCACGCAAGTCGCCGGCATCGAGGCGCTCCGCGGGCCGCAGTCGTCGGTGGAGGCGATGTGCGCCGAGTTTCAGAAACGTCGCGACGTGATGGTCGCCGGCCTCAACCAGATCAAGGGTTTTTCCTGCCGCTTGCCCAAGGGCGCGTTCTACGTTTTTCCCAACATCAAGCAAACCGGATGGCCATCGAAGAAATTGGCTGACGCGCTGCTGGACGATGCCGGCGTCGCCGGGTTGTCTGGGACCGCCTTCGGCGATTTCGGCGAGGGCTATTTGCGCTTCAGCGTGGCGAACTCGATCGAGAACATTGAGAAAGCGCTGGAGCGCGTCGGGAGTTGGGCAGCTAAGAATTTGTAGGGCAACCGCCCCGGTTGAGTCGCGCTTTCAGCGCTTGGGCGTTTGGAAAACATTCCTGGGGCGTTGCCCCAGGCTCGAAATGAACAGCGCCTTTGGCGCCAAAGGCCCAAAGCACGTTCAGGTTTGAATCAACCAGTGTCGCTGGCGCAATTTTGTCTCTGCGAGTCGGGCCGCTCAGCGCCGAAGGCGCGGTATCATACCCAGCCTGGGGCAACGCCCCAGGAATGGGATCAAGAAAAGATTTACCAGCGCTGAAAGCGCGATTCACCTGCGGCTGTTTTTCGGCGATGATGCTGCAATGCCCCAATCCCTCAGCAAAGTCATCATTCACATTGTCTTTAGCACCAAGAATCGTGAACTCTGGCTGGATCGCGAAGTGCGACCACGCATGCACGCCTACGTCGCGACGATTTGCCGCGACTTGAACGCAGCAGCGTTACGTGTCGGCGGTGTTTCGGATCATCTCCACGTTGTCACCAATCTTCCTCGAACTCTCTCTCAGGCTGCGTTGGTCGAAACGCTGAAGAAAACTTCCTCGAAATGGATCAAGGGGCTGGATTCGAAATACCGAGGCTTCTACTGGCAGCGCGGCTACGGCGCGTTTTCAGTGAGTCCCAGTCAGCTTGATGCCGTGCTGGAATATGTGGAGAGTCAGGAAGAGCACCATCGGACGCGTAGTTTTCAAGAGGAGTATCGGGAATTCTTGGGCAAGTCGAATTCGACGAACGTTACGTTTGGGATTAAAGCGAGCCGGCAGTTGATTCGCGCTTTCAGCGCTCGTGTAAAGAAAACGAATGTTGCCCTGGGGCGTTGCCCCAGGCTTTGAATGAGCCAGCGCCGTTGGCGCTGGGAAACGAAAACGCTTTTCTCTGGGGCATCACCCAGACTTGAATGAAGCGTCCCGTTCGCTTCAAACATATTTCTCCGTTCCGAAATCCGTGTAGCGCCAAAGACGCGGCGAATCATCAGCAGCCTGGGGCAACGCCCCAGGGTCCAGAATCAAACAAATCCATGAGCACTGAAAGCGCGATTCATCTGGGAGCGATTGTCGCGATGGTAAACACGTGCTTCCGTGCTTTCACACATGAGCGACAAGCAACGAATCTTTGCCACCTCCCGGATCGGCAATCCGGCCGAGAACCGGCTGCGCGAGCGCGGTTACGAGCTTGAAGTCTTCCCGGGCCCCGAGGCGCCGCCGAAGAAGTTAATCATCGAGAAAGTGAAGAGCGGGATCGACGCGTTGATCACGACGCTCCGCGATCCGATCGACGCCGAGATCTTCGAAGCAGGGAAGGGGACACTCAAGGTCGTGGCGCAGATCGCCGTCGGCTTCGATAACATCAACCGCGCCGACGCCAACAAGTACAAGGTCCCATTCACGAACACCGCCGACGTGCTCACCGAAGCGACCGCCGAGTTTGCTTTTTTCATGACGGGTATGCTGGCGCGGAAGATGTGGCAGAGTGAGCGACTGGTCCGGGACCAGAAATGGCCGTCGTGGCATCCGTTCCTGCCTTTCCTGGGCGACGAAGTCACGGGCAAGACCATCGCTATCATCGGCACCGGCCGCATCGGCCTGGCGATGATCAAGAAGTGTTCGGGTTTCGACATGAACATCCTGTGCTACGACCCGGCGTATCACAATGACAAGTACATCGCTGCTATCCAGGAAGTGATGGACCTGCGCCACGCCAAGGGCATTCAGAAGGAGAAGACCTGGATCAAGTACGTGGAGTTCGAAGAGGCACTTGGCGGCGCCGATTACGTGAGCATCCATGTGCCGCTGTTGCGCGAAGGGGAAACCGACAAGCCGACCTATCACCTCATCAACGAGAAGACGCTCAAGCTAATGAAGCCGACGGCTTATCTGGTGAATAGCTCACGCGGTCCAGTCGTGGACGAGAAAGCCCTCGCCAAAGCATTGAAAGACAAAGTCATCGCCGGCGCGGCGCTCGACGTCTTTGAGAAGGAGCCTCTGCCGCCGGATTCGCCCCTCCTCGATCCCGAAATCGCCGACCGCATGCGGCTATTCCATCACTTCGCCAGCGGCGCGCAGATCACGCGGCTCTCGGTCGATCCCGACAAAGGCATGGCTGGGCGCACGGCCCAGGCAGTGATCGACGTGCTGGAAGGGAACTACGGCGGCGACCCGACCAAGATGCCCTATGTGGTGAACAAGGAAGCGTTTGAAGAGAAGTAGAAGTGGAAACGAGGATGGAAGATCGAGGATGGCGAATGGCAGGAAAAGAAACTCCGCGATAGATTCGACGAATGCGCATCGCGGAAATGAATTGGATGATGGTGGAAGAATACCTCACCCGCGACGATCGCTGTGTCCTGCCGCTCGGAAGCACAGAGCAGCACGCCTATCTGAGTTTGGGTGTGGATAGCATTTTGGCGGAACGGCTCGCCATTGAAGCAGCGGAACCGCTCGGAGTGCCGGTCTTTCCGGTGCTGGCTTATGGCATTACGCCATATTTCCGCGCGTTTCCGGGCACGATCACGTTGCGCGTGCAAACCTATTTCTCGATCTTGCGCGATATCCTCGACGCCATGGCGGAGCAAGGGTTCAAACGTATCCTGATCGTCAACGGCCATGGTGGTAACGCGCCCGCGCAAGGATTGATCGGCGAATGGACGGCCGATCATCCGGCCGTGCGGGTCAAGTTGCACAACTGGTGGAACGCTCCAAAAGTCTGGGCGCAAGTGCAAGCCATCGATCCGGTCGCGTCGCATGCTTCCTGGATGGAGAATTTTCCCTGGACGCGGCTGGCGAACGTCGACCTGCCGCCTGAGCAAAAGCCGATGAGCGATCTCGAGGTGATCCGCCAGCTCGATCCGAAGGCGCTGCGCGCCTATTTGAAAGACGGAAACTTTGGCGGCCGCTATCAGCGCGATGACGAGGAGATGATGAAGATCTGGCGTCTCGGTGTGGAGGAGACGCGGGAACTGCTGAACACGCTGTAGCGGCGGCCGTGTCGGCCGCATGGAGTAAGAAATTGCAGGCGACACGCCTGGGACAAAGTAACTTACGGTTTCGATGCGGCCGGGGATAAGGGAGAGCGATGCCAGCTTTCCAGCACCGCAGTGAAAGCCTCGGGCGAGACGCTATGGCCGCCTGAAAAAGGTCCGTCGAAAGCGACAATGAGAAAGAGGCCCAGACCTATGGAAGCAGCCAGTAACGTAGTTATCACTGTATGGGCGATCACGTTCTTGAGCCCAAAGAGATAACTGAATCCGATGGTTATTGCCGCCCCGACGATTAGGGCGAACCAAAGTGGCGCTGGCAGGGAAGAGCGCGCGGCTAAAAGGCGCGCCCGCCGGGCATCGTCGAGATTCGCCAGCGTATCCACGATTTTGCCAAAGATGATCTTATCCCGCTCCGTCTTGGGATCCAGCGATTGGCCTTCCCGCCAAATCTCCAGGAGCTGATCATGCGCTTTCGGACTTGGCTGCCCTTTGTCCATGAGAGGCCATTCTTCTTCGATCACCAACTTGCAATATTTCTCCAGGGACAAGATGAAGGCGGACTGCTGCTCGGCGGGTAACCCCTGCGCCAGACGATGCAGGTCGGAGAGCTGGGACGCTTCGCGGTCAGCTATGCCCTCGGCATCGTGAAATTGCTCCCAAAGGACCACGACGGAAAAACCGAGAATGACGGCGTAAATGGTCCCCAGGATCCCGTAGATGAAACCGGCAATCTCCTTGTGGCCTTCCATGACCTCGTAGGGCGCAAACTTGCGCACGACCCACAGGCCCAGCAGAGAAACTAAGACGCTTCCCGCGATAAACAGCACGCCGGTGTAGAAGAGTTGCATCGCGTTACGGCGAGGCTGCCGCGCGCAGGTCAGGATGTGCTGGCCGCTCTTTTCGGAGCGTTGCTAATAAATTCTTTGTAGGCCTTCTCGATGAATTTCATCAGCTCGCGTGATTCGTCCGGCGCGGACTTTCCGGTAACGTCTTCAAGGACCTTGGCAATCACCCGGTGCAGGTCGTTGACGTGTGGAGGTCCGGGCGGGACATCGCGCTGCAAAGGTGTCACCGCTGGAATATCGGCTTTGCGCGGGGCGTCCAGGGTGAGCAAGCCAGAAAAGTCCGGAGCGGCCTTGTCCCTCTCGGTTAGGTTACCCTGGAGCTTGAAGCAGTTCTGCACGGTCTTGATGACGGAGGTGTGGTCGAAGGGGACATAGCCGCCCGGCCTCGCGATGAGCCCTCTCTTGATGTACGAATTGATCACCACGCAGGGCACACGCACGCCGAACCGGTTGAAAAGGAAACCGTCCTGACCGGGCGGGTTGCTGGGGTCCGGGTTCTTTGCGCTGCCGGGCGGCGGGACATGGTCGTAACAGCCGCCATGCTCGTCGTAAGTGATGACAAGCATAGTGCTCTCAAACGCCGGCGACGATTTCACCATGTTGTAGATGTCGGCGATGAGCTGCTCGCCGGCCCGAATGTCACTCGGCGGATGCTGGTCGTTCTGAGTGGGACCACCATAGTTTGGCTCGAGGAACGCATAGCTCGGCAGAGCGCCGCTCTTACACTTCGCCTCGAAATCGGTCAGGGTGCCGAAATTTCCGTCAAAGCGCGGATCGTGCAGTTGAGTCATGATAAGCCGGGTGAGTGAAAAATGATCCTTGCCGAATTTCCCGAGGATATCCTTTCCGTTGGCGAACGCGTTATTGCCGAAAATGCCCCAGCTCAAATCCGTTCTTCCGGTGTCGATCGCATCCTGGATCTGATTGAAGAGCGTTTTCGCATCGCACTGCACCGCTGGGGTGTTGTTGACATGACCTGTGGAGGTAGCCGCGTGGATAAAGTCACGATTCGGAATGGTCTGGCTGGGGATCGAGCAGTGGTAGTGATCGCAAACCGCGAAGCTACGGGCCAGTTCGCTTAGGACCGGCGTTTGCTGCGGGGTGTAGCACTTCATAATCGAGCGCGGATTGCCCGGATCGTCGCCGAAACTGTAGGCGCCATAGAGCATCGCGTTCTGGTAGTTCTGCACGAAGCCCATGTTCGTGGGTGGGGGCGGGTATTGCAGCGCTACATCGTACTGCTGAAACAACTGATGATTGGTGTCCTTATAGCCTTCCCCCGGGTCGGGCTTCGGCAGCGTGAAATCCACCGGGTTCGGAATCGTCTTGCCATACTTCTTTTTCGGCTGGCCGTTTTTCTCGATCGGCACTTTCTCGATGAACGGGATTCCATCGGCGTCGAGATTGTCGAGTGGGTTCCACAAGTCGTACGTTAGTCCATCGAAGTGCTGGCCGTCAGGCGGCGCCTGGTCCGCGTAAAGCCAGCCCAGCAGGTTGTCGAACGACCGGTTTTCCAACATCAACACAACGACGTGCTTGATGGTCGCCTGTAACTTTGCGGTGTTAGGTTGCAAGTATTGATTCATGGCAATCTTATGATGGCGCCACTAGATGCGAGTGAGTTCGGGCATGAAGTTCCGTTCCTGGATCGGCCAGCTCCTTAAGGCTGCTTGTTTGGGGCGGTCCGTCCGCGGGCGACAGGTTTGACGGCAGCCCTATACTGACTGGCCCAACTGCCCTGTTGCCTGATGTTTTTCACATTGAAAAAATTCTGCAAGGCGATGGCCACCTGAAATGAAAAATCGGTGGAGTAGGTCTGTGGGTTCATCGAAGTGGCGCACTCAATATTCTGGAACCACTTCATCCATTCCTCCGAACCTCCTTTTGCCGGCGGCAACAATCCACCATCCGGAACCGAGCTGTCGGGGACGAGCGAGGTGGCCTGGGGATATTGCGCTGTGTTGTGGCACGAGAGGCAGGAGACCGTGTTTAAGTCGGCGGGGCCATTCAACCGGCCATTCCAGCCCAGATGTTGTGGCGGGAGCATTTTGCTCTCAAAGATCACGGTTTCCTTGAGGTCCTTGTTCACCATCGTTTTCATGGGCGGGAATGGGTTCGTCGTGTTGACCTTGTTACCAGGGTCATTGCCCCACATCAGTCCGACCGGGACGAGATTCATGAACTTGTTCGCGTTATTGACCTTTCCGTTATAAACAAAGGTTCCAAAGACCCAGCCCGTTCCCTGGGGGTTCTGCGGACTTCGGTCCGCCCGCGGATCGCGAATGGATATGTCCATTTGCAACAGGTTCACAGTGCTGACGACGCGAGTAGAAGAAATCCAAAAGTTCTCGGTGATGTAGGCCTTCCATTGCAGGGGGTTCTCGAGATACTCCACCTTATCAATCCCTTGGGGCGCGTCGGTGAACAATAACTTCGCGAACACGGTCCCGCGGGGAAAGCCACCTTTGGGATATTTCTTGTCCAGAACGCGTGGATCGGGATTTTGCGGATCTTTCCACATCCGGCCCATCGCGTAACCGGCCATGTCGTTCACCAACGTAACGGCATAGACGGAATAATCGCCGGGGACTCCCAAAAGATTCGGCCCCAACTGTCCGGCACTTACCGGCGCTTCCTTGATGAGGCCGTGAAAGCCTTCCGTCCCGCCGTTCGGAGGATAGGCGTTCGGGCCGGTCGTAGTGGGATGCAGCCACGGAATATGGTACCACTGGCGAGTCTTGTTCTTAAACGGATCCCAGTCGGGCAAGTTGCCTTCGAAAGCGTAATCGCGGGCCGCTTCGATATACTTCTGAGGTTCTTTCTTGAAGTCGATCTCCAGGAATTTTGGCATTTCTTTCGGTTCCTCGGTTGGGAAGTCTGCTTTCAAACGAAAGACCGGCTGGTCGGCGTACTTGGCAAAGTAATCCGAGGAACTCACCATGAATCCGAAATCAGGGAAGCCGTTTCTCTCGTGATTTATTTGGTGGGCCGCCAGGACAGTAGCCTGGGCGGTCACCTGGGCGGGCGCTTGAACAGGCGCTGGAGTGGACACTTGGGCGAACATGTCAAGGTTCCCAAGGCAGACATAGCTCAAGAGCGCTGAGAGGATGAGGATTGGTTTCATAGGAATTGTTCTGACTGTTTGCGTTTGTTTGTTAGTTGTAAGTCTTATCGGACTAGCGCCGCCTTGCTTTTGCACCGGTGGAGTCGCTGACGAAGTCTTTCTCAGTTACCTCACAGGCCCGTTGCACTTCCTGCACCGTTGCCGGCGCGTCGAAGTGGAAGAGTGGATCAAGCCCGCGCTCGGTCCGCGAGGCGCGGATGGCCGCCTTAATGGCGAAGAAAACGCTGTTGGCCAGCACGAGCGGAGGTTCGCCGACCTCCTTGGCGGAGAAGATGTCGTTAGGATCCTCCGGGATGTTCGGCAAGCTCTCCCTGGGGAAGAGATAGGTGTTCATCTCCAGCGGAATGGTCGTAACCGCCGGGATCTTGTAACGCCAGGTATTGGTGGTATTGAGCCGGCCCTTCTCGTCGCCGCTGGGCTCGAACACCAGCTTCTCAGTCAGAAGGTAGCCGATGCCTTGCACGAAAGCCCCTTCCACCTGCCCGATGTCGATCGCGGGGTTCATGCTGCAACCCATGTCGTAAACAATGTCCGAACTGAGGATTTTTACCTCTCCCGTAAGCACGTCGATCTCCGCGACGGAGCAGGCCGCGGAATAGGTAAAGCCGACAAACGAATCCACCCCGCCGCCGAGATGCGCGTCCTTGATGCGCTCAATGCCAGGAACATCCGGCTGGTCCGCCTCGGTCTTGAACGTCATCGCGGGCACCTGAACTTCGCCGCCGTGAATTTTGGCGGTGAAAGAAGCAACGAGGTTGACGCGTTTCGCGTAGGCGATCCGGATCAGGAACTGCCAGATCATGGCTGGTTGTTTGTTGGGCCCCTCCACCTCAGTGGCCCATCCACCCTGCGGAGCGCCGTAATTCCAGAAATCGACGCCCTGCTTCTTGCACCAATCATCTCCGAAATCCTTCCGCAATTCATAGCCGAATTCCATAAGCCGCGCGCGCAACTGCTGACAAGTCTGCTTCACCGCCTCGCAAGCGTAGGGCGTGCCGGTGGACCCGCCCGTGCTGGTCGGATTCGGGGTGATCCCGGTGTTGACGTTGTCGATGAAGATCATCTCCATGGGCAGGCCCAGGACATAGGCTGCGACCTGTTGTGCTTGCGTGACGAGACCTTGCCCAATCTCAACGCCACCTTGATGGATAACGACCGTGCCATCGGCCTGGTTAACGACAACGATCGCCGCCGACTGCTCCAGTAGAACCAGATTATAACCGGAGCCGTACTTCACCGGGATGATGGAGACGCCTCGCTTACGCCACTTGTTGTCCTTGTTGAATTGCTCGACCTCCTTGCACTTTTCTTCGAACTTGGAAACGTCCTTCACGTAGTCCCACACCTGCTTCATGTAGCAGTAGCTCAGTGCCTGGCCGAACGGCGTGACATCGCCACGGTCATAAAAATTTTTCTCGCGCAAGTCCTCCGGCCGCATCCCGATGACTACCGCGGCGTCATCGATCGCGTTTTCGACAATGTTCTTACCTTGCACATCGCCGAACGCGCGCATCGCCGTGTTCGGGGCGGTGTTTGTGCGGCAGACGTCGATCTGACTCTGGAAGTTCGCGATGCGATACGCGTTGTCGGTTCGCAACTGGATGCAGTTAGAGACGATGAAGGAGCAGTCGTAGAAGGCTCCGCCATCTCCCCACATCTTTAACTGGAAGCCGTGGATGATGCCCCTGTCTTCTCTTCGGGCGGCGCCGGCATCGACCGCGATCTGGTATTGGCCATAGTAGGCGTGGCGCTTGCCGATCATCGCCGTGTCCTCGTCGCGCGGAATGGCGACGCGCACGGGATACTTGGTGGCTTTCGCGGCGACCGCGGTCGCGCCGGTGATGAAGCGCGTCTGTTCGGTCTTCCCACCGAAACCTCCACCTACCGGAGCTACGTCGACTTCCACCTGGTGGTATTGCAGACCTAGCGCCATCGCGGTCGTCTGGTGCATTCCCATCGGGCTTTGCGTGGAGGGCAGCATGAGGATCCGGCCTTCGTCGCTGGGAATGGCGATGCACGCCTGTGTCTCCATGTAGAAATGCACTTGTCCGCCGTTGAGCTGAGAAGACTCGACCACAAAGCATGGCGCGGAACCGACAGTCACCTTGCGTTTGCGGATATCCCGATCGATCGGCTCCTTCGTCGTCACCCAATCGAACTGGCTGCCGGGCCGGGTGATCTTCCAGATGTGGGATGAATAAGGAACCGCCTTCGGCGCATCCGGGAAAATGCTGTCCATCTCGATCGCCTTGAGCAGATCGAGAACAGGCTCGCTCCATTTCCCGGTCCACGGTTTCCCCGGCTTCGAATAGGCCACGCACTCTGCCGACACGTAACTCGCAATCCGGATCGCCTCCTGTTCGTTTGTGGCGAGCACCATGGCGATCGATTGGCCGACATAGCTGACCAAGTCCACCGCGAAGAGAGGCTGGTCGAGACCCATGCCTTGCAGGTTGATGCAGCCGTTCTCGATCTTAATGTTTTCCTGCGTGATGAGGTCGATAAAGGAGGTCGCGTAGCTCGTCAGATGCTGACGCAAAGCTTGCACCTTCACGCCCTTATCGCTGCCCGGGATGACGAAGTGGTAGTTCGCGAGGGCGCGCCGGCTTTGCACGAACGCGCCGTTCGCAGTCAGCGGCGGCACCGCCAGCTCCTGAGTGTAGTGGAGTTGACCCGAGGTCTGATACATCGCCGTGACCTTTATGTAAGGCTGCGCGACCGGCGCCTTGAAATCCTGCGGCTCGTAATGCTGCGTGCCTTTACTCTCCGGCCAGTTACCCCAGGTAACTTCTCCGCTGGACTTCACATTATCCGGGACCGCGACGCCTTTGCCCACGAGCGTATTGACGATCGCCTTGTAGAAGAAGGAGACGGCGAGCTGGGTGCGGTATTCCGCGGTGAAGCCCTCGTTAGGCACTTCCTTCATTCGCTCTGTCCAACGATCCAGCTCGGCCCCGACTTCCTTCGCGAGAATCTTCGAGAGTGGGCCGGCGCCCGCGAGCGTTAGTTCTTTCCCCACCATTGCAGCCTCGGTCTTGCGGGCGTGCCACGGATAGGGCGCGATGCCCCCAAACACGAGCGACGCGGAAGTGATGTTAAGCTTCCCGGAGAAGGTGAAGCGCGTCGCCGCGTTGACGATGCTATGCGCGTTGACTTCGCGGAGCGCGACCTTCTGCGCGAGCACGGCGTCCTTCTTGTCGCCTAGCGGCACGGTGTAGCTGGTGAGCACGATCCGGTCGGCGAGCGCTGGGTCCTTTACGACCGCGGCGACCAGCTCGGCGGCAGTCCCAGTGCGTTGCTCGAACGCGCCGCTATCTTCCAGCACGAGATAACTAAGTCTCGCCTCGACCGCGACTAACACCGTGAACAGATCCGACGGGAACGGTTCGCCGGTGCCAATGGGAATATGCTTCAGGACCAGCATCGTGTTGCCGCCAAGCGAGGCGGCGTTGCGCACGATCCGGCCGGCGGTGCGGCGGGCCATGAAGTCGAGTGCGCCAAGCGCCGTCGTCTCGCCGAGCTTTACTTTTCCCTCCGCCGCGAGCAGGTCGAGCAGGTCGCTGTAGGTCGTGCCTGCCGCCACGACGAGTTCATTGTTCGTTACTCCGCCGGCGTTGTGCAGTTCGGCTATCAGCCGGATGTCGACAAAGAGTTTGGTTTCCGGATACTCATCCTTGTAAACGCCGTACGAGGTATTGCCGTGGACTAACCTGATCTTCTCGCCGCGGTGGGTATGCAAGATTGCTGCAAGTTCCGTGAGCGAGATCGGTGTGCGCCATTCCTGGCTGCCGGCTTGGGCCGCGACCGGTTCGGCCGGGCCACGCGCTTCTCTCGGAAAAGGAATCGAGACGGCGGCCGGGAGCTGCGCTTCGCTCACGTGGTCCTCGAGGCACGGCATCCGGTTTTTCTCGTCCGCCTTGCTCCAGTCCGAGGCAAACGTCTTCATCCCCGTCAGGATCGAGCGGTAGCCGGTGCAGCGGCAGAGATTGCCGTCGAACGCATCCTCGATTTCTTTTTTCGTCGCCTTCGGATTGTTGATGATGAACTCGGACATGTTCATCACGAAGCCGACGCTGCAGTAACCGCACTGGCTCCCGTTGTTCAAGGCGAGCCGGTAGGCGACGGGATTCATCCCCTCGTGCGAATGCTCCGACGGATGATCGGCGACTTCTTCGACCAGCTTCACCGCCGCCGGTCCGCTTGTTTTCCGGCGGCTCGCCGTTACGGCGGCGAGCACCGATTTGCGTTTGTCTTTGGCAGCTTGCCTGGCTTGGGCGAACACGTGCGACTCGTGCATACCGATCGGCGCGGCGGAGCGCGACGACGTGAAAGTGTGCTGTAAAAACTGCGAATCGGGTTTGCGCGCCGCACCGGTGCCCTCGACGGTCGTGACGACGAGCCCGCCCAGCGCACAGACCGGCCGCAGACACGAATTGATCGCGCGGTGCTCGGGCTTTTTCTTTTCGGGGTTCCACCACGAAAGAATCACGGTGCAACCACCGCAGCCTCCCTGGCCACACGGTTTCTTGGGGCCGGCCAGCGCCACTTCCGGCGAGCGCAGGTAATCGATCAGCAACAGATCGGGCGCGGGGTTCTCGATCGTCACCGCCTTGCCGTTAAGATAAAAAGAAACGCCTGTGCTCATATTAATTCAAAAAAGTGATTCGAGTGCTGTGGCCTAACGACGCTTTGTCTTGTGCTTCGCTTTTTTCCTGGCAGGCGCACGCTTGTGGGCCGGCGCTTTCTTGGCGGCCGGCTTGCGTGCCGCCTTTTTCTTCGGGGCAGGCTTTTTCGCCGCCGTGGGGAGACGCTCATGGATTGTCTTGTGCGTTTCCTTGATCAGCGCACGCGCATCCACCCGGGTGTGCCCGGGCGGCGCCACCAGAAGATCGGTTTTCGATAACGCCGCCCAAAGTTTGTCGTCCTGGAACGCGATCGTGCCGCCCCCGCGTTTCTCCTGCGAAATCATCCGGTTGATGTCGCCGACGCAGACCCAATCGGAATCCACCGTGATGCCCCATTTGGCGTGGTCGTGGGTTTCCGGCCAGGTCCACGGCACGCCCAGCGGGCTCAAGTCGATATATTTAACGTCGAAAGTTTTGTGAATGCCGTCGCTATCCAGCACCGGCGGGATCTTGCCGCGAATCCAAGTCTCCACGTCCATGTCGGCCTTGAGCGTCGGGCCTACGAGGTCGTTCCAGAAATCCTTGTTCC
>Ga0209118_1000996_pt1 | contig 13959 bp, 9 predicted proteins | sample BlaSpr_A8_Ref_M1_FD_187988 | JGI IMG/M metagenome (GOLD analysis project Ga0209118, IMG submission 187988) | Forest soil microbial communities from Thunder Bay, Ontario, Canada - Black Spruce, Ontario site 2_A8_Ref_M1 (SPAdes) (version 2) | ecosystem: Environmental > Terrestrial > Soil > Boreal...
TGCGGCGAAGCGGCGCTGCAAATCGGGGCTGGGCTCCGCGCCGTCGAGCGCCGACTGGTGCATGGTGATCTCGGCGACGGCGGCGTCGAGCTCGGCGATGGCGGCCGGCGGCGTCGCCGCCGCGCGCTCGGCTTCCTCGAGCCGCTTGTTCATGGTCTCGAGATTGCTCACGATCTCGGCGAGCTTGCGCTCCACTTCCGGCGGGGCGACCGCTCGCTCGCTCGCGAGCGCCTGCAGCTCCTGGTCCATCCGGCCTTTGATTGTGTCGATGCTGCGTGCGATGTCGGCGAGCTTGCGCTCGACCTCCGGAGGCGTCTGCGGCGATACCGGCTCGACGGTCAACAGCGCCTCGAGGCGCTTGTCGAGACGGTCGATCGCTGTTTGCAGCTGCACCGGCAACTTTGGTTCGGTGCGCGCGCCCACCATCAGGGATTCGATGCGCTCGTTAAGCGCGTTGAGGGAGCGGTGGATGCCGGCGTTGACGCGCGCCGATTGCTGGCTCGACTGCGCGAGATCGGGCGCGAGTCCGATCAACTCATCGAGTTGTTCGGCAAGGTCTTCGAGCCGGTCATCGGCAGCCGGCGGCGGCGGCGGCGCCGCACGGCGGCGGCTGCGTCGCCCGCGGGTGTCTTCGGCATTTTCCCGGATGGCGGCTTCCAGCCACTCGCCTACGGACATGCCGGATCGGCGCGCGGCATCGCGCGCGGCCGCCCACGCTTCCGGCTCGACCGCGTTGACGCTCCAAGGGACGCTGGCGCTCATGCAAATCCGCTCGCGACAGCCCACGTTCCATAATGCGGCGGCGCGGTTCGCGACGCCCAAGCCCAAGCCGACTCTTCCCGCCCATGGTTAACGGCCGGTTAACGCCATTAACTCTTATGCGATTCGGCCGCCTCTCCGTTGGATTGTTCGTTAAGATGATGGTTGACGTTTACGTAAACTAGAGCTACAGATGTCCATTCGACGGTGGAGCGGCCCATGCGGAGAGAACCCGAACGCGCACCGGTCCGCCACCCTGTGGCGCCGCCGGAAATTGCGTTGGGTTTCGCCCTCGACGGCGCCGCGCCGGTCGACCAGCGGCAGACCTTCACCATCCGCGACCTCACGCGCGAGTTCGGCGTGACGTCGCGAACGTTGCGCTTCTACGAGGAGCGCGGACTGCTGACGCCGGAGCGGGAAGGGCAGGAGCGCGTCTACAGCCGGCGTGATTGGGTACGGCTCAAGCTCGCGGTCATGGGCAAGAGCGTCGGCTTCTCGCTGGAGGAGATCCGTGCGATGCTCGATCTTTACGATCTCGGCGACGGGCAAGAGACCCAGTTGAAGGTCGCCCACGCCCGCTTCCTCGAACAAATCGATCGTTTGCAACGGCAGCGGAGCGACATCGACCGGGCGATCACCGAGCTCGATCGCGCGGGCCGCTGCGTCATGGAAAGATTGGCGGCGCGCGGCGTTTAAGCGCGCGCCGATCGGGAGGCCGAACATGCCGACCTACAAAGCACCGGTGGAGGACTCGCTCTTCCTCCTCAACGACGTCTTCCATGTGGAGCGCTACAACAATCTTCCCGGCTTTGCCGAGGCGACGCCGGAAACCATCGCCGCCGTGCTCGGTGAAGGCGGGAAGTTTTGCGAGGAGGTTCTGGCACCCCTTAACCGCGTCGGCGACGAAGAGGGCTGCAAGCGCCATCCCGATGGTTCGGTGACCACGCCGACAGGCTTCAAGGAAGCCTATCGCGCCATGGCCGAGGGTGGCTGGATCGGGCTCGCCGCCAATCCGGAATATGGCGGCCAGGGGCTGCCGTACATCGTCGCCGCCGCCATGGGCGAGTACATCACCTCGGCCAACATGGCGTTCGCGATGTATTCAGGACTGTCGCAAGGCGCGGCGCGATCGCTCTCCATTCACGGCAGCGAAGCGCAGAAGAAGAAGTACCTGCCGAAGCTCTCCACCGGCGCGTGGACCGGCACCATGAACCTCACCGAGCCGCAATGCGGCACCGATCTCGGGCTTATCCGCACCAAGGCCGTGCCGCAGCCGGACGGCACCTACAAGATCAGCGGTAGCAAGATCTTCATCTCCGCCGGCGAGCACGATCTCGCGCCCAACATCGTGCACATGGTGCTCGCGCGCATCGACGGCGCGCCCGCGGGCGTGAAGGGGATCTCGCTTTTCGTCGTGCCGAAGATCACGGTCAACGCCGACGGTTCGCTCGGCCAGAAGAACGGCGTCTCCTGCGGCTCCATCGAAGAGAAGATGGGCATCCACGGCAACTCCACCTGCGTCATCAACTACGACAACGCGGTGGGCGAGCTCGTCGGCGAGGCGCACCGCGGCCTGCACGCCATGTTCACCATGATGAACGACGCCCGCCTCGGCGTCGGCATTCAGGGCCTGTCCCTGTCGGAAGTCGCCTACCAGAACGCCGTGCAGTACGCCAAGGAGCGCCTGCAGGGCCGCGCGCTCTCGGGCCCGAAGTACCCGGACAAGCCGGCCGACCCCATCATCGTCCATCCCGACATCCGCCGCATGCTCATGACCATGCGCGCCTTCAATGAGGCGGCGCGCGCCTTCGTCTTGTGGACGGCGTTGCGCGGCGACATCGCCCACCGCTCCGACGACGAGAAGCTGCGTCAGGCGGCCGACGACTACATGAGTCTGATGACGCCGGTGATCAAAGGCTTCCTCACCGACTACGGCTTCAACAACACGGTGCTGGCGCAGCAGGTGTTCGGCGGCCACGGCTACATCCGCGAGCACGGCATGGAGCAGTTCGTCCGCGACGCGCGCATTTCCATGATCTACGAGGGCGCGAACGGCATCCAGGCGCTCGATCTCGTCGGCCGCAAGCTCGGCAAGGACGGCGGCCGCGCCGTCGGCGCCTTCTTCGCCGAGGTCAAACAGTTCATCCAGGACAACGCCGGCGACGAGCGCATGAAGCCTTACGTGGAGCCGCTCGGCCCCGCGCTCGCGCACCTGCAGAACGCCACCTACTGGTTCATGAAGAACGGCCCGGCGCGCCCCGACAATGCCGGGGCCGGCTCCCACGACTACATGCACCTCCTCGGCCTCGTGGTCTTCGGCCTGATGTGGGCGCAGATCGCCAAGGCCGCGCTTGAGGTGAAGGCCAACGGAAACGGTGCGGCCGCGCGCATGGATGCCAAGCTCGTCACCGGCCGCTTCTTCATGGAACGCATGCTGCCGGAGACGGCGGCCCATCTCGCCCGCATCACCGCGGGCGCCGACAGCGTCATGGCGCTGCCGGCGGAAGCATTCTGAACAATCCTCTCTTCGATAAGGAGAGGAAACGGGAGGTCGAAATGACCGATGCCTTTATCTACGACCACGTGCGCACGCCGCGCGGACGCGGCAAGGCCGATGGCGCGCTCCACGAAGTGACCGCGCTCGAGCTCGCGCGTCAGGCCCTCGTCGGCGTCAAGGTGCGCAACAAGCTCGACCCGATGCTGGTCGAGGACGTGGTGCTGGGCTGCGTCGATCCGGTGGGCGAGGCCGGCGGCGACATCGCGCGCGCCGCCGCACTCGCCGCCGACTACGGCGACGAAGTGCCGGGCATCCAGATCAACCGCTTCTGCGCCTCCGGCCTCGAAGCGGTGAACTTCGCCGCCGCGCAGGTCATGGCAGGCGCGAAAGACATCGTGATCGGCGGCGGCGTCGAATCCATGTCGCGCGTCGGCATCGGCGCCTCTGGCGGCGCCTGGCCGGTCGACCCGTCGATCGCCATCAAGTCCTATTTCATGCCGCAAGGCATCTCCGCCGATCTCCTCGCCACCAAGTACGGCTTCTCCCGCGACGACGTCGACCAGTACGCGGTGGAAAGCCAGAAGCGCGCCGCCAAGGCGTGGACCGAGGGCCGCTTCAAGCGCTCGGTGCTCACCGTCACCGACGTGAACAAGCTCCCGATCCTCGACCGCGACGAGCACATGCGGCCGACCACCGACATGCAGTCGCTCGCGAGCCTCAAGCCGTCGTTCGTGCAGATGGGCGAGTTCGGCGGCTTCGACGCCGTCGGCATCCAGGCTCATCCCGAGGTCGAGTTCATCAATCACGTGCACCATGCCGGCAACTCGTCGGGCATCGTCGACGGGGCGGCGGCGGTGCTCATTGGCTCGAAGAAGGGCGGCGAGGCGGCCGGTCTGAAGCCGCGCGCCAAGATCCGCGCCTTCGCTTCCATCGGTTCCGATCCGGCGCTGATGCTCACCGGGCCGATCGACGTGACGAACCGGCTGTTGCAGAAATCCGGCATGAAGCTCGGCGACATCGATCTGATCGAGATCAACGAGGCGTTCGCCTCGGTGGTGCTGCGCTTCATGCAGGCGTTCGATCTCGACCCGGCCAAGGTGAACGTGAACGGCGGCGCCATCGCCATGGGCCATCCGCTCGGCGCCACCGGCGCGATGATCCTCGGCACCGTGCTCGACGAGCTCGAGCGCACCAACAAGCAGACGGCGCTCATCACGCTTTGCATCGGCGCCGGCATGGGCACGGCCACGGTCATCGAGCGCGTGTGAAGTCCGGCGGCGACGGGAGGAAGAGATGAGCTACAAGAACTTCAAGTTCGACGTGGATGCCGACGGCATCGCGCTCGTTACCTGGGACATGCCCGGCCGCTCCATGAACGTGCTCAACGCCGAGGTCATCGAGGAGCTCGGCCAGATCGTCGAGCGCGTCGGCACCGACGCCGCCATCAAGGGCGCGGTCGTCACCTCCGGCAAGGAAGCGGTCTCCGGCGGCGCCGATCTCTCCATACTCGAGGGCCTCGGCCGGATGTACACCGACACGGTCAAGACCAAGGGCGAGGTCGAAGCCAACCGCATGGTGTTCGATGGGTCGCGGCAGCTCTCGCTCGTCTATCGCAAGCTCGAGACCTCGGGCAAGCCGTGGGTCGCCGCCATCAACGGCACCGCCATGGGCGGCGGCTTCGAGCTTTGCCTTGCCTGCCACCGCCGCATCGCTTCCGACAACGACAAGACCCGCCTCGGCTTGCCCGAGGTGAAGGTCGGGCTGTTCCCCGGCGCCGGCGGCACGCAACGCGTGGCGCGGATGATGCCCACGGGCGACGCGCTCCAGTTCCTGTTCCGCGGCGATCAACTCCGCCTCGACCGCGCCAAGGCCATGAAGCTGATCGACGACATCGTGCCCGCCGACAAATTGATCGAGACCGCCAAGGCCTGGATCAAAGCCGGCAACAAAGGCGTGCAGCCCTGGGACGTGGAGGGATTCCGGCTGCCTGGCGGTCCCGTCTACTCCAAGCAGGGCATGATGACCTTCCCGCCGGCGAACGCCATCTACCGCCGCGAGACCTACGACAACTACCCGGCGGTGCGCGCCATCCTGCAGTGCGTCTACGAGGGCCTGCAGCTTCCCATCGACCAGGCGCTCAGGGTGGAGTCGCGCTACTTCGCGAAGATCCTGCGCTCGCCGGAAGCCAAGGCCATGATCCGTACCCTGTTCCTGTCCATGCAGGAGCTGAACAAGGGCGCGCGGCGGCCGGCCTCCGTGCCGCCGACGAAGCTGAAGAAGGTCGCCATTCTCGGCGCCGGCTTCATGGGCGCCGGCATCGCCTACGTGACGGCGAACGCCGGCATCGAGGTGGTGCTCGTCGACCGCGATCAGGCGTCCGCCGACAAGGGCAAGGCGCTTTCCGACAAGCTCGTGTCCGACCAGATCAAGAAGGGCCGCGCCAAGCCCGCCGACCGCGACGCGCTGCTCGCCCGCATCAAGGCGACGCCGGACTACGCCGAGATCAAGGGCGCCGACCTCGTGATCGAGGCGGTGTTCGAGGACCGCAAGCTGAAGGCCGAGGTCGTCGCCAAGGCGGAAGCCGTGCTCGGCGAGAACGCCATCTTCGCCTCCAACACCTCGACGCTGCCAATCACCTCGCTCGCCGAGAATTCCAAGCGCCCAGTGCGCTTCGTCGGCATTCACTTCTTCTCGCCGGTCGAGAAGATGATGCTGGTCGAGATCATCAAGGGCAAGAAGACCGGCGACGAGGCGATCGCGGTCGCGCTCGACTACGTGCGCGCGATCCGCAAGACGCCGATCGTGGTGAACGACTCCCGCGGCTTCTACACCTCGCGCGTGGTCGGCACCTACATCCGCGAAGGCCACATGATGCTGACCGAGGGCGTGCCGGCGGCGATGGTGGAGAACGTCGGCCGCATGGCCGGCATGCCGGTGGGACCGCTGTCGCTCAACGACGAGGTGGCCGTCGACCTCGCCTGGAAGATCCTGCAGGCGACCAAGGCCGACCTCGGCGCCGACCTGATCGATCCGCGCCAGGAGGCGTTGCTCGAGGAGATGGTCGTCAAGCGCGGTCGTCACGGCCGCAAGAACGGCAAGGGCTTCTACGATTACCCCGAGCAGGGCCCGAAACGCCTGTGGCCCGGCTTGCGCGAGATCGTCGGCGAGCCGCGCCCGGCGGAGGGGTTCGACGTCGACGAGCTGAAGCAGCGCTTCCTCGCGATCCAGGCGCTGGAGACCGCGCGCTGCGTCGACGAGGGCGTGATCACCGACGTGCGCGACGCCGACGTCGGCGGCATCCTCGGCTTCGGCTATGCGCCGTTCACCGGCGGGCCGCTCTCCTACATCGACGGCATCGGCGTGAAGAACTTCGTCGCCCTGTGCGAGCGCTTCGCCGGCAAGTATGGCCCCCGCTTCGCGCCGCCGCCGCTCCTGCTCGACATGGCGGCGAAAGGCGAGACGTTCTACGGCCGCTTCAACCCGGCGGCGGGCAAGAAGGCGGCCTAAGCCGCACTCCTGCCGCAGGCCGGAGCTAGCCTGCGGGCGATCCTCGGTAGGAGATCGCCATGATTCGCCTGTGCGCCGCCGTTCTCGCCCTCGCTCTTTCCGCGCCTGCGTTCGCGCAGGCGCCGGCGGAGGGCGATGCCGGGCGCTTCACCATGACGCCGGTCGCCGGCGGCGCGCTCCGCCTCGACACCCGCACCGGCCGCGTCTCCCACTGCAAGAACGATGCGGGCGGCTGGACCTGTACGTCGGTCGCCGACGAGCGGGCCGCCTACGAGGAGGAGATCGCCCGGTTGCAGGCGCGGCTCGCCAAGGTCGAGGCCGAGCTCGCCGCCCGCTCCGCCTTCACGCCGCCGAGCGACGCCGACCTCGATCGCGCCGTCGGCTTCATGGAGAAGTTCTTCCGCCGCTTCATGGCGATGATCGAGAATCTGAAGCGCGAGTACGCGCCCAACCGTTCGTGAAACGCCTCCGCCGAAAAAAACGCCCCGGCAAAGCCGCCGGGGCGCGTGGGGAGGGTGAGACTGTGCGGGGCCGAACGGCCCCGCACGTGATCCGCCTTGCTATGCCCTAACCTTTGCCGGCTCCCAGATGCTTATCTTGCGGGTCTCCGGCATCACGAAGAGGGCGATGATGAAGCACACTGCGGGAACCGCGATCGGGTAGATCAGCGCGTAGCCGATGCTGCCGGTGGCCGCGAAGGACGCCGAGGTGATGAACGGCACCAATCCGCCGCCCCAGCCGTTGCCGATGTGATACGGCACCGAAACCGAGGTGTAGCGAATCCTGCCGGGGAAGTATTCCGCCAGGAACGCCCCGACCGGCCCATACACCATCCCGACGTAGCAAACGAGGATGAAGATGATGAAGATCGAGATCGGATAGTTGATGTTGCCCGGCTTCGTGACCGTTCCCAGCCAGACATAGAGCGGATAGTACGTGATCGCGGCGAGCAACATGCCTCCCAAGATCACTGGCTTGCGGCCGATCTTGTCGGACAGCCAGCCAAAAAAGATCAAGCTCGGCGTTGCAATGAGCAGCGCGGCTCCCACGATGTAGGCCGAGGACAGCGCGTCCACCTTGGAAACTTGCTGCAGGAAGTACAGTGCCCAGAACTGGCCGCTGTACCAGACCACTCCTTGCCCGATCAGCACGACGATGGCGACCAGTATGTATTTGATATTCGAGCTGAGGAAAGCCTCCTTCCAGGGGTTTTTGGTCATCTGCCCTTTGGCCTTGATCTCCTCGAAGATCGGCGTCTCCTGCAGCTGGAGCCGGATGTAGATTGCGATGGCTACCATCAGGAAGGACACCAGGAACGGAACGCGCCACGCCCATGCGTTGAAGGCGTCATTGCCGAAGTACGTGCGCGTCGCGATGATCACGGCCAGCGACACCACGATGCCAAGCGTCGGAGAGGTTTGCAGCCAGCCGGTGTAGTAGCCGCGGTGTTGGTCTGCCACGTGCTCGGCGACGTAGGTGATGGCGCCGCCATACTCGCCGCCCAGGCACAGGCCCTGGATCATGCGCATGCCGAAGAGGAGGAACGCGGCGCTCAGACCGATATCCGCGTAGGTCGGGATCAATCCGATGCACCCCGTGCCCACCCCCATTCCGGTGAGGGTCACGAGGAAGGTGTATTTGCGGCCGATGCGGTCGCCCATCCATCCGAACAGGAATGCCCCCAGCGGACGGATCAGGAATCCGGCGGTGAACAGCGCGATCGTGCTCAGCAGAGCCGCGACCGGGTTGCTCTGTTCAAAGAACTTGACCGACAGGATCGCGGCCAAGCTGCCGAAAATATAGAAGTCATACCACTCGATGACGTTTCCCACTGACGCGGCGACGATCACGGTCCGGAAGTTCTTCGGGATTACAGCCATAATTGTCTTCCTCCTGTTTCAGCGCTTCGTCGCTGCGACGGCGCGAAGTCGCACCGGGGCTGTTCCTCTCGACCCTCGTGCTCGAAGGGCGTCCCCTGCCAGGAACGCTAGGGCGCCACCTCCCATGCTGTCTTTGCGTCACTGGTCTTAGACGAAAGGGTGAATCACCCCCAGACAACTGTTTGTTAGAAAACGTTAAGTGTCATATTGCCAACGGCTAGAAATCGCGGCGGAAAGGCGGCGCGACAAGCTCGAAATTGTGGAAGGAAAAGTCCCGCGATGCGCGCCTAAAGCCCGACGCCGACGCTCAGGGCGATGAGCCACTCGACCGTCTTCAGGATGTCAGCGCGGCCCTTCCAGCTCGCCGCCGCCCAATAGCGCGGCAGCAGCAGGCGATGCGCCTTGTCGACGAAGGGGGTGGGGCCCAGCACCGCGCGCAGGCGCTCGATCTCGCGCATGCACTCGGCCCGCCGGTGGCTGATGGCGTCGGCATCGAGCGATTCCGGAGCCCGCTCGGGTCGGTGCGAAGCCCGATTTTTGCCCTGGCGAGCGCCCATGGCGAGCGTTCCTGCGGGCCGGCGGTTCGCCGGACCCTCGTAGCGGGAACTTATCATGCCTACGCGCCTTTCCGCCACCACGACAATACCGGGCAAGCGGGCGCTGGCGCTCCAGTTCTCGTTCGTGGGAAGCTAAGGGATGCAGAACACCGCGCCGAACGGCGCCCCGGCCCCGGGAAGGACCGCGTTGGAATCCGCCTCGTACCGCTTCGTCATCGCCGACGACCACCCGCTGTTCCGCGGCGCGCTGCGCGAGGCGGTGTGCGCGCTGTTCCCCGGCGCCCACGTGTTCGAGGCCGGCGGCCTCGAGCAGTTGCAGGCGCTGCTCGAGCGCGAGGGCGAGATCGATCTGGTGTTCCTCGACCTCGCCATGCCGGGCGTGCGCGGCTTCTCCGGGCTCCTCTATCTGCGCGCGCAGTTCCCCGGCGTGCCGGTGCTGGTGGTGTCGGCGAGCGACGAGGCCGACGTGATCCGCCATTGCATGGAGTTCGGCGCCTCCGGCTTTTTGCCCAAGACGCTGCCCGCCGACGGCATGCGCACGGCGATCCGCCGGGTGCTGGAAGGCGGCACCTGGACGCCGCCCGACGTCGATCTCACCGGCAGCGACGCCGAGACCCGCGATCTGGTGGCGCGGCTCGCCACGCTGACGCCGCAGCAGGTGCGCGTGTTGATGATGCTGTCGGAGGGCCTGCTCAACAAGCAGATCGCCTACGCGCTCAGCGTGTCGGAGGCGACGGTCAAGGCGCACGTGTCGGCGATCCTGCAGAAGCTCGGGGTCGAGAGCCGGACGCAAGCGGTGATCGCCGCGGCCAAGATCGAAGCCGGCCAGTGGAGCCGCGCGGCGGGGTAGTTCGGTCGCGTCATTCCGGGGCGCGCGCAAAGCGCGCGAGCCCGGAATCCATATGCCCTGCACTACATTTTCCACCGGGGTTATGGATTCCCGCTTTCGCGGGAATGACCGGCGGAAAGTCCGGAGATCGATTCACTCCGCCGCCGGGCGCGCCACCCGCCACTGCGACAGAAAAGCGCGCAGCGCCGCCGGCTTCAGCGGCTTGTGCATCACGCCGATGTCCTTCTCGCGCGCCTGGTCGCGCACCTGCGGGCTGCGGTCGGCTGTGACCAGCGCCGCCGGCAGCGTATCGCCGTGCCGCCGGCGCAGCGCCGCGATCGCGTCGACGCCGTTGCCGTCGTCGAGGTGATAATCGACGAGCAGCACGTCCGGCGCCAAGCCGCTCTCCCCGATCACCGCCTCGGCACCCGCAAGGTCGGCGGCGATCAGCACCTGGCAGCCCCAGCTCGACAACAGCGCCCGCATGCCGGCGAGCACCTGCGGATCGTTCTCGATGCACAGCACCACGATGCCCTCGAGCGGGATCAACGGCGGCGGCGACGCCGGCCGCACGCTCTTGCCGGCGGCGGCGGCCGCCACCACCGGCACCGTGATGGTGAAGGTCGAGCCGCGGCCGGCGGAGGAGCGCAGCGTCAGCTTGTGGTCGAGGATGCGGGCGATGCGCTCGACGATGGAAAGCCCGAGCCCGAGGCCGCGCGCCACCCGCGCGCCCTGGTCGAGGCGCTGGAACTCCTTGAAGATGATCTTCTGCTTGCCCGCGGCGATGCCGAGCCCGGTGTCGATGACCTCGATGCGCAGCTTCTTGCCGACGCGCCGGCAGCCCACCAGCACGCGGCCCGTCGGCGTGTACTTGATGGCGTTGGAGACGAGGTTCTGCAGCACCCGGCGCAGCAGACGCCGGTCCGAGCGCACGGCGAGCGAGGAGGGCACGTAGGTGAGCTTCAGGCCCTTCTCGGCGGCGAGCGGCGCGAACTCCACCTCGAGCTGGGCGAGGATCTCGTCGATGCGGAAGTTCGACAGCTCCGGCTGCATCGCTCCGGTGTCGAGACGGGAAATGTCGAGCAGGGCGCCGAGGATCTCCTCGACCGCTTCGAGCGAGGCGTCGACGTTGGCCGCGAGCTTCGCCTCCTCGCCGGTGATGCGCCGCTCCACCAGGCTCGTGGCGTAGAGGCGCGCCGCGTTCAGCGGCTGCAGGATGTCGTGGCTGGCGGCGGCGAGGAAGCGGGTTTTCGAGATGTTGGCCTCGTCGGCCTCAGCCTTGGCCCGCGCCAGCTCCGCGTTCAGCCGCGTCAGTTCCTCGGTGCGCTCGTGCACCCGGCGCTCCAGGTTCTCCGCCGCCTGCACCATGGGGGTGATGTCGTTGTAGGTGACGACGATGCCGCCGTCGGGCATGTGGTTGGTGCGCGCCTCCACCACGCTGCCGCGCAGCGTGAGGCGCTCGTGGAAGGTCTCCGCCGGCGCCGCATAGCGCGCGAAGCGGTCGGCGATTGCCATGTCGAGCTCGGCATTGCCGAAGGCGCCGCGAGCGGCGGCGAAGCGCAGGATCTCGTCGAGACCGACGCCGACGCGCACGAGGTCGGGCGTGAGCTCCAGCATCTCGCCGAACTGCCGGTTCCAGCACGACAGGCGCAGCTCCTTGTCGAACACCGCGATGCCCTGGCGCACGTGGTCGAGCGCCGTCTGCAGGATCTCGCGGTTGTACTGGATCGCCGCCGAGGCGTCGTCGAGCAGCTTGAGCGCGTCCTTGCTCGACACCGAGCCCTTACGCAGCATGAGCGAGAGCACGAGGCGCGAGGAGGCGGCGCCGATCGCCGACGCCAGGATGTGCTCGGCGAAGCGCAACAGGTGGAAATCGGCCTCGCGCCTGCCGTCGAGCGTGATTCCGCGCTCGCGCGCGAAGGAGTCGAACGAGCGCCGCGTCCGCTCCTCGCCGAGATAGCGCGCGACGGTGGCGATCAGCTCCTCGATGGTCACCGCCGAGCGCCAGCGGAAGGTCGGCGCCATCGGCGTGCTTTCGGCGCCGACGAACAGGTTCGCCTGCAGCCGTTCGATCGCCGAGGGCGTTGACAAGAGCGACACGCCGACGAAGGCGAGGACGTTGAGCCCGAGGCTCCACAGCACCCCGTGGGTGAGGGGCGCGGCGTCGACGCCGAGCAGCGCCTGCGGCCGCAGGTTCTGGATGCCGAACAGCCCGAGGTCGAGGATCGAGCGGTCGAGCAGTCCCGAGGCGACGAAGCTCGGCAAGAGGAGCGTGTAGGCCCACACCGCGACGCCGATGACGAGGCCGGCGGCCGCACCGCGCGTCGTGGCGCGCCGCCAGAACAGGCCGCCGAAGAACGACGGCCCGAACTGCGCCACCGCGGCGAACGAGAGGAGCCCGATCTGGGCGAGCTGCGCCTCGCCGGCGAGGTGATAATAGAGGTAGGCGAGGAGCAGCACGCCGAAGATCGAGGCGCGCCGCGCCCGCAACAGGAGCGCGCCCATATCGGCTTGCGTCGCCGTGGCGCCCGGCCGCCGGCTGAGCATGAACGGCACCACGAGGTCGTTCGACACCATGATGGCGACGGCGACGCTCTCCACGATCACCATGGCGGTCGCCGCCGACAGGCCGCCGATGAAGGCGATCAGCGCCATGGTTTGGGAACCGGCGCCGAGCGGCAGCGCCAGCACGAACATGTCGCTGTCGACCTTGCCGGTGGGGAAGGTGGCAAGGCCCGCAAGCGCGATCGGCACCACGAACAGGTTGATGAGCACGAGGTAGAGCGGGAACAGCCATGCGGCGCGGCGCACCTCCTGCTCGCTGTTGTTCTCCACCACCGTGACGTGGAACTGGCGCGGCAACAGCACGATGCAGAGGAAGGAGAGCACCGTCATCGTTACCCAGCTCGCCGGGCTGACACCGGTGGTGAACACCGAGAGGATATTTCCCTGCGCCGCGGCCTTGGCGTAGAGGTCGCCCGGGCCGTCGAACAGGTAGAAGGTGACGTAGATGCCCACCACCAGGAAGGCGACGAGCTTGATCAGCGACTCCGTCGCGATCGCCAGCATCAACCCGCGCTGGTGCTCGGTGGCGTCGATGTGGCGCGTGCCGAACAGGACGGCGAACGCCGCCATGGTCACGGCGACGACGAAGGCGAGATCGCCGTAGCCCGACGACAGCGCCGTTCCGGGCTGGCTGTAGCCGAGCATGGTGACGAGCGACGACGACACCGCCTTGAGCTGCAGCGCGATGTAGGGGATGGCGCCGATCACCGCGAACAGGGTCACGATCGCCGCCACCACCGGGCTCTTGCCGTAGCGCGCCGCGATGAAGTCGGCGATCGAGGTGATGTTCTGCGCCTTGGCCAGCCGCACGACCTTGAGCACGAGCGGATAGCCGAGGCCGATCATCAGCATCGGGCCGAGGTAGATGGTGAGGAAGTCGAGCCCCTGCTTGGAGGCGAGGCCGACCGAGCCGAAGAACGTCCACGAGGTGCAGTAGACCGCGAGCGACAGCGGATAGATGAACGCCGCGCTGCGGGCCGCACCGCCGCCCGGACGCACGCGATCTCCCCAGCTCGCAACGGCAAAGAGGAAGCCGATGTAGGCGAGCGCGATGCCGACGACCATCCAACCCTGCAGCATCTTCACACCGGAGCCCGGTTTGGGCCAATCTTGGCCCGGCAACAACCCCTTGCAGCGCAAGGGGAACACAGGCGCCCCACGCTTGTCCAACCTGTTCATCGAGAGGAATGGCCCATGTTCAAGGAATTCCGCGAATTCGCCATGAAGGGCAACGTCGTCGACCTCGCCGTCGGCGTCATCATCGGCGCCGCCTTCGGCAAGATCGTCGAATCCATGGTCGGCGACATCTTCATGCCGGTGGTTGGTGCGGTGACCGGCGGCCTCGATTTCACCAACTATTTCGCG
>Ga0209118_1000997_pt1 | contig 13954 bp, 8 predicted proteins | sample BlaSpr_A8_Ref_M1_FD_187988 | JGI IMG/M metagenome (GOLD analysis project Ga0209118, IMG submission 187988) | Forest soil microbial communities from Thunder Bay, Ontario, Canada - Black Spruce, Ontario site 2_A8_Ref_M1 (SPAdes) (version 2) | ecosystem: Environmental > Terrestrial > Soil > Boreal...
CCGAGCGGAACGTTCGTTTACGTAGTGCAGGACAACGCCGCCGCCATGCGCCCGGTGACGGTGTCGAACCAGGACGAGACCCGCTCGGTGATCACCGCAGGGCTCAAGGCCGGCGAGCAGGTGGTGACCACGGGCTTCGCCCGGCTCACGGACGAGAGCGCGGTCACCATCGAAGCCGCCAGCGCCGGCGAGCAGCCGCCCGCGCAACGTCCGCCTCGCGGCAAGCGCCGCGAAAGCGCTTCCGATGGCCGCACGCGCGAAGGCACGCCGAAGGCCGCCCCATGAGCGTCTCGTCGCCCTTCATCCTTCGACCGATCGCGACCTCGCTGCTCGGGGTCGCGGTGCTGCTGGGCGGGGCGCTCGGCTATTGGTGGCTGCCGGTGGCGGCGCTGCCGCAGGTGGACTTCCCCTCGATCCAGGTGACGACGCAGCTTCCCGGCGCCAGCCCCAACACCGTCGCCTCGCTCGTCACGGCACCGCTGGAGCGCCAGTTCGGGCAGACCCCGGCGCTCTCGACCATGACCTCGTCGAGCTCGTACGGCATAAGCCAGATCACGCTGCAGTTCGACTTGAACCGCGACATTGACGGCGCCGCCCAGGACGTACAAGCGGCGATCAACGCCGCCGGATCGACGCTGCCGCGCAACCTTCCCTACCCGCCGACCTATTCCAAGGTGAATCCGGCCGACGCGCCGATCGTCACGGTGGCACTGACCTCGAACAATATCGCGCTCCGCCAGATGAGCGACCTCGCCGACACCATGATCGCGCAACGGCTGAGCCAGGTGACCGGCGTCGGTCACGTGTCGGTGCAGGGCGGCATCCGGCCGGCGGTGCGAATCCAGGCGGACCTCGCGCGGCTCGCCGCCTATGGCCTCGGCCTCGAGGACGTGCGGGCAGCCATCGCCGGCGCCAATGTAGCCGGCCCCAAGGGCGCGCTCGATGGCCAGCACCAGTCCTACACGATCGCCGCCAACGACCAGCTCGCTGTCGCGGCGGCCTATAAATCGGTGGTCGTGACCTATCGCAACGGCGCGCCGGTGCTGCTCGGCGACGTCGCCAACGTCATCGACGGTCTTGAGAACAGCAAGGTCAGCGGCTGGTTCAACGGGGCGTCGGCCGTCGTCATCGACATCCAGCGCCAGCCCGGCGCCAACGTCATCGATACGGTGAAGGGCGTGCTTGCCGAGCTGCCGCGGCTGCAGCAATCGATGCCGGCAGGAATCGGCCTCACGGTGGTGCAGGACCGCACCCAGACCATCCGCGCCTCGGTGCGCGACGTGCAGTTCACGCTGGTGCTCAGCGTGGTCCTCGTGGTGCTGGTTGTGTTGGTATTCCTGCGCACGATTCGCGCCACCATCATCGCCGGCGTGGCTCTGCCGCTGTCGATCATCGCCACCTTCGGAGTCATGTGGTTCTGCGGCTTCAGCCTCAACAACCTGTCACTGATGGCGCTGACCATCGGCACCGGCTTCGTGATCGACGACGCCATCGTCATGCTCGAGAACATCGTCCGCCACACCGAGGAGGGCGAGTCGCCGTTCGACGCGGCGCTGCGCGGGGCCCGCGAGATCGGCTTCACGGTGATCTCGCTGACCGTATCGTTGATCGCGGTATTCATCCCGCTCCTGTTCATGACGGGGCTCGTCGGGCGCATGTTCCGCGAGTTCGCGCTCACGCTCACGATCGCGGTGGTGGTGTCGGCCGTCGTCTCCCTGACGCTCACGCCGATGATGGCGAGCCGTATTCTGCGTTCCGCGCGGGAGACGAAGGAGAACCCGCTCGGGCGCGGCGTCAACCAGGCGGTGGAGCGGACGGTCGAAATCTACCGCTGGACGCTGGACTGGGTATTGGCGCGGCAGGCCCTCACTCTCGTTGTCACCGGAGTGACCCTCGTCGCCACGGTGTGGCTCTATGTGATTGTTCCCAAAGGATTTTTACCCCTGCAGGACACCGGCATGATCACGGCGGTGACCGAGGCCGGGCCGGACGTTTCCTTCGAGGAGATGCAGCGGCTGCAGGCGCGGATCGCCGACGCCGTGCGCGCTGACCCGGACGTGACCGGTGTGGTGTCGATCGTCGGCGTGAGCCCGATCAATCCGAGCCCGAACGCCGCGCGGCTCGCCATCACGCTGAAGCCGCGCAACGAGCGCAAGGCGGTCGTCGGCGAGATCATCGACCGCCTGAAGCGCATTGTCGCGCCGGTGCCCGGCATGCTCGTCTATTTCCAGCCCGTGCAGGACATCCAGATCAGCACGCGCTCGAGCCGCGCCCAGTACCAGTACACCCTCACCGGCACGGACGCGGCGGAGGTGAAGGACTGGTCCGACCGCCTCGCCCGGCGCCTGCGCGGCGAGCCGGTGTTGCGCGAGGTCGCCTCGGAAGCGCAGGAGGGCGGGCTCAGCCTGCAGATCGACGTGGACCGCGAGATCGCCGGCCGGCTCGGCGTCTCCATGCAGCTCGTCAACGATACACTGAACGACGCCTTCGGCCAGCGGCAGATCTCGACGATCTACGGCCAGGCCAACCAGTATCGCGTGATCCTCGAGGCGATGCCGCAATACCAGACGGGCCCCAGCGCGCTCGCCAAGCTCTATGTGCCGTCAGCGGCGGGCTCGCAGCTCTTCTCCAGCACATCGAGCACGTCGGGGCTGCAGGCCACCGCCGGCGCCGCCGCCGTCCAGGGTGCTTCGAACTCCTCCGTCACGCAGGTTCCGCTCAGTTCCTTCGTGCGGCTCGCGCGCACCACCGCCCCCCTCACCATCAGCCACCAGGAACAGTTCCCGGCGGCCACCATCAGCTTCAACCTCGCGCCGGGCGCGGCGCTATCCGACGCGGTGGCGGCCATCTCCGCGGCGCAGCGCGACATCAACATGCCGGGGTCGGTGATCGGCAGCTATTCGGGCGACGCCGCCGAGTTCAGAAGGTCGCTCGCGGGCGAGCCGTGGCTGATCCTCGCCGCCGCCATCACGATCTACATCGTGCTCGGCGTCTTGTACGAGAGCGCCATTCATCCGCTGACCATCCTATCGACGCTGCCGTCGGCCGGCGTGGGGGCGCTGCTCGCGCTCATGCTGTTCGGCCAGGACCTGTCGGTGATCGCGCTCATCGGCATCGTGCTGCTCATGGGCATCGTCAAGAAGAACGCGATCATGATGATCGACTTCGCGCTTGAGGCGGAGCGAACGGAAGGGCTCAGCCCACGCGCGTCCATCGTGAAGGCGGCGATGCTGCGCTTCCGGCCGATCATGATGACCACGCTCGCGGCGCTATTCGGCGCACTGCCGCTCGCGCTCGAAGGCGGCACCGGCTCGGAGCTGCGCTTCCCGCTCGGCATCACCATCATCGGCGGGCTGCTGCTCAGCCAATTGCTGACGCTCTACACCACGCCGGTCATCTATCTCGCCATGGAGCGGCTGCGGGTGAAGATCGGGGGATTCTTCGAACATCCACCGGTCCTCGCTCTGCCCAAGCCAAGGCCACCGACGCGCGAAATTCCGCGCCGCGCCGCCGAGTAGCGCCATGAACTTCTCCTACCCCTTCATCCGCCGGCCGATCGGCACCGCGCTGCTCGCGATCGGGCTCTTTCTCGTGGGCGCCATCGCCTATCACTTCTTGCCGGTGGCGAGCCTGCCGAGTGTGGACTTCCCCACGATCCGTGTGTCGGCGAGCCGGCCCGGCGCGGACCCCACCGTGATGGCGGCGACCGTGGCGGCGCCGCTGGAGCGCCGGCTCGGCGAGATCGCCGGCGTCACCGAGATCACCTCGACGAGCTCGCTCGGCACGACCAGCATCGCGGTCCAGTTCGACCTCGGCCGCGGCATCGATCGCGCCGCGCGGGACGTGCAGGCGGCGCTGAACGCGGCGCTCTCGGACCTCCCCGGCGACCTGCCGTCGCTCCCCAACTTCCGTAAGGTCAATCCTGCCGCGTCGCCGGTTCTCATCATCGCGCTGACCTCGCGGACCCTGTCGCCGGGCGCCATCTACGACGCCGCCGACACGGTCATTGCGCAACGCATTTCGCAGGTGGACGGCGTCGCCGACGTGACGGTGAGCGGCGCGGAGCAGCCGTCGATCAGGGTGCGCGTCAACCCCGGCGCCATTTCCGCGGCGGGCATCTCGTTGGAGGACGTGCGCCTCGCCATCGCTAACGCCAACAGCCTGATCCCGCTCGGCGCGCTGGAGGGGCCGCGCCAGTCGCAGGTCCTCGAGACCAACCGGCAGCTGCGCACGCCGGCGCAGTACAGCGCCATCGTGGTCAAGACCACCGGCGATGACGTGGTCCGCCTCGGCGACGTCGCGAGCATTCAGGAGGCGACCCGCAACAGCCGCTCGGCGGCTTGGTTCAATGGGCAGCCGGCGGTGCTGCTCATCATCACCAAGCAGGGCGACGCCAACGTCATCGAGACCGTCGACCGCATCAAGGCGCTGTTGCCGGAGCTGCAGCGCTGGATTCCGGCCGGCATCGACATCTCCATTCTCTCCGACCGCACCGCCACGATCCGGGCCAGCGTCGCCGACATGCAGCTCATCCTCGGCGTCACCATTATCCTGGTGATGCTGGTGGTGTTCGCCTTCCTGCGGCGCGGCACCGCCACGCTCGCCGCCGGCGTCACGGTGCCGCTGTCGCTCGCCGGCACCTGCGCCGCCATGTGGCTGGTTGGCTTCTCCATCGACAACCTGTCGCTCATGGCGCTCGCGGTGTCGGTTGGATTCGTCGTCGACGACGCGATCGTCATGATCGAGAACATGTTTCGCAACCTGGAGAAGGGTCACACGCCCATGCGGGCGGCAATCGAGGGTGCTCGCCAGATCGGCTTCACGGTGATCGCCATCAGCGTGTCGCTGATCGCCGCTTTCATCCCGCTCCTGTTCATGGGTGGCATTATCGGGCGGCTGTTCCGCGAGTTCTCGGTCACGCTTGCCTTCGCCATCGCCATTTCCACGCTGGTGTCGCTGTCAGTGACGCCGATGATCTGCGCGCATTTCGTGCGCGCGGCACCGAGCAAGACGGCGACCTGGCTCGACCGCATGATGGAGGGATTGCTCGGCCGCGTGATCGCCGCCTATGGGCGCACGCTTTCTGTCGTGCTGCATTACCGCGCGCTGACGCTCATCGTGATGGCGGGGACCATCGCGCTCACGGTCGCACTCTATGTCAAGATTCCGAAAGGCTATTTCCCACAGGACGACACCGGGCTGATATTCGGATCGACCCAGGCTTCGCCCGACATCTCGTTCAAGGCCATGGTGGACCTTCAGCAGCAGGTGACGGCGATCGTGCTCGCCGATCCGGCGGTCGACGGCGTCGGATCGTCGGTGGGCGGATCGGTGTTCGCCGGCTCGGTCAACCGCGGTCGGCTGTTCATCAGCCTGAAGCCCCTTGCCGAGCGCGAGGGCCTTATCACCGCCCGCGTTGTCGACCGCTTGCGGCGCAAGCTCGAGCAGGTGGCCGGTATTCGCCTGTTCATGGTGCCCGCGCAGGACCTGCGTGTGGGCGCCCGCGCAGGAAGCTCGCAGTATCAGTTCACGCTATGGAGCCCCGATATCGACGAATTGCAGCGTTGGCTGCCGCAGGTGCTCGACCGCGTCCGGCAGGTTCCCGATCTGGTCGACGTTTCCACTGACCGCGAGCAGAGCGGGCTGCAGCTCAACGTGTCGATCGACCGCCAGGCGGCGGCGAGCCTCGGCGTGCGCGTGCAGGACATCGACGCGGCGCTCAACAACGCCTTCTCGCAGCGCCAGATTTCGACCATCTACACCCAGCGCAACCAGTACCGGGTGATCCTCGAGGTCGACCCGCGGCTGCAGCGCGACCCCGGCGATCTCACCCGCATCTTCGTGCCGGGCCGCGGCGGCACGCAGGTGCCGCTGTCTGCGGTCGCCCGCTTCGAGCGCGGGCTGGCGCCCCTCGTCGTGAACCACCAGGGCCAGTTCCCCTCGGTGACCATCACCTTCGGCCTCAGGCCCGACATGCCGCTCGAGACGGCCAAGGCCAGCATCGAGCGGGCGGTCGCGGGCCTGCATATGCCCGACGTGATCCACGCCGAGTTCGCCGGCGACGTGCGCGCCTTCGCCCAGACGGCGAGCGCGCAGCCGCTGCTTATCCTGGCGGCGCTGCTTGCGGTCTACATCGTCCTCGGCGTGCTTTACGAAAGCCTCGCCCACCCGCTGACCATCATCTCGACCTTGCCGGCGGCGGGGCTTGGCGCGCTGCTCGCCCTTCAACTAAGCGGCAGCGAGCTCACGGTGATCGCGTTCATCGGCATCATTCTGCTGATCGGCATCGTGAAGAAAAACGGCATCATGCTCGTCGATTTCGCGCTCGAGGGCGAGCGCCAGCGCGGGCTCACGCCGGAGAAGGCGATCTTCGAGGCGAGCCTCGCTCGCTTCCGTCCGATCCTGATGACCACCATGGCGGCGCTGCTCGGCGCCGTGCCGTTCGTGCTGGCCACCGGTCCGGGCTCGGAGCTGCGCCGGCCGCTGGGCATAACCATCATCGGCGGCCTCATCGTGTCGCAGGTGCTGACGCTCTACACCACGCCGGTGATCTATCTCCTGCTCGACAAGCTCCATCGCCGCTGGAGCGAGCGGCGCGTCACCGGCAAGACCGCCGCGCCGCTCAGGGCGCGTTGATCGCGATCAGCTTCCGCCGCCGATATCGCCCGCCAGAATCGGGCCGAACACCTCGAAGTTCTCTCCGTTGAAGCGGGCCATCTGTAGCTGCTCGAGCGGGAAGTAGTCCTTCGGGCCGGTATTCAGCTTAATGCCGGGAAGCAGCATGCCGAGCTCGACGTTTTTCAGGTTCGTAGCGTGCTTCATCACGTTTTCGCGGGTGAGTTCGTTACCGCACTGCTTCAACACATATTCCAGCGTTTGCGCCACGAGATACCCGTAGACCGTGAAAGCGCTGGTACGGTCGCCGTCCGGATAGTATTTCTGCATGAACTCAGCCCACGCCTTGGCGGCCGGATCATCCTTCCAGGTGGGATCCGTGGGGTCCTTTAAATAGGACGTGGTGAGTACGCCTTTCGCATTCTCCAGGCCCGCCGGCTTCAGTACCGAGCCGATCGATGCCGAAACGCTGTTCAGGAGATGCACGGGCTTCCAGCCGATTTCCGCGGCCTTGCGGATGGCCTGGGCGGCGAATTTCGGCGTCGTGACGTTGAAGAAGATATCGGCGCCGGAGGCTCTCAGACTGACGATCTGGGAGTCGATGGTGGGATCGGTCGCCTCGTAGGGCAGCTCGGCGACGATCTTGATCTTGTCGCCGATCGCGTCCTTGAGTCCCTTTAGGTAGTCCTTACCGTAGTCGTCGTTCTGATAGAGGATGCCGATCTTGCCGTTGGGATGGTTCTGCAGGACGTACTTGGCGTAGACGCGGCCTTCGCTCTGGTAGTTGGGCTGCCAGCCCATGGTCCAAGGAAAGTTCGCCGCATCGCCGAACCGCGTCGCACCCGTGGCGACGAAAAGCTGCGGCACCTTCTTGCTGTTCATGTAGCGTGCGATCGAGGCGTTGTGCGCGGTGCCGAGACTGTTGAAGATGAGCAGCACCTCGTCGCTCTCGACGAGCTTCCTCGCCTGCTCGACGGTCTTGGGCGGGCTGTAGCCGTCGTCGTAGGTGATGAAATTGATCTTGCGGCCGTTGATCCCGCCCTCGGCGTTCACCTTGTTGAAGTATGCGGCGATCGTCTTGCCGATGGTGCCGTAGGCTGAGGCCGGCCCGCTGTAGGGACCGATATGTCCGATCTTGATCTCCGTGTCGCTCGCGCCGGTATCATACTTCTTCTGCGCCAGCGCCGGGCCGGCCCAAGCGACGACGAGACCGAGCATCGCCAACGGCAGCAGGCGGGGAGCGGAGCGGGTCATGGACTATCCTCCAGTTGTCTTCAGCGAGTTCCTTGCAGGAGCCGGTAGAGCCAAAGGCGGATCGTCCCGCCGAGGCCCGACGGCATCAGGTAAATGACCAAAATCAAAATGATGCCGAAAACCGCGCCGGCCAAGCCCTTGGATACTTGCTCGGCGATATTCGGTACGAAGAGAATGAACAGGCCACCGAAGAACGTGCCGGCGATCGAGCCGACGCCGCCAACGACGAGCCCGACGAAGAGCGCGATCGAGAGCAGGAAGGTGAAAGAGTCCGGCGCCACGAACTGGATGGCGAGCGCGCCCAGCGCACCGGCGACGCCGGTATAGAGCGCGCTCAGGCCGAAAGTCAGCGACTTGTAGAGCTCCACCGGAATGCCCATCGAGCGCGCGGCAATGGGGTTGTCGCGGATCGCCATCATGGCGCGACCACTGCGGCTATTCACGAGGTTATAGGCGCCGATGAACATCAGGAGTGCCACCGCAAGCGTGAAGAAATAGAGCCACTGGTCCGGGTTGAGCGGCAGACCGAACGGTGCATCTGGTTTGTTCAGTATGATGCCCTGCACGCCGCCGGTCCAGTGCTCGAGCGGCGTCGATTTCAAGATCTGCGGCGTCGCGGTCGCTAACGCGAAAGTTGCAAGCGCTAAGTAGATTCCCTCGAGACGGAGCGCGGGCAAACCGAACAGAAAGCCCGACGCGAAGCAAACGATTCCGGCCACCGGCAGCGTCCAGTAGTACGCAACTCCTCCGTGCTCCATGAGCACCGCCGCGGTGTAGGCGCCCACCGCGTAGAAGGCGCTGTGACCGAGCGAGAACTGCCCGTTGAAGCCGGTGAGGATATTGAGGCCGAGGATGGCCACCGTGTAGACCATGACCAGCGTCATCTGGAACACGAAGAAGTTCTTCACCGTGAACGGCAGAATCGACGCAGCGGCGATCACCAGGATAAGCGCCGCGAGGCGGCGGCGCGGCAGCACCATGACCACGGCGGCGCCGACCGCGGCGACAAGGCTGATCCAGAACGGCCGCGTATTCATCACCTACACCCGATTTACGATGCGTTCGCCGAACAGGCCGCTCGGCTTCACCGTCAGCACCGCGACGATCAGAACGAGCGCGATCGACAGCTTGAGCTCGCGCCCGACATAGGGAACGAACGTCCCGGCCAGATTCTCGATGACGCCCACCGCGAAGCCGCCGATCACGGCGCCACCCGGGCTCGTCAGCCCGCCGACCACGGCGCCGGCAAAGCCATAGAGCAGGATGCTGTTCATCATGTTCGGCTCGAGGAAGACCACCGGCGCGATCATCATGCCGGCGACCGAGCCGATCGCCGCCGCCATCCCCCAGCCGAGCGCCACCATGCGGCCGACGCGTACACCCACGAGCCGCGCCGACTCGGGGTTCGCGGCAGCCGCGCGCATCGACAACCCCACGCGGGTGTAGCGGAAGAAGCCATAGAGCAGCGCCAGAATGATCAGCGTGACGCCGATCATGCCGGCGTCATGGGCGCTGATCAGCCGCTGGCCGAACAGCGGGTGCGAGCCGAAGGGGCTCGGGAAGCTCTTGATGGAGAAGTCCCAGAGGAAGCCCGCCATCGAGTTGATGATGGCGAAGAGCGCGATGAACACCACGATGTGGGCAAGTTGGTGCGCGTGGCGCAGCGGCTTGAAGACGACGCGCTCGATGACGAAGCCGCCGACGAAGGCGATGGCGATCGTGAGGAAGAACGCCGCCCAGAAAGGAAGCTGCCATTGCAGCAGTTGCCAGGCGATGAAGGTGGAAAACATCGCCATCTCGCCCTGGGCGAAATTGAGCGAGTCGATCGCCTGGTAGATCATGACGATGGCGAGCGCCATGAGCGCGTAGATGCCGCCGGTCGCGAGCCCGGCGAGAAACTGGTGCAGGAACAACTCCATTTCCGCTCCTCAGTAGCCGAGATAGGCGCGGCGAATTCCCTCATCCTTGCGGATTTCCGGGGCAGGACCCGCCATCACCACGCGGCCGGTTTCGAGAAGATAGGCGCTGTCGGCGAGATCAAGCGCCAGCGACGCGTTCTGCTCGACCAGGAGTAAGCTCACCCCTTCGTCTTGATTCAGCCGGCGCAGAATGGCGAACAGCTCCTGCACCAGGAGGGGTGCGAGCCCGAACGACGGCTCGTCGAGCAGCATCAGGCGCGGGCGCAGCATCAACGCCCGTGCGATCGCGAGCATCTGCTGCTCGCCGCCCGAGAGCGTGCCCGCCTGCTGATCGCGGCGCTCCTTGAGGCGCGGAAAATAGACGAAGACGCGCTCGATGTCGGCGGCAATGCCGGCGCGGTCGCGCCGGGTCGTGGCGCCGAGGTGCAGGTTTTCCTCGACCGTCAGGCGCACGAATGTGCCGCGGCCCTCCGGTACGTGGGCGATGCCGAGGCGGACGATGTCCTCGGTGGCGCGGCCGGCAATCGAATGGCCGTCGAAGTGGACGTCGCCGCTGGTGCGCAGCATGCCGGAGAGCGCGCGCAGGGTGGTGGTCTTGCCGGCGCCGTTGGCGCCGAGCAGCGTGGTGATACCGCCCGCGTCGATGCCGAAGGCGACGCCGAAGAGCGCCTGCGTCGAGCCGTAAAAGGCGCAGAGGTCCCGCGCTTCGAGGAGCTTCGTGGTCATTCGTCGACCTCCCCAAGGTAGGCGCGAATGACGTCGGGATTGTTCTTCACCGCCTCGGGCGAGCCTTCGGCGATCTTGCGGCCGAAATCGAGCGCCACGACCTTGTCGGAAATGGACATGACGAGGCTCATGTGGTGCTCGACCAGCAGAACGGTGACGCCGCGCTCGTCGCGGATTTGGCGGATCAGCGCGCCGAGCTCCGCCACCTCGCCGTGCGCCAAGCCGCTGGCCGGCTCGTCGAGCAGGATAAGTTGCGGCCGCACCATGAGCGCGCGCGCGAGCTCGACCCGCTTTTGCGTGCCGATGGAAAGGTCGGCGACCAGCCACTGCGCCACCGAACGCAGGCCGAGGTAATCGATGAGCTCCGCGGCGGCCTCTTCGAGCGCCTTCTCCTCCCGGCGCGACCAGGGGAGATGCAGCGCGTCGCTGAGATAGTCGCTGCGGCTGACGGTATGTCCGCCGACACGAATGTTGTCGAGCACCGACATCCGCCGGAACAGCGCAAGGTTCTGAAACGTGCGGGAGATGCCGAGCGCGGCGATGCGGTGCGCTGGCGCTGCGAGGATGCTCGCGCCGCGGAAGCGTATGTCGCCGTGGCCGGGGGTATAGATCCGACTCAGGCAGTTGAAGAGGGTGGTCTTGCCGGCGCCGTTCGGCCCGATCAGCCCGAGGATCTGTCCCTCCGCCAGATCGAACGAGACCCCGTCGAGGGCGACGATCCCGCCGAACCGAACTCCGATATCGCGCACCTCGAGCAATACGTCGCCGGCGCGCGCCGGTGGAGCGCGCCGGGCGGGCAGCTCGAGCGACCCGGAAGAAGCCATTCCCGCCTACCGCGGAGACTTCGAATCGTCCGCCGAGACCAGCCGAGCAGCGAGGTCGCGGCAATCGCTCCTGCTTGTTGTGCTTCGCATGACGACAACTCCCCCTTTGCGTCTTCCCTCGCCGGCTCTATTGGCCGTTTAGGGTAGCCTCCACGTTGCGCACCATATTCACCAGGCGCGGACCGATGTCCTTCTCGAGCCGTTCGCGCGTCAACTGAAAAGCCGGCGCGCCGCAATTGAAGGCGATCGCGCTCGATCCGTCGGCCGGAATGAGCGGCACGCCGACGGCAAACACGTCCGGCTGCCAATCGCCGATCGAAAGCGTGAAGCCGCGCGCGGCGAAGTCCTTGTTCGCCCGTTCGATGCCAGCGCGCACCTTGGGCCAGCGGTCACCTTCGCGGCGCGCGATATGACTCATGATCCAGCGCCGCTCGGTCTCCGGCATCACCGCAAGCAAGGCCCGCCCGATGGCGGTGGTCGCCATGGGAATGCGTGCGCCGAGGTCGAGCCGCAACATCACCGCCTGCTCGCTGCGGCAATGCTCGACGTAGACGATGTTGGTGCGGTCCCTGCAGCCGAGCGCCACCGACGCGCCGGAATAGTTCGCGAGCTCCTGCATGTGCGGCCGCGCGATTTGGCGGATGCGCATGTTGGCGAGCGCGGTATAGCCGAGGGAGAGCGCGGCGGGGGCGAGCTGATACTTTTCCAGCCGCTCGATGTGGGTGAGATAGCCGAGTTTGGTGAGCGTGTAGGTCAGGCGGGAGACGGTGGCCTTCGGCAGGCCGGCGCGGGCGGCGATCTCCTGATTGCCGAGCAGGCCCTCGGCGGGCGTGAACGCTGTCAAAATATCGAGGCCGCGCGCGAGCGAGTTCACGAACTTGCGGTCGTGAATGCGCGTGCGCGCGTTGCCTGCGCGAACGCGCGTTTCGCTCGGCCGTTCGTAAGCCGCGACCACGATGACTCTGCCTCGCTCCCCGGCGATTGACAGCAATGGCACCACTTCCTAGCGTTTCGGTCAATCTGCAGAACGTCATTCCGCTCTGCGAAATGCTGTTCGATCGGCCAACGCTTGCCCTGCGAGGGTCGTCGCGACAATCTTGTCCATCGGCCAGCCAAATAAATTGCGGCAAAGAGGAAACGCATCGTGCCGGGACCCGTGACTTCGCACCGCGACGGCACGATCGCCGTCGTCACCGTCGATAACCCGCCGGTCAACGCGCTGCGCCACGACGTGCGCGCGGGCCTGCTTGAGGCGTTTAAGACGGCGCGCGACGACGCCGGCGTCGAGGCCATGGTCATCGTCTGCGCCGGCCGCACCTTCATCGCCGGCGCCGACATCACCGAATTCGGCAAGCCGCGCAAGGCGCCGAGTCTGATCGATCTCGTCGAGGCGCTGGACGCCATGCCGAAGCCCACCGTCGCGGCCATGCACGGCACCCCGCTCGGCGGCGGACTCGAGCTCGCGCTGGGCTGCCATTTCCGCATTGCCGCGCCCGGCACGCGGCTCGGCCTGCCGGAAATCAAGCTCGGGCTGTTGCCCGGCGCCGGCGGTACCCAGCGCCTGCCGCGGCTCGTCGGCGTCGACAAGGCGCTCGGCATGATCCTGAGCGGCGATCCGATCCCGGCGAAGGACGCGCTGGCGTCGGGTCTGGTCGACGAGATCGTCGAAGGCGACCTCGCGAAGGCCGCGGTCGCCTTCGCCCGCCGCGTTGTCGCCGAGAAGCGGCCGCTGCGGCGCGTGCGCGATCTCAACGACAAGCTCGCGCCACAGCGCGCTGACCCCGCCTCCTATGACGCGATCATCGCCAAGCACGTCAAACGCGGGCGCAACCTTGCGGCGCCGGCGGCCGCCATCGAGGCGGTGCGCGGCGCGTTCGCGCTCCCGATCGAGGAAGGCCTGAAGCGCGAACTCGCTGCGTTCATGGAGCTCGTCGTCAACGACCAGTCCAAGGCGCAGCGGCACGTATTCTTTGCCGAGCGCGAAGCCGCCAAGGTTCCCGGCCTCGCCCCTGGCACCAAGCCGCGCGAGGTCGCGCGCGTCGGCGTCATCGGCGCCGGCACCATGGGCGGCGGCATCGCCATGAGCTTCGTCAACGCCGGCCTGCCGGTGACGATCGTCGAGGAAAATCAGGCGGCGCTCGACCGCGGCCTCGCCACCATCGCCAAGAATTACCGCACCAGCGTGCAGCGCGGTGGCCTGACGCAAGAAGACATGGACCGGCGCATGGCGCTGCTCAAGGGCGTCACCTCCCTCGATGCGCTGGCCGACGCCGACATGGTGGTCGAGGCCGTGTTCGAGGAGATGGACGTCAAGAAGAAAGTCTTCGGCGCGCTCGACCGCATCACCAAGCAGGGCGCGGTGCTCGCCACCAACACCTCCTACCTCGACGTCAACGCCATTGCGCAGACCACGCAACGGCCGCAGGAGGTGCTCGGCACCCACTTCTTCAGCCCGGCGAACGTGATGCGGCTCCTCGAGATCGTGCGCGGCAAGGCGACAGCGCCCGACGTGCTCGCGACCGCCATGGCGGTGGGCCGGCGCATCGGCAAGGTGCCGGTCGTGGTCGGCGTCTGCCACGGCTTCGTCGGCAATCGCATGCTGACGCCGCGCGGGGT
>Ga0209118_1000998_pt1 | contig 13929 bp, 14 predicted proteins | sample BlaSpr_A8_Ref_M1_FD_187988 | JGI IMG/M metagenome (GOLD analysis project Ga0209118, IMG submission 187988) | Forest soil microbial communities from Thunder Bay, Ontario, Canada - Black Spruce, Ontario site 2_A8_Ref_M1 (SPAdes) (version 2) | ecosystem: Environmental > Terrestrial > Soil > Boreal...
GACCAAACGCCGCCGAGCAATGTGTAACTCGGAGGGGGCTCCACGGGGGAGGCCTGCCTCCCCCGTGATCTTTAGCCGAGTGGGAGCTATAGGCCGGATTCACTCCGGCCGTCACCCAGCGTGTCCGACCAAACGCCGCCGAGCAATGTGTAACTCGGAGGGGGCTCCACGGGGGAGGCCTGCCTCCCCCGTGATCTTTAGCCCAACTCTGTCGGCACCACGTCGAGGTGGAGGAGCTGATCGCCGCGCAGCACCGAGAGCTGCAGCTTCGAGCCGATGCGCGCTTCGACCATCAGGCGCTGCAGGTCGCCGGCCTTGCTGACGGCGACATCGCCGACCGAGACGATGATGTCGCCGCTCCGCAGCTGGCCGCTTGCCGCGGGGCTGCCGCTGACCACCTCGTGGACCTCGACCCCGGCTTTGCGGCCGAGCCTCTGCGCCAGCGCGGGGGACAGTGGTCGCGTCCCGCCTGCAATGCCGAGGTATGCCCGCCGGACGCGGCCGTTGCGCATCAGCGCGGCGAGGATCGCCTGGGTCGTCGCGTTCATCGGGACCGCGAGACCGAGGCCCATCCCGGCGACGGCGGTGTTGACGCCGATCAGCCGCGCCTGCGAGTCGGCCAGCGCGCCGCCCGAGTTGCCTGGGTTCAATGCGGCGTCGGTCTGGATGACGTCCTCGATGAAGCGGCGGTGCCCGTTCCCGTCTGCGGTCGCCAGCGAGCGGCCTAACCCGCTGACGACCCCCGACGTGACGGACCCGGAAAAGCCCAGTGGGTTTCCCATCGCGACCACCAATTGCCCGACGCGCAGCGCGTCCGCGTTGCCGATCCGCACCGGAGTCAGAGTGGCCGCTCTGGCGCGGGCGATCGCCAGGTCAGAGAGGGGATCGGCCCCGACCACGTCGACGTCGTACTCGGTGCCGTCGATGAAGGAGGCGCTGGCCGCGCCACCTGCCGCGACGACATGTGCGGACGTGACCAGGAAGCCGTCGGGCGTGATGACGACGCCGGAGCCTGCCCCACCGAAGCCGCGGCCGCGGCCTATGCGTAGGCTGGCGACAGACGGTAGGACCTTTTCCGCGACGGTGCTGACGGTCGTCGAATAAGCGTCGAGCGCCTCTTGTTCCGTTATCTCAGCCATGGTGTTACAAGATTACGACGTAACAGATCCTCTGTTGCAACCCGGCCCGCGCTAGGCGCGGTAGACCGAGATTTCGGTCGCCTTGACGGACACCCAGACCTCGGCCCCGCCGGCCAGGTGGAGGTCCCGCACGGCGGCGGGGGTTACCTCCGCGACCAGGGGCACGGGGCCGCTGACGCGCACCCTGACCCGCTCGCCCTGCAGGTCGAGGTCCTCGGCGCGGCCGCGCCAGACGTTGCGCGGCGTGCCTTCGGGTTTGGTCATGTAGAGCGCCACCGCGCGCGGGTGGATGACCGCCAGCACGTCACCGTCGCCCGCGTCGGGGGCCGCGAGTAATGCGCCGCCCGGCTCGATCTCGATGTGGTCCCCGTGCCCACGCCCGCGCAGCAGGTTGACCCCCGCCAGGTCGGCGGTGAAGCGCGAACGGGGCCGCGCGGTGACCTCGGCCGGCGTTCCGCTCTGGACGATGCGCCCACCTTCGAGCACGACCAGCCGGTCGGCGAGCGCCATCGCCTCGAGCGGGTCGTGGGTCACGAGGATGCGCACGCCTTTGAAATCGGCCAGCTGGCGCGACAGCTCGCGGCGGACCTCGGCGCGCACGCTCACGTCGAGGGCCGAGAGCGGCTCGTCGAGCAGCAGGAGGCGCGGCTCGGTGGCGAGCGTGCGGAGCAGGGCGACGCGCTGGGCCTGGCCTCCCGAGAGCTCCCGCGGCAGGGCGGACGCGCGATAGCCAAGCCCCGCCCCGTGAAGCATCTGCGCCGCACGCCGCGTCGCATCGCCACGGCGCTGCGCGCGAAGCCCGAACGCGACGTTGTCGAGCACGCTCATATGAGGGAAGAGGACGTGGTCCTGGAAGACGAGGCCGACGCGCCGCCGCTCGGTCGGTACGTGGATCGCCTTCGCCGAGTCGTCCAGGACGTCGCCGTCGAGCACGACCCGGCCCTCGATCGGGATCAGCCCCGCGAGCGCGCGCAGGAGAGTCGTCTTGCCGGCCCCATTGGGGCCGAGCACGGCCACGGTCTCGGTGCTCGCGATCTCCAGCTCGACGTCGAGCGCGAATCCGTCGCGGGCGATGCGGATCTCCGCCTCGAGCTTCACAGCGCGCCGAGCCACCGGTCGCGCATGCCCGCGAGGATCGCGAGCGACACGACGAGGAGGATGAGGCTGAGCGCGATGGCGCCTTCGGGCCGCGTCTCGAACGCGATATAGACCGCCAGCGGGACGGTCTGCGTGCGACCGGGGAAGTTGCCGGCGAAGGTGATGGTCGCGCCGAACTCGCCGAGTGCGCGAGCCCAGCACAGCACCGCGCCGGAGAAGATCGCGGGCCGGAGGAGGGGGAGCGTCACGCGCGCGAAAACCATCCAGCCCCTCGCGCCGAGCGCACGGGCAGCCTCCTCGTAGCGATGGTCGAGCGCGCGAAGCCCGCCTTCGACCGCGATCACGAGGAACGGCATCGCGACGAACGTCTCGGCGAGGATCGCGGCCGCCGTGGTGAAAGGAATCTGCACCCCGAACGCCTGGTAGAGAAGCGACCCCACGAGGCCGCGACGGCCGAAGGCGAGGAACAGCGCGACGCCGCCAACCACTGGTGGAAGCACCATGGGCAGAGTGGTCAGAGCCCGAAGCACCGCGCGCAACGTGCCGGTGGTCCGGGCGAGGACCAGCGCGAGCGGGATGCCGAGCAGGAGTGCTGCTGCCGTGGCCGTCACCGAGCAGAAAAGGGAAAGGAGCAGGGCGGTGACTGTTGCCGGTGCGACGAGGGCCGGCCCGACCTGGCTCCACGGCGCGCGGACGACCAGTCCGGCGAGTGGGAGGAGAAAGAGGAGGAGACCGAGCCCAGCCAACGCCATCAGCGGCGCCGGAATGGAGGCTCGACTCACGCCGGCTCGAAACCGGCGTCCTTGAGAATCTTCTGACCGTCAGACGCCAGAACGTATTGCATGAAGTGGTCACCGTTCTGCACGTGGGCCCCGCTCTGGAGCAGGGCGATCATGTAGTCGGCGATGACGTTCTGAGCATCCGGGATCGCGACCCCCTCGACTTTGCCGCTCGTCACTATGTCGCTCACGTAGACGATTCCCGCGTCAGCCTCACCAAGGGCAACCTTGCTCAACACGCCCGTTACCTGGGTCTCCAGGCTTGCGGGATTAACGGAGACGCCCGCCTTCGCCAGTGCCTGCTTCGCGTACTTGCCCGCGGGAACCGATGGATCCGCAAGCACCACGACGAGCCCTGGGCGTGCCAGGTCCGCCAGCGTGTGGATGTTCTTGGGGTTCCCGCGCTCGACCGCGATCTCGAGTTTGTTGTGGGCGAGGACATTTGGCGTGCCGGCGATCAATCCCGCGCTCTGAACCGTCGTCATATGCGCGGTGTCGGCGGAGGCGAAGACGTCTGCCTGGGCTCCTTGCTGCAGCTGCGCCGTCAGCGTTTGCGTACCTGCGTAGTTGAACGTGACGTTGAAAACCCCGCGGTACCGCTGAGCGAATGCGTCGAACGCCGGTTGCAGGGAGGCAGCGGCGAAAACGGTCACAGGTTCGGGATTCAAGGCACAGGCCCCGCTGCCGCCGCCGCATCCTTCGCGTGTGCTGCAGGCCGTCAGCACGAGCAGCGTCACGACGACCATCGCCTTCCTAATCACGCGGCAGCTCCACCCCGACGTTGGTCGCTTTGACGACCGCGATCGCCGGCATCCCGGGCTTGAGGTCCAGCTCGTCAACGGCTTCCCGTGTGAGCAGGGAGACGAGCCGGTGAGGGCCCGCCTGGATCTCGACCTGGGCCGCGACTCGGTCCTTGATCACCCGGGTGACGATCCCGGGGAAGCGGTTGCGGGCGGACTGTTTGACGCTGGCCTTCGGCGCCCGCTTTGGTTTGGAGATTACGGCTAGCGATTCGCCGTCGATGAGGCGCTGGCGGCCCGTGCTGCGGACGGCGACCAGCCGGCCGTCGTCGACCATGCGGCGGACCGTGTCCACGCTCACGCCCAGCATCTTGGCCGCCTGTCCGAGCCGATAGCTAGGCATTGCTCGGCAAATCCTAGCAGTTGCAAGCTAGTTGGCGGCGTTCGCTTGAATGGCTTCGGTCGGTCGGCTATCCCCTGGCACCCCGCCGCCGAGTGTGGCGTAATGTCCGCATGCGGCTCGCGGTGCCCATCCTCCTCGCTTATTTCGTTAGCGCATGCACTGGATCGACCTCAACCCCCCAGGCCAGCCCTCAGACGCAAGCCGGCTGCGGTGCGGTGAGCGATCTCGAGGTGTACCCCTACCAGGACAACTCAGGCTTCGCCGGCGTCGCCCTCGCGCGAGTCGGCCATGTTTGGTTCGCAGCCTTCGGCCCGGGGACCGGTGGTAAGGCGCACATCGATGAGGGCCCGGGTTTGGTAAAGGTGGTGATCGCCACTGACCCTGATCTGAAATCAACGATCGATTTGCAAGGGACGTCCTGTTCGACGGGAAAGGCCCTTCGCTTCTGTTACGACAACTGTTCCTTCCCGCATCAGCCGCCCTTCTCGAAGAGCGAGCTTGAAAGGATGGGCTCGGATCATCAGTCCGTTGCACCCAAACAACAATTGACGGGCTACCTGCTCTGTCCTCAGGTCGGGCTTTACCGAATCTGGGCTCAGGCATCCGGCAAGCCAGCCGGGGCGGTGACGCTCGACATCGGAAACCACAGTTGAGTTAGCTGCACTCCAGCAGCGCTTACGAATTCTTCATATCCGGCTAACCCCTGCGGCCCGCCGGCGGCCTTTCAATGGGGGCCGTGAGCCTTGCCTCTGCGGAAGACCAGATCGCGACCCCGCCAATCTCCAGATCTCGCGGAATCACGCGCCGGCAGGCGCTGGCCGCGGCGGTCGCCACCGGCGTGGGAGTCGGTGTGGTTCGACTGCTCGGCGGGTCGATGCAGCAGATCGGGGCGCCGCACAGGGCGACGACCACCGATTGGATCTCGCCGCTGGGCGGCGAGTCGGCGCGGGTGATGCAGCTGCTGCGGCGCACAACGTTCGGCTACACGCAACCGCAGCTAGAGGCGGCGCTGTCCGACGGCTACAGCAAGACCGTCGACCGGCTGCTGGAAACCAAGCCGGCGGAACCGCCCGCCCTCGCGGCGGCGACCACGCCGGGCGGTCGGTTCGCCATCAACCTGGCCCAGCAGTGGTGGATCGATCACATGCTCGCGACGCCGACACCGTTCGCGGAGCGGATGACGCTCTTTCTGCATGGCCATTTCACGAGCGACTACCGCAAGGTCGCCGACGACTCGTTCATCTACTGGCAGAACCTCACGTGGCGTCGCATGGCGCTGACCAACCTGCGGTCGATCCTCATCTCGGTGACGACCGACCCGGCGATGCTGCGCTACCTCGACCTCGCCACGTCGACCGGGCAGAGCCCGAACGAGAACTATTCGCGCGAGCTGATGGAGCTTTTCACGATGGGCGCCGGCAACTTCACCGAGGTCGACGTGCGCGAAAGCGCCAAGGCGCTTGCCGGATGGCAGCTGCCCCAGCCCGACACATACGCGACGGTGGTCGTGGACAAGGCCAACAACGTGACGCGCCGGCTGCCGGTCTACTCCAGCCAGAAGGCCGGGGTGTTCAACGCCCGGCGCGCTTACAAAGGCTCGGTCACCTATCTGGGCAAGACGGGACAGCTCGACACGCAGGGTGTGATCGACCAGATCCTGGCTCAACCCGCGACCGCGGCACTCATCGCCGGCAAGGTCGCTCAGCATTTCGTCACCGCGCGGCCGGCGACGACCTACGTCAACGGACTGGCCGACACGTTCCGCCGCAGCAAGTACGACATGAAGACCTTGATGCGTGCGGTCCTGACGAGCCCGGAGTTCACCGCCGACCAGAGCTACCGCAGCCTGGTCAAGTCACCGACCGAGTTCATGGTCCACACGGCGCGAGCGCTCGGTGTGTCCCCTATGTCGAACATCTCGAAGCTCATCGCGGGCGCGGGATCCGGCATGGGCCAGAGCCTCTTCGATCCGCCGGATGTGAACGGTTGGCCGAACAACGAGTCGTGGATCTCGTCGAACACGGTGGTCGAAAGGGTCAACTTCGTCACGGGAGCGCTGGCACAGACCAAGGGGAAACTTCCGCCGTCGTCCGACGTGATCCACAAGCAGCTCGACGGCGTGCTCAGCCCGCAGACCGCCGGCCTCCTGAACCAGGCAGCCGACGAGCGCGGACGCTGGTTCATCGCTCTGGCCTCACCGGAATTCCAACTCAAGTAGGTGCGCTGATGAACAAAGAACTCGGCATCAACCAGCTCAAGCGCCGCGACTTCTTGAAGGCCGGCCTCGTCTTCGGCGCCGGTGCGTCAGGGCTGGCCGCGGGATACGCAGCGGTCCCCGACGCCTTTGCGCGAGCCGTGTACGCGGCGAAGAAGGAAGGGCTCGCCAACGACAACATCCTGGTCATGATCCAGCTCGCCGGTGGCAACGACGGCTTGAGGACGCTCGTGCCTCTGGCCGACCCCGCGCTGCACGACCTGCGCCCGAAGCTCGCGGGGCCGATGGTGTCGCAAGCGCTGCCGCTCAACAACCAGTACGGCTTGAACCACAACCTCGGCGGCATCAAAGGCCTGTGGGACAAGGGCAAGGTCGCGATCGTGCAGGGCGTCGGCTATCCGAACCCGACCTTCTCGCATTTCGAATCGATCCGCATCTGGGAGACGGGCGACCCGACCAGGCGCCAGGTCGACGGATGGCTCGGCCGCACACTGGCCACCAGCTACGACTCGAATGGCCATCCGCTGACCGGCTGCGCCTGCGGCGCTACCGATGCGCCCGGCGCGCTGCGCGACCTGCAGGCGACGTTGACGGTGATCCAGAACCAGAAGACGTTCGGCTTCACCGGTGGTACCGAGGTGGAGGCCGCGGTCGGCGCGCTCTACAAGGGCACGCCCGGAATTTATGGGGCACTGTTCGACACGGCGATCGCGACGGCCACAGAAACGATGGCGACCTTGCGCACGTCGGCGTCGTCGTACCAGCCTATGGCGGACTACTCCGACAAGGTGAAGCTCGTCTACTCATCGAAGAACCAGCTCGCCGCCGCGCTCCAGCTGGCCGCGGAGCTGATCGTCACCGGAACTGGCGTGAAGCTCCTTCATGTGACGCTCGGCGGATTCGACACGCATTACACGGAGCTCAACCGGCACGACGACCTGATGGGCTATATGGATTCCGCGGTCTCGGCTTTCTACCAGGACCTTGCCGCCCACAACATGGCGAGCAAGGTGCTGATCGCCACCTGGTCGGAGTTCGGCCGCCGGCCGAAGGAGAACGCGAGCGGCGGGACCGATCACGGCGCGGCGGCACCGTTGCTGCTCATCGGCGACCCGGTGCAGGGCGGACTGTACGGCGCCGAGCCGAGCCTGACCACGCTCGACTCCACGGGCAACATGAAGTACGCCGTGGACTTCCGGTCCGTGTACCAGGAGATCCTGAGCGGACACCTCGGAGCGGACGCGGGCAAGATCCTCGGTGCGAATTTCGACCAGGTCCCGTTCCTGAAGGCGCCGGTCGCCGTCTGACGTGCGCGTCCTCCTCCTCAAGGCTGGGGCGACCGCCCTGACCGTCGTCGCGACGGTTGCCTCGGCTCTCTATGTGTCGGCGCATCTGAAAAATCCGGCCGCGCCTCTTCAGCCGTCGGTGCTCAACGCGAACGGCGATGGTCCGGCCGTCACGGCATTGGGCGGAACGGTCACGGTCGGACCGTCGGTGCGACCGGGCAACACGCAACCGGTGACGTCGACCTATGCCTCCTGACTCAGCCCTCGAGTCGCATCACTTCGAGGCGCTCGGCACGAGCTGCGCCCTGTTCGCGGTCGCTCAGCCACTCACCCGCCTTATCGAGGGTGAGCTCTGGGTGCGCCGGATCGGTGCACGTTTCACGAGGTTCTCAGCTGAGAGCGAGCTGTCGCGATTGAATGCTTCACCCGGGCGGTGGATCCCGGTGAGTGGCGAGATGGAGGCGGTGCTGCACGCCGCATTGCTGGCCTATGAGTCGAGTCGCGGCCTGGTCAACGTCGCGGTACTTCCATCCATGCTGGCCGTCGGATACACGCGCACGCTGTCAGAGGGTCCGACGGTCGCCGTCCTCGAGTCGGCGCGGCCGCTGCCCTCGCTACCCGACGTGCTGCGGGTTCGCGACGGTGAGGCGTGGCTGGAGCCTGGGGCGGGTTTGGATCTTGGTGGCGTCGCGAAGGGCTGGATGGCGGACCGGCTTTGCCAATGGCTCGGCCCCAACGTGCTCGCCAACCTCGGCGGCGACCTCATGGCTCGCGGTGCCGGCCCAGAAGGTGAGGGCTGGCCGGTCGGGCTCGCGGGCGTCACTGTGATGCTGCGTGACCAGGGCGCCGCGACCAGCAGCGTGCGGCGCCGCCGGTGGGGCGACGCTCATCACCTGATCGATCCGCGCCGCGGGCTGCCCGCACGTACAGGCCTGGAGGAGGTTTCGGTCGTGGCGGCAACCGGGTTCGAGGCGGAGGTCGTCGCCAAGACGGCGCTGCTGCTCGGACCCGAGCTGGCGCCCACCTACTGCGCCGCCCACGCGCTCGCCTGGTGGCTCGGAGGTTCGCGTGACGACTGATCAGTTCCTCTGGGTCCTGTCGCGCGTGGCCGGCCTCAGCGCCTACGCGTCGCTCGCGATCGCCATCGTCACAGGCATTGCGCTGCGGACCGCGATTCTCGACTGGTTGGGGAGCAACCGCGCGGTGCGGTCCCTCCATGAGTACACGACGGTGTTGTGGATTCCCCTCGCCGCGCTGCACCTGGTGTCGCTGCTGTTCGATGCGACCGCGCGCGTCGGGCTCCTGGACATCGTGATCCCGTTCCACTCGAGCTACGGAACGCTCGCCATCGGCCTTGGTGCGCTGTCCGTCGACATCCTCATCGTCGTGACCGTGACCGCCTTTCTCAAACGGCGCATGCCCAAGGAGATGTGGCTGTGGGTGCACCGCCTCGCCTACGTCGCGTTCGCCCTCGTCTTCCTCCACGCGGTGCTGAGCGGAACGGACTTCAGCGATCCGGTCGTGTCGGCCGTCACGTGGGGCACGGCCGCGATGCTGCTGACCCTCGGCATCGCGCGGCTGGTCGGAGGCCGGCTGCCCGCGTAGGCGTTGCTAAGCGGCGGCCACCCAGTGGCGTAGGTCGAGCACGCGGCGGCGCAGTTCCTCCTCCGCCTCGAAGGGGGTATCGGTCTCCTTGCGTTCGCGGTGCCATCGCTCCATCGCGAGATCGAGCTGCGCGGTCTGCAGCCGCGACACCTTCAGGTAGCCGGCAAAGCCATTGCGCTCGAATGCATGCAGTCGCTGCCGCAATCTCTTGATCGGGCTCGCGAGGATCGTGACTTCGTCGAGAAGGATGGCGCCCGAGCCGCTGGCGGCCTCCTTCTCCATCTGATCGCGCAGGTTCCTGCCCTCGTAGCCGATCCCGGCCAGCAGCAGCGCGATCACGGCGGCCGTGAAGGGGCCGGTCATGATCAGCGTCCGCAGGTGGATCTCGACGAGGCCGAAGAACGTGGCCTGGTACGGGAAGAAGGTGGCCCACGCGTCCCACGAGAAGTGCCCGGCGATCGCGATGAGGAATCCGCTTACGATCGCGAGCGCCTTCTGCCGCCTGCCGTGCATCTGGCGCGCGACTCCGAGCCCCGCGCCGATGAACGCCGTGTACGTCGCGTGGCCGAAGAAAAGTCCCAGCACCTGCCGTCCGTACCACTGGATGCCGGCCGCGACCTCGCCGAAGTGCTCCGGCGCAAAGATCGAGTAGAGGTTGGTCATGTAGCTGACCGACTCCATGAAGTTGAAGCCCAGCCCGACCGCGGCGCCGTAGACGATTCCATCCACGATGTCGTCGAACTCGTTGCGCATGACCAGGTAGAGCAGGACCACGGCTAGACCCTTGGCCAGCTCCTCGAGGATGCCCGCCATGAACGCGAGGGACGCGTCGAGACCGGGCCCTGGCACGAGCGCGTGCTGCGCCGACGATTCCCACACGGTCTCGCCCCACACGACCAGGCTCGTCGCCACGATGGCGCCCCAGGCCGCGGCCACGAGGACGAGCCGCCAAGGCTCCTTGTGGTTGCGGTCCATCCTGCGCACGACGAACAGGCCGAACGCCGTGGTCGGCACGCACGCCAGCGCGCAGACGGCCGCGACGACCGGGCCCGCGGACTGCGTGAAGATGAACACGTCGATGATGAGGAGCCACAGCAGCACGCCGAGTCCGATCAACACGCCGGCGCGGATCAGATGCTTGCGCCTCGCCGCGCGGTCGCGGTTGAAGGCGCGCACCAGGATGTAGGTTCCGAGCGTGATCAAGGCGACCGCGAGCAGGCCGTACAGGGACGCGCGGCTTGGTATCGAATCGAGGTAGACGTAGTTGAGGATGGAGCTCGCGATCAGCGCGAAGACGACCAAGGCGGCAATGGCGATCGCGATGCGGTAACGGCCCGGTCGAAGGCGCGACTCGGGATCGGCCGCCGGCGGATTGGTGGACTGGATCACGACCTGTTCACCACGACGTATCTGCGGCCGAGGACCTCGACGGGCACGCTGTCGCTGAGCCTCTCGACGACAAACGTGTAACGACCCGGGAGGACGTAGTGGAAGCCCGGCGGCACCGTCACGGGCACGAGCGGCTGAGCCGCCAGGCTGGCAGGTGATCCCGGCCCGACCTCGCCCTCGACCGAGCCGAACGAGTCGTACCACTTGGCGTCGACCGTGAAGTTGTCCGGAATCGAGGCCCAGTCGACCTTGGCGGCGAACTGTTCTGTCCGGGCGAACTGCGACCGGTCAGGCCCGGTTACGTCGTGTGTGGCCGGGTCGAACTTGAAGACGCCCTCGATGTGCGCGTTCGCCCCGCTCGTCTGCCCGGGTGGCTCGAAGTAGACGAATTCGATCAGACCGATCGAAAGAATGACGACCGAAACCGTGGCAAAGACGAGCAGCGTTCGATACAGGGTCCGCAGCTGGTCGTAGGTGACGGCGCTCAAGCCCGCACAGTCGAAAGGATTTGTCGGCGCGTTGTCAAGAAAGAAACCCTAAAAGGAGGTTGCATGGAATGCCCCAATCCGCCTGGAGCGACAAGCGCGAGCGTCAATACGAGCACATCAAGGAAGGTCTCGAGGCGCGCGGCACCGACGAGGACAAGGCCGAGGAGATCGCCGCCCGCACCGTGAACAAGGAGCGGGCGCGTCACGGCGAAACCAGGGAGGCCGGCCGCACGTCGGTGGAGGACATCTCGTCAGGCCGCCGGGGAGGCCTGCGGTCGCATCGCGGTTCTGGCGGCCGGACGTATGACCAGCTCCGCAACGAAGCCAAGGCGCGCGGCATCAGGGGCCGCTCGAGCATGAACAAGGCGCAGCTGGAGCGCGTCCTCAGCCGCTAGCCGATCCGGAACTCGTTGTCCCGGATGATCGGTATCCAGGCGCCGCCGGGCTCCTTGCCCTCGATCTGGACCTCCGGGCCACCGACCATGAAGTCGGTGTGGACCGCTGACGTGTTCAACCCTGCCGCGCGATCGGCCTCATCCTTCACGCAGTAGCTGAACCCGCCGCCGTACGCGATGTGGCACGTCGCGTTTTCATCGAAGCGTGTCGTAAAAGGTGATCCCAAGCTGGCCGACGGCGGACGATCCGTCCACCAGCGACACCTCGCCGAGCCTCCCCGCGTTGGCGTCGGTCTCCAGCTCAGCCCTTATCACGTCCGCACCGGTGCTCGCCCTTACATCGACGATGTGTCCGTCGTGAAAGACGAACGCGAGGTCCTGAACTATCGTCCCCTGAAGCTGGAGTGGACGCGTTGAGCGAATCCTGCCTTCCGCACGCCGGCAGTCGGGCGATGTGTAGACCTCTTCGGTCGGCATGTTCGCGATGTGCGACACGCCGAAGGTGGTGGTTGTTTCGGCGGCGTCCCATCGCGCGCTCGGTAACAGGCCGACCGTCAGGTCCGTTCCGGGGCCTTTGTAGTGAAGAGCGTCGAGGTGTCGCTCATTCAGCGCGTTGGCGATGTCGCGCAGCCTGGCCACATGCGCGCTCCAGGCGGCGATCGGGTCGTCGCGGTCGAGCCGGATCGACTTCTCGACCGCTTGCCACAGCGCTTCGACGTCCGGTTTGCCAAACACCTTTTGCGCCCATGAGGCACTGACCGCGGGAAGGATCGCCCAGTTGACCGAGCGATCGCCCACGACGCGCCCCCACTCGGCGAGGTACTCGCGGGGCCATGCCCTGCCCACGCGGCGCTCGTCCAGGCCGGAGAAGAGCTCCGGCTCTGGATCGGCCCCGATCCGAATGAAAGCGGCGTGCTCTGACTCGAGCGTTCGCATCATCGCCATGTACCACGACGGGGATTCGTCGAGTGACTCCTCCGGGCCGAACTCGATCAACGCACGCTTCACATGGTTGTCGAGGTAGAACGCGTCCACGCGTCTCGCGCCGGTCCGATAGGCGGCTTGCGCTGTCTCGCGGATCAGCGGCGCGAATTCGACATGCCCGAGGACGACCACGCGCTGTCCGGGCTGAACGTTGGCCGCGACCTTGACCGCCAGCTCGGCGACTCGCCTCAGCCTCGTCGCTTCGTCCACCACCGCGATCGTGGCAGATCGGGCTTCAGGCCGGTGGTGCGGCGGAGAGGAGTTGAACCTCCACGTCCTTGCGGACACTAGCTCCTGAAACTAGCGCGTCTGCCATTCCGCCACCGCCGCGAAACGAGGCGAAACGTGAGTATACCCAGCGCCCGAAAGAGTTCGATTCCGCTCCGTTGGATCCGACGGTGCCTATCGCACTCAGTAATTTCGGTCCGGTGGCGCCACCGGTGCGGAACGACGCGCTACGACGCGACGAACAAAGTGTTCCACGCCGCCTCGACCAGCTCCGGCGTGAGCTGGGGCCGCACGCCGCGCGCCGATGAGACGTCGACCAACCGCTCCAGCAGGTCTCGCGGATGGTTGCCGCGGAGCGGCCGCCCGCCGTAGAGGCTCTGCATCATCTCCAGGGCCGCGGGAGCGGGCGGGATCGCCAGCCGCTCACGCTCGCGCTCGAAGATGCGCACCCACATCTCCCAGGTCGGGTCGGGCATCAGCACCTTGTACGCGAGGCGCCGCAGGTAGGCCTCATCCAGCAGCTCCGCCGGCTTCAGGTTGGTCGACAAGGCGAGCTGCGCGCGGAACGGAATCTCGACCTTGCGCCCGCTGGCGGTCAGGTTGAGAAAGTCGGTGTCCTGCTCGAGAGGAACGAGCAGCCGGTCGAGGATCTGCTTCGGCGAGACGCGCTGGCGCCCGAGGTCGTCGATCAGCAGCACGCCGCCGTTCGCTTTCACCTGCAGCGGGGCGCCGTAGACGCGGTTGCCGTCCTCCCACGTCGGGTCGAACATCTCGAGCTGAAATTCGCCGCCCACCTGGACCAGCGGCCGTGAGACGCGCCGCCACCGGCGGTCGGCGGGCTGGTTGGGCTCGAGCCGGTGCACCGCGCCGTCGAAGATGGTCAGCACGGCGCCGCCGCCCACGTCGAGGGCGACCGGGATGACGATGGGTCCGCCGAGCAGGGCGGGGATGCGCCGCGCAAGCGTCGTCTTGCCGTTGCCGGGCGCGCCGTAGATGAAGATCGAAGAGCGCGAGTTGACCGCTGCGCGGACAGCTTCCATGACGCCGGGCGCGAGCTCGATCCCGCTAAGGGCAAGGCTGACCTTGACCAGGTCGAGGGTCCCGGGCTTCGCCGCCTCGGCCAGCACGGCCTTGTACTCCGCCATCGAGACCGGCGCCGGACCCATGTAACGAGTGCTGG
>Ga0209118_1000999_pt1 | contig 13923 bp, 10 predicted proteins | sample BlaSpr_A8_Ref_M1_FD_187988 | JGI IMG/M metagenome (GOLD analysis project Ga0209118, IMG submission 187988) | Forest soil microbial communities from Thunder Bay, Ontario, Canada - Black Spruce, Ontario site 2_A8_Ref_M1 (SPAdes) (version 2) | ecosystem: Environmental > Terrestrial > Soil > Boreal...
CTATCAGCACGTGAAGCGCCCCAGCCACAACCTCGACCGCGGGCTTCGGCGCCTCGACCGTGTGAACTCCCACCTGGACCATCACGTCGTGGAGCGTCCGGGCCGCCACCGGTTTGGTCAGCGTGGCCTGGATGACCCCGCTGTCGGCGGCCTCCGCAACCTCAGGCCCTGGCGACGCCACAGATATCAGGACGATTGGGAGCTGATCGGGCCGCTTGATCGAACGGAGCATGGCCGACAGACCCAGTCCATCGAGGACCGGAGGCCGGTGTTCCACGACCGCGATGTCAAATGGATGTCCCGCCTTCACCGCTTCCAGCGCCTCTTCAGGTGTGCTGGCGGTCGCCGTCGCGCCCCATTGCTCTGACTGGAGGGCAAGCACACGCCGCTCAGTCGGGTCGGCCGTCACGACGAGAACCCGCATCGCTTCGAGCGTGAGCTGAGAAGTCGTCACAGAAGCGGGAAGGACCTCGGCCAGGATCGTGAACTGGAACGAGGTGCCTGCGTCTGGCCCGGCCTCGACGCCGCCCTGCTCGACGCGAAGCTCGCCGTCCATCAGCTCCACAAGACGCTTGGTCGTCGCCAGGCTGAGGACCGCGAGCCGGTCGCCTGGCTCCAGGCGATCACGGGGATTGGACACGCCGTCCAGGCCGCCGCGCAGGATCCTGGCCGGGATGCCGCGACCCGTGTCGCGAACCGTGAAACTCAGCGCGACCAGGCCGCCTCGGTCCTCGAAGCCCAGCTCGACCCCGACACCGCCGCGGAAGGTTCGCTCGATCCCTCCGTGCAGCAGCGACAGGACGATCTGCTCCAGGCGACGCGAGTCGCCAACGATGACGCTCGGCACGTCAGACGCGGCCTGGAAGGAGAGGTCGAGGCCCTTGGCCCCCGCCGCGTCGGCCACAAGCCCGATGCAGCTCTCGACGCTCGACCGCACATCGAAGGGATGGAGTGCGAGCTCGAACGCACCGCTCTGGATGGTGGCTGCGTCCAGCACGTCGTCGACCAGCCTGGCGATCTGCTCGGCGCCGATCTCGACGATCGATGCCAGCTCGCGTTCTTCGCTTGAAGCGGCGCTCGCGGACAGCAGTCCGGCGGCTCCGACCACGGCATTGAGCTGGTTGCGCACCTGGTGACCGAAGTCCGCCAGCAGCTCGGCGTCCAGCACGCCCGCCTGGGGAACGCCATTCGCGCGTGCTCCTTCTTCCATCGGCTTCGCCCCCTGCTCACTCATCAGTTGAGCTGCTCCGCCGGCGGCTGGTTCGTCGGCACGAACATCGAGTCCGAAAGCTTGACGCCGTTGGAGACGAAATGCGCCTGAAAGATCGACTTCGTGCCGGTCGCGCTGTGATACCCGACGGCACGGCCATCCGGCGTCACGCCGACCTGGTTGAAGACGAAGACCTCCTGCATCGCAATCTCGCCTTCCACCAAACCCATGACCTCCGCGATGCTGACCACCTTGCGCGCGCCGCCGCGCAGCCGCTCGGTCTGCACGATCACGTTGACGGCGGACGTGATCTGGCTGCGGATGGCGCGCGACGGAAGCTCTGTGCCCGCCAGCAAAACCAGCGTCTCGAGGCGGCCGAGGCCGTCCCGCGGGTTGTTCGCATGGAGGGTGCTCATCGAGCCGTCGTGCCCGGTGTTCATCGCCTGCAGCATGTCGAGCGCCTCTGGGCCGCGACACTCGCCGACGATGATCCTGTCGGGGCGCATGCGCAGTGAGTTGCGAACCAGGTCGCGGATCGAGATCGCGCCTCGCCCTTCGACGTTTTGCGGCTTGGACTCGAGGCTGATCACGTGAACCTGGCGCAGCCGGAGCTCGGCCGCGTCCTCACACGTGACGATTCGCTCGTTGGAGGGGATGAAGCCGGAAAGGACGTTGAGCAGTGAGGTTTTACCGGAGCCCGTTCCGCCAGAAACGATGATGTTGAGCCGCGTCCTGACCGCCGCGTCGAGGTACTCCATCATCGCCTCGGTAGCTCCGCCGGTCATGACGATCTTCTCGGGCGAGAGCACCTCGCGGCCGAATTTTCGAATCGTCAGGCAGGGCCCGTAGATCGCGACCGGCGGGATCACGACGTTCACGCGAGATCCGTCCTTCAGCCTCGCGTCGCACATCGGCTCCGACTCGTCGACGCGACGCCCGATCGTCGAGACGATCCGGTCGATCACGCGGCGCAGGCTGTCCTCGTCCTCGAAGGCCAGGTTCGTCAGCTCGATGCGGCCGCGGCGCTCGACGAAGATCTGCTCAGGCCGGTTGACCATGATCTCGCTGATCTCGGGATCGCGCAGCAGCGCCTCGAGCGGACCGAGTCCGATGACCTCGTCGAAGAGGATCTCGACCAGCCGCTCCTTGTCCATCGCGGTGATCAGCGCCGCCGGTGGCTTGGCGCGGAAATGGTCTTCGGTGAGCTGTAGGAGGAGGCGCCTGATCCCGGCGCGGTTGTTGATGTCGATGGCGGCTGCGTGGCGGCTGAGGAGCTGGGCGTGGATCTCCCCTTTCGCGGCGGCGAGGGTGGGGCTCAGGAGCGCCGAAGCCTCTGGAATGCGGATCTGCTCGGTGGTCGGTTCTGGCGGGGGCGCCACGCCTTCCCGCGGCACGATGCGGCGTTCGGTCGGAGCGACAGGCGCAGCTCCGTCGACAACCGATCCAGGGGCTACGCCGGGCGCCGTGGCGACGGCCGGCCCCTGCTGGTAGCGGCGGTCGAACCGCTCCGAGAGCTTCATGCCGAACCAGCCTCGGCCGCGGCATGCAGCCTCCGCTGGGCGTGCATCGCCGCCTTCTTGACGTCGGCGTCCGGCTCCCTTTGCACCAGCGTGCGGAGCCCGTCCCCCGAAGCCGGGTCGGCGATCATGCCGAGCGACTTGCACGCGGCGATCCGGACCGGCTTGGGCCAGCGCCGGTCGTGAGCGATGCCCAGGAGGGGCGGCACCCGCAAGGTGTCGCGTCGCAAGCCGCACGCGAGCACGGTCACCACGGCGGCCTTCTCGCTGGCCGGCTGGCGCATCAATGCCTCGATGTCGAGATCCGACGCGGCCATGGCAAGCGCGATCGCAAGGCGGTGGGTCGGAATCACGTCTGCGGCGGCCATCAACGCCTCAACCGCCCGTCGCCCCCCGACCAGGCCGAGGGCGCGAATCGCCGCCTCGCGGACCTTGGGGTTCTTGTCCCGGACGAGATCCTCGATCCAGATCACAGAGCCGGTCAGGCGCAGCGCGCCGCAAAGGCGCGCCGCTGCGGCCCTCGTCAGAGGGTTCGGGTTGACCAGCGAGTTGAGGAGCTCATCGCTGAGACCTGAGCGGCGGAAAGGCTCCGTGATGCGCCACTGGCCGGTCAGCCCGGGTCCCGCCTCCTGGAGAGCGTTCACGATCACCGCTCCGACCCTATACGGCTCCGCCATAAGTTCAGCCGCTGAAATGTTCAGCACGACCTGCCGCTCGCCGGCGAGGGCGGCGTTAAGGACCCGCTCAATCTGGGACGCAACGCGAGATCGCGGAGCGCGGGAAGCAGCCCCCGACCGCTTGGTCAGGCGCTGCAGATCGATCTCGGCCGGAGGCCTCGTGTTCAAAGCTGGTACTGGGATGCCCGGTCGTTCCGGGGGGACGTTGGTACATTATCGGCGAATTGACCCCCCGTGAGGTTCGCGAAGCCGATCGGGCCCAGGAGGAAGAGCCACACCAGGTGGGCGCCAGCAGCGATCCCGCCGCCGAACAGACACCGTCAACCTTGCAGCTGAGGACGCGGATCCTGGAGATGTCGACCGTGTTCGCTGAGCTCAGCGACGGGGCGCTCCGGGCCCTCGCGCGGCGCATGCGAGCCGTTGGGCTGACAGCCCGCGACACGCTGCGCCTCAAAGCCCAGGGTGGTGACGTGGTTCTCTTCCTCGCGTCTGGACAGGTCGAGGAGTCGATCACGGACGGCGCCGGCAAGGTGCTCCTGACCCGGCGACCCGCGCCTGGGGACCTCGTCATCCTACCCGCGCCCAGGACCAAGGACCGGTACCAGACGGCCATCTACGGCCTCACCGACGCGGTTCTCATGACGCTGGACCGCGACGGGCTCCTGGAAGGCCTGGGGCCGGACGTCGAGAAGGTGGCCCTCGCTCTCGACCGCCTGTGGGAACAGGAGCTCTCTGCTGTCAATGCCGCCGAGGTCCAGCGCTCCTCCCGAACCGCGGCGCCGATCGTGTCCTTCTTCTCGGCCAAGGGCGGGTCCGGGGCCACGACCCTCGCGATCAACACCACTGCGGCGCTTGCTCGCAAGTTCCCTCGACAGGTGCTGCTGGTCGACCTGTCGGCCCCGTTCGGCCACGCCGCCCTCTTCGCCGACCTCATAGCCACCGGTTCCATCGCCAGCTCCTCGAAGGCGGCGCCGGTCGACTTCGAGACGGTGCTCCGGGGCAACATCGTCAACCACCGGTCGGGCATGGGAGTGCTGCCGGGAACGTTGCGACCGGAAGAGGTCGATCTCATGACCGGGGACCTCACCGGAAGGGTGCTCGACGTGGTCGTGAGCTGGCAGCGATTGATCGTGGTCGACCTCGGAACCTCGCTTGGCGAAGCTGCGCTGGCGGTGCTCGAGCGCTCCGAGTGCGTGGTGATCGTGATTCCGCCCGAGATTGCGGCCATGACCGACGCGCGACGCTCGCTCGCCGTCTTCCGGGACATCCTCAACATCAACGACAGCCGCATCGAGCTGGTGCTCAACCAGCGGGTGCCTCATCCCCCACTCGACCGCGCGGCGGTGGAGACCATCCTCGGCCGGAAGATGTCGGTGACGGTCGGATTCGACGACTCGCGGCCCGAGGACGCGGCCCTGGCGGGCGGCCTGGTCCTGGTCCGCGACCCCAACTCCCTCGTGGCACGCGGAGCGACCGACCTGGCGAGGGTGATCGTTGCCAATTTGAAGCTGGATGGTTAAAGCGCACCACCGCACTCCGCTGCAGGCATTTACAGGTTTGGTTCGCCCCTCTGGGCGGTGCCCTGTCCCCACCCGGCCGTGGCCTTCGGCCAGGGCCGACCTCCCCGCGCGGCGAGGAGGCCAGGGCAGCGCCCACCTCCCCACAAGGTGGGGAGGCCAGGCTCAGGCGATGGTCGAGTTTGCGATCACGCTGCCGGTCCTGATCCTGCTCGTGGCCGGGGTGCTCGAGCTGGGCCGAGGGTATGTCTTCGCGATTGCGACCTCGGACGCCGCCCGCGACGGCGCCCGCTACGCGGCGGGAAAGACCTCGACCACCAACGGACCGGGGCTGGCCGCCATGTGCTCGCTCATCACGGCAGACCTGAAGGCGATCACATCGACGGTGAGCTGCCCGACCACCTTCAGCCACGCGCCACCGATCCTCACCTCGGACTACACCGCGCCGACCGCGGGGCAGGCGGTCGTCGTCGTGTACTGCGGAGCAAGCCTCAACTGCACTGGTTCGGTGACGTCGGTCGTCAACTCGGAGATCGACGTCTACGTGTTTTACGGTTTCAGCGACCTCAACCTCCTGGGAGGCGGGATCACGATCTCCGGGTCGAGCCGCGCCATTTCCTCGTGGTGAAGCATTTTGCGCGCGGAAGTTTTGGCCAGGCGATGGTCGAGTTCGCCCTCGTGGCGCCCGTCGTTCTGTTGATCATCGGGGGCACCGTTGACATGGGGCGCGGGATGTTGATGTACGCGCTTCTCCAGGGAGCCTCGCGCGACATGGCGCGGCAGGCGGCCCTCGGCTACTACAGCGGTTCCAACATGCTGCCGCCCGACTGCACCGCGCTCGCGACGCCCTGCTCCGGGAAATCGATCGTGCAGGGCGCCCACCTGCTGGACTCGCTGGGCGCCACGGTCATGTACAGCGACTCGGGGACGATTTCGGCAGCGCCGATCGCGTACGGAACCTACGCCGGGGGTACCACGACGTCGCCGGGAACGATCACCCTGGTGAGCCCAACCCCGAACACGGTGTACGTCTTCATTTATGAGCTGGACTCGACGGCCGGCGCCCCTAACCCGCGTTGGAGCTGCCCTTCGTGCGCCGCGGCCAACGGCGTTGCGGTGCGCACGCCCGGTCATCAGCTCGCGGTCGTCGACCTGAAGCTCCAGTGGCAGCCCGTGCTCGCCAGGTTCCTGGGCATACCGACCGTCATCACGTTCGATTCGCAGACCGTCATCCGGATGGAGTTTTGATGCCCAGGCACGGCAAGTCGCAGTCCGGCCAGGTCATGGTGCTCGTGGCGGTGTCGCTGATCGCGCTGATCGGCTCGGCCGCTCTGGTCCTGGTTGCGGGGTCGGCCGAATGGCAGAAAAACCAGCTCCAGCAGGTGGCCGACCAGGCGGCGCTGGAGGCAGCCCTGAAGATCGGCATCGGCTGCGACGCCGGCAAGGCAACGACCGTGATCAACGCCGCGGAAACCTCCATCGGCAAGCAGCGAACGCCGGTTGGAGGACTTGGCGCGGTCACGGGGGGACCCTGTGCCGCCGGGTACACCGCCACAGAGAGCTATTCCTCCGGAACATTGAGCTCGACTGTCAACTACCCGTATCGGGCGCACCAGCAGCAAATTGAGGTGGTCTTGACCCTGACCCTTCCCATCTCCTTCGGCACCGTTGTGGGCAAATCGAGCACCCAGGTGATCCGGCGAGCGGTCGCCCAGGCGCTGCCCGGATCGGTGGCCGCGCTCTCGGCTACATCGCTCGCGTGCACGGGTGGCCAGGTCAACATCGCTGGAAGCGTCATCGCGCAGAACGCGGTCACGCTCAGCGGCGGTTGCGCTCTTTATTCCCACACTCGATTCGACGTGGCCTCAAGCTCCTATTCCGATCTTGGAAACACGTCGGTATACGCGGACGCCCAGGCCTGGGGTGCGGGCAGCTGCGTAGCGGCCGCCAACACCGGTTCGACGAACGCGATCTGCGCCGACGGGTCCGAGCTCACCGGTCATGTCACCCCGACGTGCGGCACCACGACAGCGTTCCTGTCGGTCGGGGACGCGGCGATCAACCCGAACCCGTGCGCGGCCGGCGTCGCACGACCGCCGGTCCCGCCTGTGTCCACCAGCCTTCCTCCCGAGCCCAACACCGATGCGACGGCGATCGCCACTCTGATGGGAACCGGTGGGGCGGCGTGCACACCGCTCGGTACGCCCCCGGCGATATCCGTCAACGGGAAGGTCGTGGGCACAAGCTTCGCGACCCCTCCGACGATTCCGGATGCGGGCGGCTTCTACCACTTCAAGCCGAGCTGCTATGGCTACCTGAACCCGAGCTCCCTCTCAGGCGGAGGCGGGGGCGGCATAACGAACAAGCAGACAGGTCCTGTGGTGGGGCCCGCGACCGGAACGCTGACGTTGTCGCTCCCAGCAAACAGCGTGGCGGGTACCCTGCTGGTCGCGACGCTTCGCTCGGAGACGAGCGCTTCTCGGAAGCCGTTTACAGCCCCCGCGGGCTGGCTTTCTGCCTTCGCTGGAGGCGCGTTCCTTGACGGCACCGCGCACACCGAAATCTGGTACTACCCCAACAACCCGGGTGGAATCGGCGGAATCGGCCCACCGCCAGGCGTCGACTTCGGCGTCAGCCCTAACTCGATCAACGCCGTCGGACAGATGACCGAATGGTCAGGAGTGGCAGTTGCTCCATTTGACGCCGCCGGGACTGCGACCTACAACTCAAACCAGGCGTCGGCGACCGTCTCTACCAACCCCACCGCGGTCGCCGCGAACGACCTCGTGATCACGAGCGTCGGGACCAGCAGCTCCCAGAATCCCGAGAGCTACACACCCGGGGCGGGATGGACGAGCCTCGCCAATGACACAGATGACGAGTACTCCTCCCAGTACCGCACCAATCTCGCGGCGGGGATTGCCAGCGAGACCGTCGTGGGCTCCCAGTCGACGACGTGGGCAATGATGATCGCGGCCTTCAAGCCGGCCGCCGGTGGTGGAGGAGGCTCGGGCGCCGTGCTCGACCCGGGGTTCTACTACTTCAACGGATGGGACACAGTCGGGTACTCGGGTGGCGGAATCTGCCTGAACGGAGGCACCCTGCTCGCCCAGACCACAACTCTTGAGTTCGTCAACAAAGCCGGCTTTTCCTCCGGAGACTGCACCGTGGGCGGTGGCGCCACGGCCTGCAGCAACCCCTGCCAGTTCGGGTCAAGCTCCGTCGCCGATTCCACCTTCACCTACTTCTCGGCGCCGTGCAGCCAGGCTCCGGCAGGGGATGCGAGCTGCGCCAGTCCGGGCTGGTGCACCAACGGCGATCGCGCGTGCCTCAACGTGCTGATCTGGTCGAGCGGCACCGGGCAGATCGCGATCAAGGGCGCCAATGCCAAACACTGGTTGCTTGGGTCCCTCTACTGGCCCGGGACCTGTACCGACACCGTCAACGGGAGCTCGACGATCGCGGGGACGCTCTTTTGCGGCAACCTGTCGATCTCAGCGGCCGGCGCGGCGACCGCGATCGGGGGCGACTACGGGATCGCAACCTCGCTGGTCGAGGCGATTCTCGTTGAATGAGTTGCACCAATCCGCGCACCATGCCAAGCTGCGGATGCCCAGCTAGATGTCAAGTACCAGCCCAGAGGTCGCCCGCCCGCGGCGAGGACGTCTGTACATCATCATCGGAGCCGTCCTTGCCGTGCTCGCGTTCGCAGCGGCGGCGGGCCTGGCCAGCCTGTCCCTTCTCCCGGGGACCACGACGGGCACGCGCATCGTCGTGGCCAAGAACGACATCCTGGCCCGGACCAAGATCCAGGCCTCTGACCTTCAGCTCAGCACAGTCAACCCGGCACCCAAGCAGGCGTTCACCTCGATCAGCCAGGTCGTAGGCAAAGGCGCTCGCGTCGACATCCCGGCAGGCGACCCGGTCAGCGCCAACCTCATCGCTCCGGCAGGCGATCTGCTGAGCACGAGCGACGTGGCCTTCCTGCCCATCCCGTCCGGCTACGTTGCCCTGACAGTGCCGACGGGGGAGCTCGAAGGAGTCGGCGGCTACCCGCAGGTCGGCGATCGCATCACCATGCTCGCGACGATCAACACATCGTTGTTCGGAGCAAGCCCCCCGGTCCCTGTCGTCCGAACGGTCTTCAACAACCTCGACATCATCAGGATTGGACCGGCGTCTACGCAAAACGCCGTCGGGGTCTCGAGCAGCTTGACCTTGCTCGTGACGGGGTGCGACGCTGAGTACCTCTTCTGGCTCCTCAACAACGCGACCTTGAAGTACACGCTCGAGTCGTTCCGGGACTACGCGGCCACCCCGAACCAGCCGGATCCCGCGTGCCCGAGCATTTCGTCCGCCGGCGGAGTGGGACCCAAGGAAGTGGACAAGCGCTGGCACTTCACCACCGGCTGAGCGATGTCCACCAGCGTCATCCTCATCGCGGCGGCCGCAGCGATCGGCGTCGGGTTGGTCGTGTTCGGAATCCTCGGCGCCGGGCGGGTAGAGCCCAGCGGAGCGCCTAGCGCTCGGGTCACTGTCCGGACTCTCGCCGACGTTCGCGAGCAGCTCCGTCGAAGATTCGAGCCGACGGGCGCCCCAGTGTGGATCGCGTCCAACCAGAAGACCAACTCGCTCGCGGCCGACCTGGCCAGCGCGGACCTGCAGCTTCGTCCGTACGAGTTTCGATTGGTCCAGGCGGCCTCAGCGTTGCTGTTCGCCCTGATCGCCCTCCTCCGTTTCGGCGTCTCTGTCCCCGTTGTAATCCTGGCGATCATCGGATTCGCGGCGCCGGCGCTCTACCTTCGCAACCGGCGTGGCCACCGTCTCGCGCAGTTCGAAACCGGGCTGCCGCGGGCGATGGAGCTGATGGCGAACTCGTTGAAAGCCGGCCAGTCGATCGCTCAATCCCTTCGGGCAGTAACAGACAACGCCGGCCCTCCGGTGTCGGACGAGTTCGGTCTCGCCCGCAGGGAGATCGAGCTCGGCGCCTCAATCGAGAGCGCGCTCGGGAACATGGTCACGCGCATCGGGAGCGCCGACCTGAGGCTGGTGACCATGGTGATAACGATCCAGCACTCTGTGGGAGGTGACCTGCCTGCCATCCTGATCAGCCTTGGCGACACGATGAAGCAGCGGGCCGAGATGCGCGCAGAGGTCCTCGCCTCGACAGCTCAATCCAGGGCTTCGTCGCTGATCATCACCCTGCTGCCGATCGCCGCTGCTCTCGGCCTCTACTTCCTAGTCCCCAACTACTTCCACCCCATGTTCACCAATCCGCTGGGCTGGTTCATGCTTGCACTCGCCGCGTTGATGCTGGGGCTTGGCAACTTCATCATCCGCCGCCTGACGGCGATCACATGAGCCTTGTACCAATACTCGTCGGCATCATCGCCGCCGCGGGCGTATGGCTTCTGGCTGCCGGGATCGTCGCGGCACGCGCCGGCGATGCGACCATGCTGGCAAGGCAGAGGCTCGCGCGCCAGGACATAGGTCTCGGCCAGAGTGCGGTGGCCCTCGAGCTCGAGAAGCCCTTTCTAGAACGGCTCCTCGCGCCCGGCCGGCGCTGGACCGAGCGGCAGCTCAACCGGCTCACCCCCGCAGCGCAAGCCGCAAACTTCCGGCGGCAGCTCGATTTCGTAGGCGCTCCATTCGGGCTCGACCCGGCGGGCCTTCAGGCGCTGCGCATCACCGCCGCCGCCGGGCTGGGAGCGCTTGGCGTGGCGCTGGGCGTGCTCCTCGGAACGCCGTTCGCGATCGGCCTGGCCCTCCTCTTCGGCGTGGCAATCGGGTTCTACATGCCGGTGCTGTGGCTCGACCAGCTCGTGCGTCAGAGGCGGGCAGAGCTGGAGGCCGTGCTGCCGAACGCGCTGGACGTTGTCGCGATCAGCATGGAGGCCGGGCTCGGCCTCGACAGGGCGCTCGAACAGCTGGTGCGGCACCAGGAAGGGCCGCTCACGCTGCTGGTGGCGCGCGCGCTCCGCGAGATCGAGCTCGGACGGCCCCGCGCCGATGCATTGGAGGATATGGCCGCGGCCACCGGGGTCGAAGACTTCACCTCGCTGGTCAAGGGAATCCTCCACGCCGAGCGCACCGGGGTGCCGATCGCGCGCACCATCGCCGCACATTCGGCTCAGATGAGGGTGAAACGCAGGCTGAAGATCCGGACCGAGGCGGCGCGCGCGTCACTCAAGATCCTGCTGCCCACGGTCGGGTGCGTCTTCCCGACACTCTGGCTGATCCTCCTCGGGCCCGCGATTATCGTTGCGCTCTCATTGGGTCACTGATCGGGCGCGAATCTCCCCATCCGGCGCTGCGCGCCACCTTGCGCGCAGAGCCGCGATGAGGATGGGACTCACTGATTGCCCCGGCGAGCGGGGAAGTGACTTAATTAAGGAACGGGTTCGTTTTTCTTTCCCGGCCGATGGTGGTGGATGGACCATGTCCGCTGTAGACGATGTGCGCATCCGGTTGGGACATCAGCTTTCCACTGATGCCGAGCAGTAACTCTTCCGCATTCGAGTTGGAGAAGTCAGATCGGCCGATGGCGCCGGCAAAGAGTGCGTCGCCCGTGAAGAGGTTGTCGCCGATCTTGAGCGTGACGCCGCCCGGGCTGTGACCTGGCGTGTGCAGAACCTCGAACGCGAGAGAACCAGCTCGAAAGGTCTCGCCCTCCCCCAGGTTCACCACGTTTTCGACAGGCGGCGTTGAGGCTCCGAACTCGCGGCGCAGCGGGCGCCCCTCGGTCAGAACATGCCGCTCGGTTTCGTGGACGGCGACAGGGACCGGTCCGAACGCCTCGAGCAAATCAGACAATCCGCCGATGTGGTCGACGTCGGTGTGCGTGAGGAGGACTGCTTTGACTTTCACATTCCGCCGGTGCACCAGGTCAATCATCAGCTGAGGTTCGAGGTTGGCGTCGATGACCACTGCATCTTTCGTGTCCTCGTCTTCGACAAGGTACGAGTTGGTGCGGAACTGGCTGTCGGCGGTGGCCTCGACGCGAATCGTCACGAGGCCTCTCTGGCGACGGTGTGCACGTCCTTCACGCCTTCCAGCTTTTCCATGAGCCTAGAGAGCTGCGCAAGAGAATCGATCTCCACGGTCGTCGAGACCACCGCCGTCTTGTCGTCGTAGACGTGAACCTCGAGCGAGGACATGTTGACCCGGTTCTCCGCGACCACCGTGGCGATGTCGCGGAGCAGGCCCTGCCGGTCCCAGGCCTCGATCTTGATCGCGACGGGATAGATGTGCGTGGCCTCCGAGTCCCAGTCGACCGGTACCACCCTCGCCTGGTCCTGCGCGTTGACGGCGTTGATGCAGTCGACGCGATGCACGGTGACACCCTTGCCGCGGGTCGTGTAACCGACGATGGCATCTCCCGGCACCGGCTGGCAGCATGGCGCGATCTTGGTCAGGATGCCTTTTTCGCCGTGCACGAGCACGCGCGGCACGGGATGGACGTTGGGGATGAGCGGTATGGGTCGCAGGTCGCCGCCCGGCGTGTCCAGGCTGGGCGCCATGCGCATGACAACCGAGTGCGTGGATAGGTCGCCATATCCGATCGCCGCGAGGAAGTCGTCGACCGCGCCGTACCTGTGCAGGGCGGCAATCTCGCGCAGCTTCTCATCGTCCAGGTCGACGAGGTTCACGCGGTGCATGCGGTGGAGCTCCTTGTCGAGCAGGTCGCGGCCCTTGGCCACGTTCTCCTCCCGGCTCTGGCTCTTGAACCACTTGCGGATGCGCTCTTTGGCGGACGCGCTCTTCACGAAGTTGAGCCAGTCGCGGCTCGGTCCGTGCGGTCCCTTTGAGGTCAGGACCTCGACGATCTCGCCGTTCTGAAGCGCGTAGTCGAGGGGAACCATCCGCCCGTTGACCTTGGCGCCGATGCACCGGTGCCCAACCTCCGTGTGGATCCTGTACGCGAAGTCGACCGGAGTCGAGTCCGCCGGTAGGTTGAGCACGTCGCCCTTCGGTGTGAACACGTACACCTCGTCCTGGAACAGGTCGACCTTGACCGTGTCCAGGAACGACTCGGCGTCCCCCACCTCGTTCTGCCATTCGAGCAGGCTGCGCAGCCAGGAGAGCTTCTTGTCGAAGCTCGCGTCCTTACCGCCTTCCTTGTAGGTCCAGTGCGCCGCCACCCCGAACTCGGCGACGCGATGCATCTCGTGCGTTCGGATCTGGATCTCGATCGGCTCGCCCGTGTGCGTGATGACCGTGGTGTGCAGCGATTGGTAGCCGTTCGACTTCGGCATCGCCACGTAGTCCTTGAAGCGCCCGGGCACCGGCTTCCAGAGCGAGTGAACCACGCCGAGGACGCCGTAGCAGTCGCGCACCGAGTCGACGTGCACGCGAATCGCGGAGAGGTCGTAGATCTCCGAGAAGTCTTTGTTCTCGCGGGTCATCTTCTGCCAGACCGAGTAGATGTGCTTCGGGCGACCAGTGATCTCCGCCTGGATTCCTACCTTTTCGAGCTCGCGCGCCAGGATCTCGCGCAGGTCGGACACCAGGGTCTCCCGGTCGTGCCGCTTTCGCGCGATGCGCTTGACAACGTCCTCGTAGGCCTCGGGCTCGAGCTGGCGGAAGGCCAGGTCCTCGAGCTCCCACTTGATCTGCCCGATTCCGAGCCGGTGCGCGAGCGGAGCGTAGATGTCGAGCGTCTCGCGCGAGATCTTTCGGCGCTTCACCTCGGGCAGCGGATCAAGCGTGCGCATGTTGTGGAGGCGATCGGCGAGCTTGATGAGGACGACCCGAAGGTCCTCCGCCATCGCGACCATCATCTTGCGGATGTTCTCGGCCTGCTGCTGCTGGTCGGAGCGCAGCGCGATCCGCCCCAGCTTGGTGACCCCATCCACGAGCTTGGCGACCTCCGTGCCGAACTCGCGCTCCACCTCGTCGGCGGTCAGCGCCGTGTCTTCGACCGTGTCGTGGAGTAGGGCGGCCGAGATCGTTGGCGCGTCGAGCTCGAGGTCGGCCAGGATGGCGGCGACCTCCAGCGGGTG
>Ga0209118_1001000_pt1 | contig 13921 bp, 15 predicted proteins | sample BlaSpr_A8_Ref_M1_FD_187988 | JGI IMG/M metagenome (GOLD analysis project Ga0209118, IMG submission 187988) | Forest soil microbial communities from Thunder Bay, Ontario, Canada - Black Spruce, Ontario site 2_A8_Ref_M1 (SPAdes) (version 2) | ecosystem: Environmental > Terrestrial > Soil > Boreal...
TGTCACGCCTTCTCGGCGGCGAGATCACGCTTCAGAGCAAGCTCGGCGAAGGCAGCACCTTCACCGTTTACATTCCAGCGTCCCGACCGGTGGCAGCGAGGCGTCCCGCGGCTGACACATCGGCAAACGGGTCGGGTAACCGAACCGCAATGCCCGATGAGGCGCCTGCGCCACGGCACGGCAATGCCCGCGCCGCAGTAACTCAGCCTCACAGCCGTGCACATGAGCGGGTGCGGAACCTCCTTGTCGTCGAGGACGACCCCGTTCAGAGGCGTCACATCGTGGAAGTGATGGAACCGATCGATGCCACCACTACCGCGGTGGCCACCGGCGAGGAGGCGCTCTCGGCGCTGGAAGACCAGCGGTTCGACTGTGTCGTATTGGACCTCGGCCTACCGGGGATGAGTGGCTGGCAGGTGATCGACCACCTGCGCAGCAAGAAAAGCCTGCGGTCGATCCCGGTGCTTGTGTATACAGCGCGGGACCTGACCCGTAAGGATGAGCTGAGGCTTGGACGGGCCACGAAAAGCATCGTGGTCAAGGAAGTCAGGTCACCGGAAAGGCTTCGCGAGGAGGTGAACGCGATCCTTCAAGCGGACCAGGAGGAGGTGGCCGAGTTCCCAGAGCCTGGCTCCCCCGGCGACATCTCGATCGAGCCTTCCTTCAAGGGAAAGAAGGTGCTGATCGTCGACGACGACATCCGCAACATCTTCGCCTTGACCGCGATGCTCGAGCGCCAGCAGATGGTGGTCACCTCTGTGGATAGCGGAATCGATGCCATCGAAGCAGTGCGTAACGATGGCGACATCGACGTCGCGCTGGTAGACGTGATGATGCCCGACATGGACGGATACGAAACGATGGCCAGGATGCGCCTGCTGCCTTCGTTCAGCGAGCGGCCGATCATCGCCCTCACCGCCAAAGCGATGAAGGGGGACCGCGAGAAATGCATCGAAGCGGGCGCCTCGGACTACATCGCCAAGCCGGTGAACCGACCCAACCTGCTGTCGATGCTTAGAAGTTGGCTCAATCGGTGAGGCGTTGATGGCAATCGAAACCGCACCCGCCAAATCGAACGTCGAGGAGATCGAGATCAAGCTCTTGCTCGAGGGAGTTGCCCTTCGTTACGGATACGACTTCCGCGGGTACGCTGGGGCGCCGATGCGACGGAGCCTCACCCTCGGCATGGCCGGCGAGGGCGTGGCGACCGTCTCCGCCTACCAGGACCGCTTGCTGCATGACGCTTCCGCCATGAAGAGGTTTCTCAGCGCCGTTGGTGTAACGGTCACCGGCATGTTCCGGGAGGCGGACACTCTGCGATGCATCCGGGCGGAGGTTGTCCCTGTCTTGCGGACGTACCCGTCGGTTCGGATCTGGATCCCGGGCTGTGCGACTGGTGAAGAGGTTTACTCGCTGGCCATCCTCCTCGAAGAGGAAGGCGTGTATGACCGGTGCCGCCTCTACGCGACCGACCTGAACGATGACGCGCTGGCCGTCGCTCGGACGGGCGTTTATCCGCTCGAACGCGTGATGAGCCATGAAAGCGACTATCTCCGCGCCGGCGGGTGCGGTTCGCTTTCGGACTTCTACAGGGTCTCGGGTAAGCAGGCAAGGATGCGGCGCTCCATGCAGCGCAAAATCTCGTGGGCGCAGCACAACCTGGTCACTGACGCATCGTTCAACGACTTCCAGCTGATCGTCTGCACAAACGTCTTGATCTACTTCAGGCCCACCCTGCAGCAGCGAGCCCATCGTCTTTTCCACGAAAGCCTGGTGCGCTCGGGTTATCTCGCTCTCGGGCGCCGTGAATCGCTCACCTTCAATCCCGAGAGCAGCCATTACGAACCAGTGGCGGAAGGACTGAGCCTCTTCCGCAAGGTCACATGACCGCCGCCCGCGACATGCACCAGAGCAACGGCTCGGGCGACTCGCCTGTTGGCATCCTCGTGGTGGATGACGATGCCACCAAGCGCTTTGCGCTCAAGGCGATCGTCGCGCCTCTTGGTCAGAACGTCATCGAGGCGGCGTCGGGAGCCGACGCGCTGAGGCAGCTGCTGCGTCAGGACTTCGCGGTCGTTCTCCTTGATGTGAGGATGCCGGTGATGGATGGGTTCGAGACGGCGGAGCTCATCCGGCAGCGGCCGCGATCCGAGTTGACTCCGATCATCTTCGTCACCGCCCTCGACCAGGCTGAAACGGACATGGGCAAGGGCTACGACCTGGGTGCGGTGGATTTTGTTTTCGCGCCGGTCGTTCCCGCGATCATGCGGGCCAAGGTCGCGGTGTTCGTCGAGCTCTACAAAGCGCAGCTGGAGCTGCGCCGGTACCGCACGCAGCTGGAGGACCTCGTGCAGGAACGGACCGCCGCGCTGACCGCGATCAACCGCGAGCTGGAGGCCTTCAGCTACTCCGTCTCACACGACTTGCGCGGGCCGCTGTTGACGTTTGATGGCCTGAGCCAATCGCTGGTCGAGGGCTACGGCGCGAAGCTCGATGACACGGCGAAGGACTACCTCGCGCGAATGAGGCGCGCCAGCGAGCGGATGACGTCGGCGTTCGACGGGCTCCAGAACCTCTTCCAGCTGACCAGTGGCGAGATTCGTCGGGAGCCGGTCGATGTGAGCGCGTTGGCGGCCGAGGTCGCCGATGAGCTGCGCGGAGAGAATCCCAAGCGCCAGGTGAAGGTCAAGATCGCCGATGGGCTCGTCATATCGGGTGACCGGCGTCTGGTGAGGATCTTGGTCGGCAACCTCATCAACAACGCCTGGAAGTTCACGAGCAAGGAGCGGGCCGCTTCCATCGAGGTCGGAGGCGAGCTGGTAGACGGGGAGACGCGCACCTTCGTGCGCGACAACGGGGTCGGCTTCGACATGATCTACGGGCACAAACTGTTCGGAGCCTTCCAGCGCCTGCACAGCCAGAGTGAGTTCCCGGGCGCCGGCATCGGGCTGGCGACCGTCCGGCGGATCGTAAACCGGCATGGCGGAAGGGCCTGGGCTGAGGGCGCCGTTGGCGAGGGGGCGACTTTCTACTTCGTCCTGTGAGCACCGTGTTCGCACCGCCCTCGGGTAGGCGGCGCTGCTGGGGCGTTAGTTCTTAGAGGCCCCTCTACGGACACGTTGTGGCGCCTCTCGACCTCAGTCTCGCTAAGGAGGCAAGACATGGAGTGTGAAATGTGCGGCCAGGAGGTCGCGAACTCGGAAGAGCTCCAGCAGCACAGGGAGCGGTTGCATCCGTACCCAGGTGACGAGCGTGCCAAGGCGATCGAGGACGGGGAGAAGCCTGACCTGATCGCGCCCGAGCCGGAGACAAGCGAGGCCCCAGAGCCGGCGCAACAGCGCCGCTAAAACCGTCGGGTCGGCGGTGGTTACCCCTGCCGCCGGCCCCCGCCTCGCTCACGGTTGACGAGCACCTGGCGCGGACGCTCTAGGCTAGGTGGCTTGGCGACACCTGCGATCGAGGTTCGTGATCTGGTCAAGCGTTACCGCAAGGGGACGACGAACGCCGTCGACGGAATCAGCTTCACCGTCGAGCCGGGACAGTTTTTCGCCTTGCTCGGGCCGAACGGAGCCGGCAAGACCACCACCATCGCCATCCTCACCACGACGCTGTCGCCTACGTCGGGCACCGTGCGCATAAGTGGGCACGATGTCGTAAGCGAGGCGAGCCTGGTGCGCCGCCAGGTCGGGATCATCTTTCAGAACCCGTCGCTCGACATGAACCTCACCGGCGAGGAGAACGTCCGCATCCACGCCATCCTTTACAACCTCTACCCATTCCGGCCGTTTTACTGGCTCATGCCCGGCGCCTACCGGCGGCAGCTCCGGGAGCTGGCCGACGTCGTGGGGCTGGGCGCCGATGTCTTCAAGCCCGTCAAGCGCCTGTCGGGTGGCATGCAGCGCAAGCTCGAGATCATTCGAGGCTTGATGCACCATCCTCGCGTCCTGTTCCTCGATGAGCCCACAAGCGGCCTGGACACCGTCAGCCGGCGCAACCTGTGGCAGTACATCGGCGAGCTGCGGCGGCGCCACGACATCACCATCTGTCTGACGACGCACCAGCTGAACGAGGCTGAGAAAGCGGACCAGGTGTGCATCCTCGACCATGGCCACGTCGTTGCGATTGGAGCGCCGCGGGACGTGAAGACTGAGCTCGGCCATGAACGGCTCGTCATCGACGCGAATGACCGCGCCGCCCTTCGACGGCGACTGGTCGAAATCAATGTCCCCTTCAGCGAGGACGGGCATTTCGTGATCGCCCTCGATGGACGCACAGCTCATGAGGTGGTCCGCGCCATCGACGAGCCACTGACATTGCTCAGGACGGAGTCGCCCACGCTCGAGGATGCGTACCTCCGGATACTGGCGGCGGGCGATGCGTGAGCTGAACGCCGTCGGGGCAATCGCTGCGAGGGATCTCCTGAAGTTCACGCGCGACCCCGGACGGCTGGTGGCCGCGGTCGTTTTTCCCTTCGTGATGATCTCCATGCTGGGAGGAACGCTGCAGCTCAACTTGGGCAAGTCAGCCGGCATCAATTTCATCGCCTTCACGTTCACTGGGTTCCTGGGTATGACCCTGTTCCAGTCGACGGCCCAAGGCCTGACCTCGCTGATGGATGATCGCCAGAACGACTTCGCGCAGGAGCTCTTCATCTCACCCGTGTCGCGCTACTCGATCGTCCTGGGAAAGATCCTCGGAGAGACGATGGTCGCAGTCATCCAGGTGCTGCCGATGGTGGTCCTCGCGTTCGTGCTGCGCGTGCCACTCACGGCGACTCATGTCGCCCTGCTGGTGCCCGTCGCGCTTTTGGCGTGCTTTATGGGCGGCGCGTTCGGGCTTCTGCTGCTGAACACGATGAGCGACTCACGCGCCTCCAACCAGATTTTCAATTTCGTGTTCTTGCCCCAGTACTTCCTGGCCGGGCTGATCGCCCCGATCAACGCCCTGCCCTGGTACCTGGCACTGGCGTCGCTGATATCGCCGATGCGCTACGTGATCGACCTCGTTCGCGGCGTCGTCTTCAGCGACTCGTCCGACGCCCGCCTTGTGCTGGCGACCCCCGCGACCAACGTGGCGGTGCTGCTGCTGATGTTCGCGGTCTTTATGATCGCGGGCACCGCCCTTTTCGTCCGCCGGGAAACCAACCGTTAGCGTTGTCCTAGCGCCGCATACTGACTCGGGAAGACTGGAGCGGGCAGCAGACCGGTCAAGGAGGCAAGTTGATGCGGGTGGCGATACTCGGCACTGGAAAGATGGGCAGCGCTATGGCTCGGCGGCTCAACGGCGCCGGCCACGAGCTGACGTTGTGGAACCGAACTCCGGAACGCGCGAAAGCCGTCGGAGTGGGCAAGGTCGCGGCGACTCCGGCCGAGGCCGTCGCGAGCGCCGAGATCGTGATCTCGATGCTCACGGACGCCGACGCCGTGCGGACTGCTTATCTGGGAGAAGGCGGTGCCGCCACGGCGGCGCAACACCAGGTATTTGTGGAGATGAGCACCGCGGGTCCCGATGTGGCCAGGGACATCGTGCCGGCGATCGAGCGCGCCGGCGCGCAGTTCGTCGAGGCGCCTGTGCTGGGCAGCGTCGGAGCGGTCGAGGCCGGCACACTCATCGTGCTGGCATCCGGTCACGAGGCGGCAATCGAACGTGTCCGCCCGGTGCTCGAGTCGCTTGGTGAAGTTCGCCGGCTGGGCGAGGTCGGCAGCGCCGCGAAGCTCAAGCTCGTCGCCAACAGCATGATCGCGGGCGTCAGCGCGCTAGCCGCCGAGCTGCTCGCGGCGGGCACTGCCGCGGGGTTGAATGCTGAGGACGTCTTCTGGGTGATCAGCCGCGTCGCACCCGTCTTGAACGCCCGGAAAGCGGGGTTCGTCGAGCATCGCTACGAACCGATCACCTTCGCCCTGCGCGACGCATTGAAGGACGTGCGTATGGCGACGGAGCTCTACGAGCGAGTTGGAGCGCAGGCGCCGCTCACTGGCAAGGTGAAGGAGCTGTACGAGCGCGCAGCCAAGACGGCAGGAGACCTGGACATGTCGGCCATCGCAACTGTTTACGTTGGCAAGCCGGGCGCTCGCAACTGATCAGCAGGTGACCATTCCGCAAAGCGGGATCTTCGCTCTGGGGACAGCGTCGCATGCCTACCTTGAGCTGGACGCGCGCGAGCGAGCCGTTGCGCCGGACCTGGTACGCGCTCTCGCTTCTTTGCGCGAGCCCCGAACGACGATGGGTGGGGTCAACTTCGTGGTGGGGTTCCGCCCCGAGCTGTGGCGCGAGATCGTCCCAGACGACGCCCCGGCGGGCGTCCAGGGCTTCAACCGGGAGGTGCGCGGTAGCGATGGCTATGCCATGCCCGCGACGCAGCACGACGCCGTGCTCTGGCTCTCGGGAAGCGCGTATGACGTCATCTTCGACACGGCCCGCGAGACTATGGCCGCGCTCAGCGCAATCGCGTCGGTCGTCGAGGAGACCACCAGCTGGCCATACCGACACGATCGGGATCTGACTGGATTCATCGACGGAACCGAGAATCCGAGCCTTTTCGATGCACCTGAGGTAGCGCTGATCGCCGACGGCGCTACAGGTGCGGGCGGGACGATCCTGCTGTTGCAGAAATGGACTCACGACGTTTCGGCCTGGGAGTCATTACCGGTCGCCGGCCAGGAACATGTGATCGGCCGAACCAAGGACGAGAGCGTCGAGCTCGACGTCAAGCCGCCAGACTCGCACGTGGCACGCACGGACCAGGACCGGTTCGGCAAGATCTTCCGACGCAATATGCCTTACGGAACGGTGACCGACCACGGCACGATGTTTGTGGGCTTCAGCGCCGAACAAGGGCGACTGGCAAAGATGCTCGGGAGTATGGCCGGACAAGACGATGGCGTTCGAGACTCGCTCACCCTCTACGCGCGACCGCTCACTGGCGCGTACTACTTCGTGCCCTCGACGCGAAGCCTCCGGCTTCTTAGCGGCGAGTAGCCGCCGGCACCGTCTCCTCGATCAGCAACGCCAGCCGGGGACACGTCGCCACTGCGCGCCGAGCCAGGCCAAGAAGTTTGTCGTCCTCGATGGGCCGAGAGCTCACGATCGGAAAACCCCAGTCGTCCAGCGAGATGAGCTCGGGCACGATCTCGGCGCAGTAGCCGAAGCCGTTGCACAGGATCGGGTTCACCCGCAGCTGGCGCTGAACCTTGTCGTTCACTGCCATCCCCTGCCAGGCGAAGGCGGTTGTGGGAAACCGGCAACGGCGGTTCCGTAGCACCGCTGCCCGTTGAGGTGCGCTCGGAGGTGATCGTTGAAGACCGTCAGCGCGCTGGCGAGCTGGCCCACGGCGCCATCTGGATGGTGGCAGGCGCCCCGTCCGCGCACCATCTCCATCCACCGCCGCACGTGATCTATGTCGGTGAACGTCGCCTCCGATGCGGCAATGCGCTCCATCGCCTCGGACAGAGCGCCTAGTCCATTTACGCACGGCCCGCATTGGCCCGACGTCTCGGCGGCCAGGTAGGTGAGAACCCTGGTTGCCTCCACCACACCACAGGCGCCTTGCGGCAACACCGCAAGCACTCCGCAGCCGAACGCGGTTTTGTAAGTCGTGCGCAATCGATCCACGTCAAGCGGCAGGCCGTCGAGCCAGCTCGGATCCAACCAGGTTCCGAAATAGCCTCCAAGAAGCGCGCCCGGAGCGGGCGACACGGTCCCGCCGGCGGCTTCGATCACACCTCCCAGCTGCGCTCCGAGATCGACCTCGTATACACCGGGGCGCCCGACGTTTCCGCACACCGTCATCAGCGCGGTGCCGGGCGAAGCCTCGGTTCCAAGCTTTCGGAACCAGGCGCTGCCGTAGCGGGCGATCATCGCAACATGAGCCAGCGTCTCGGCGTTCTGGATCAGGGTTGGTTGGTCGTTGATGCCTTTCTCGGCCGAGCGCCGCAGGCTGAATCGGGGTTTGGACAGCCCGCCTGAGCCACGATTGACGACTGCGGAGGACTCTCCTGCAATGTAGCGGTGAGCTGTGCGCACGACGCGGATCGGCGGCTCGCGGAGGCGCGCCCCGCTCCTCTCTTTCAGCGCTTGCTCCAGGGCGCGCTCGGTAGTCCGCGAACCTCGCGACAGGTACACCACGATGTCATTGGCGCCGAGGGTTTCGGCCGCGAGAACTGCCCCATCCAGCACGAGATGCGGGCGGAGAGTGACCAGCGTGCGGTCCTTTGCACTCAGTGGCTCACCCTCGGACGCGTTGACCACCACCACCGAGCGTCCATCAGAGCTCTTGGCGACTGCGGCCCACTTGCGCCACGTTGGAAACCACGCACCGCCGCGACCGCGCAAGCCACTCTGCTCGATGACATCGATCAGTGCCGCGCCGCCGGCCGGGCGAGCTCCCAGGCGCCGTTGATGGTCATCGATACGCTCAAACCCTGCCGTCGGGGCGGGTCCTGCCATCAGCCTGGTACCGACGGCAGGGCGGAACGCGACCTTGGTAGCAGGCAGGACTGCCGCCATCAGTTCAACGGGCCCGACGTGATCAGCCGCCCAGTGATCTGACCACCGCTCGTGAGCGCGGAGCTCGGGCCGGAGAAGCTGACTGTAAGCCGAGTTGCGCCGCAGACCACGTACAGAGTCGCGCCGACAGTGGCGGGGACGCTGCAGAGAACCCGCTTGTCGCGATTGACGGTGACCGTGGGAAGCGTCTCGCTGCTGTTGGGTGAGCGGATGGAAATTGTGAGTGCAGTGTCCACCGTGTCCCTCATTGAGATCTGGGTGTTGCCGGAGGGGTCACGCACCATGGTACCGACGAGAGGATCGCTGAAGCCGCCCGGACCCGGATGTACAGGCCCAGGCTTGGCGACTGCCACCGGCTTGACTGGCGGAGTCCCTGCCTTGGCCGCCCACCCAACCTGGAGTGGGCCGCTGATAGCCCACGTGCCGGCAAAGAACAGGAACAGGGCGGCCGCGATTCCGCCCGCAGCGCGGATAGGCAGAGTGATGAGGCGGCCGCGGCGGATTCGCTCGATGAACGCCAGGAGTACCGCAGCCACGCATGAGACGACCACAGCGATCAGCCATGGTGCCCGGGCGTCGCTGCCTGTACCCAGACCGTGAACAACCGCCAGCGGCCAGGAGGTGTAAGCGGCCCAGTGGAGCCATCGCCACAGACGCGGACCTATGCGCTCGCGAAGAAGGCTCGTCGCGATCACCGCGATCAGGATGTCGGTTGCGACCACACCGAATCCCAGCCAGACGGGCCGGTACGCAGCTCCCACCGGAATGATCACGTCGCGCACGCTGATATGAGCGAAGGGATCGAGCACTGTGGTGACGATGTGAGCCGCCAACAGCAACACTGCAATAAGGCTCAGGTTGCGATGCATGTCCGCAGCCACGAACGCCGGCGTTGTCTGACCGCTCCACCGCACCGCCGTCACGATGCCGATCACGACGGTGCCAGTCAGCACGATGAGGGTGCTGACACCAAGTCCTCGAGTCGCATACCAGTACCAGCTGGGGCCGGCGGTCGAAACCGCGGCCGCGAGAAAGTGTCCGGGCACCGTGGGCTACGTGCTCCAACCGCCGGCGTAGCAAACGCTGCCGCTCACATCGACGAGGCGCGCGGGAAGCTTGCGTTCGTTGAGCCATGCCGTCGCCCGCTCGCCCAAGATCAGCGCAGCGGTCGCGGCCGCATTGGCCTCGACGCACGAGGCGGCGGCCACCGAGACCATCGCCCATGGGGTGTGGACCGGCAGCCCCGTGGAGGGATCGATGATGTGGTGAAGCTCGATTCCGCCGCGCCGCCACCGGCGTGCGGTCGTGCCCGACGTCGCAAGCCCGCCGTCGAAGACGGATATGTCCTGCCATACATCGGAGTCAACATCCTCGGCCACGCGAATCGGCCATCCACCCTTCGGCGCGAGCCCGCTGACTGCGATGTCTCCTCCGCAGTCGACCACCACAGAAACTCCGAGGCTGTCCGCCACAGCCGTTGCGGCCTTGTCCGCCGCCCACGCCTTGCCGCTCGCGCCGAGGTCGAGCGCGACACCCGCCGGGAGCTTCAGCGTGTGGGCGATCGGGTCGTACGCGAGCGCCCGCCACCCGATCGCCTTGCTCACGCGGAATCGCACCGGAGGTCCGTCGGCCGGCAGGTCACGGAAGGTGACCGTGTAGCCCATCTCCTGCACGGCCTTTCCCACCGTCAGGTCGACCAATCCGTCGGTCATCTCGGCGGTACGCAGTGCGGCCACGATGGCCTCCTCGAGCAGTGGCGAGAGCTCCATGACACGGCCATGGCTGCGGTTGAGCTGAGAGAGCTCAGACTCCTCTCGAAACCGGCTGCAGACCTCATCGATCTCGCCGATCAACGCACGAACGATGGCCATCGCCGCCGGCAGGGCGGCGGTGTCGTCAACCACAACCGTGTTGCGAGTGCCCATCGCGACAAATGAGCCGGAGCTCAGCAAGGATGCGATGGCGTCGAGTGGCACACCGGTGGTGGCGGCGGTGGAGGCGCCGGGGCTGGACCCTGTGCAGGGGGGCGCGGCGCCGGGCCCGAAACGGGAGCTGCCGGCTGGCCGCCGCCGGAAGAGGGGTGATGCACCACGGTCTTGACAACAGTGGGCGGAGCCTGTTGCGGAACTGCTGCAACCGGAACCTGCGGCGGAGGCGACGCATGGGCCGTGACCGGCTTGCCAGAGAAGTACGCCTCCGCGAGGTTCGAAAAGAGCCACGTGATCCCGAGAGCGCCCACGGCGCCGGCGAATGTGGCGGCGCGCACGATGAGGATCGCTTTGTTCCGGGTTTGCGGTTCGAAACGCGCTTCCATCAATCGCCGCCTCCACCAGGGCTTGGGCTTGGCGATGGCGACGACGTGACAGGAGGGGTCGGGCTGGGGTGCGCGTGCCGGGGCGTAGGCGTTGCCTGCGGAGGTTGGGGCGGCTTCGGCGCCGGCGCTGCAGGCGGTGCGGCCGCGGCTGCCGGCGGCGGCGGCGGCGGCGCGGGGTCGTAGACGTCGATCACCTGGTGCACCGGTGGGACGGCTGGAAAGATGCTCCGCGCCTCAATCGGCCCAGATGGTGGGCCCTGCACGATCTGCTTGACGAAAACTTGCAGGTTGCCGAAAGGCGGCACGCCCAGCAGCGCGGCGACACCCGAGACCCCGCCCGCTCCGAGAATGAGCAAGGCGAACCCCCCGGTCCGGTTTTTCTTGGGTTGTTGGTGCCCCGCGGCGGCTCTGATGGCAGCGCGGGCCGCAATTCGTCGAACGCTCATTTCGACCTCCTCGGACTGAGGCGTGGACCGGCAGCAGCCCGGAGTCGAAGAGGAAGCGTCCAGGCTCGAAGTCGGAACCCCCTGAAGACCAGAACGGGCGCTCAGCCCTTAACTTGCGTTGGAGCCGCGCTACCTACCGCGTCCAAGCCTGCCTTCACCGACTGGTCCGTCCTTGTTGCGTTTACCTCATGAATAATTAGCAGTGCACAGCGTGACTAAGACCACAGAAGCGATGCAAGCCGGCGACCGGGCTGATCCTGTCGCCGTAGTCGCGAAGTTCAACGAAGCCTTCGCGCGCGGCGACGTTGATGAAGTCATGGCCCTAATGACGGATGACTGCATTTTCGAGAACACATTTCCAGCGCCGGACGGTGAGCGTCGTGTGGGAGCAAAAGCGGTTAGGCAGTTTTGGAATGAGTTCTTCGCCAGCACACAAGCGCCACGGTTCGAGACCGAGGAGCTCATCGCGGTGGACGACCGAGTCGTGACTCGGTGGCGCTTTTCGTGGGGCTCCGGCACAACCGGCGGTCATGTGCGCGGCGCCGATGTGTTTCGGGTGCGCGAAGGCAAGGTGGCCGAAAAGCTGTCCTATGTGAAGGGCTGAGTTCTGCTAATTCAGTAGCCCCGAAGTCTCCAGGCGCCCGGTTATGTCACTGGTGCCTGGAGTGACAGAGCGGACGGATGATGCTAGCTCCTCGGAGCCGAAGAGCGTGATCGTCAACCGCGTCGTGCCGCACACCATGTAAAGAGTCGGGCCGACATTCGCGGGAGCGGTGCAGAGCTGACGTCCGTCCCGGGCAATGGTCACCACCGGAAGAGTCTCGTTGCTGGCGGGTGATCGGATCGCGAGCGTCAAAGCAGTGTCAACAGAGTCACGCATTGAGATCTGCGTGTTGCCGCTCGCGTCGCGCACCATGACGCCGACGAGCGAGTCGCTGAAACCGCCCGGCCCAGGGTGCACCGGCCCTGGCTTGGTACTTACCTGTGGCGTTCCCGCCCGGACCGACCATCCAGGCTGGAACGGGCCCTGAAAAGCCCAGCCGGCCATCAGATATAAAGTCGCGAGAGCCACGATCCCAGCCGAGGCTCGGATGGGCAAGGTCGCCAGCTTGCCGTGAAGCAGTCGCAGGCCGAGCGCTATGGTGGCCGCCGCGACGCAGGTTGTCACCAGCCCGATCAACCACGGGGCCTGAGCGTCCGAGCCGGTGCCGAGACCATGGACCACCGCCAGAGGCCAGGACCCGTACGCGGCCCAGTGGATCAAACGCCACCACCTCACACCCAATTGAGCGCGGAGCAGGCTGGTCGCGGCGACAGCGATCAGGATCTCGAGGGCGCACACACCGAGTCCGAGCCAAACTGGCCGGTAGTTGGCGCCGACCGGGATGATCGCGTCGCGCAGTGTTATCTGAGCGTACGGATCGAGAAGGGTGGTGGCCACGTGCCCAACGACAATCACCACCGAAAGCAGACTGAGATTCCGGTGCAGATTCGCCAGCACGAAGCCCGGGGTCTCGTCGCTACGCCATCTCCCGACCGTCCCGATACCAAGCACGACCGCACCTGTCAGCGTGATCAGAGCCGCCACGCCGAGCCCGCGTGTTGCGTACCAGTACCAGCTCGGCCCGCTGACCACGGCCGCGGAAAGCAGAGCGGGCGGAGTCAGCGTCTCAAGAGCTCCAACCGCCGGCGAATGTCACGTCCCCGGCGTTGTTCACGAGTCGCGCCGGCAGCTTCAGGTGATCGAGCCATACCGGCGCCCGATCGCCCATGATCACCGCAGCCGTCGCGGCCGCGTTTGCTTCCACGCATGTGGCCGCGGCCACGGTCACCATGGCCCATGGGGTGCGTGCCGGCAGTCCGGTCGCGGGGTCGATGATGTGATGGAGCTCAACGCCTCCTCGCCGCCACCTGCGCGCAGTGGTACCTGACGTGGCAAGTCCGCCGTCGAAGACCATCACGTCCTGCCACTGCGGGTCATGGTGAGCTGCAGTGACGCGAATCGGCCAACCGCCTTGAGGAGCGACGCCTTGTACGGCGACGTCACCTCCACATTCGACCATCACTGGTTTGCCGAGCGCAGTTGCGATCGCTAAGGCGGCACGATCCGAAGCCCACGCCTTGCCACTCGATCCTAGGTCGATCGCGACGCCCGCTGGGAGCCGCATTGTGTGCGCGCGAGGGTCGTAGGTGAGCGCACGCCACCCGACGATCTCGTGTACTCGAAGTGTGACCGGCGGGCCGTCCGGTGGCAGGTCGCGAAATGTCGTGGTGTAGCCAAGCTCCTGAATGCGGCGTCCGACCGTCGGATCGACGAGACCGCCCGTCATCTCGGCCGACCACAGCGCGGCACTAATGGCTTGCTCGAGAAGGGGTGACAACGCGACGTCGCCCGCGCCGGATTGTTCGTTGAGCCGAGACAGCTCGGAGTCCTCTCGGAAGCGGCTGCACACGCGATCAATCTCGCCGATCTCGGCCTCGGCGATTGCCATCGCCTCAGGGAGCGTGTGCGAGTCACAGACCACCACAGTGTTCTCAGTGCCCATGGCGACGAAAGAACCGGAGCTCAGCAAGGATGCGATGGAGTCGAATGGCAAACCGGCGGAGGCGGGGGCGGGGGCGGAGGCGCGGGACCTTGTGCAGGCGGGGGCGGGGG
>Ga0209118_1001001_pt1 | contig 13920 bp, 11 predicted proteins | sample BlaSpr_A8_Ref_M1_FD_187988 | JGI IMG/M metagenome (GOLD analysis project Ga0209118, IMG submission 187988) | Forest soil microbial communities from Thunder Bay, Ontario, Canada - Black Spruce, Ontario site 2_A8_Ref_M1 (SPAdes) (version 2) | ecosystem: Environmental > Terrestrial > Soil > Boreal...
CGGAGAGCGGCTTGAGCGACGCGATCGACTGGAGCGAAAGATCGTGCTCAATGATCTCGAAAACTTTGTCGGCCCACTGGTCCATGTCCGCGCCGATGAAATGCTCGCGGTCGGGTTCCATGTGTTTGTAGGGATAGGAGACGAGCGTCCGGCTATCGATGACGTTCGCGATGTGGCCGATGTCGGCGCGGGTTTGTTCCACCACAAAATCCTGGATCTCTTTTGAAACGCGACCGGACGTGGGCGAGGCAACCCAGTAAATTTTTCGCAGCGTCGAAGGACTCCGCGTCGCCTTCGAGACAAACGGGACCAGATAATTGCGCAGCTCCGGCCCGTGGCGATGGGGGTTCACCGTTTTGCGGTCGGGAAACAAATCGAAAAGATTCGTGCCCGTTTGCATGATCAGGATGTCGGGCCGGATCGTTGCGATTAGATCCTCGAGCTTCGGGACTGGATGCGCGCCGGGGACGGAGCCGCGCCGCATGCCGTAGACGTCCTCGAGTTCTTTCGCCCGGCCCGGGCCGGCCGGCTCGATGCTCACGAATCCGCAATGCGTTTTGATGCTCGTGTAGGGCCTGTCCTTCAGCCAGCTCAACGGATTCGTGCCGCAGGCGAGATACGTGAAGGTGGTTTTCACGAACGGACTTTTCCGGAATCGTTCGTCGAGCCGCTTTCCGAATCCGCAAAGGGCGAGGGAATCCCCGAGGATCAAGACACTGATGGAATCTTGCGACGCGACGGTTTGCACCTCGCTCGCGGAGCTTGGCTGCCGCGCAAACATTGGAGGCGCCAACAGGGCGAGTGCGATCAGCCAGGAAAAGATTTTGTTTTTCGGAATAGTCATTGGGGTCGCGCGACGCTCGATACGGCAATCGCTTTCCAGCGAATCGGCTCGCGCGTCAAGGAAATCAAGGAGCGGCGGTTTACAAACCGCCGACCAAAACAAACGGCGGTCTGGAGACCGCCGCTCCTTGAAGTTACTTTGCGATCGGCGCCTTGGCCCAGCCTTCGGTCGCTTCCGTAAATTCTCGCGCGGCGAAACACCAGACGACAACTTTCTTTTTCGCGAGATAGGCCGCTTCTTTCAAACTGCGCCGGTAAAGATTCAACCGAACCGGCGTCGCTCCCGACCCGCGCGTGCCGATGAGATCGGGAGCGAATCCGAGTTCCAGCGCGAGTTGATCCACCAGCCCGGCGTGCTCCGCCAGAAAATCATGAAAGACGAGCGTGTGACTGTCGCCGAGAAGAAGCACCGGGCTGTTCGCGTCCGGTTCGACCGCAGGGCCGGTCCCCTTCTCGCTGATGTTGCGAACAGAAATTTTTTCAGCTCCAGGTTTCTGCGCATCGTGAGGAAGCAGGCCGGCGAGGTCGCCATTGATCTGCACTTCCTTCCACTCCGAGACGTAATCCTTCCGCGCCGGCGGCGCGGTCAATTTTTTGCGAACGTTTTCCGCGATCGCTTGCGCCGCCAGCATGCATCCCTTGCCGGACCAATGACTATCCGTCCGGCAAAAAACGGCGCCGCCTTCGCTCTCGCGGTTTTGGAGCAAGACCGGCGTGAGATCGAGAACTTCGACGCCGGCCGCGCGCAGTTCCTCATAGAAGCGGTGCAGCATGGGCGCCGCATCGACCCTGCGCGCATCAAAGCCGGCGACAATTTTCTCCGGGTAGACTGCCGCCTTCGGCGGAACCGGCACCACGAGCAAATCGATCCCGCGCGCTTTCAATTGCTGCTGGAAATCGACGATCGCCGGAATCGGATCGGTCAGCTCCGGTTTGTGCGCGCGGCTCACTTTCCGCGCATCGTCTCCCCAGAAACGGCCGAGCGAGAGGAGCCGAAGTTCGCCCGCAAAAAACAACCAGCCATCGGCGCCCGCGCCAGCCGCGGCGTTTTTCTTTTCGAGAGTTTGAAAGACCGTGGCGAGCTCCTGCGAAAATTTCTGCTGCGCTTCCGAGAGCGAAAGCGGCGCGGGATTTTCCGCGACGAGAGGGCTCGCGAACGCACAAAGCAGAAGAGACGCGCAGAAAAATTTCATTCGGGATTGAAAGCCGGTAGCGATATTACGCATTCTTTCAACTGCGCCGTGCTGTTTTTATTCGCGTCGGGCCTGTAGCGGCGGTCTCTGACCGTCGCCGGCTGCCAATACCGAACCCAGAACGCTGCACGACGCCGATAGCGCCCAGTTAGAAAACAAGTGCGACAGTCAGAGACTGCCGCTACAGGAAGTTGCTCGTGGTTTTCAGCTCTCACATTTTCGTTTACTATTTCCTGCCGCTCGCGCTCCTGGGCTATTACCTGCTCGCGCGCGCGCCGCAGCGCTGGCGAAATTTCTGGCTCATTCTGACGGGCTACACCTTTTATGGTTGGGCCGAGCCGCGCTTCATGCCGCTCATGTTCGCGACCACCTTCGTCGATTGGCTGATGAGCTTGGTGATCGCGCACGACACCTGGAAATTTTGGCGCGTTTTGCACAAGCCGGTGACCCAACTCCCGCGCCGCACACCGCGCACGCGCACGCAACGCCACGCCATCCTCGTTTCGGTTCTCCTCAATCTTGCGACGCTTGGCTTTTTCAAATACTTCAACTTCGGAATTGAGAACTACAACGCGCTCGCGCCCGCGCTCGGGCTTTCGCAGTTCGACACGTTCTTCCGCGTCGTGCTCCCGCTCGGGATCAGCTTCTACACATTCCAGGCGCTCAGTTACACAATCGACGTTTACCGCGGCGAAGCGGAAGCGATGTCGAACTTCATCGATTTCTCCTGCTTCGTTTCCATGTTCCCGCATCTGGTCGCGGGACCGATCCTGAAATTTTCGTTTCTCGCCCAGCAACTGAAGCATCGCACCCTCACTTCGGATAAATTCGCGCGCGGCGTCGCGTTCTTCGCGCTTGGGCTTGCGAAAAAAATCCTGCTCGCGAACCCTTGCGGGAAAATTGCCGACACCGCTTTCAATGCCGGCTCGATCGGCACGCTCGACGCCTGGTTTGGCTCGGTCGGATACGCCTTCCAGATTTATTTCGATTTCAGCGGCTACTCCGATATGGCAATCGGGCTCGGCCTTATGTTCGGTTTCGTCTTCGCGAAAAACTTCGACTCACCTTACCGCTCGGAATCGATCACGGATTTCTGGCGACGCTGGCACATCTCGCTCTCCACCTGGCTGCGCGAATATCTTTACGTCCCGCTCGGCGGGAACCGGCGCGGGCTCAGCCGCACTTACATTAACCTGATCCTCACGATGCTCCTCGGCGGGCTCTGGCACGGCGCGTCGTGGAACTTCGTCATCTGGGGCGGAATGCACGGCGGCATGCTCGCGTTCGAACGGAGCCAGGGGCGCGAAGGTTTCTACCATAATCTTCCGAGACCGCTCCGGATCGCGATCACGTTTTTCATCGTGCTGCTCGGCTGGGTGTTTTTCCGCACGTCCGATCTGTCGCGCGCGCTCGCCTATCTTGCGAGCATGTTCGGGGTCGGTCACACGCAGCCCGGCGCGGTGCTGTTGAGCGGGATTCTTTACAAGCCATACTATTTGCTGTCGCTCGGCATCGCGGCGCTCGTCGTCTGGGCCGGGAAACAAACGTGGGATTGGACCCAGCGCATGACCATTCCCAAGACGGCCGTTTGCTTCGCGCTCGGCTGGCTCGCGTTGGTCGTGCTCGCGACGCAGGAATACAACCCGTTTATCTATTTCATTTTTTAATGCGCTCGAACAGGACAACGAGATTTCTTTGCGGGTCGCTGCCGAACGATTGGGTAGCGCACGCGTCTCGCGCGTGGGCACTGGCGTCTCGCCGGTGCGAACTTTCAAAACGCATCGAAAAAGATTGTTTCGGCGAGACGCCGAAACCAGCACGCGAGACGCGTGCGCTACCCGGAAATCCGTCTCACCGCGCCCATTCAAGAATATAGCGCCGCGCTAGGAACTGCATCGTGCCGAAAGAAGAACCACCACCGCCTGTCGGAAGCGAAGAGCCGCTGAAGCCTACACATTCGCTGCCGCGTTACAGCGAGCCCACGCCGGAAACGCACCGCAAAGTTTCGCGTGAAACCGAAGCGGAGCTCGCATTGAAGCGGACGGAGTTCACGCCCGGCGCTCGCGCGCTCCTGATCGCGTTATTTCTCATCACGATCGTGTCCGTCCCCGCGATCCAGCTTGCGGTCGAGTTGCGCGCGCCGCGCGCTACCGACGGATTGCCGAGCTTCGGAGTCTACAGAGTCTATCCGGCGTGGTCGAAGATTCGAGCGGTGCGCCGGCCGGTCGATCTCTGGCATTTGCTTCCGCGCGCCGCCGACCTCAAGGTCGCGGAAAAAGCGCTCGAAAGCGATTCGGTCGTGTCGGCATGGCTCTTGCCGCGCGTGCAGATGATATTGAGCGGCACGCTCGGCGCCGGAAACGAACAGGTCTATCTTGGGCGCGGTGCGTGGCTCTCTTATCGGCCCGATGTCGATTACATCACGGGTCCGCCCTTCCTGGACGGGGGGCAGATGCGGCGCCGCGCGCACACCACTGGAGCGCAGCCTTATCCGGTGAAGGCGATCGTAGAATTTCGAAATCAGCTCGCCGCGCGCGGGATCGAGTTCATCGCGGTCCCCATTCCGATGAAACCAGGTATCGACGGAGACAAACTTTCCGGGCGCACGGCATCGCACGCTCTTCTTCAGAATCCTTCCTTTTCCGAATTCAAAGCGCGCCTGCAAAAAGATGGAGTCCGCATTTTCGATCCGGGCGACGCGTTCCTGCAACAGAAAAGCGGCCAGCCCAGCGCATCGGCTTTTTTGGAAACCGACACACATTGGCGCCCCGAAACAATGGAACGGATCGCGGAAAATCTTGCCGCCTTCATCCAGGCGCCGGCATCCCCGGAAGAGGCCGCGCTTCAGGTCAAGCCAAAGGAGATCAGCGGTCTGGGCGACATCGTCAGGATGTTAAAGCTGCCGGCGTCGCAGAATCTTTATCGCCCGGAGAAAGTGACGATCCACGAAGTCTCCGCGCGCGGCGGGCCGTGGCGCTCGAGCAAAGACGCGGACATCCTTCTTCTCGGCGACAGTTTCTCGAACATCTTTTCACTCAGCGCGCTGGGCTGGGGCGAGTCCGCCGGGTTCGCCGAGCATCTCAGCCGCGCGCTCGGCGGGCGCCCGCTCGATTGCATCCTGCGCAACAGCGACGGCGCATTTGCCACCCGCGAAATTCTCAGCCGCGATCTGGCGCGCGGCCGCGATCGGCTGGCCGGAAAGAAACTGGTCGTGTGGGAATTCGCCTGCCGCGAGCTGGCCTTCGGCGATTGGAAATTGCTCGAGATGAAACTCGGACAACCGGCGCCCGCGCACTTTTTCGTGCCGCGCGCCGGCGAAGAAGTTGTTGTGAGCGGCACTGTCGACTCTATCTCCGCCGTGCCGCGGCCCGGCAGCGTCCCTTACAAGGACCACATCCTCGCCCTGCATCTCACCGATTTGATGCCCACTGTTGGCAATCAAAACGAAACAGTCGAATCGCTCGTTTACCTCTGGAGCATGCGCGACAACGAACCAACCGCCGCGGCGCGATTACGTCCGGGCGATCACGTCACCTTGCGCTTGCGCGCCTGGACGGATGTCTCCGACCAGTACGAAAAAATAAACCGGAGCGAGATCGACGACCCTGCTGTTCAACTCGAGGAACCGTGCTGGGGCGAAATCGTGAAGTAAATTCAGAGACGACGGCTATCCTGAAGGGTTTCTTGCTAATCTGAGGGATCCTATTTGCTTTGCCGGGCTCGACGGAACCCCTTTGATTCTTTTTTGAAGTATGGCTCACGCTTACGACGCAGTTATCCCGCTCTTCCTAACGGATGACTCGCACGATGCGTGTTTGATTGGTTCGGGCGTGCTTGTGCTCATTGAGGCAGATTATTTCCTGCTGACAGCGGCGCGCGTCACCGATCATCTGGACGGGCACCGATTTCTTCTCATTCCGGGCGAGGATCGGATGATTCAAGTCGCCGGCGGATTTGCTCAGCTTGGGCGCGCTGGTGAACGTGATGAGAAAGCATCCTCGTTGGACATTGCCTATTATCACTTGGAACGATCATTCGTTAAGCGACTAGCAAATCACTATCATCCGATAGCGAAACCTGAGATTGGGATGCTCAACCAAGTATTGGATGGTGATCTTTACACCCTCGCCGGATAACCCGGCTGCAACGTCCACCGTGAAACCCGAGTCATGCGCAGCGGAATTCTTCGCGATGACAGGTGCCGTGCCCGACGATCGGTTTTACCGAAAGCTGGGATACCGTCACGATATGCACGTCCTGACCCAGTTCAATGTTCGTCGGAACGTGACGCTGAGAGGAGCGGCACAGAGCACTCCGGAGCCATGGGGTATGAGTGGCGGCGCCATATTCTCTTGGCCCCGAGACGCAAATCCTTTAGACCCGAATCCCGATCCAAAACTCGTAGGGATTACTACCAACTGGCACCAGAGACATGCGATTTTGGCCGGCACGCGGATTTGGTGTTTCGTGAAATGTATCGCGATGAACAATCCCAATCTCATCCAATTCATCCCAGTCGACATGAGGAATGAATAGCCGCGAGGGTTGCCAAAACTGATACCACGTTTCCGAAGAACACGGCTTCATCATAAGCGCGGTCGCGAATCTCGCTGCAATCCAAGTCGTAAAGCGCATTGTTGTGAATTCAGCAGCCCGTTGAGCTTCCGGAAATGCGGAACAGCCGCTCGGCATGATGCAATCTATGCTCGGCTCGATGAAATCGCGGCCCGGGGTTCCGCGATGAACGCTACGCCGATTACTCCTGGCACAGTTTGATTGGCCGTTGCGCGTGCCAATGTTAACCTCAATCTCGTCATGACCACAGCTGATCTGCCCATCGCCATCGACCGCGAGCTGATTGCGCGTTTCTGCAATGAGCGGGGTATTCGCTCGCTCTCGCTGTTCGGTTCAGTCTTGCGCGACGATTTCGATCCGGCGCGAAGTGACATCGATGTGCTTGCGGAATTCGCGCCCGGGGCTCTGCGCGGTGTCGGATTGCGTTATTTCATTTTTGGTGAGGAGCTCGGAGCCATCCTCGGCCACAAGGTGGATTTCTGTTCGCAACTTCACCCGGCGTTTCGCGATCGTGTCGCGCGGAATGCGATCAAGCTCTATGAGCGAGCGTGATCTGACGCTGACTCTTGGTCAGATCGTCGAATTCGCGGATGAACTTGCTGGATCAGGACCTAGGGTTCGAGCGAAACTCATCCATCTTGCGAGATCGTGCGCTCGGCGTTAGGCTGGAATTCATGAGCACGCTGGCCGAGATCGAAGCTGCGATTGAGCATTTGCCTGTGCCGCAAGTGGAAGAACTTGCGCTGTGGCTGGAGCAGCGCCGGTCACGCAAGCCGGCGATTCTTGCCTCGGAGCCAGATTTTGTCGCTCGCGCAAAGGCGATCTGGGGTGACACGCCGGCCGGTGAGCCCTTGAGCGTACTGGTCTCAGAAGCGCGGGGCTAGAATGTGGTTTATCTCGATACTGGCTGCCTGCTGAAACTTTATTACCCGGAGCCTGAAAGCGCTACGGTGGCCGCGGCAGTTGCGGGCGAGATCATTGTTTTCACCGCGCTGCATGAACTGGAAATGGTGACGGCGATGCAGTTAAAGGTTTTCCGCGGTGAGGGAAAAGCAGAGCAAGTAGCCGCAGCCCTCGGCCTCGTACATGAAGATCTAGCGGCAGGGAAATTAGTGGAGTCGCCGGTGGATTGGCGCGCAGTTTTTCGCGAAGCGGCCCGATTAGCCCAAACTCACGCCGCCCGAGTTGGTTCTCCTTCGCTGGACATTTTGCACTGCACTCTAGCGCAAGCTGCCGGTGCAACGATATTTCTCTCCTCGGACATGCGGCAGATCACGCTCGCGCGTGCCGAAGGGTTACGTGTCCTGTCGGTTTGAGCTGCCTGAAAGAAACCAATGAGCGGCGGTTTTCAATCCGCCGTGCTTTTCTTCGGCGGTCTGGAGAACGCCGCTCCCTGAAAAATCTGTGGGCCGCAACGTTGTTCGATCCCTTGCAATTTGAGCGGGCTTGTGCTCAGTAAGAAGCCGCTCGCTCGCCTTGGCTTGTCGCCAGCCGCGGGGCCGCAAAAATTCCATCTCCAACATCATGTTTTTCATTCTTCTCGCACAAGCCGCCCCAGCACCCGCGCCCGGGGCCGGAGGCGGGCTTCTCAACATTCTCCCTTTCGTCTTAATGTTCGTGGTCGCGTATTACGTGATGATCCGGCCGCAGATGCGCCGGCAAAAAGAGCAGGCCAAACTCGTCTCTTCGTTAAAAACGGGCGATCGCGTCGTGACCTCTTCCGGCATCCACGGCCTGATCTCGAACGTGAAAGAGACCACCGTGATCGTAAAGGTCGCCGATAACGTGAAGCTGGAAATGGAGAAGACCGCCGTGACGACGGTGGTGAAAGCAGTTGAGAGTTGATGGTTGAGAGTTGAGAGCCATGCAACCAGCGACGCCTTTCCATTCTCTGAACTCTCAACTTTCAACTCTCAACTTTTTCAAATGTCTCCCGCACTGATGTTTTTCATCGAGCTGCTCTGGCTCGGACTTTTCGGCTGGTATTTCGCGACCGACTACGGCGCGCGGAAACGGATTCTGGCGCTGGTGCTCGTGGTGGTGGCGGTCGCAATGAGCGTGGCCATGATTTATCCGCCGGACAAAAAAATCGCGCTCGGGCTCGACATCAAAGGCGGCACGTCGTTCCTGATCAGACTCCAGCAAACGGACAAGGAAATCACGCCGGCCATGCTCGACCAGGCGGTGGAAGTGATCCGGAAACGCGTCGATTATTTTGGCGCGAGCGAACCGATCATCAGCCCGGTCGGCAAGGACCGGATCCTGGTGCAGATCCCGGGGTTGAGCACGGAGAAGATCCAGGAAGCGCGTCAGCAACTTTCGCGGGTGGCGAAGCTGGAATTCAAGCTGGTTTATCCCGATAACGGTGAGCGCCTCCGGGCGATCGACGCCGGCACGGAGGTCATTCCGCCGGAATACAAAATTGAGACTTACACACCACACGCCGAAGAGGGCAAGAAATCGCAACCGGAACGCCTCCTCGTAAAAAAGAAGGCCGATCTCGGTGGGGAACGCGTGAGCGGTTCGAACGCCTATTACGGCAACGAGGGCTGGGGCGTGCAACTGCGATTCGATAGCGAAGGCGCGAAACAATTCGGCAACATCACCGAAAAATCGAAGGGGTATCGGTTCGCGATTGTCCTGGACGGCCAGATCCAATCCGCACCGGTGATTCGCGACGCAATCTACGGCGGCGACGCCCAAATCACGGGGCGCTTCTCCGAACAGGAAGCGCGGCAGTTGGCCAGCGTGCTCGAGAATCCATTGCAAACGCCGGTCAGCATCGAGGAGGAACGCAGCGTCTCCCCCACCCTCGGGCTCGATTCGATTCGCGCCAGCATCCTCGCGGGCCTGCTCGGCCTCGGGATCACGCTGGTGTGCGTCATGGCTTATTATCGATTCGTCGGCGTGATCGCCTGTCTCGCGCTGCTCATCAATATCATCCTGCTTATCGGCGCCTTTCAGCTCATCCCGGGCGGAGTCGTTCTCACGCTCCCGGGCATCGCGGGCATCATCCTCACGATCGGCCTGGCGGTCGACGCGAGCGTTCTAATTTACGAACGGCTGCGCGAGGAACTGGCTCTGGGCAAATCCTTGAAGATCGCGATGCAAGCCGCCTACCAAAAAGCGTTCAGCTCGATCTTCGACGCTAACGTCACGACGCTGATCACGGCGACGATTCTTTTCTGGAAAGCGACCGGACCGGTGCGCGGCTTCGCGATTTCACTCACGATCGGCATTCTCGCTTCGCTTTTCACCGCGCTCATCGTGGGGCGGAATGTCTTCGGCTGGTTCGTCGATACGGAACGCGTGAAGAAAGTCTCGATGCTGCACCTCATCTCGTCGCAGCACATTAATTTCCTCGGCAAAGGTTTTCTGGCGTGCATGTGCTCGCTCGCCTTGATCATTGCCGGCGCCACTTCCTTTTACGTGCGCGGGGAAAAGAATTTCGGCGTCGATTTCAGAGGGGGCGACCTGCTCACCCTGAGTTCGCCGAAAGCCATCGATATCGGCCAGGTCCGGCAAGCGCTGACCCCGCTGAATTTGAGCGACGCGTCCATTCAGGAATCGGCGCAGGGCGGCAAATATTACATCACGATTCGCACGCCGTTAGGGACCAGCGATACCGTCGAAACCCAGGTGATGAAGGCGATGCCGGAGGCGCAATTTAAAATCGAGGGCGCGGAACGGGTGGGCGCGCTCGTCGGCGGGGAGCTGGCCAGAAATTCCTTGATCGCGCTTGGGTTGGGAATTCTTGGCATTCTGATTTTCGTCACGTTCCGTTTCGAGCTGTCGTTTGCCGTCGGCGCGATCGTCGCGCTGCTGCACGACGTCGTTATTACCGTGGGCGTTTTTTCGCTGCTTCACCGCGAGCTGACCTTAACGATGGTCGGCGCCATTCTGACGATCGCCGGTTATTCGATTAACGACACGATCGTCGTTTACGATCGGATCCGTGAAGGCCTCGCGAGCGGCAAGCGTGGGTCCATCGAACAGATCATGAACGACAGCATTAACCAGACGCTGAGCCGAACGATCCTGACCAGCACTGTGACGTTGATCCCGATCCTCTGTCTCTTTTTCCTGGGCGGGGCCGTTCTGCGCGATTTCGCGCTGGCCATCATCATTGGCGTCGTGGTCGGAACCTACTCGTCCATTTTCATCGCCTCGCCCATCGTGCTTTGGTGGACTCGGGCTCGCGGCGGGAGCGCCTCGACCCTGCGCCGGGAAGTGACCGAGAAGGCCACAGCCATCACAGGCCCTACGGGTTAGGGCTATAGCCGCTTCGCTATGCGAAGTGCGGAGGATGCGACCATTCCGAGAAATTGACGCCGCCCACAGGGCGGCGGCTACAAGGAGGAGCGAAAGTTATTCACAACAGTTGACGCCCGTCGCTGGCCCGCGTAGTCTCGGATTCACCGGTCGGACCGGCAATTTTTCAAAGCGAGGAATCTACCATGCCAGAAGTCATTGTGCGTAAAGGTGAGCCTGTCGACCGGGCGTTGAAGCGGCTGAAGAACAAGCTGGATGCCGAGGGCATCTTGGAAGAAGTCCGCCGTTTACGCGCGTTCGAAACGCCGAATCAAAAGAGCCGGCGCAAGGCCAAAGCCAACGCAAAGCGCGGGCGCACGAAGTTCCGGTTCAATCCTTCTTAAGCGCGGCCTACCGCGAAAGATTTCCAGAGGCGGTCGCCGCGGCGACCGCCGTTTTGTTAGGCACTCCTGCGATCATTCGCATTCGCAGACGATGCGGAAGCCGAGATCGTTGCAGGAATAGTTCGGCATATTGGAACCGCGCGCGGACGCTCGCAGGCTGTTGAAGCGCGATTTCCAGCTCCCGCCTCGATAAACACGTTTCGCTCCCGCCGTCGGCCCGCGCGGATTTACCTTGGGCACGCCGCGGTAGGGTTCGAGAAAATCGTGGCACCATTCCCAGACGTTTCCGGCCATGTCTTCCAGGCCGAAGGGGCTGGCCCCGAACGGAAACGCGCCCACCGGTGAACTCTCCGGATATCCGTCGTCAATCTCGCGGTCGCTCCAGGCAAAGACCGTGTTGCGATCGGCGAAGTTCGCCAGATCGCCGCGTCCTTGATGGTTCCCCCAAGGGTAATTGCGGCCATCGGTGCCACGCGCGGCGAACTCCCATTCCGCTTCCGTCGGAAGGCGATACCTCTTTCGCTCGCGGGTCGACAACCACTGGCAGAACTTGATCGCGTCCAGGCTGCTCACGTAGACGACGGGATGCCGGTCGCTGGACCCGGGCGCGCGTTTCCGGTCGTGGCTCTGATCGAACTGCTCGTATTCGGCGTTCGTGATCGGATGGCGAGACATGTAAAATCTGCTCAGGGTCACCCTGGTCGCGGGCCGTTCGTTCGGACCTGCGTCAATGGCCTCGCTGCCCATGGAAAACTCGCCCGAGGGAATAAAGAGCATCTGGCCGCCGACCGAGTTGACATAATTTCCAAAACGCGCGCGCTCGTTCTCGACGTTCGGCGCCGGGACAGCCTCAGGAGCAGTCTGGACTTGCGCCGGCTGGACAACCGCCACGCGCGGCGGTGGCAGCGCCTCGGGATCGGACATCTTGTCGGCTTCTTCGAGATAACTATCGACCAGGTCTTCCGCGTCGCTGGCCTCAAGGCCGAGATTTTCCGCCATGTTGACGAATGCATCCCGCGTTTCGTCCGCCATTCCATCGCTATCGAGGCCGCTGAGCCGGAGCATCCGCATGAAATCCTCCTTCGGATCCACCGACTTTTGCCGGCGCGGCCTCGGTTCTCTTCGCGGCTCCGGCGCGGGTTTGCTCTCAGCCGCGAGGCGACGGGCGCCGCTGTCTTTCAGTTCCGCTTCGATGTAGGCCGCAATTTGTTCCTCGGTCAGGCCGTGTTCTTTTCCAAACTGGTGAAGGCTTTTCTCCTCCTCCACAGTCAACATTCCGTCCGCGAGCGCGAACGTCAGATACTTGTGCAGCTCGATGACCGCTTGCTCGGTGGCTTGGGCGGCCAACTCCGAATCCACTTGCCGGCGCCGCTCGGGATCGAGCAGCTCGACCCGGGCCTCCGTCAGGTAGCGCGACGATTCGTCCAAGCCCGGCCGGAGCAATTGCGCGAGCGGATTGCTCGGCTGGTTCTTGAGCGGAAGCTTCTTCTGCCACCAGCGCATCAATTCCCGGCAATGTTCCTCGATGAGTTCGTTGCTCGGATTCGCCCGCGGATCCAGACAGAGCCGTTCGTAAAAATTGCGCGACTTGTATTTGCTCCACCCGTCCCACTTCTGCGGATCATCCGGCAGGGGGACGGGAAACTGCGCGTCGAGTTGCATCATGTCACGCAACCGCGATTGCGCCCAGGCCCGCCGTCGCGCGCTCGACTTCATTCGGCGCGAGGCCGGTATTCCGCTCGATGCTCACCGTCGCCTCGTTTCCGGAGGCGTTGACCGAAACTTCCAAGACCTGATTCGCATTGTACTCGTAAGTCAGTTCCACCGGCGAGCCCTTTGGCAAAAACGCCGGCAACTCGACATCGCAAAGTCCGAGCGGCGTGCATTCCGCGGGCAGCGTGCTCTCGCCTTCCACGATCCGGACCACGGCTCGCTGCATGTTCGCGCTCGCGGTGCCGAAGGAATTCTTCGCCGTCGCCGGGATCGCCGTCATTTTGCGGATCATCGGGAAAACGTATTCCTCGAGGTGGGCTTCGTCCCAGAGGACGACGCCGAGCGTGTGCGAGGTAATGTTGGTCACCTGCACGAGGCCGCCATCGCGAGACGAAAACTGCATCCTGGTATTTTCCGGCAAAGTCTTCACGCCGGAGACTTCTTCTTCGTGCAGCAACGATAGAATGCCCTGGATCGCGGCGCCCACCGCCACAGCTTCATCCGGGTTCACATCGTCTACGAGCGGGACAGCGGAAAGATTCGCCACCATTTCGCGCACCATTGGCATCCGGGTCATGCCGCCGACCAGCAGCACCTTGTCGATGTCGGTCCATTCCATCTTCGCTTCCTGCAGGACCATCTCGCAAATCGTTTTGCATTTCTCCACGAGATGCCGCGTCTTCAGCTCGAAATCTTCCCGGGTCAGCTCGACCTTGACGCTCTTGCCGTTGTGGCTGTGCACGATCGCCGTGCGCGGCCGGCTCGAGAGTTGAATCTTGGCCGCGAGCGCGCGGCTGACCTCGAGGGTCGCCTCGGGGCTGACGGTCGAGCAGTCGCAGGTAACGAGACCTCCCTTGCCGCCTGACGCGATCCCGCCGGGGCCCAGGTAGGCCGCGCGCACGATATCGTCGTTGGGTAGGCAGGTGAACATCACAGCGGAC
>Ga0209118_1001002_pt1 | contig 13915 bp, 11 predicted proteins | sample BlaSpr_A8_Ref_M1_FD_187988 | JGI IMG/M metagenome (GOLD analysis project Ga0209118, IMG submission 187988) | Forest soil microbial communities from Thunder Bay, Ontario, Canada - Black Spruce, Ontario site 2_A8_Ref_M1 (SPAdes) (version 2) | ecosystem: Environmental > Terrestrial > Soil > Boreal...
GATCAGCATGGCGCAGAACGTGTACGTGGGATTGGCAGTGAACAGCGGCAGCGGCTCGGCCCTGGCCACCGCCACCTTCGACAACGTGTCGGTCACGTCGCCTTAGGCGACGACGGACCCGCACACGTATTTCCGTCAGCTCGCGGAAGAGCTGCGGACTTCGCAGGAGCTGGCTTACTATCCGATCGATCCGATTAAAGACGATACCTTCCGAAAAGTGGTGATCCGGCCGAAGCAGGCGGGATTGACGGTGCATGCGAAGACGGGGTACTTCTCGCGATAGCCCGGAGCGATTGCTCTCCGAATTGTAATTTCCCGACATTTCGAATATCCGATAGACTTCCCACTGCGCTTTTTGCGGGGAGAGGTGTGGACATGGACAAGCCAGCGAGCGAAATGGATCGCAGAACATTTCTGAACAGAACGGCCACAGTCATTGCCGGAGGCGCGGCCTTTGGCAGCAACGCGCTGTCCTACGGAAGGATTCTTGGGGCGAACGATCGCATTTCGCTGGGGCACATCGGGATCGGAGACCGCGGGAGCGATTTGACGGAAATTGTATCGCGGCTGAAAACGAGCCACAACGTGGAGATGACCGCGGTATGCGATTTGTGGTCAGTGAACCGGGAAAAAGCACGCGCGGCAAATGCGAAGCACTACGGCAGAGCGCCCCGGGCGATGCAATACCTGGAAGAGATGCTGGCGATGAAGGATGTGGACGCGGTGGTGATTTCCACGCCCGAGCACTCGCACTCGCCGATCCTGAAATTGGCGGCGGAGGCGGGCAAGGATGCTTACGTCGAGAAGCCGATGGGCAATGTGCTGGAGGAAGTGAAAGCGGCGCGCGACGCGGTTCTGGCGCGAAACTTAATTGTGCAGATGGGGGCGCAGCACCGGAGCGAGCCGCATCCGAAGGCGGCGCGCGAAGTAGTGCGAAGCGGTGCGCTTGGCGAGATCGGAAAGATTGAAATCGTCTGGAATTATCACGGTCCGAGGTGGCGCGGGCGCGAAGAAGTGGCGCAGATCCGGGAAGCGGACACGGATTGGAAAAAGTGGCTGATAAACAAGCCGGCGCGTCCGTTTGACCCGCAGGTGTATTTCGAGTTCCGGCTGTACAAAGAGTTTTCGAACGGGATCGCGGATCAGTGGATGAGCCACGGGATCGACCTAGTGCACTATTTCATGGACGATCACTTTCCGCAGTCGGTAGTGGCGCACGGGGGAATTTTTTCGTGGCGCGACGGCCGGGAAAATCCGGACACGTTTCAGGCGCTGCTTGAATATCCGAAAGGGTTCCTGGTGAGCTATGCCACGAGCTTTGGGAATGACGCGCCGAGCTACACGCGGTACATGGGGAAAAAAGCGACGCTGATCAACATCGGAGGCGAGGGCAGCCCGCGGTATCAAGTGGTGGAAGAGAAGGGCAATCACGAAGACAATTTTGAGATCGACAAGGAGAGAGCGGCGAAACTCATCCGGCTGCCGGGCGACAAGGGGCTGCCGCCGATGGGGATCGATGATATGTCACCGGAGCACATGAAGAATTGGCTGGAGTGCCTGCGAACGCGGCAGCAGCCAGTGGCGACCGTACACGACGGCTTTGCGCAGTCCGTGGCGTGCATGATGGCGGCGGAGTCGTACTGGACGGGAAAGAAAGTGTACTGGGACGCAGCGAAGGAAGCGATTGCGGAGCGCGTGCCGGCCGCTCCGTGAGATTAGATGTTGTTGCGCTTCATCTCGTCCATGAGGTTGTCGCAGGAGCGAACGCACAGGGCCATGATGGTGAGAGTGGGATTCTGGCAAGGGTTAGAGGTGAAGCCCGAAGCGTCCATGACGAAAAGATTCTTGACGTCGTGGGTTTGCTGGAACTGATTCAGCACGGATTTTTTCGGGTCGCTCCCCATGCGGGCGATGCCCGCTTCGTGAAGCGCCCAGCGCGGCGCTGAAGGATTGGCATACGTTTTGATGTTTTTCGCGCCGGCGGCTTCGAGCATTTCGCCGGCGGATTCGCCGATGTCCTGGATCATCGCTCGTTCGTTTTCGCCATCAGACATGTGAATTTTCAGCGCCGGAATGCCGTAGATATCTTTCACTTCTTTGTCCAGCTCGACGAAATTGTCCCAGCGCGGCAAAACCTCGCCAAAGCCGGTGATGTCCAGCGCGGCGCGAGGCTCGCGGATGCGGTCCTTGAAGGCCTGGCCGAAACCCGGTGCGTCAAAATTGAAATCAAAGCTGCTCTCACCTTCGTAACCGTAACCGCGCAGGAATTTCTTGAAAGGCGGAGCGTCCTTGGTATTGCGGAAGCGCGCGACGTAGATTCCCACGGGCTTAATGGGAACGCCGTAAGCAGGCTTTCGGGCGGCGGCGGGAAATTCGCCATTGCCGCCGCCGCTGCGCACGTGGGCCATCAAGTAGTGACCGAGGACGCCGCTGGAGTTTGCGAGGCCGCTGGGATATTGGGGATTCGCAGAGTTGAGAAGGATGCGGACGGATTCCTGAGCTTGCGCGCAGAGAATGACGGCTCGAGCGTAAATTTCGCGTGGCGCGCGCGTGACGCGGTCAATGTAGAGAACGCCACGGGCGCGGTTGCGCTCCGTATCCATCAGGACCTTGTAGGCCATGGCGTTCGAAATCAGAGTGCAATTTCCGGAGTGGAGCGCGTCGGCGACGGTCGTGAACGCGGAATTGAAATAGGAATGCGTGATGCAGCCGCGCTCGCAAGGGCCGCAATAGTGGCATGGGCCGCGGCCGTTCAGGGGTTTTGTGAGATTGGCCGAACGCGTCAACGTGGCGATGCGGCCCATCTTTTCCTTCAGGCGATTGCGAAAGATGGATTCCTGGCAAGTGAGCGGCATGGGCGGCTGGAACTGGCCGTCGGGGAGCTCCTCGAGTCCTTCGGCCATGCCGGTGACGCCGACGTATTTTTCGACAAGATCGTAATAGGGCTCGATGTCTTTGTAGCTGAGCGGCCAGTCTTCGCCGTAGCCGTCACGCGAAGCGGCTTTGAAATCCCAATCGCTGAAGCGCAGCGAGACGCGGCCCCAGACGTTGGTGCGGCCGCCAGTCATGCGCAACCGGCCCATCCAGTGAAAAGGCTTGTCGGAGGGCGTGGTGTAGGGCTCTTCGAGATCGTTGACGAACCAATCTTTGGTGTATTCGTTGCAAACGTCGAATTTCGATTGGATAGGGCGCGTCTTGCGAAGAATTTCCGGGGCGAGGTTACGGTACTTCAGTTCGAATGGCGGCGTGTGCTCGCTGAAATTCTTGTTGGACTGGGGGCGGCCAGCCTCAAGGAGGGCTACTTTCAGGCCAGCCTCGGCGAGACGCTTGCACGCCCAGCCGCCCGATGCGCCGGAGCCGACCACGATGACGTCGTACGATTGCTTTGCGGATTCCATCATGGGGTCCATTTCTGAGCTGCAAGCCGAATTTTCTTCCCGATGAGAATGAAATTCGGATGCTAACAAGGGGACAGGTGTAGGTCAATCTGGTAAAACGAGATGAGAATTCTGGTAGTGGACTAGTTTCCAGCTAGAGCGATCGTCATGACTTGTCGCAGTCATTTAGGCAAATCACGGGCTATGGATCTGTTGTCTGACTCAGGAGCTCGGCATGGTTCTGGATCGATATAAATGATTGACCATTGGTTGAATGATCCAGACTCCGATGGGGAAAAACCAGAGAAGGAAAAATGTTCCCGCATAATCGGAAAACGACTTCGGCTTGCCGGCTTGCGCCAACGCCAGGCATTTGGAAACGAAATAGAAGTCGTAGACTAAGCAGACCAACGCACCCAAGTGTAAGGGCAATAACACCGCCGACAGCGTCGGATTGGAACTCAGAAAAAGAGTGGGAGCTGCAAAGCCATAAAGTACAGGGTAGGCTACGGCCGCGCCAAAAAACCCCGCCTTCGGTCTCAGGGCTGGCTTGACGATAGAACAGAGAAAGGAGCCGATACACCAGAACCAGCAAACAAATCCAAACATCGATAGCCCCGAAACGACCCCAAGTAGTGCGAGGCGTGATTCCCCCACTCTTTGTAAGGGCACCTCTCCCAAGAGCAAGTAGTTTATGAATGTCCCGCCATAACATACGCCCAACAGTAAGAGAAAAATCTGCCAAGGCTTGGCACGGAGGAAGAGGGTTGAAAACGAATCCATGCTTTCTCTGAGCTCCCACCTATACGCAGCTGTGATGAGCAGTGCGGGTATTTATACCACGATCGCCTGACAGCTCCTCCGTCAACTTGGTGTCAACTTCTGAATAGTAAGTTTTTTAGGAGACGATCCAAGACCAAAATCCCGGGGTCCTTGTGAGGCGCGAGGAATGGGTGCTACCATCGCCGAGGATCGAAAGTTCTTGCGCACTTTTACAGAGTGAAAACGGGTGCGCTGGGGAACTTTTGCAGCGAATAGATGAGGCGCTGACCGTGATTCAAGATGGGATGGCAGTGAAGCGCGGTCTCACGCGGCGGGAAATGGTGCGGAGGCTGCTTGCCGGGGCGGGAGCGGGGGCGGCGTGGCCGATGGTGGCGGCTTCGCACCCGATTCACGCGCTGCTTGCGGATGAGGCACTGTTTTCCGAGGCGGACGCTCGGATGGCCGCAGCGGATTGGACGCCGGTATTTCTCGATGCGCATCAGAATGAATCGTTGGCCGCGCTATCGGAAAGCATGGTGCCCGGTTCGGGTAAAGCACAAGTGCACCGGTTCATCGATTTACTGTTGAGCGTGGATACGCCCGCGCACCGGGAGAAATTTGTGGTGAGCCTCGCGACAATCGAGAGTGAGTCGCAGAGGCGTTTTGGGCACGCGTTCGCGGTCCTTGGAGAGGAGAAAAAGATTGAGCTGTTGACGATTGCTTCGAAAAACGATCCCGAAGGCAAAGAGAAGGAAACGCCATCGGGGGAGGGCTCCACGGAGGACCACGCAGGTGAGTTTGCGCCGACGCTGCTTAGCCACTTCGAAAATCTGAAAGGGTGGATCAGCGGCGCGTATTATTCATCGGAAGCCGGGATGCGGGAGCTCGGATGGACCGGCGACTATGTTTTCGAGAGTTATCCTGCTTGCGACCACTCGGAAGGTCACGATTGAGACTTTTTCCAGGGAGAAACGCCGGATGAATTCATCGACGAGCAGGCGGGAGTTTCTTCGTGTTGTGGGCGCGGGAATGGCGCTGGCGAATCCTCTTTTAGGAGCGAAGAAGAAGTCGGTTCTGCTCTTCACGAAATCTTCGGCGTGGGAACACGATGTGGTGAAAAACGTTGGGGGAAAGCCGAGCACTGTGGAGCGCGCCATTCGAGGGCTGGGCGCAAAGAATGGATTCGAAGTCACGGCGACGAAGGACGGAAGAATTTTCGAATCGGACGACCTATACAATCACGACGCGTTTCTTTTTTTCACGAGCGGCGACCTGACAAAAAAAGGGACGGATGGCAATTGGCCGATGAGCGCGCTGGGCAAGCAAGCGCTGCTCGAAGCAATCGAACATGGAAAAGGATTCGCGGGCGTCCACGCGGCGGCTGATACGTTTCACACGCAACCGGACCCGCCGGACCGTTCGAACCGCTACATCGCGCACGGAGAAAAGTCGGATCCCTACCTGAGGATGCTGGGCGGAGAATACATTATCCACGCGAGGGATGACGATCCGCGGCTACAGACCGCAAAAGTGATCGTGAACGATGCAAAGTTTCCCGGCCTCGAAGGCGTGGCATCGCCTGTCAGCTTTATGGAAGAGTGGGGTTCGCTCAAGGATTTCGTGCCGGATATCCACGTGATTCTTACGCTGGATACGCACAGCATGCATGGCGAGTGCTATCAGCGCGCGCCGTATCCGGTGACGTGGGGAAGGCAGCACGGCCAGGGAAGAGTTTTTTATTCATCAATGGGAGACCGCCCAGAGACTTGGGAGGATGCCTTTTTCTTGAACCTGCTTGCGGGCGGCATTCGCTGGGCGATCCGAGATGTCGATGCGCAGATTCCGTCCAATTTGCAAGCTGCCGCCCCTGGCTATGCGGAAATTCCTCCGAAAAGCCCGCCGGAAGATTAGCTACTTCACCCAGAAAATATCGTAGGTGCGATCGAAGGTGACGAACATCAGGCAACCCTCCTTCGATTTGCAGGAAAACCAGTGCTTCTCCTTGCTCGGCATCATGGCGAAGCCGCCCGCCTGCAGAACGCGCGGTGTGAGGCCCTCCATTCCGGTTTCCACATCACCGCGAACGACGATCAATTGTTCTTCGGCGGTGTGATAATGCAAGGGGACTTTGCAATTGGGCGCCGCGCGAAGAATGAAGGTAGAAGCGCCCTTTGCGGGATCACCGTTCTCCAGAGTGGAGTCGAGACACTTGACGTCGTCATCGGGCTCGAACTTTACGTCAGACAGCGGTCTGACGACACCGTGATGCTGCTCCTGGGAGGATAGCGACGCCGAGGCCGCAAGGAACAAGACCGCGGATGACGCCATCGAAACTAATTTTCCAGGCAAATGGTGAGAGAGAGAGCGGTTGATCTTCATTGAGACTCCTCAAGAATTGGGCTGCGGCTAGACTTGGGAGATTGTAAACGAACTACAGCGGAGAGTCTTGGTGGAGCCGATGGGATTCGAACCCACGACCTTCCCGGTTTCACCGGGACGCGCCCACCAAACGCTCGATCATTGCCCGATCTTTCCAATCTTTGAGTTCGCGTTCCCGTCGCACCGCTGCGCTACGCGTGGAGTGTTCTTCCTGGAAGACCAGCTTCCAGGGGCCACGGTTCTTCAAGGATTTCGAGTAATTCGCGTTGTGGTAAGTGAGGCGTTCTTCGACGTCAATGGTTTGGCCAATATAGTAGCGATTCGTGGTCTGGCTTTGGAGGATGTAAACGTAGAAGGGCACAAACAAGAGTCTTTGGTGGAGCCGATGGGATTCGAACCCACGACCTCCTCGATGCCATCGAGGCGCGCTCCCAACTGCGCCACGGCCCCACCGGAGAACAGCAGCCAACTAGATTTTACATGAGCCATAAGGAGCCGTCCACGACTTGAGGTTAGAGGGCGCTCTCGGTATTGCCGTACCCTTCGGAGTGTGCGCAAGCCGCCAGGCTCGGCCTGTTTTGTTTTGAGGCGCATGGTAAAGTGTGGCGGCACGATCATTCCAGAAAATTGGCGGGGCGATGGCAAAACTCACTTTTCTTGGCGCGGCCGGATGCGTGACCGGGTCGAAATATCTGGTGGAAGTGGCGGGCAAGCGGCTGCTGGTGGACTGCGGATTATTTCAGGGTACCAACGAGCTAAAAGACAGGAACTGGAAGCCGCTGCCGATTGATCCGAAGACGATTGATTACGCGATGCTCACGCACGCGCATCTGGACCACACGGGATGGCTGCCGGTACTGGTGAAGGCGGGATATCGCGGGCCGATTTTCGCGAATCCCGCCACGATCGAGCTGACAGAGATTTTGCTGAAAGATTCGGCGCACCTCCAGCAAGAAGAAGCGGAAAACGCCCAACGCAATAAATGGAGCCGGCACCCGGAGCCGCGGGCGCTCTACGGGCCGGACGACGTCGATCCGGTTCTGAAGTTATTGAAACCGATGCCACGGAGCGGGGGCTTCGACATCTCTCCGGCGTTTCGCGTGACGTCGTTTGACGCGGGGCACATTCTGGGATCGTCCAGCCTGGAACTGGCGATCACAGAGAACGGAAAAAAGATCATCGTAGTTTTTTCCGGCGACGTCGGACGTTACAGCCAGCCCATCCTGAAAGATCCAACGACGCCAAGCTCGAACGCCGATGTGCTGCTGTGCGAATCCACGTATGGGGACCGGGAGCATCCCGACGGCGACCCTGCTGAATTGCTGGCCGGCATCGTGAACCGCGTGGCGAAGCGCGGCGGCTCGATTGTGATCCCCGCGTTCGCCATCGGAAGGACGCAGACGTTCATGTATTACATGCGGCAGCTCGAGGACCAGCAGCGCATTCCGCGCTTGCCGGTGTATGTGGACAGCCCGATGGCCCTGAGCGCGACGGATTTGTATTTGAAGCACCACGAGGACCATGACCTGGAGTTTTCCCAGGAAGAGAGCGGCGGCAAGGGAGACCCGCTGAGCGTGCACGAGTTTCATCTGACGCGATCCGTGGAGGAATCAAGAGCCATCAACAGCGTGAAGACGCCGTGCATCATCATCTCGGCGAGCGGGATGGTGTCTGGCGGGCGCGTGCTGCATCACCTGGCGCAGCGGCTGCCGGATGCGCGGAATGCCGTGATCCTGGGAGGGTTTCAGGCCGAAGGAACTCGCGGGCGCGCGTTGCAAGAAGGCGCCAAGGTGCTACAACTGTTCGGCCAGGCGGTTCCGGTATGCGCGGAGATCGTTGAGATGGGTCAATTTTCCGCGCACGCCGGGAAGAGTGAATTGCTGCGCTGGCTCACGGCCCTCCCCGCGCCTCCGAAACAGACGTATTTGACCCACGGGGAACCCGCCGCGGCGCAATCCTTGCAGCAAGCGATTCAAGAGAAATTTCACTGGAAAGTTGCGGTGGCAAGATATATGGACACGGTGGACCTGGGCCAGGTTGAGGCGTATTCCTGAACGCGACGCAGGTTGCGACCGTCACCGCGTGCCAATCGAATGTGCGATCGCGATTTTTTCGTCCCAAAAGTGGGACGGCCGCGCAAATTTCTCCTGCAACTATTTTTGGCAATCCAGGAAACTTTTGCGCGGCTGACTTCGTCTATACGAGCAAGACCACTCGCGGGGTAGGAGGCTAACCACCACAGGGCAACCGACCGTCAGTCTCCTACCCCTAAAAAGCTTTGTAAGCGCATTTTACCGATAATTTAGCTGAAACCAACAACTCTTTAGAAGTTTGTGAGCCCCATCTGCCCAATCTGGCGGCACTGGGACTGGTGCCTTTTTCCGTCACCCTGGCGAACGCAAGCGTGGCTTGAGCTCCGCAGGCTACGGATTCGGCGCAGGCGGCTGGGGAAGGTCGGGGATGGCATCGATCAGGGCCGGAGAAAACGGACCGAGCTTGAGCTGCTCGGTGAGGAAGGCGATGCGGTCGCGGCGCGCTTTCGCGTTAAGGGCGTGAGACGCGTCGGAAATCAGCGCGCGGAGAGATGGTCATGGAGATGCGAGAGCCGCTCTTCGGCAAGGGCGAGGGTGGATTCTTTCTTGCAAAATGTGAAACGAACCTGGGAAGCGCCATCGCGGGCGTCATTGTAAAAGCTGGAGCCGGGTACGACCGCCACGCCGACTTTTTCCACGAGAAATTTAGCGAAAGTGAGGTCATCGGAAAATCTGAAACGCGAGATGTCCGTCATGATGTAGTATGCGCCGCGGGGTTTGAAAACGGTGAATCCGGCGCTCGAAAGGATGTTCAAGAGGCGTTCGCGGCGCACGGCATAGTCCTTGGCGAGTTTCTCGTAGTACGACTGCGGCGAATGGAGGGCAATCGCGCCTGCTTGCTGCAAGGGGGCGGCGGCGCCGACGGTCAGAAAATCGTGGACTTTGCGAATGGATTGCGTGGCTTCGGGCGGGGCGATGGCCCAGCCGACGCGCCATCCGGTAACGCTGTAGGTTTTGGACATGCCGTTGATGACGATGGTTCGGTCCCGCATTCCATCAATGCGGGCCATGGAGACGTGCTCTGCGCCGTCATAGAGAATGTGCTCGTAGATTTCATCGGTGATGCAGAGGGCGTTCCAGCGGACGCACAGGTCGCGAATGAATTCCAGCTCTGCCCGCGTAAAAACTTTTCCCGTGGGATTGTTCGGCGTGTTGAGGATGATGGCTTTGGTGTGCGGGCCGAAAGCCGCGGCCAGTTCCCTCTCGTCGTAAGACCAGTCCGGCGGGCGCAATCTCACGAAGCGGGGCGTGGCGCCCGAGAGAATCGCGTCCGGTCCGTAGTTTTCATAGAAAGGTTCGAAGACCACGATTTCATCGCCGGGATTGATGATGGCCATCATCGAGGACATCATCGCTTCCGTCGAGCCGCAGCAGACGGTGATCTCGCGCTCGGGATCGACACGCACGCCCTGGGTGCGCTCAAATTTTTCCACGATGGCGTCGCGCAGCGGTTTGGCGCCCCAGGTGATGGCGTACTGATTGATGTCGTCGGAGATGGCCTGGCGCGCGGCTTCCTTGATTTCCGCCGGCGCGGCAAAATCCGGGAAACCCTGCGACAGATTGACAGCGCCGTGCTTCATGGCGAGGCGGGTCATTTCGCGAATCACGGATTCGGTGAATTGTTCGGCCTTCGCGGAAAGCATGCGCCGGGCGACTTGAGAGATCATGGAATCGTGCCGAGAGCTCATCGAATCAGTACTCCTAGAAAACCAATAGGAAACTCAGCCGCAAGAAAAAGTCAAAAAACGCCTGCGAAAGTTCGCGGCCGCGGCATCTGCCTGTGATCGGCCTTGCAACTGGCTAGCGGCCGCGGCTGGCGGTGGCGGCAGCGATCGGTGCACCGCCGGACCCGTAAATCATCCGGTAGACTTCGGCGTTGCGCAAGACGATTTGCACGTATTCGCGGGTTTGGGTGAAGGGGATGGATTCGACCAGTTCGGGGATCTCTTCGTAGTTGCGTTCGGCGCGCCAGGCAGCGATGCGGTCCTCGCCAGCGTTGAACGCCGCGAGGGCGTATTCAGGCGCGCCGGTCGCGCGCAGCAACCCGGCAATGTAAACCATGCCGAGTTCGAGATTGTAGTCGGGCTCGAACAGCTTATCGCGCGAGTAGCGAACCTTTAGCTGCTTCGCGAGAAGCTTCCCGGTTTTCGGCAAGACCTGCATCAGGCCGATGGCGTTGGCGTACGAGACAGCGTCGGCCTGAAACGTGGATTCCTGCCGCATGAGTCCGGCGGCGAGCATGGGATCGAAATCGTTCTTGGCGGCTTCCCGGCGGACAGCCGCCTCGTAGGGGAAAGGATAGAGAGCCTTCCAGACGGTCACGGGCAGTTCGTCGATTTTGCGCGCATCGAAATTCGGCACGATGATGCGGCCGTACGCCATCCCGGCGCCGAAATGCCCCTGATCGAAGGCGGCCTGCGCGGCTTCCAGCAGGAAGCGTGGAGAGCCGCTAGCGAAGAAGGCGTTCTTCAGCTCCTGCTCGGCGGAAGCGTCGAAGGCGATGGAGCGGAGAGCTTGCGCACGCGACCAGCGGTCGGAAGCAGCCGCCGGGATCGGCTCATCGAAGGAGCGCAAAGCGGGCGCTGGCGGAATTTTATCGAGCAGCGCTACGGGATCTGCGTCGCCGGGACCGAGTTTCGCCAGGCGCAGAGCCGCGGCCCGGCCAAAATAGGTTTGCGGGAAGCGCTCCACCGCTTTGTTGTAATAGGCGCGCGCAGTTGCGGGATTTCCAGCGCGCTCGGCATTGCGCCCGAGCCAGTAGAGCGAGTCGACAGAATTCGCGGAGGACGGGTATTTGACAAGAAACGCCGAGAGCCGGGCGTCGGAATCAGGCTGGCGATTCAGGTAGGTGACCCAGGCGATTCGCCACTCCGCATTGAAGGCGTTCTTTCCGTCGGGAAACTCCTCGAGCATTTTTTCGTAATAACTGACGGCTCTATTGCGGTCGAGCTCCACCCAGTAATAATTCCCCGCAGCCATGAGACCGTCTTCATTCCATTTGCTCTGAGGATATTTCTGAGCAAGCTGCTCGAGCGCAACGAACATTTCTTTGTCTTTTTTGGCGGTGCGCTCGGCCTGCGAAAGCGCATAGAGACGTTCTGCGTCGACTTCGGGATCCGGCGTCTTCAGTGAATAAATGAGCGACGGCGAACCTTTGAGCTGAACGCGGCATTCCGCGACGCGCAACTGCGCGCGCTGCCGCGTGGGATTCGCCGGATCGCGAAGCATGGTGAGGAGTTTCTCGAATTCGGCGCGGGCTTCCTTCCACTTGTGGGCGTCAAAGAAGGCCTGGGCACGCTGCTCCTGCAACTCCACGCCGGGATAGGGATATTCCTTGCCGAGCGCGTGCATGATTTGCGAAAGCGCGGAGCCGGCAGCCTGCGCTTCATCGGTCTGGGAATTTTTGTAGAAAAGGACTTGATAGTCCTTGGCGGCGCGCACCAGTTGGTGCAGGGACTGCAAGGCGTGCGCGCGCGCCAGAAGCAGCGTGGGTTTGGCCGGGGTCGCGGAATAGGCGTTGAGAGCGTCGAGCGCTTCCTGCGGCCGGCCCAGCTCCGAGGCGTACGGCGCGAGGCTCTCCAGGAGCTGCTCCCGCATGGCGGAGTTGGGGTACTCCCGCTGAATAGTCTGCAAATCGTGATAAGCGTCTGCGGTGCGTTTTAGGGAATGCTTGGCTTGCGCGCCCCAGAACAAAGCGTACTCACGGAGCAGCGTATCGTTCTGCGCTTTGATCAGCCACCCAAGCGCCTGCGCCGTGCGGTTCTTGTTGTAGTCGTCGTAGCCGAGAGCTAGAGCTGCGCGCGCGCCCCACAAGTTTGTCGTGTTCTCGATCGCAAATGTCGAGAGCTTTTCGTAGGCGCCTGGCGCGGCTGCATGAAGCGAGCGAGCAAGGTTCGCCAATTCCTTCTGCGCTGCCGCGTCTTCCGGCGTTTCCGTCGCAATTTCGGGTTTGGAGGTGTCGGGGTTGCAGCCCACCCGACAAGGGATGGCCTGGGGCTTGTGGGACTTTTTCTTCTTGTGCTTTGGCGCCTGGGCCGAGAGAGCAAGCGGCCCCGGCAAAATCAGGCAGAGGCTCAACAGGATTGCGCAAGCACGAAAAATGAAGGAATATCCTCGACGGGTTCGCGGCACCGCGCGCGAGAATTCTTCCACGAAACCCTTAGCGATGGCGAGCGTGGTTGGCGTAGGGATACTCGCCAAGGGCTTGTGGGTCACCGTCCGCGAGGATTTCCACCATCCAGCGGTAAAAGTAGTCCACCGGATGGTCCATGATGGGCTTGAAGCGGCGGTCGTATTCTCGATGAGCTTTTTCAATGTCGTCTTTCAATCGGATGCAGAGATCTTTCTTTTCGCGGCCCAGGCGTACCTGCTCCGGCCGTAACATTTTAATATCCTGCATCGAAACTTTGGCAACCCGATTTGCACGGCGGTGCAGTTCCTGTTCTTCCGGGCTGAGACGGTTGACGTCGAACTCGCCTTCGTATTCGCCTTCCGCCGTGGCGGCGTCGGCCGCTTCGGCGGCAATGTCGGGCTCGTTTTCTTCGGGAATCGGCTCGGTGACAAGCTCCAATTCCGGTGCAGGCTCGGGCCGAGGTGGAGGAGCGACGGGCGCGGGTTGCGCTTTCGAGGCCATCGGCACCGGGATGGCCGGCTCCGGTCGCTTTGGCGCCGGAGGAGGCTCCGCCACGGCGATACCTGCAAGCCTGGTAATTTCCGCTTCGTAGGGAGCCCGTTGGCCGGGCTGGAGAGCAACGGCGACGAACCGCGAAAGCACATCTAGAACGGCGGATAGCGAAGCTGCGGCTGTTTGCGCGCGCAGCATGGCGGGGATGGCATTGGTCGGTCTGCTGCTGGCGCAAGAGGCAATCACGTCCCCCACGGCTTGATGGAGCTCGTCCGAGCTGCGCTTGAGGCGCTCCAGGTTCTCGCGAAGGGCGCGTGAGACGGCCTGTTCCATTGCGCTGGGCGGATTGGGTTCTTGTGCCATACCGGTTTTCGGGGGTGTTTCGCCCGAAATCTCCCGTTTTGCAATTCTGGAAGGTGCGCCGCATTGAGTCAACCGCCTGAGCGTACTGTTGTGCCTAATTGTTGCTTACGTGCGACGACATGTAGACTCAACCTTTTCCAGGTGAGACGGCAATTGCCTTTTCAGGAACAGCCGAAAGAGGTGCCCGCGCCGCGGGGATGGTAGAATGGAGCTGTACCATGGGGGCGACACGGTTTCGACGGAAGCTGTCGCGGCCCGAAGGCATGCCGGGACCCACCTGCCCGTAACTTGGTGGAAACTAGAAATGCCAACAACAA
>Ga0209118_1001003_pt1 | contig 13912 bp, 16 predicted proteins | sample BlaSpr_A8_Ref_M1_FD_187988 | JGI IMG/M metagenome (GOLD analysis project Ga0209118, IMG submission 187988) | Forest soil microbial communities from Thunder Bay, Ontario, Canada - Black Spruce, Ontario site 2_A8_Ref_M1 (SPAdes) (version 2) | ecosystem: Environmental > Terrestrial > Soil > Boreal...
CGACTAGATGTCGAAGAAGACCGTCTCGCCCTTGCCTTGCAGCACCAGGTCAAATGCGTAGCCCGGCTCCTTGCCGTTGCTACGCTTGGCGACCAGCGTTTTGCGCCGTTTCGGGTCGACCAGCGCCAGCACGGGGTCGTCGGCGTTGAGTGGCTCGCCCTCGAAATAGAGCCGTGTCCAGAGGTGCTTCAAAAGACCGCGGGCGAACACCGCGATGTTGATGTGGGGCGCCTGCAGCGCGTTGCCGATGCCGGGAACGGCACCCGGCTTGACGGTGAGAAAGTGGAAGCGGCCGTCCTTATCGGTGCCGCAGCGGCCGAAGCCGTGGAAGGCCGGATCGAGGGGCTTCTCGCTGCGGGCGTCGTCGGGATGGTCGTAGCGGCCGGCGGCGTTGGCCTGCCAGATCTCGATCATGGCGTCGGGAACGGCGACGCCGGCGCCATCGATGACCCGGCCGTCAATTCGAATTCGCTCCCCTTGCGTCGCATCGGTGACGAGCACCTGGTGGCCTTCATGGTTGAGGCCGAAGGCGAAGAACGGTCCGACGGTCTGCGACGGCGTGTGCCCGAGCGCCACGTCAGTGCTCCATGGGAGTGGCCTCTGGCCCGCGCAGCACGATGTCGTACTGGAAGCCGAGCGCCCACTCCGGCACGGTGGTGTCGAGGTCGAAGTGGGCGATCATGCGCTCGCGCGCCTTGGGCTCGGAGATGCTGTTGTAGATCGGATCGAACGGAAACAACGGGTCGCCGGGAAAATACATCTGCGTCACGAGCCGCGTGATGAAGCTCGCGCCGAACACCGAGAAATGGATGTGCGCCGGGCGCCAGGCGTTGGGACGGTTGAGCCACGGATAGGCGCCGGGCTTGATGGTGACGAAGCGGTAGCGGCCGTCGGCGTCGGTGACGGCGCGTCCGGCGCCGGCGAAGTTGGCATCGAGCGGCGCCGGGTGCTGGTCGCGGGCATGGATATAGCGGCCGGCGGAATTGGCCTGCCAGATTTCCACCAGCGTATGCGGTATCGGACGGCCGTTGTCGTCGAGCACGCGGCCGGTGACGACAATGCGCTCGCCGAGCGGCTCGCCCTTGTGCTGACGGGTGAGGTCGGCGTCCTCCGGCAAGACTTTGCCGTGACCGTAAACCGGACCCGTCACCTCCGACAACGTGTGCGGGAGAATCACCAGGCGCTGATCGGGATGGCGCTTGATGGTGGATTCGTAGGCGGGATAGTCGTACGGCGGCTGCTCGCTCGCCTGGTCGCGCCGGTAGGGAACGGGATCAGCCATGAGCTCCTCGATCGCCGGTTCAGCTGGCGCGAACCCGGATCGTTTTCCGGCGGAACCATAACTACTCGCACGGCCGACGGGAATGGTTATTTCACCGCGCCCCGGCGCGTAGATTCACGCAGCGCGTCGGCGTCGAGCGCCGCATAGATGTCGCCGGAATTGGCTTCGACCGGCAATCCATCAAGCCAACGGGCGATGCCCTTAGCGTCGAGCGGCTCGGAATGGACGAAACGCTGGCTCTCGCCGATGGTCGCGTTGAATACGTAGGACCCGGTTCGCGCCAGGCGCGCGATCGCGGCGAGCGCCACGTTGCGCTGGATGGTGGTGAACTCCACCGACAGCGCCGGCAGCGGACGCGACAGCCCAGCCAACACCTCGTCCTCAAAACCTTCCACGTCGATCTTGACGAAGCGCGGCTCGCCGTAGCGGGCGATGAGCGCGTCGAGGGTAGTAACGGGCACCGGCACGGTGCGCGTCCATGCCTGGTTCTCCCAACCCGGGGCCCCGGCGGCGGCGGCGACGAAGGATTCGGAGGCGGTCGAAACCGTGGGATTGCGCAGGTTGAGCCGGAGCTCGACCGTGCCTTCCTTGGCGCCAAGCGCCACCGCCTCGATCGCCACCGAAGGATCGCGCCCATAGAAGAAGCGCAGCACGCGCACGAGCGCCGGCTGCGGCTCCACCGCCACTACGCGGGCGCCGAGCTTGCGGAACGAGGACACCCGGTCGCCGACGTGGGCGCCCGCGTCGAAGGCAAGATCGCCGGTGCGCAGGAAGCGTGCGTGCAGCGCGTCCATGGCGCGGCGGCGCTCCTTGTCGCCGTAGTAAATCCGCAGCGACCGCAGGACGCCGAACCAGGTGACGAGGCGATCGAACCACTGGCTCACCGGCGGGGTGGCCGGTCCCTTGCCGAACAGGGCCACCACCTCGGACGGCGTCTCGAATTCCTCGGGGATGGCGCAAATCTTGCGGCGGGCGGCGGCGAGCCCCAGTGCGGCCTCGGAGGTCACCACCGCGAACGGCACGGCGAGCGCCAAGCCCGCCGCGAACGGGAGGAACCAGGGGATCGCGCCCGGCGCGTTCGCGGCAAGCACGGCAAAGATCGCAAGACCCGCGAGCGTGTGCGGCCACAGGCCCGCGAACGCATCGCGCCAGGCCACCGCGTAGCCGTCGCGGCGCTGCGCCTCCCACATGACCGTGCGGCCGAACAAGAGACCGAACATCAGCACGGTATCGCCGAACATCTGGATCGGCACGAGCAGGAAGTTGAATACGATCTCCAAGGCGCTTCCGGCGAGCAAGCGCAGCGGACCGCCATAGCGCCGCGCGGAGCCGAGCAAGGCGTCGAGCAGCCCAAAAATCTTCGGCGCGAGATAGAGCAGCATCCAGGTGACGTAGAGCCCGGCGGCCGTGGCGAAGGGAAACGCCACGCCACGCGGCCAGCGCGCGGCGGCGATCGCCGCGAGGAACACGAAGATGACGAGGCCGGCCGAGCCGATGAACATCTGGATCGCGAGCGCAATCTGCATGCGGCTCGTGGGCTCGATGCCGGGCAGGTCGACGATCTTCAGGTACTGCATGTTGCCCTGGCACCAGCGCAGATCGCGCCGCGCGAAGTCGGGAAGTGCGGGCGGATTCTCCTCGTAGCTGCCGCCCTCCTCCGGCAACACCCGCACCTCATAGCCGGCGCGGCGCAGGAGCACCGCTTCGATCTGGTCGTGCGAAAGAATATGTCCGCCCAGCGGCGGCTTGCCGGGAAGCTCCGGCAGCCGGCAATGCTCGGTGAAGGGCGCGACCCGGATCGCCGCGTTGTGTCCCCAGTACGGGCCGCAGTCGGCCTGCCACCAGGCGCTGCCGGCGGTGTAGGCGCGCATGGCGTGACGCATGCCGAACTGGAAGAAGCGAGCGAACAAGCTCGCGCTCGGGAGGCCGACGACGAGACTCTGCAACAGGCCGAGACGCGGATTGGCCTGCATGATGCGCACCAGGCGAACGATGGCGTCGCCGGTCATCAGGCTGTCGGCATCGAGCGGAACCATCAGCTCGTAATTCCTGCCCCAGCGCTCGCAGAAGTCGCGCACGTTGCCGGCCTTGAAACCGGTGTTGTCGGCGCGATGGCGATAGACGAAGCGGCCCGCGGGAATCTCGCGCTTGAGCGCCGCGAATTCCTTCTCCTCCGCGGCGATGGCCTCGGCCCGCGAGGAATCGCTGAGGACGAAATAGTCGAACTTGTCGCCGAAGGCGGTCGCATCCACGCTCGCCTTGATCGCCTTGAGGCGGGCGAAGGCGCGCGCGGAGTCCTCGTTGCGCAGCGTCATGAAGATCGCCGTGCGCACCGTCACCGGGTCGGCGGGACGCGTCTTCAGCGCCGCCGGGATCACCACCGCGAGCGCATCGCGCAGCCAGTGCAGCACGATGAATCCGATCGCCGCGTTCCACAACCCGACCGCGATCCACGGCGCGTTGGCGAGGAACGCGACGAGCATCAGGATCTCGATCGGACCGAAGCCGGCCGGCCGCAGCACCGCCGCGAGCCAGGCGCCGAGTCCGACCACGGTTAACGTGACGAGCGCCCAGAACAGGGCCCGGCGGCGATAGAGCATCGCGCGGCTCTGGGTGCCGGTGGGCGTGAAGGCTTCTGGCGCGGCGGGGGCGTGCATGGAAGCGGGTTCGAACGACATAATTGCGAGCTAGCCTGCCCCTACTCTCGCCTTTGGTACGGAAACCGCTAAAACCCCGCCCCGGGGCGAGCGGCTTCTAGCGCGTCTTGCCCGGCGCGAACAGGATTTCCCGTGAAGGCCGTTAATCACCGTCGCGAGACCGCCGAGGCGAACGCGCTCTGGTATGTGGCGCCGGGCGTGGCGGAATTACGTCCGCAGCCGCTGTCGCTGCCGGGGCCCGATCAGGTGCTGGTGCGCACGCTGTTCTCGGGCCTGTCGCGCGGGACCGAACGCCTGGTGTTCGAGGGCCGCGTGCCGAAGAGCGAATGGCAGCGCATGCGGGGCCCGGGCCAGGAGGGCGATTTTCCCTTCCCGGTCAAATACGGCTACGCGGCTGTGGGCGTCGTGGAGATAGGGCCCGACGCACTCCTCGGCCGGACGGTGTTCGCGCTGCATCCGCACCAGGAGCGCTTCGTCATCGCCGCCGACAGGGTCGCGCCAATCCCCGACGGCGTGCCGGCGCGCCGCGCGGTGCTGACCGCCAATCTCGAGACCGCGCTCAATATTCTCTGGGACGGCAACGCCGAGACCGGCCAGCGCATCGTCGTGGTGGGCGGCGGGCTCGTCGGCCTCCTGGTGGTGGCGCTGGCGGCGCCGATGGCCGACACCGAGGTCACTCTCGTCGACATCGACCCCGCGCGCGAAGAGCTTGCGGCGAAGTTCGGCGCCGAATTCGCTTTACCGAAGGACGCGCCGGCCGACGCCGATCTCGTGATCCACACCACCGCTAGCGAGGAAGGCCTGGCGCTCGCGCTTGCCTGCGCCGGCAACGAGGCGACCGTGGTGGAAGCGAGCTGGTACGGCGACAGGAAGATTTCGCTTGACCTCGGCGGCGCGTTTCATGCCCGCCGCATCACCCTCGTCTCGAGCCAGGTCGGCGGCATCTCGCCGGCGCGCCGCCGCGCGCAATGGACGAACGAGCGGCGGCTCAAGGCCGCAACGCATCTCCTCGCCGACGACCGCCTGGACGCGCTGCTTGGCGAGGAAATTCCGTTCGCCGAGCTGCCGTCGCATCTGTCGCGCGTGCTCGGCGCCAACGCGCGCGGCGTCGGCGCCTACGTGCGCTATTGAACCGGGAGACCGCGAATGTACGCCGTCGAAGTGCGCGACCACATCATGGTGGCCCACAGCTTCAAGGGTGAGTTCTTCGGGCCGGCGCAGCGCCTGCACGGCGCCACCTTCGTGGTCGACGTCGCCTTCTTCCGCGAGAAGCTCGGGCCGAACGACGTGGTGGTGGACATCGGCCGCGCCCACGCGGCGCTCAAGGCCGCGCTCGAGCCGCTCAACTACCGCAATCTGGACGACCACACCGCCTTCAAGAACAAGCAATCCACCACCGAGGCGCTCGCCAAGCACATCTTCGATCGCATGGTCGAAGCCGCGCGCAAGGGCGCGCTCGGGCCCGACTCCGAAGGCCTTGCCGCGATCCGCGTGACGCTGCACGAATCCCATGTGGCGCGCGCCTGGTTCGAGGGGCCGGTTGGTGGCTGAGGTGGTGTTCGCCTTTCCCGGCGATCTTGCGACTCCCACCGGCGGCTACCGCTATGACCGCCGCGTCATGGACGAGCTGCGCGCGCTGCGCTGGGACGTGCGGCCGCTGAGCCTGCCCGCTGACTTTCCCGATCCAAGCGAGGCGAGCCTCGCCGAAGCCGAACGCCAGCTTGCGGCGACCCCGCCCGACGCGGTGCTTCTCATCGACGGGCTCGCCTTCGGCGCGCTGCCGGCGGCACTTATCGACCGGATCGATCGCCGGATCGTGGCGCTGGTGCACCATGCGCTCGGGCTCGAGACCGGGCTTTCGCCGGCGCGCGCCACGGCGCTGCTTAAGAGCGAGAAGGCGGCGCTGTCGCGCGCCGCACGCGTGGTGGCGAACAGTTCGTCGACGGCGGCGTTCCTCTTCGGCGAATTCGCCGTCGCCAAGGACAAGATCACCGTGGCGGAACCCGGCGTCGATCCGGCACCGCGGGCGCGCGGCAGCGACGGACCGCCGCTCCTCCTCTCCGTTGGCGCGGTGACGCCGCGCAAGGGCTTCGACACCCTGGTGGCGGCGCTGGCCAAGATCGCCGAGCTGCCGTGGGAATGCCGGATCGCCGGAAGGCTCGATGTGGATGCGGCGGCGGCCGGTTCGCTCCGCGCCGCCATCGCCACGCTCGGCCTCGATCGTCGCGTGAAGCTTCTCGGCGCGCTCGATGACGCGGCGCTCGCCCGGGAGTACGACCGGGCGCGGTTGTTCGTGCTGCCGTCCCACTTCGAGGGCTACGGCATGGCCTATACCGAAGCCTTGGCCCGCGGCCTGCCGGTGGTGGCGGGCGACGGCGGCGCCACCGCGCATACGGTGCCGGCCGACGCCGGCGTGCTGGTGCCGCCCGGCGACGCTGGCGCGCTCGCCGCGGTGCTGCGCCGTCTGCTCACCGACCCGGCCGAACTCGACCGCCGCGCCGAGGCGGCGTGGCGTCATGCCGAGCGGTTGCCGCGCTGGCGCGGCACCGCGGTCGCGATCGCGGCGGCGCTGGAGGCGGCGCGCCCGTGAGCGGCTTCGCCCCCGATTGGCTGCGCTTGCGCGAAAGCGCCGACCAAGCGGCGCGCGACCGCGCGCTGCTCGACAGGCTGGCCGCGCGCTTCGCCGGGCGCGAGGCGGTCAGCGTCGTCGATCTCGGCGCCGGGCTCGGCTCCAACCTGCGTGCGACAGTGCCGTACCTGCCCAAGGTGCAGCGCTGGATGCTCGTGGACCACGATCCGGTGCTGCTCGCCGCCGCCTGCGAGGTGATCGCCGCCTGGGCGGATTCGCATCAACCGGCGGCCGACGGGATCGACGCACGCAAGGGCGACCGTTCCGTCCATGTGGAGCTGAAGCGCGCGGACCTCGCCGCCGACGTGGCGCCGTGGGGATCGAGCCCGCCCGACCTCGTGACCGCAGCGGCACTATTCGATCTCGTCTCGGCGTCTTGGATCGCCCGTTTCGTGGCAGATCTCGCCCGGGCGCGGCTTCCCTTCTACACCGCGCTCACCCACAGCGGCGGCACGCAGTGGAACCCGCCGCACCCCGGCGATGCGGCCATGCATGCGGCGTTAGCGCGCCACTTCGGCCGCGACAAGGGCTTTGGCCCGGCGGTCGGCGGCGCGGCAACAGGACTCCTGGCCGATGGACTTGCCGCCGCCGGCTACGACGTCGCCCGTGCACCGAGCCCGTGGCGGCTTGGCGCCGACGACGCGGCGCTGATGGCCGCGCTCGCCGACGGCTGGGCCGGGGCAGTACGGGAGACCGGCGAAGTGGCCGGGGTCGTGATCGACGAATGGGTGGCGGCGCGAAAGCGCGCCGGAGGCGCCTGCATGGTCGGCCACGAGGACGTGCTGGCGTTCCCGCCGACCTAAATGCCGCCGATGCTCCGCAGCAGCATGCGGTGCAGCACCCGGTCGCGGCGCAGGAAATAGTGATGCAGCGCCGCGCCAACATGCATCAGCACCAGGAGCGCGATGCCGAAGCCGGCCCAGCGGTGAATCAGGAACAGGCGACCGGAGAGCGGCTTGTCCTCGGCGATGATCGGCGGAATGTCGAACAGGCCGAAGAACGGGGTGGCGGCGCCGTAAGAGGAGTTCGCCAGATACCCGAGGATCGGCTGCACCACGAGCAGGACATAGAGCAGCGTGTGCACGGTGCTGGATGCGCCGCGGCGCCACGGCTCGAGCGTCGGGTCCGGCGGCGGCGCGCCGTGGCCGAGGCGATAGGCCACGCGCGCGACCATGAGGAGCAGGATCAGCACGCCGAGCGACTTATGCGTGTTATAGAGTGAATCGCTCCACGGCCCCTCATAGTTGCTCATGGCGATGCCGATCGCGATGATGGCGATGACGCAGAGCGCGATCAGCCAGTGAAGGAATTTGGCGAACCCCGAGTAGCCCCCAACGCTATCGCCGGCGCTGGTCGCGTACGCCATCTCGCCCTTCCCCTCGAAAAGCCAATCGCGATCATGCCCCCCGTGCTTTCGCAGGGCAACTCAATCGACGAACGCGAGCGTGATCAGTTAAAGCGAGGCGACGGCCGACTTTGCGTTGAGCGAGGTCAGGCAGCGGCTCGCGATCGCCGCGAGCGACGGCGCCGTGACGGCGCTGACGGCAGGCTCGCAGCCGTCCACCGGCTGGACATTCGGCACCGCTGGGCGGGCGCGGTCGAAGGACCGCACTTCCACCGCCGACTGGTGCGTCTCGCGGATAGTCACTGCGGGAAGCGCCACGTTCTTCACCACGATGGTGGTGTTCGCCACCGGGTCGGTGCTGAACAGCACGTGACCGTCGCGGTCGCGATAGACGATGGCGGCATCGCGAATGCCCACGATTTCGACAGTGGCGATGCGCTTCTGCTCCTGGACACGCGCGGAATCGCTGCGCGGGCTGCGATCGCCTTTGTTGGTGCGGTCGATGTGCACGCTCGTGCCGGCGCTGGCGAGCGCCTGGCTGCCGGCGGGGAACATCCGGTCGGCGGCGGCGATCAACAGGAGCATTCCGACGAAGGCGGTCGCGAGGCCGCCGAGTACGCGAAGCCCGTAACCGATCATGGAAAGCCCTCCAACCGAGCGCCGAGGGCTGCGCAACGGGCGGTACCGTCGCCACCCTCGCTAATAGAACGCGCGGTAGCGGCCTAAGTTCCGCTAATTCGTGAGTTAGTCGGCGCGTGCAGCGGCCGGAAGCAGATGCTTTTCGGGGATATTGATGCGGCAGCGCAAGCCGCCCGTGAGAAACCTCATCTCCACGTCCGACTCCAGCGTCTTGGCAAGATTGCCTTCTATCACCAAACTCCCGAAGCCGCGCTTGGCAGGCTCGGCCACCTTGGGGCCGCCGCTTTCGGTCCACTGCACCTCGACCCCTTTGTTGTTCTCGCCGGAGTGCCGCTCCCAGGTGATGGCGATGCGGCCGTCAGCCGCCGAGAGGGCGCCGTATTTCGCGGCGTTGGCGGCGAGCTCGTGCAGCGCGAGACCGAGGCTCTGCGCCGCCTCCGGGCTCAGGCGCAGCGGCGGTCCCGACAAGGTGAGCTGCGAGGCGTTCCGGTCCACATAGGGGCCGACCTGGGATTGCACGAGATCGCCGAGGGAGGCGCCGTGCCATTCTTCCTGCACCAGGATGTCGTGGGAGCGGGCGAAGGCCTGCAGCCGCGCGTTGAACTGGTCGATGAAGGCATCCATGGAGCCGGAATAGCGCGCCGTCTGGCGGGCCAGCGCCTGAACCATGGCGAGCAGGTTCTTGGAACGGTGGGTGAGCTCGCGCATGAGCAGATGCAGGTGCTCGGCCGCTTCCCTGCGGGCGGTGATGTCGACGGCGGCGCAAGTAAGCCCGACGATATGACCGGCATCGTCGCGCAAAGGCTCGATGTGCAGGTCGAACCAGCGCTGGATGGCGCCATCCTTGATCTGGACCTCACCGTCCCCGGGCTCGCCCGAATCGAGCACCGCGCGCTTGATCGCCACCCCCGCGGCCCGGTTCTCGGCGGGGATCAGTTCCTCCTCGCTGCGGCCGACGATCTCGTCCACTTGGCGACCGAGGAACTCGTTGCTGATCGAGGTGTAGCGCAAGTCGTGGTCCTGGGTGAATACAGTGACGTTGGACCCGCGCAGCGCGATCTCGTAGCGCGCGAGCGCGGTGCGCAACTCGGCGGTGAGGCGTAGCTGCTCGCTCTCCAGCGAGCGCAGGCGCCAGATGTCGATCGCGGCGCAACGCACGCCATCGATGCGCTTGTCGGGCCCGAACACCGGATCGATGTGGATGGCGAACAGCACGCGGCCTTCCGGCATGGGATAGTACGCCTCGATGTCGAGGGGCTCGCCGGTCTCCATCACCTGGCGCTTGGCCGACACCAGAATCTCGCGATCGGCGCCGGAAAGGATCTCGTCGTCGGTGCGGCCGAGCATGTTGACGCCGGCGTCCTCGCCGCGCGGGCTATAGACCCAGCGGTAGCGCAGATCGCGGTCCTGGGAAAAAATATAGACCTTGGCGCCGCGCAACGCGGTCTCGAACCGGCCCTTGAGCAGAGCGAGCTCGGCCGTTCGCTCCGACACCGTGTGCTCGAGCTCGCGTTTGGCGGCGGCGAGCTCCGCCAACGTCGGGCGCGCTTTTGCCGCCCGGGTGGCCGCGCGCGCGCGCAATCCGTACACGATCGCTGCGGCCGCGGCGGCGGCCACGAGCAAGAGGAACTGTGCCTGCCAGAATCGGCCGCGCGCGAGCTCTTCCGTCGCCGCAATCAGCCAATTCCACATGGCAGGCATTCCGTTCACTCCGAGGCCCCGCCCCGCTGCAAACTAACTCCATGAATAGCCGCGATATTCGGAGACGGGTCAACGTCCGAGAAGGCGGGAAGTTTCACCGGGAACCGGGCGCTGGATCAAACGTTAACCCGGCGACCGGCCCACCGTCCCCCCTCCCCCCGCTAGGCCGGTTCTCGGGCGTAGTCGGCCGTATGCCGGCTGCGCCCGAATTTTTTACCTCCCGCGTCCGACAACCCAGGAACCTTTCGAATCCGCGCACGTTGCTCCTTCGACACACGAATTTGCGTATTCACGAGAGGAGAAACGCATGAACTGGGATCGTATCGAGGGCAACTGGAAAGAATTCAAGGGCAAGGTGCAGCAGCACTGGGGCGACCTCACCAACGACGATCTCGACGTGATCCGCGGCAAGCGCACCGAGCTCGCCGGCCGGCTGCAACAGCGCTACGGCTATCAGAAGGAAGAGGCCGAGAAACAGATCAATACCTGGCTCGACACGCTGCACTGACTATGTGGACGCGCACCTATCCCAGCGTACGAATCCAAGCCTACCGCACGCGCTGGCAACCGGAGTGGATGTGGTCGGCGGTGGTCGCGACGATCTCCGCGATCGTTGGCGTTACCGCCTCATTCCAGATCGTGCCGGCGGCGGCAGCGGCGATCGCACCGCAGGTCGGCCTTGTGGGCGCGCATCTCATCCTCACCGCCATCTACGGGTTGGCGGCGCTGGTGGTGCTAACCGTGCTGCGGCTTGCAGCGGCGCGCTAGCCGCGCGCGCGCTGGCGCGGCTTGGCCTTGCGCTCGAAAAACAGCGCCTGGCTGATGACGGCGGAGACGGTCGCCGGCTGAAACGGCTTCGGGATCAAGAAAGCCGGTTCCGGCCGCTCGCCGGTGAGAAATCGCTCCGGATAGGCGGTGATGAAGATCACCGGCACCTGGAAGCTGTTCAGCATCTCGTTCACCGCCTCGAGCCCGGAGCTTCCGTCAGCGAGCTGGATGTCGGCGAGAATGAGACCCGGCTGCTTGTTCTTGGCGAGGCGCACCGCCTCGCGGTGGGTGCGCGCGATGCCGAGCACCTTATGGCCGAGGTTCTCCACCAGGCCCTCGATGTCGACGGCGATCAGCGGCTCGTCCTCGATGATCAGCACGTCGGTGGCGATGTCGGCGGCGAGCTCGCGGCCGGCCTCGTCCATGTACTTGCGCAGCGTCGCCACGTCGATCTGGAGAACGCTCGCGGCCTCGCTTTCGGAGAAACCCTCCACCGCCACCAGCAGGAAGGCTTGCCGCATGCGCGGGGTGAGTTGCACCAGCCGCTGCTCCACCGGCAGGCGCTGGGCGTCGGGATCGGAGAAGCCGTTTTCGGCGAGCGTCGTCCACACCTTGGTGAAGGCGCGGTAGAGGGCGACGCGGGCGCCCCCCTCGTCGTCGAGCGGGCGCGGATCCTCGATCAGGGCTTCCAGCACGGCGGCGACGTAGGCGTCGCCCGATTTCTGGTTGCCGGTCAGCGCGCGGGCGTAGCGGCGCAGAAACGGCAGGTGCTGGGCAACAACCTGGGATGTCGACAAGGGGACCCCCTCCAATCGTCGAAATGCGATCTTGGCTAACGTACTAGCGCAAAAAAAGTTCCATGTCCCAGGAACCTGATCGGCGGCAGTTGCGTTAAGCTCTGAGGTTCTATGTCTAGCGTACCGCCGTTTTGGGGGCGCGGGGGATCAGCAGCTATGAAACGAAAGTCGGACAAGCCCGAATCTGGAATGGAAACGCAAGAAGTGAAGAAGCCTCGCGGCAAGCTGGATCGCCAGACCACGGAAAAGCTCGGTCAGCTCCTGCGCGATTATTACAAGGAACGGGTCAAAGAAGACATTCCCGATCACCTGGTCGAGCTGGTGAAGCGCTTCGACAAGGACGGCGGCGAAGGTCCCCGGTCATGACAATCGACGAAGGGGTTCGCAACGCCGTTCTCGCGGCGGTGCCGAGTCTTCGGGCGTTCGCGATCTCCCTCAGCGGCAACGTCGACCGCGCCGACGACCTGGTGCAGGAGACGCTCATGCGGGCGCTCGCCAACATTAACTCGTTCCAGCCCGGCACCAATATGCCGGCCTGGCTGTTCACCATCCTGCGCAACCTGTTCCGCTCCGAATACCGCAAGCGTCGCCGCGAGGTGGAGGACGCCACCGGCATGTACGCCGAGAGCCTCAAGTCGCAGCCGGAGCAGATGGGGCGCATCGAATTCGAGGAGCTGCGCGAGGCGCTGGCCAAGCTCGCCCCCGACCAGCGCGAGGCGGTGATCCTGGTGGGCGCCTCGGGCTTTTCCTACGAGGAAGCGGCGGCGATCTGCGGCTGCGCCGTCGGCACCATCAAGAGCCGGGTCAACCGCGCCCGGGCGCGTCTGGCCGAGCTCATGTCCATCGAAGGGTCCGACGATTTCGGCCCGGACCGGGAAACCCGGGCGGTGCTGAGCGCGGAGAAGTGACCCCTTTGATTCAGCTCATTTATCATCCCGCTGAAGCGGCACTACATCCAATAACTCAGCCGGCTCGTTTTTTTCACGATATCGACGGAACCCGTTGGGCGCGCAGACGTTGGAATCCGTTCGCCGTAGAGCGGACATGCCGGGGGTCACCACCGTCCCGAGACCCCCCGACGCCCGGCATCAAATTCGACCCCAGCCCACCGGTGTCCCCCCTCCGGCGGCTGGGGTCTTCTCTTTTTGGCCGTCGCTCGAGCGAGGATTTCGCGCGGCCGCACCGGCACCTGCAGGGTTTCGGCCGCATCCGCCTCATGCGGGGGAACGCATCCCCCGGGAATGTGTTATTTTGCCAACGAGGGGAGATCAAACCATGCAAATCCTTACACGTTTTGTTGCGAGTTTCGTCATCGCCGTGGCCCTGGGTCACGGTCCCGCCAGCGCCCAGGACCGCATTCAGGTCGGCACCTTGGAATGCGACATCTCCGGGGGCCTCGGCTTCATCATCGCGTCGCAAAAGCGGCTGAGCTGCCTGTTCGTCCCGGCCCAGCCCGGCGCCCCGCAGGAGCTATACGAGGGCGTCATCAACAAGTTCGGTCTCGACCTCGGCGCCACGACCGGCGGACGCATGGTGTGGGCGGTGTACGCGCCGACCGATCGCTGGCGCAATGCGCTTGCCGGCAGCTACGTGGGCGCCAGCGCCGATGCGTCGGTGGGCGTCGGCGGCGGCGCGAACTTGCTCGTCGGCGGATCGAGCCGCACCGTGGCGCTGCAGCCGCTTTCGGTGCAGGGCCAGGTCGGATTGAACCTCGCGGTCGGCGTCGCCGATCTCGAGCTGCGGGCGATGCGCTAGGACCGCGAACCGTTACACTTCGTTTCGTCGAAAAGATTTCCACATGATGCAGCCCGCCGGCGCCACGCGCCGGCGGGAACGAACGCGCGCCGCTGCCGCGCCGGATGCAACTCGGCTACCCTCGGCCGCGATGAAGCCCGCGGAGGAAAGCATGCGCTACGAGCTCTACTACTGGCCGACGATCCAGGGGCGCGGCGAATTCGTGCGGCTCGCGCTTGAGGAGGCGGACGCTACCTACGTGGATGTGGCGCGCTCGCGCAAGGACGGCGGTGTCACCGCCATGACGCGGCTCATGGAAGGCGATGCGGTCAAGACGCCGTCGTTCGCCCCGCCGTTCCT
>Ga0209118_1001004_pt1 | contig 13911 bp, 8 predicted proteins | sample BlaSpr_A8_Ref_M1_FD_187988 | JGI IMG/M metagenome (GOLD analysis project Ga0209118, IMG submission 187988) | Forest soil microbial communities from Thunder Bay, Ontario, Canada - Black Spruce, Ontario site 2_A8_Ref_M1 (SPAdes) (version 2) | ecosystem: Environmental > Terrestrial > Soil > Boreal...
CGACAGCTATCGATCGAGGACTACGTAAAGCATCGATCGGATCGCCCCCGCATCCCCTCGATCCCCTTCCCACCCTCCGGGGGGAAGGGGACGCCCCCTCCCACCCCCTCTTTAAGGCCATTCCCTCCCATCAGGAAAACATCGTCCCTGCTTGCATCAGCAGGTGCTCGACGATCGGCGCCAGCGAGAGCACTGGGAAGAAGGTCAGGGCGCTGACGATCAGGATCACGCCCAGGAGCAGGGCCACGAACAGCGGCGTGTGCACCGGGAAGGTGCCGGCCGAGGGCGGCACCGCTTTCTTGGTCGCCAGGTTGCCGGCGAGCGCCAGCATCGGCACGATCATCAGGAAGCGCCCTACCAGCATGGCGATCCCGAGAGTCCAGTTGTACCAGGGAGTGTTGGCGCTCAAGCCGCCGAAGGCCGAGCCGTTGTTGCCGGTCACCGAGGTGAAGGCGTAGATGACCTCGGACAGGCCGTGCGGCCCCGAGTTGCCGAGCGCCGCGGTGCCGTAGGGCGTGACGCTCGCCCAGGCCGCCAGCACCAGGATGTTGAACGCGAAGATCAGGGCGTAGAGCATCGCCATCTTGACGTCCTTGGACTCGATCTTCTTGCCCAGGTACTCGGGGGTGCGCCCGACCATCAGGCCGGCGATGAACACGGTGAGCACGATCATCACCAGCATGCCGTAGAGGCCGGCGCCGACGCCGCCGAAGACCACCTCGCCCAGCATGATGTTGAGCATCGGGATCATGCCGCCGAGCGGCGTGAAGGAATCGTGCTGGCCGTTCACCGCGCCGCACGAAGCGTCGGTGGTGACGGTGGCGAACAGCGCGCTCTGGAAGATGCCGAAGCGCACCTCCTTGCCTTCCATGTTGCCGCCGGCCTGCTCGCCGCCAGGGGTGCCGGCCGCGGCCTGGGTGATGCCGTAACGGGCGAACATCGGATTGCCTGCGGCCTCGTAGTGGTAGACCGCGAGGAAGCCGCCGAGCATCAACACCAGCATGGCGGCGAACACCGCCCAGCCGTGCTTCTGGCTGCCGGTCATGCGCCCCAGCGTGTAGGTCAAGCCGGAAGCGATGGCGAGGATGGCCAGCATCTCGATGAGGTTGGCGAGCGGCGTCGGGTCCTCGAACGGGTGCGCCGAGTTGGCGCCGAAGAAGCCGCCGCCGTTGGTGCCGAGCTCCTTGATGATCTCCTGCGAGGCGACCGGTCCCTGGGCGATGACCTGTTCGGTGCGAGTCTCGACCTTCACCTTGCCGGCCGCGTCCTTGGCTCCGGCAATCTCGACGCGCTGCGGCTCGAGCAGCGCGGCCCGGGTGTAGCGCCCGAGGTTCTGGGGCACGCCCTGCCACACCAGGACGAGCGCGCCGGCGAGCGAGATGGGCAGCAGCAGGTAGAGACAGCAGCGGGTGAGGTCCACCCAGAAGTTGCCGATGGTGCGCGCCTCGCGCCGCGCCACGCCGCGGATGAAAGCGATGGCGAGGGCGATGCCGGTGGCGGCGGAAGCGAAGTTGTGGAAGGCGAGCCCGGCCATCTGCGTCAGATAACTCATGGTGGACTCGCCCGAGTAGTTCTGCCAGTTGGTGTTGGTGGTGAAGCTGGCGGCGGTGTTGAAGGCCAGGGCAGGCTCCACGCCGGCGAAGTGCTGCGGGTTGGCCGGCAGGAAGGCCTGCAGCCGCTCGATCCCGTACAGCACCAGCATGCTGGCGCCGCTGAACAGCAGCACCGCGATGCCGTACTCCGTCCAGTGCTGCTCCGACTCCTCGTCGATGCGGCAGCAGCGGTAGATCAGGCGCTCGAGCGGCCGCAGCACCGGCGTCAGCCAGGTCTTCTCGCCGGAGAAGATGCGGGTCATGAAGGTGCCGAGGGGCGGCGTCACCGCCACCAGGATCACCAGATAAATCAGCAGCTGCAGCCATCCATTGGCAGTCATCTCGAACCTCGCTTCCGCTCATCGTTCATCGCGCATCGCACTGCCGATCCCGCGAGCGACCGCGAGCAGCGGGCGCGGCCGGCGGGCCGCATGCATTTGCGTCCCGCCGGCACGCCTGCCCGGCTCCGGCTCAGAACTTCACCAGCACGGCAGTGTTGATCCGCGTCTCGGTCTTGCGCAGGTCGGGATTGAAGCCTTGCACGAAGGATCCCGGCGGACCCGTGTTGCCGCCCAGCGGCGTGACGCCGCCGGAGCCGGCGAAGTAGCGCACGTTGGCGCCGCGGCGATCGAGCTCCGTGCGGAAGGTGATGTACTCGCTCGGCATCCAGTCGAAGGTGATGGAGCCGTCGTAGGCGCGGAAGGGATCGCCGGGGTTCTCGGTGAAATAGGAGGTTCCCGACGCGGCCGTGGCGCCGTTGATGGGTGGCAACAGCACCAGGTAGCGTCCCGGGTTGTTGATCTGGCCGCCGCCGATGGTCATCGCGAACTTGTCCTTGAGGAACCAGAAGCGGTTGTAGACCATGTAACCCAGGAAGTACTGCGCCGGGATGCCGGGAGCGCTCTTGGTGCAATGCACGCCGCCGCCGCTCTCGCAACCCGCGTCCAGGGTCACCGAGAACGCCATCCTGTCCAGGAAGCGTTCGGGCCGCTCGTAGTACTTGACCTCGATGCTGTCATCGGTGTGCCAGCGGGTGCGCTTGGGGTTGCCCAGGGTGTCGGTGCCGACGCCGTAGTTGTTGGACAGCACTTCGAGGGAGCCGTTCGGCCGCCACAGGACCTGCATGCCGAGACCCGGCTTGCTGTTGAACTTGCCGTACGACTGCCAGCCGTTGATGTACCAGGGCTCGATCTTCAACTTGTCGGTGGGGAAGATCTGGACGCGCAGCCCGTTGAAGAACCAGGGCGTGTTCGACGAGACGTACGACGGCTGGTAGGCCCAATTGTCGAAGTTGTAGTAGCTGAAAAGGCCGACGTACGACATGAAGATGCCTGCCTCGAAGTTGATCCCGCTCCACTTGTCCCAGTGGTAGCCGCCGTACGCCTCGGAGAGGTAGCGGTAGGCGTTGTCGAGGTTCCATTGGCCGCGCGAGGGGCTGGCGTCGTTGCGCGGCGTCATCGTCGAGTACAGTCCGAACTGCGTCATCAACCTGCCGATCACGTGGTCGTAATGGAAGTCGCCGCCGATGCCCAGCTGTTGCAGCTGGATCTCGTTGGTCCGGCCGGGCTCGCTGCTGCCGACCAGGGTGTTGTCCTTGGGGTGGTTGAAGTCGGTGATCTCGTTGACGTCGACCCTGAACTCGCCGGTAAACCACTTGGTGTCGATCGGCGATTCGTGGGTGCGGCTGTTGCCGTTGAGCCAGGTGAAATCGGCGAAGGCGTACGGCTCCGGCGCTTTCGGACCTGACGGCTGGTTCTTCCCGGCGGCCGCCACCGGCGTCGACGGCTCGGGCTGGCCGATGACCGGGCCGGATCCGGGCTGGCCGAGCGCCGGGGAGGGTGCGACCTGCGCCAGGAGCTGCGCCACCGTCGACTGGTCGAGCGGCGCCGCCTTCACGGCCAGCGAGGCCTGGGTCGCGGTCTGGCGCTGCGGCCGGCCGGGCTGCGCCTGCTGAACCTGCTGGGCCGGCTGAAGCTTCTGAGCCAGGGCCAGAGCCTGCTCCAGCTGGGCCTGCGCCCGCGCCAGCTGCGCCTGCGCCTGCGCCAGCTGCGCCTGCGCCAGCTCGAGCGGAGTGGGCTGGCGCGGCTGCGCCGTCGCAAGACTCTCGGCTGGCCGGGAGGCGCCCGCCGCCACCGTGGTCGTGCTGGCGTCGGCGGCGTCGCTCGGCGCCATCGAGGCTTGCCGGACTGAGGATGATGCGGCGGCTGCCGCTTCACCCTGCCGGGCTTCTGCTGTGGGGGCGCCAGCGGCGGGGGCCTGCTGAGCCGAGAGACCTGAGGCGGCGGCCAGCCAGAAGGCGAGCGCTGCCGCTTTCCAGCAGACGGCTGAATGAGCTTTTGAACGACGGGGTGACATGATCGGCTCCTTCCCCACGAGCAGGGGCAATACTGCAGTCTTGGTCACGGGCGGAGCGCCATGGATCTGCCCGGCTGTGGATCGAGAAGCGCTCCGAGGACTTCAGAACCGCTCCGGTTTGAGCATGGCGTAGAGGAGGTACACCAGCAGACCGACGGTGACGACGGCGCTCAGCAGGTATTCCCAGTTCATGGGTCCATTCTCCTCAGATCTTTTCGCAGAACCGCACGTACCAGAGCGCCAGCGCGAAGAACAGGATGGTCACGGCAATCGCGATCAAGTCGAGCATGGGTCTTGGCTCCAGAGGTTGCGGGCGTCCTTGGCTCCATCGGCACCGGCTGTCACCTGGCGGGTGCCGCCGGCGCTGCTGGCGCCGCCGGCAGCGTGAAGCAGAAGGTGGCGCCGCCGCTGTTGTCGTTGTCGTGGCTCTTCACGCCGACCGTGCCGCCGTGGGCTTGCACGATCTCCTTGGCGATGGCGAGCCCCAGGCCGGCGCCTCCCGGGCTGCCCGGCACCTGAAAGAAGCGCTCGAAGACCCGGCTCAGGTACTCCTTGGGGATACCGGGTCCGGAGTCCGCGACCGAGAAACGCACTAAGTTGCCCTCGGGCTCGACCTGCACCGCGACGGTGCCGCCGGCGGGAGTGTGCTGCAGCGCGTTCTGCAGCAGGTTGCCAAGCGCCAGTGGGGCGCGCGCCGGATCGGCCAGCACCTTCGGCGCCGCGGGCGCGATCGTGACCGAGAGCCCGATGCCGTGGTCCTCGAAGGCCGAACGCAGTGGCGCGAGCGACATTTCGACCAGGTCCCGGGACGGCACCGGCTCGATGTGGAGCTGCTGGCCGCCCGCCTCGTAGCGCGCGATCTCGAGCAGGTTGACCAGGATGGTGCGCAAGCGTTCGGCGTCGTCGCGCGCCGCCACCAGCAGCTCGGTCTGCTGCGGCGTCAAGTTGCCGATGCGTTCGTCGAGCAGGACGTGCAGCGCCATCTGCAGCGAGGTGAGCGGCGTGCGCAGCTCGTGCGACACCGTCGACAGCAGCCCGCTCTTCATCTCGTCGATCCGACGCAGATTGGTGATGTCCGAGAGAATCATGGTGATGCCGACCAGCTGGCCGTCGGCGCCGCGCACCGCCACCGCGTGCGGCAGATAGAAGCGCTCCTGCCCCTCATGGAAGATCTGCCGCGCCGCCTCGTAGCCGCGGTCGGGAAGCGTCCCCGAGCGCGCGGTCTCCTGCAGCAGGTGCGGCAGCCAGTCGGCGTGGCGTGGCGGCACCGGCTCGCCGGGACGCAGGCCGAGAGCGGAGACGGCGGTGCGGTTGGCGAGCTCGACGTGGAGGTCAGGGGAGAACACCGCCACGGCGTCAGGCAGGCTGTCGATCGCCAGCTGCGAGGTCTGCTGGGCGCGCAGCAGGCGTGCCCGGTTGCTGCGCCGCAGCTCGCGCAAGCGGCCGGCCATGGCGTTGAAGGCAGCGGCGAGCTCGCCGATCTCGTCTCTCGAGACCACCGGCACGACGAGGTCGAGATTGCCCCGCTCGACCTCACGCACCGACTGCGTCAGCCGCGACAACGGCAGCAGGATGGCGCGGCTCAGGAACAGGACGAAGCCGACCGCCAGCGCCGCACCCAGGACGAGCAGCACCATCATGCGCCGGCTGGCCCGCGCCGCCAGCGCGCGCGCCCGGGTGTTGGCGCGCACCATATTGTCCTGGTTCATCTGCTGCACCTGGTCGGCCGCCAGCTTGATCTGCTGGAACAGCGGTAACAGCCGGCCGAAGTAGACGGCGCGGCGGGCGTCAAGCGCCTTTCCGGAGTCGAGCACCTCGCCGAGCACCGGCGGATAGTCGGTATACAGGTCGCGGATGCGGAATGCCGCCGGGCCCTCGCCGGGCAGCGTGATGTTGCGCAGCTCGGTGTCGAGCGCCCTGACGAACAGCGGCGCATTGGTGGCGGCAAGCTCGCGTCCACGTTGCGGGTCGCCGGCCAGTGCGAACAGCGCGCCGCTGTCCATGCGCTCGAGCGCCTCCTTCATCTGCTGGCAGGCGACGACGCTGTCGTAGTTCTCGCGCAGGATGACGTCGACCGAGCCGCCCAGGCGGGAGATCCAGACGGTGCTCAGCATGCCGACGAGCGTCAGCAGCGCCAGCAGACCTCCGAATCCGAGCAGCAGCTTTCCGCGCACGCCGAGCATGGGAGAGCCGCAGAGTGCAGAGGCAGTGCCAGTGGAACGCGGTCGCCTGAGGCGGCCTTGCGAGCGACGGCGCGAGATGCTGTAAACCCACGTCAGGGCATGGCTTCAGGTGGCTCGAGCGGGGTTCTTCGGGCTATCGGCGCGGTTTCCGGCTGGTGACTTCCCAAGCGATCTGATTGCAAAGCGCAAGGGAATCTGGCACGTCGCCATTGCAATTCGCAAGTTCCACCTGCGAAATGCCGGACAACAAGGTCAACCAGCAGGACAGCATGGGGGAAGAGGCGCGGTGTCGCCGTTCAGCTGGCCCGCGGCGCTTCCCGGAGCTGCGCCCCGGGAGGCGAAGCGCCAGCAGGCAGGCGCTCGAGGGTCGCCAGGCGCAACCGCAGACCGCGCAGCTCGTCCTCGCTCAACCTGGCGGAGCAGCCGGTGACGATCCGCCGGCCATGCTCAACGAGCAGACGGTGACGCTCCGGGTCGGTGGTCGACGAGGCGATGTCGCCCAGGGCGCGGAGCAGCCGCAAGCTCACCGCGACGTCCCCTGTGGCATAGAGGCGGATCTGCTCGAACGCCGACTCCAGGAGCTGCGCAAAGCCGAGCCACGGCATCACGACCCGGACGACGGCCGGAGGGTCATACAGCACCGTATCCGGTTTCCGCCTGCCCGCGCAGCGAATGAGGATCCGGCTCAACTGGTCGACGCAGCTGATCGCCGTGCTCGGGTCATTGACCGCGGGTGAGATCGCCTTCAACGCGATGTCGACGATCTGCAGGATCCCGAACTCGACGTCCTGCTGCAAGGTGCGCGAGGGCCCGAGATCGAACGCTTTCAGGCAAGCGGCGCGGACAGCGGGCGAGATCCGCTCCCCCTTGTACACGCGCAGCAACGGCACTCCCGCCGGCACGAAGTGACCGACCCGGCGGAGGACCTCGACCTTGACGTGGAATTCCTTCGCCAGGCGGACCAGCTCCCGCGCGTCGACATAACGGATGTAACCCGACAGCTCGCTCCTGATGACGCTGTCCCAGCCAGTGACATCGGGGCTCTCCTGGGGCGCCACCGGCGAGGGGCCGCAGGGATTGGGCATGACCTCGTCGATCATCCTCTCGGTCTCGCCGGCGATCTTGTCGACGATCTGGTTGACACCGATCGCGAGCGAGATGTGATGAATGAAGAACAGCAACCAGGCGACGCAGGCGAGGGCGAGAAACATCGCCCCTTGGACGGTGGCGACCGGCACGAAGGGGGCCGGCATGGAACGCGCCGACGGCAGAGCCGCCATGCAGTAGCAGAACGTGCCGAGGAAGACGCCGAGCGTCCATTGCGTCACGCGATCGCGAGCGAAACCGAGGATGATGCGCGGTGAGAACTGCATCGACGCCAGGGTCAGCGTCATGAGCAAGATCGCGAAGACGATCGAGACCACGGTCATGGTGGCCTCGGCGATGTCGCCCAGGATGAGCTGGGCGACCTGCGGGTCGGCGTGCGGTGGGAAGAACAGATGAGGTCCCCAGGCGCTGAGCCACGGCGCTTCCGCTTCGAGCCAGGCGAGAGTGGCACCGAGAGCACCCAAGAAGAGGGCGATGAGCAGTGGCCGCACGAGAAAGCCGCCGCGCAGGTTGTACAAGACGTGCCGCAGCACGAGGGGGAATCGGGCGTGCACAATCTGGCGGGAGGTGGTCATGGACGCGTTCATCGGCAGAACCGGCGATGGCTGATACTGGACCGCTTGCAAATGAAGAGAATAGCCGATTCCTGCGAGCCGCAGGTCAGGGAAAGGCCAGCCGCCCCTGGCGGTGCGGCAGCAGCTCTGGCGGGGCGAGGCCGGCGCTCGCTTCGACGAGGAAGGGGGCGTTGCGGAGGGACCAGACGCTGGGCGCGATGACCATACGGTCCAGGCCCGGCGGGTAAAAACGGTCGTCGCTCCTGCCGCGCGGATAGCAGAAGGCGCCGACCGCCTGGATGGCGATGCCGGCTGCGACCGCCACGACGAAGGCTCGCAGGCCCCACCCGCGCAACCTGGCGACGACCGGCACCAGCAGCCAGACCAGGACTGGGACGATGTCCGTCAGGTAGCGCGGTCCGTAGCAGGCGCCCGCCCGGAAGTCGGCGCGGGCGAAGATGTAGAGCTGCACCAGGATGGCGGCCACGGCGGCCCACTCGAGGAGCGGATCGGGCCGGCATATTTCACACCCCTCCTGCGGCGTCGCCGAACGGGCCTGAAATGGGCGGACTGGCGGCGCCGATCGAGTCGGCGGAGGCTCGCGAACCGCGGCCATCCCTGGCCCGGAACGCTCGCCCGCCGGGGCCGGCCGCCGCATGACGCGGCAAGCCAGGAACCAGAGGAAGGGAGAGAAGATCAGGAGGCCCTTGCCCGGGCTGAGCAGCAGCCCGGCCAAGCCCGGCAGCACCGGATGGGAGAGAAACGGGTGCTTACCGCTGACGGCCCACGCGTAGCCGCCGGCCCAGTGTCCGAACACCGCGAAGTTATAGAGCAAGAACGGGGCCGCCGCCGCGACCGCCGCCGCCGGCGCCCAGAGCGCCAGCCGGCGATGGCGAACGAGGAGATAGAAGAGGAAACCTGCCGCCAGCGCCGCGTCGGGGGGACGGTTCACCGCGAGGAGGCCGCAGGCCAGGCCGGCGGCGGCGAGGGTCGCGACGGACGGACGGGCGGTCGCGGCGAGCAGCGCGCAGACCACCAGCAGCTCGGCCAATCCGTGCAGCCATAGAGCCTGGCTCGAGATCACCCAGGTACCCGTCGCGAAGCCGTAGGCTACCGCCGCAAGGATGGCCCGCTGTCGGTCGGCCCCCCGCCTCGCCAGGAGGTAGAAGAGGCCAACCGACAGCGCCGCGATCAGCGACGCCGCGAGCTTCTCCACGCGCAACGAGGTGTTCTGCAGCCGCCAGGGCTCCCATCCGCGCCGGTTCAGGTAGGCCACCGCCGGGGCATAGAGCGGCGCCACCAGGACCGGCGTGGCGATCGGATAGGTCGAGTAGAGATGGCCGGCGGGCGAGCGGTAGAGCCAGTACGCCTCGTGGTAGGGCTTGCCCGGCGGCACCGTGGCGGCGAGCTCGGCCACCGCATCGAGACTCACGCTCACCGCCCGCCACAGCGCGAAGGGCAGCAGGCGCGCCGGCACCGTGTCGCCGTCCTGGATGACGCGGAAGTTCAGGTTGTAGACGACCAGCCCGGCCAGGGCCAGGAAGACCGCGGTGCGACGCTCGCCGCGCCGGCCCGCATCAACCCGCATTTCTCCTCCGGCGACGGCACCGGCGCCTCGCGACGGACGGGTACAAGATCTGCGGGTCAGGATCGCTCGGATCCATCAGGGCTCGATCCCCAGGTCGGCGTAGACCTTGCCCAGCGCCGCGGCAAATGCGCTCGCCGAGAAGCGCTCCTCGAAGCGGCGGCGGGCGCCTGCCGCGAGCCGGCGGCGCAAGCCCGGATCGCCGAGCAGGCGCGCCAGGGCGCTCGCCAGCGCTGCGGGGTCCCCGGGCTCGACCAGCAGGGCGCTGGCGCCATCGGCCACGTCTTCGGGGATGCCGTCGACGCGCGATGCGACCACGGCGCAGCCGGCCTGGAGCGCCTCGAGCAATGCCAGCGAGCCGCTTTGCTCGGCGCGCGACGGCAGGACGAAAACGTCCGCGCGCTCGAGGTACGGATACGGATCGGCCACCTCTCCCGGCAGCTCCACCTGGCCGCCGAGCCCCAGCCTCCTGGCAAGCGCCCGCTCTTCCGCGAGCTGCCGCCCACCGCCGGCCAGGCAGGCGCGAAACGGCACTCCCGCCTGGCGCAAGCGCGCGAGAGCGGCGAGCAGCACGTCCCCTCCCTTGCGCGGCTCGTGGCGGCTGACCGCGACGATGAGCGGCACCCCGGCAACCTCGGGCTGCTCCAGGGCCTCGGGGCTCTCCCGAGACTCGCGCAGGAAGGCCGGCTCGGCGGCGTAGGTGAGCTTCACGCAAGACGCCGCGACGCCGTACCTCGCGACGATGAGCCGCCGCACCGACTCGTAGTTGATCAGCACGCGCCGGGCCTCGCAGTAGGCGCGCCGTTCCCACCGCTCCACGGCCAGGCGGATCCACAGGTAGTCGGCCTGGTAGCGAAGCCGCGTGCGCCAGCCGTAGCCGGCGAGGCTGCGCAGGATGGCGCGCGACTCGGCTGCATAGGTCGTGTAGGAGCTGACGATCGGGATCGCCTCGCATTCCGAGCCCGACGCGCGCAGCTGCGCGCACGCCAGCACCCCGGCGTATCCCCAGACGCCGAAGCCGTGCACCAGGAGCGGCCCGCGGCGTCCGGTTGCAAAGCGTTCGATCGCCGCCGCGAGGCGCGGCGCATGGAACCCGGCGAGGAGTTGACGCACCGGGCGCAACGGCGTGGAGCTACGATGAATCACGCCGTAATCGGTCTCGACGGTCGCCCGGCCGCGGCCGGCGCAGAAGAGCCGCGGCGTGAAGCCGAGGCGGAGGGCCGCTCGGGCATGGGCGCGGACGTAGCTCGAGTGGCCGCCTCCCAGCTCGTCGAGCGGATCGCGGCCCGCCACCAGCACGACGTCCCGGCTCATGCGCCGCCGGCGGCGCGGGCGATGCGCGCCACCTCGCGCGCCACGCGATCGATCTCGCCCTCGGTGAGCGTCGGACCGGAGGGCAGATACAGCCCCTTGCGGCAGAGCTCCTCGGCGACCGGATAGCGCTCGCCGCGGTGGCGCCGGTGATAGATCGGCTGGAGATGCACCGGGATGAAGAACGTCCGCGTCTCGATCCCCTGCCGCGCCAGGCGGCGGCGCAGGTCGTCGCGCGAGCAGCCGAAGGCGTCCTCGACCAGCAGGGCGTACATCCAGAAGACGTTGACGACCTCCGGGCGCTCGCCGGGCAGGGTGAGACCTGGCACCGCGGCGAGGCGGCGGGCGTAGCGCTCGGCGTTGCCGCGCCGTGCCGCCACGAGCGACGCGAGGCGCTCGGTCTGGGCAAGTCCCACCGCGGCCTGCAGGTTGCTCATCCGGTAGTTGAATCCGAGATACCCGTGCCAGAAGTGGCGGTCTTCCGAGAAGGCGTGATCGCGCAGCCGTTGCGCCGTGCGGGCGAGGCGCTCGTCGTTGGTGGTCACCATCCCGCCCTCGCCGGTGGTGACGATCTTGTTGCCATAGAACGAGAAGGCCGCCGCGTCGCCGAGGCTGCCCACCGCCGCGCCGCGATAGACGGCGCCGTGCGCCTCCGCCGCGTCTTCGAGCAGGGCGAGGCCGTGGCGGTCCGCGATGTCGCGCAGCGGCCGCATGTCCGCCGGGTGCCCATAGGTGTGCACCGCGACGATCGCCCGGGTGCGGGGCGTGATCTTCGCCTCGACCTGCTTGACGTCGAGGTTCCAGCTCTCGCTGCTCTCGGCTTGGGCATCCACCAGCACCACGCGGGCACCCGTATAGGTCACCGCGTTGGCGGTGGCGATCATGGTGAAGGTGGGCACGATGACCTCGTCGTCCGGGCCGATCCCCAGCGCCGCCAGGGCGAGGTGAAGGGCGGCGGTGCCACTGGCGCAAGCGATGCCGTACGCACAGCCCGCGGCCGCGGCGAAGCGCTCCTCGAAGGCGCCCACGAAGCGCCCCGCCGACGAGATCCAGCTCGACTCGATGCACTCGGTCAGATAGCGCAGCTCGTTGCCGTCGAGCAGCGTCTCGCAGACCCTGATAAGACGCCGGCCGCCGGCTCGCGATCCACCGGCTGGCATCCCGTTACCAGGTACTGAAGCGGCAGCGCCGGCGCCGGCCCCTTCCCCGGCACCGTTCCCATCCCCGGCGCCGGCCTCATCCCCGGCGCCGGCCTCATCTCCGGCGCCGGCCTCATCCTCGTCGGTATCCTCATCGCCGTCGGCCGGCAGCGTCAGCTCCGGCTCCGGACCGGGAAGGAGCCGCCGCATGAGCCCCAGCTCCTCCTCGCTGAGGCGCAGCTCCTCGAGCGTCCCGCGAATCATGGCGCGCCAGCCCCTAGCGGGCCGGCCGGCTCGCGTACGGGTGTGCGATCGAGGCCCATGGCGGCAGGCCGCGCCGGCGGCGGCGGCGCCGGTGACTGCAGCGGTTGCATCGGGATCTGCGATGGGGACTGCGGTTGCGGCGGAGACTGCGACCAGGACGGCGGCGAGGGCCGTGGCAGGCGCTGCGGCACGAGCGGCGCCGCGACGAAGTGGGCCAGCCGCTCGCTGCGCTCCAGGATGCCGGCGTAGTCGATCGGGTCGGCGCACGGGAAGTGCTCGGCGAAGACCGCCGCCACCGGTCCGGCGATCAGCGGGTCGAGGCCGTCCAGAAAACCGGTGCGATAGCCGGGAGCCGGCTCCACCTCCATGGACGCGACCCGCCACCGCAAGCGGGTGTAGGCGGCCAACGCTCGCCAGCTGTCGGGTCGGAGCAGCTTCATCAGCCCCCTGGGGCTGCCGAGGGCGAGGGCCGCCAGCACGCGGCTTGCGGGCGTCGCGGCAAGAGAGCGCCCCACCTGGGCGTGCAGGCGCGCCGCCACGCCGGCCGCCGGCAGAGCGTCGCCCGCGCAGCGGCGCGGCTGCCAGCCGGCCTGGGCGAGAAACAACGGCACCAGGTCGATCCCGATGCGCTCGGGCCTCTCTCCCAAGGCGAGCACCGAGAGCGCGACGCGCAGGCACTGGCCGCAGCGGCTGCACGCCGCCTGGTCGGCCCCGACTCTCCAGCAGGAGTACTGCAGGTCGCAAAGGTCGGCGTAGCGGGTCCACAGGAGCTGCTGCACCTGCTCGCTGTGCAAGGCGCTGATCAGGGAGCCGTAACGCAAGCCGAGAGGCGCGAGCAGCGACTCGATCGCCCGCTGGGTGGCGCGCGAGTACATGAAATGCGGGTGCTGGACGATGCGTCCATCCACCTCGACGTTGTCCTGCACCTCCGCCTCGGAGGCGAGGAAGAGGTGGGTGGCGCCGAGCGCCACCGCGCACACCAGCAGCGCCGAGAGATAGAGCCAGGTGTCGGTGATCTCGTTCACCGACACCGGATAGCCGGCGGTGGGCGGGAAGTCGTTCTTCCAGCTCCCCCGCAGATCCGACTCGACCTCCAGCAACGTGACCTCCCGGCGCTCCGCCATGGCCGCCAGCACCTGGCGGCGGCGGGCCGTCAGGTGATCGTGCAGGGGCGGCATCGGCGAGGTGGTCGTCACCAGCAGCGGCTGCGACGTGAAGTCGCACAGCAGCGCCGCCTGCAACAGGCTGTCCTTGCCGCCGCTGAACGCGGCGGCACAGCGCCGGCCAGCGGCCAGCCGCGGCAGGGACGCCAGGGGCGGCAGGCGAGCCCCGCGCGACACGATCTCGAACGCGGCGAGGGGCGGCCAGGGCCGCGCTCGCCGCGGCAGCGCTTCCAAGGGCGTCGGCGCGCCGCGGTAGGCTTCCAGCGAAGCCGCCTCGACCTCCGCCAGGCGGCGCCAGAACTCCGCCTCTGCCGGGGGCAGCTCGACCGGCAGCTCGACGCGGCAGGGGCGGAGCAGGTTCCAGTGCGAGTGCAGGCAGAGCAGCGCGACGGTCCACCAGAGCGGCTCCGGCACCAGCGCCAGGTCGACCTCGGGCGGGAAGGTGAGCGTGCAAGAGGTCCGTCGATAGAGGGGCGTCTCGGGCTCGACCCGCCAGCGGAAGGTGGCGGTCCGCCGGCGCCGCTCGATTGCCGGCGGTAAGAGCGTGATGCGGTTGATCGCCGTCATCGCCGCCAGCGCCGCCACCGCCGCCACCGCCCCAGGCCCGAGAGCACGTCGCCGCAGCCGCGGCGCAAGGACCAGTAGGTATCGGCGGCCC
>Ga0209118_1001005_pt1 | contig 13910 bp, 12 predicted proteins | sample BlaSpr_A8_Ref_M1_FD_187988 | JGI IMG/M metagenome (GOLD analysis project Ga0209118, IMG submission 187988) | Forest soil microbial communities from Thunder Bay, Ontario, Canada - Black Spruce, Ontario site 2_A8_Ref_M1 (SPAdes) (version 2) | ecosystem: Environmental > Terrestrial > Soil > Boreal...
CATTCGATCAAGAACCCCGTGCACTTCGGGAACGACATCGACACCGTCCACAACAATGCGTTCTCCCGCCGGCGCACGCAACGCCGTATGCAGAACAGCACGTCGCTCCGTGGCATTGATCCTCTCCCCGGCGAACATCGACGCAATGCGCAGCCGCAAGTTGCACTCCTCGGCCAGTTGGATGAGGAGCCGGATTGTCTCGTCGGTGATGCGGTTCTTCGAGTAGTCGAGGTAAAGCCCCGCCGCTTCCGCGGCAAGACGCTCGCCACGCTGGGGATCGTCTGCGAAAAGCCTCCTAAGATGGATGCTCCGCATCGTTTGGTAGTGCTGAGCAAGTGCCGTCCATGCCGGGCGCTGCGTCAGCACTTTCAACTCGTTATTGATCATCGTTTGCGTCTTGCTTGAGCTAAATTCTAAGCGCTTCGCACTTTGCGGCGATGTAAGGGATCAAGTCGTTCCGGATGTCTCCGAAGCCTAGGACCCGTCCGCTCTGCCGTCGGGCTGCCAGCGCCGCTTCGTTCGCTCCCGCCCGCGCAAGCTCGGCGAGTACCTTTTCGGCATCGCTGCAATCGACCAGCGAGAGATCCCTCGCTTCGCCGTGTTCGGCCAACCGCATGAAGCGTCTCCTCAGGCATGAGGTTGCCAATATTCAATTCCAGCGCTGCAAGTGCCATAGTATAAAGCTGTCCGGTGCCCAGGGGTCCAGGGTGCGGTGCCGGCCCGGAGCGGCGCAGCGGAGTACCCCGCATCGGTAAGTTTCCGCGAACGGGGCGACTCAGGCAAGTCGCGATCGTTTTGCAAGTGCATTTGGCAATGGCGCCCAGCCGTCGACTGCCTCGGTAGCATCGTCGAGCGGAGGGAGCAAAGCGGTGGCCTGTTACCGAACTACGGGTTCCAAACGGGACCATGCACCTCTTGTGTAGGTTCCTCCTACGGCGCACGGCCGGCTTCCAACGTGCCGAGCAAGCCCGAAAAATCAAAATTGAGCAGATCGCCTATACGCTCGACGGTGAAGTCCGCCGGCGGATAGGCAGCAGCGATCCGTGGGTCGAGCGCGTAGTGCCCCTGGCGCGGAAATACGGTTGTCAACTGAGCTCCCCACGCATTCTTCATTGCCGCAAGAATGCGTAGCTTGTCATCCACCATGACATAGCGCTGCGCGGGATAGCGCTGCCGCACCGCATCGAGCATGTCTTCCTTGTGAATGTAGATCAGGACCCTGCCCTCGACCGCCTCCCAGAGCCCCGAGCGTTGCACCTTACGCGGTTGGAAGACCACGTCGCCATCCGACAGGATGACAGTCCGTCCCGATGCTGCGAGATGTGCGACGACTTCGAGCGCCCCGGGATACAACCGATCTGCGAACGGATAATCAACCAGAAATGAAGACATCAGCAACACCCGCGCATCGTTCAGATCGCCGAGCCGGTAGCGTTGCAAGGCACCCAGGTAGTCCGCATAACCGAGCTCCGTGCGCAACGCCTCGAATATGGCCCAGTATCGGTCCCGGCTGGTGGCGCCGAATTCTTGCTCGAGATGGTCTCTGAGATCTTCCTGCACGCGGTCGTTGTCGAGCAGCGTATTGTCCACGTCCAACAAAAATACCGTCTGGTCCGCCGAAGCTTTCATAAGTCCACCTGCTCAAGAGAGAGTTACGCCAACCGCCGTCGCCCCGAGCACGATGCGCTCGGCTGCGGACGGCCCACGGTATCCGGCTTGTACTTGGCAAGTCCGCTGGCGTCCTCAAGGACAGAATCGGGCACGCTCCACGTTGCCTCGACGCATTCATCGAACTTGAAAAACGAAACATCATCGCATATGGCATCGGCCGGCACCCGCTCGTCGGTGAAAACGCCTCGTCGCAATGTCGTGCACCTGTCAGACAGAAGCGAGCTCACGGTTTCAGTTCGAGCTCATCGTGATTCGTCTCGATAGATGGAAAGTGCTCTCGCACGTCGGCATTCTGGCCTTAGCGACTGACCGAACACGATAAGGAGCCCTCTCTGCTCTAATTCTAATATGTCACGGTCCGACCTGTTCCATTCCGAGGTAAATCGCTGTGGCTAGGAAATCGGAGGTAGCGAACAGGCTAAACAAAAAATTTCGAAATCCTCTCGGAATTTTCGATACCAGGCACGGCGATTCTTGCGCTTTAGCAAAAACGCCGTGCGAATAGGGCTGATGCTATCGATACCTGCTTCCGCTGTACGTCAAGGGCCTCGCGGGCCGAGGGTGGCCGAAGGTCGGCGAACTGGCAAGGGCCCCTACAGGCTCACCACCATGGGGTTGGCGGCGTTGATTTCAAGGTGCGTGGGAACGTGGCAGATCAGGCGCAGCGAAGGCATAGCCCACGGCGCCAGGTCGAAGTGCATCAACGCCAAATGGGGAGCGATGCCTGGGCCGACCCGTAAGCGAGATGGCCGGCGCGTTGAAACGTTGTTCTCGTCAGGATCGCTCTGCGCCTCTGTTAAACTTCGAAGCCATGTTCACCGGCCTTTCTTCTCGCGCCGCTATTCGTTGGCAACATGGTCTCTGCGCCACTGCCAAGGCGCATCGAGACGCCGCTTTAAGTCAATGCGCAGGGCTTGCTGAGTGGCTTTAGCCGAGTACGTCCGGTCTGCCCAACCAGACTGCGCAGAATGGGGCCCCCGCTTCGTGCTTCTCAAGCTCCGGCATTGACAGGAGATCGATCGTGAAAGTCATCGTTCTAGGCTCTGGTGTGATCGGTGTGACTATCGCCTACTACCTGAGGCGCGCAGAACACGAAGTGACTGTGGTTGACCGTCAAATCGGCCCGGCACTGGAAACGAGCTACGCCAACGCCGGAGAAATTTCGCCTGGCTATGCCGCGCCGTGGGCCGGACCCGGTATCCCACTCAAGGTGCTCAGGTGGATGTTCATGAAACACCGCCCGTTGGTGATCCGGCCACTACTCGACCCGGCCATGTGGCTGTGGGGGCTGCGGATGCTCGCAAACTGCACGCATGAACGCTACGAGATCAACAAGGGCCGCATGTTGAGGCTGGCCGAGTACAGTCGCGACTGCCTGCGTCAACTGCGCGCCGACACGCACATCCGCTATGACGAGCGCAGTCTCGGCACCCTGCAGCTGTTCCGTACGCAGAAGCAGCTGGACGGAACGGCTAGTGACATCGCAATTCTTCGCCGCTACGACGTGCCCTATCAACTGCTTGACCGTGACGGGTGCGTCAACGCCGAGCCGGCTTTGGCAGGGGTCAGGGAACGGATCGCCGGCGGACTGCGCTTGCCGGCCGATGAGACCGGAGACTGCTTCAAATTCGCCCAGGCGCTGGCGCAGCTAGCCGAAAGGCTGGGAGCGAAGTTCAGCTACAACGTAAACATCCAACGCATCCGTTTCGAAAACGGCGAAGTCACGGGGATCGTCACCGACACCGGCGAACTGCAAGCAGATGCGTACATCGTGGCCTTGGGTAGCTACTCGCCACTGATGTTAAGCCCCTTGGGGCTGCATCTACCGATCTATCCGGTGAAGGGCTATTCGATCACTGTGCCCATCACCGACCCGACAGGTGCACCGGAGTCCACCGTCATGGATGAGACTTTCAAAGTCGCCGTCACCCGCCTCGGCGATCGCATTCGAGTGGGTGGCACCGCCGAGCTGGCGGGCTATAACCTGAGGCTGCGCGGGGGACGTCGGCGCACGCTGGAGCACGTGATACGCGACCTGTTTCCGCGCGGCGGAGATGTTTCAAAAGCGACGTTCTGGACCGGGCTTCGCCCGATGACACCGGACGGTACGCCCATCATCGGGCGCAGCCCGTACCCGAACCTGTACCTGAGTACTGGCCACGGTACGCTCGGGTGGACCATGGCGGCAGGCACGGGGCGGGTGGTCGCCGACCTTATCTCCGGCCGCCAGCCGGAGATCGAAGCCGAGGATTTCACGCTGGCCCGCTACGATACTGCCCGTAAGCACCCGCCGACTACGGGCAAAGCGAACTGAGCGTCATTGTCTTGGATCGGGCTGCCGAGGCTACGGGACATCTCCCATGGAGCCATGATCGGGCCGGGCCAGACTCTCGGCATCCATGCGAGCACATTGCGTTCCGATGTGAGCAATAGCCAGCGCCCGTTTGCGCTGTCGTATGGTGAACCCTGGTGGTGGAGTTCCTTCGGTGAACTGTTGCACCGCATCAAGACCGGTGAAACTCGGCCGAGTCCACGGGATGAGCTTGTCGAGCATCTCGACAAGCATCCGGAAGCCGCCCGAACATTCAATGCCAAGTTGACGGCGATGACCGGTGCTAGCGGCCGCATACGACTTTTCGGGGTTAAAGTTCTGATCGATATGGGCGGAGGGCACGGTGCGCTGGCCTCCGCAATCCTGCATCATCAGCCCCAAGTGCGCGCCGTAATTTTCGATCAGCCCTCCATGATTGACGGTACGCCCGCCGTGCTTGACGGCTTTGGCATTCGTGCGCGCACTGATCATGCGCCAGGCGATTTCTTTGTGTCGGTCCCGTCGGGTGGAGACATCTACACGCTCAAGGACATTCTTCACGATTGGGATGACGCACATTCCATTGCGATCCTGCGCAATATCCGACGCGCAATGAGCGAAAACGCGCGGCTTCTCGTTGTCGAGCGTGTGATCCCGCGAGGCAATGAACCGTTTGCTGGCAAGCACGTTGACATCACGATGCTCGTCCACACGGGCGGGATGGAGCGGACCCTGGGTGGAATACCGGCGACCGCTGGAGGAGGCCGGGCCGAAACTCAATCGAGTGGTTACGATGATTACCGGTGCCTTGTGGTTGAGGCAATACCGCTATAGTGCGCGGCCCTCGAATGTCCCAAGATACCGGGCAGTCGGGCGCGGGCTCCACATTCCTCTGTCGAGAAACCAAGTCCAAGTAGTTGAAGGGACGGGACGATTTTTTTGCCGAGAAAGGAAGCCCCCGTTGTTGCGCGAGAAGAGGTCCCACTCGGACGATCGCTCAATGCCCGGAGGCCGTCGACGCGCCTATGCCGGTTTCAGAACGCACCCGCTGCGCTTCATAACCAGTGCGGTCAAGTCGCGCACGTTCGCTCCTGTCAAAAATCGAAAAGAGCCAGATAGCCACAAAACCCGCGGTCATGGAAAACAGGGCGGGCGAGGTGTACGGGAAGATCTCCTTCGCGTTGTGAAATACGTCGACCCAGACAGACTTCGAAAGGACCGTCAAAGCAACTGCGGTGATCAGACCCGTAAAGCCCCCGATCGTCGCGCCACGCGTGGTGCAATCTTTCCACAGCACCGACATGAACAGCACCGGGAAATTCGCAGACGCGGCAACGGCAAAGGCCAGTGACACCATGAACGCAATGTTCTGCTTCTCGAAAACGATGCCCAGGATGACAGCAACGATGCCGAGGACAACGGTGGTCACGCGGGACACTCTGAGCTCATTCGTACTGGTGGCGTTGCCTTTCTTGACCACCGTCGCGTAAAGATCGTGCGACACCGCGGAGGCACCGGATAGCGTCAAGCCCGCCACCACCGCCAAGATAGTTGCGAAGGCGACGGCGGAAATGAATCCCAGGAACACATTACCCCCGACGGCGTTGGCGAGGTGTATCGCGGCCATATTGTTGCCGCCCAGCAGTCCGCCAGCCGCGTCCTTGTACACCGGATTGGTACTGATTAGGACGATCGCCCCGAAACCGATAATGAATGTCAGCAGATAAAAGTAAGCGATCCAGGTGGTTGCCCAGAAAACGGACTTGCGTGCCTCCTTGGCGCTCGGCACAGTGAAAAAACGCATGAGAATGTGCGGCAGGCCCGCCGTACCGAACATCAGCGCCATGCCGAAGGAAATCGCCGAGATCGGGTCCTTGATGAACCCGCCGGGCGCCATAATGGCGGCCTTTTTGGCGTGAATCTCGACCGCCTTCGCGAATAGCGCTTCAGCGCTGAAGTGAAATGGCAGCAAAACCATGATCGCCATGAAAGTGGCACCGGCAAGCAGCATGCCGGCTTTGATGATTTGTACCCAGGTCGTAGCCGTCATGCCGCCGAACAGCACATAAGTCATCATCAGGCTGCCGACGACCACCACCGCGATCCAGTATTCCAACCCGAACAGCAATTTGATGAGCTGGCCCGCACCGACCATCTGAGCGATCAGGTAGAACGCAACCACCACCAGGGTGCCTGACGCGGCGAAGATCCGCACCGGGGTTTGCGCGAAGCGATAGGCGGCGACGTCGGCGAAAGTGAAGCGACCCAGGTTGCGCAAGCGTTCGGCCATCAGAAACGTGAGGATCGGCCAGCCGACCAGAAAGCCGATCGAATAGATCAGGCCATCGTAGCCATTCAAGAATACGGCCGCGGAAATCCCCAGGAAGGACGCGGCCGACATGTAATCGCCCGCGATCGCCAATCCATTCTGGAAGCCCGTGATGCCGCCACCGGCTGTATAGAAATCCGCCGCGGACTTGGTCTTGCTCGCTGCCCACTTGGTGATGAACATCGTGAACACGACGAACACGCCAAACATCGCGATCGCCGTCCAGTTGGTGGGCTGTTTTACGGTCTGACCGAGGTCGCCGCCTGCTGCCAAAGCGAAACCCGACGCGACAACCAGTGCGAGGGCGCAGAACAGGGTTCTACGCGGCGTCATCACAGGACCTCCTTGCGGATCTTTTCGGTCAGATCATCAAACTCCTTGTTGGCGCGCAACACATAAATCCCGGTGATGATGACCGTAAACACGATTACGAAGATGCCGATCGGTATTCCCCAGGTCATCACACCGGTGCCGATCGTGGTTGCCAATAATGGTTTGTCGAATGCAACCAGCAGGATGTAGCCGTAGAAGACGATCAACACAATCATCGTCATCGTCCAGCCGTATGACGACCGAACTGTCACCAGCTTTTGATAGTTCGGATTGTTCTTTATTCGCTGAACGAGATCGGATTCCATACTTGTCTCTCTGATTGAGATTGAACAATTATTATTTTGCCTTAGCCTCTTGGTTCAGGTTCGATTGATTCTGGAGAGCCGGGATACCGCTGTCAAGTTGCGGCGCGTAGTTCACCAGCGACAGTGGATTGCCGGGGGCACCCTGGAACACGCGCACTCAGGCTTTCAACCACTGATGGGAACGCTCGGCCTTAATCAAGCGGCGTGCGCAATGCAAGCCCTGGTCCTGCGCTGCTGCAAGCACCACGAGCAGGAGCTCCGCCGTGCAGAGCGCATCAGCCAGCGAATTGTGGCGGCCCGGATGCGCGATCCCGAAGTGGGCGAGCCATTCGTCGAGCATCCTGAATTGCCGCCCTTGCTTGGGGAACAGCACGTCGGCGAGCTTGGCTACGTCGACCCAGAGCGGGCGAAAGCGCAAGCCCAGGTGGCGCCGCATCGCTATCCGCAGCATGGCTTCGTCAAAAGGGGCGTGGTAGGCCACCAGCACGTCACGGCGGCAGAATTCGAGACAGCCGGCAAGTGCGCTCGTATAATCCGCACCGCTCATCTGTTCGGCGTGGCCGATTTCGTGGATCAGCACGTTGGCCAGAGTGCTGACCTGCGGCGGCCGGATCAATGTATAGTAACTGGGCGCAACATCGAGCCGGGTGCCGTTGATCTGGCAGGCGCCGATGGAGAGCAGTGTGTCAGAACGGGGATCGAGCCCAGTGGTTTCCGTATCGACCACCACCCAGCGCGTATGCGCCAGGGGTACCTGCAAATCGGCATCGGGCAATTCCTGCCAGGTCGCAACTCGCTGTCCGTTCACCTCGTCCAGATCAACCGGTGGGCGAAACCAGCGTGCTCGCCAGTTCACAGTTGAAAGTCCAGGGTGAGCCGCGCCTGCAACGTCTTTGCCTGACGCAACGCCTCCTTCAGGATGCGCCGGTCCAGAACGTTCAATTGTTCAGGGTTGACGTAATTGTCGGGAGCTTGACCGCGGGCTATTTGGTGGTGCTGATGGCGCAAGCGGACGAATTGCAGAAAATGCAGCCCGCCGACCCACGCCTCGACGTGCCCAGCGGGCATGCTGCGGCTCGCGGCCCACTCCGCCAAGCGCCGTGCCGTATTGGTCTGCGTTCCGCTGCTCGCTAGCGCGCAGACCCGTGCGGCATCGATGAACAGCGTCACGCCGTTCACCTTGAGGTCGATGGTGTTGGGATGCGCGCTGTCGGTGGTCAGAGTGAAGTCACGCATCACGCCCAGCGGCGGTCGGTTTTGCAGGGCGTTTTCGGCCATGAGGCGGAGGAAGCGGCGATTCTCCCGCACCTCCTGTGTCAGCCAAGCGCGCAGATCATGCGCCAACTCGAGCTGCCCGCACAGTGGGCGGAAGTCGAAGAAGACCGTGGCGTTTAACACGGCGTGACTATCGCCATCGTTGATCCAGTGTCTGAACGTCTGGCGCCATTCTGTTTCGCTCAGGCACCAGCGCGGATTGCTGGCCATGATGTCGCCTCGGCAGAGCGGAAAGCCGCATGCGTCCAGCGCAGCATTGATTCGCTTGGCTACTGGCAGCAGCGTCCGGCGCATGGCGCCCGGCTCACCCGCCGTGTCGGCGAAGACAAGGCCGTTGTCCTGATCGGAAGCGAGCGTCTGCTCATGACGCCCCTCGCTGCCGAGCGATATCCAGCACACCCCCGTGGCGTCGACGCCAGCGGCTTCCAATTCAAGCTCGATGACACGTCGGGACAGCAGGTCATTAAGTGTGGAGATAATCTCGGTGAGGTGCTTCGCGTCGATGCCCTGGGCCAGCAAATTTCGGGAAAATTCGCGGATGTCGCGCGCGACCCGGACCATTGCGTCCGGCACGTTTGCCTCGCGCAATGCGGCGTTGATCTCGGTGAGGCCGACGCGTTGCAGGGCAAACAAATCCTTGTCAGAAATCACGCCTGCCAGCCGGCTCCCATCCATGACCAAGATGTGACGAATGCCGTGTCGGGACATGGCGAGGGCGGCGTCGAACGCAAAAGCATCCTTCGGCAAAGTGACCGGGTTGCGCGTCATTAGTGTGCCGATGGGTTCATCGACGCTGCGCCCGGCCAACGCGACGCGGTTCATTAGATCATGCAGAGTGAAAATGCCGACCGGACTGCCCTGATCATCGGTCACCGCGATCGAACCAATGCGTTGCCTGCGCATGCTGCCAAGCGCATCGCGAACCGATATCGATTCCTTGCAGGTGACAGCGGCGCCTCGCAACAGGGTGCCGAGGCTGCTGGCCAGGGGCTGCTGACTTAAATCCAGGGTGGAGTGCGCACGCAGGCTGGTAAGCGCCTGCTCTAGAAGATGAGCAATGCGCTGGGTGCAGAAACTTTGGAAAGGGGCGCTTTGTGCAAGCTGCTGGTGAAAGATCTCTGCCGGCAGCAGATAGCAGAAGGTGTCCCTCGGACTCCTATAGGGGTGGCTCACCGGGCGGTGCGCCAGCATCGCCCCAAGCGGAAAACATTCGCCTTCGTGCAATGCCAGTTCGGAGCCAAGGTCTCCCGCAATCCCGCCAGTGAGCACCGTGCCCTGCTTGATAATATGCAAGTGATTCGGCTCGCCCTGCTCAGGATCGAGGATAACGGCGCCGGCCGGAAAGTAGGCGACCTTCAAGCCTTTGGCCAGGGACCGGAGATGCGCGGGGTCCATGCGGTCGAACGGCGCATGCTGTCGCAGCAGCTTGATGGTTACGTCAACGAGGCCACTTGAAATGTCGGTGGTGGTAGTCATATCGAACACAACGGTAGACCATCTGGATAACCCCAGCCTGTCGCAGGGTACGGCGCGATCCGCCGCGTTGATTCGGCTGTCGTGTTGCACACGTGGAAAGCATGCAGTCGAAAGGCTGACAGCGCAAGCCGCTTGATCAACCGCTCTCTCAAAAGTGGCAACGCCCTGGTGCAGTCAAGGGTGGTGTGGCGTTGTCAACTTCCGGGCATCCGCTTGCCTGAACCTGGGCGCTCGGATCAATGGCGACTTGCCCGCCTCAGCCAGCGCAGTCGCTTCCGCCAGCTCGATGACAATCGCCCACGGCACAGGAACGGCCGATCGCGTTTCCGCCTCACCCGCCCGGGTCGGGGAGATAACGCTGATCGTCGGCCCGCTGCGCAGTTGTCGCATCCAACCAGCACGGCTCAGGCGGGATCGGAGCATTTCCATCGCGCGTAGGCGAGGCGTAGCGAGGCGACGATAGACGCCCGCCCATCGATGGGAACGCCTTCGTTTCGGACTTTCGGCTTTGGAGTAATATGAACGGGGCGATCTCAGTCTCGCCCTCGCGACACCAAAAACTTTGATGGAGGTGAAATGAACGCCTTGAGCCGCCCGATCTTTGCTGCGCTTCTAATGCTGACGCGTTCTCACGCAAGCCGCAGCGTGGGACCGCGGCCATGTTTCGACGTTCGCGACGCTGCCTGCAGGTGCGACGCCGCCTGAAGGCATCACGGTCGATCTTCAAGGCAATGTCTACGTCACCTCATTCGGCTTTCCGGCGTCCGGGCCCACGACCACTCCGGGGCAGCTCATCGTCTTCGATCGCCACGGTAAACTACTGCGCCAGCTGACAATCGCCGGGGCGAGTCCGCATCTGCTCGGCGTCGCCATCCACCCGATGACCCAGGAGCTGCTCGTCATCGACTTCGGCGCCGGCAAGGTGCTGCGGGTCAACCCGCTGACTGGCGCATCATCATTGTTCACCAGCATCGGCGCATCAGCGGGGCTCAACGCGCTTGCTTTCGACAGCGCTGGGAAGGTCTACATTTCCGATTCGTTCCAAGGCATCATCTGGCGCACCGACCCCGCCGGAGGGGCGGCGACGGCGTGGGTAACGAGCGCGTTGCTCACTACCACTGGCGTTCCGCCATTCGGCGCTAATGGGCTTGCGTTCAACCACAACGAAAGCGCGTTGTTCGTCGCCAATACCGGTAACGACAGCGTCGTCGAAATCCCCTTCAATCAGGGGACGCCGGGAACGCCGGCAGTGTTTGCGTACAGCATTAACGGTGCCGACGGCCTTATCCTCGACGAAGACGACAACGTTTGGGTCGCCGCGAACCAGGCCGATGAACTCGTCGTGTTGGATAGAAGCGGAAAGGTCATCGCTAAGCTCGGCGACTTCAACGGCATCGATCGTAAGGGCGCGGCAATCGGACTGTTAACGCCGGCGAGTCTGGTGTTCAGCGGCGACTTCGTATACGTCACCAATCTCGCGCTCGATCTGCGCTTGTTCGGATTCCCCGGGATCGACTCGCAATGGGCCGCGCAGGTCACCCGCTATACGGTGAGCAAGCTACGCAAGCGGATCCCCCCAATCCATGAGCACGATGACGATTAGCCCGGCATGGATTGTTCAACGGTAGATCCGCCAAGTCCTTGATCCGTAGAAAGCCGGATCTTGCAGCCGCCGAGGCGACCCGGAAGACTGCACTTTTATCGTCCAAGCCGGCTGCGGATGGCGAGTTCGTGCGTTCGTCAGACGCCGCGCTCATCGTTGTCGTACCGGGTATCGAAGCTTGAGCCGATCGATCGCGTTGTCGATCAGATGATTTCAAAGCAAGCTCGAAGGTACCGGGGAGCGATTGCTTCGACGGGTCCACACAAAAGAAACCGCTGACTGGTGTCTATCGCTCTGGAGCGGGCCATCGAAGCCTTCTTTCTATTGTGTTGTCCGATGAGGCGATATTGCGGAACTCGATTGCTCACGGCAGGATGCTCGTGACTTCTTCTGCATTCTCGTTGCGCTACGACGAAGTCGCCAATCAAGAAAGGGAGTGAAGCGTGGCAGCGAAGCACGAAATACCCACCGGCCCCGGCATGCCGAGGACCCTGGGGCCCTACTCTCAGGTGGTGCGCGCGGGCGGGTTTCTCTTCGTTGCCGGTCAAGGTGGCCTAGATCCCACAAGCGGACAGGTCGCTGGTCCCGACTTTGAAGCCCAAGCACGGCAAGCGTTCGAGAATCTTTCGGCAGCGCTTCGCGCCGCCGGCAGTCGCCTTGACGCCGTGGTCAAGACGACTATATTTCTTTCTGATGTGGAAGCATTCCCGAAACTCAACGAACTCTACGCGGAGTTCTTTCCGAACAACCCCCCGGTCCGGTCGGTCCCGATCGTGCAATTGCCGAAAGGGTTGCTGATTTCGATTGAATGTATAGCGCTGGCTTAGAGGTGGCCGTCGCCCAGCGGATAGTGCCTGGGCTGAGGTCGGGCCCGATCCGGTCCAAGCCGCATGACGCCGACTACGCGCGGGCTTCGCCTCCCGACAGCGGGGGTCTCGCGCGGTTTTAAGCCCGTGTTGCCACTGCGGTCGCCCCCTAGCGTTCCCTTCGTTCGCTCTGGTTGCCTCTCCGTTCCGGGAAAGCGCGTGCACGCGCCATTCGGCGTGGGCGGCATGACAACGCGCGGCCGCGAGTTCCCTCGGCAAGGCAACGCTTTTTTTGGCAAGCTGCTTCAAGGTGAGCTCGGGCGCCTGCGTCAGCCCCCATGACCCCTTCTTCAAAGACCGCGATTCCCGAAAAATTCGTGCGGCTGAAAGGGACAACGATTTATCTAATCGTATCGTCGCGCAAGTCCCCAGTTCCCTGAGAGCTAGACTTTTGTAGGCCATTCCTGATCTATACTTCCACGGGTACTCATGGCTTCCGCCCTGAGTCGAACGTGGGTTAGGAGAATAATATGAAAATTTCAGCCCCTTGGCTTCCTGCACTGGGAATCGTCGTGGCGTCGGTGTGCTCCTCGGCGCAGGCGACAGTCGTTCTATTCACTGGAAATCTCGATGCAGCGCAAGTTGTCGATGGCGGCGGGAGCACGTCGACGGCGACCGGTGCCGGTGTCGTCGCAGTCGATACGACCCTGTTTACGATTACGACTGACCTGAGTTGGAGCGGATTAACAGGCCCTGCCGACCGGTCGCACCTGCACGATGCTCCGGCGGGGCAAAGTCGCTTTGTCCCCCCAACGGCGACTTTTTCCACGAGGTCTTGAGCGACCCCGCTCGGACGGTACACCCCTGTCCCTGGAGTGGAGCTTTCTTCACCAATTGTGCACCGGCAACCGGCTCAACGCACGACGTGCTGCAACTTAGCGCCAGTGACGGCTACGGATACCCGGACTTCAATTCGCTCCTTGCCGCCTTCTTGCGCGACGGGGTGTACCTTGACATACACACCGTGCTTTACCCGGCCGGCGAAATCCGCGGACAGCTGTTGGCTGAAGCACCGGAACCCGCCTCGCTGGGCCTGTTCGGCCTCGGCCTCGCGGTTCTCGCGGTACGGCGCCGCGGCACGCGAAAAGTGCCAGCGCTCATTCAATAATCCCTCGTTGTAGCCAGTGAAAGGTTTCCGCCTTTTCAACCTGGGCGAGGCAAGAAGATGGAAGAGGAAAAGGATCCAGCCGCGGTGACTCGGGACTCGGACACGGTATGAGACCGAACCCGGGCTCTAGCTCAGACTAACCGGGGCGAGGACAAGACCCTCTCCCCGTGGCACACTAATATGTCGATTCACAAAAAGGGCTGCGATTCATTGCCAGCCTTGGATCGAACTTGGTCCAACGCACCACCGCTGGAGCGAGGTACACCCCCCCTACGCCCTGCAGAATGCGTTGCTTGAGAGGTCCTCGCGGGACTTGACGCGAATACCCTTGAGGAAGGTGCGAGCCATTTTTCCGAACACGGTTTCAATCAGCTTCAGCCGCGAACCGCGCTTCGGGGTGCGGCGTAGACGAAGCGGTTGGGCCGCATCGCGAGGTGGCCATGGCTTCCTTGAAAAGGTATGCCGAATGATTGTGCAGGATCACTCGAATGGTGCAGTCCTTCGGGTAATGCCGCCATTCGCCGCAAGTCTATAAATCGGCGATACTGAGTCTCTTATAGGCAACGAGAGAGTTTGAATTGAAAACCAAGACGAAGTCTAAGGGCAAGCGTATTCCTTGGAACAAGGGCAAAC
>Ga0209118_1001006_pt1 | contig 13896 bp, 10 predicted proteins | sample BlaSpr_A8_Ref_M1_FD_187988 | JGI IMG/M metagenome (GOLD analysis project Ga0209118, IMG submission 187988) | Forest soil microbial communities from Thunder Bay, Ontario, Canada - Black Spruce, Ontario site 2_A8_Ref_M1 (SPAdes) (version 2) | ecosystem: Environmental > Terrestrial > Soil > Boreal...
GGATTCCAGCGGACGTCGCCCTCCCGCGCCAGGGCCGGCTCCGGAAGTTCTTGAGTATGGGAAGGCTCAACAGCGAGATCCGATTCCGGTTCGGCCTCGACCTCGTCTTCGCGGCCTTCGTGATGTTCCTTCGCGATCAGCATGTAGAGCGATGGCACGATGAAGAGGGTGAAGATGGTTCCAATCGTCATTCCGCCTACCAGCACCAGGCCAATCGAGTTTCTCGCGGCCGCGCCGGCGCCGCTCACCAGCGTGAGCGGAAAGTGACCCGCGACCGTGGCCGCGCTCGTCATCATGATCGGGCGCAAGCGAAGGCGCGCAGCCTGTGCGACTGCTTCGAGTTTGCTCAAACCCTGGCGTTGTTGCTCGTTGGCAAACTGCACGATCAGGATGCCGTTTTTCGCGATCAACCCGACCAGCGTCACCAGACCCACCTGCGAGTAGATGTTGAATGAAGTCGTAAAACCGTTCGTGAAAAATTTTCCGAACGGCATCTTGAGAAACATGAAGATGACCGCGCCGAAAAGCGCGAGCGGCACCGAGCCGAGCAGAATAATGAACGGATCGCGGAAGCTGTTGAACTGGGCCGCGAGGACGAGAAAGATCAGCAGGACGGCGAGAGCGAACGCGGGCGTGAATTTATCGCCTTCAGTGCGGAGCTGCCGGGATTCGCCCGTGTAATCGAGCACGTAGCCTTTCGGCAAAATCTTGCGCGCTTCGTCTTCGAGGAATTTCAGCGCGGTCTCGAGCGAGCGCGTCGGCACGCCATTGATGGCGACGGCGTTGAGCTGCTGCATGCGATTGAGCGAACGCGCCACGGTATGGTGCTTGATGGTCGAGACGGTGCTCAATGGGACGAGCTGATTGTTCGGGCCGGTGACGTAAATATTTTCCAACTGCTCGGGGTTCAGACGGTCGGTCCGTTTGATTTGCGGGATGACCTTGTAACTGCGGCCCGCGATGTTGAAGCGGTTGACGAAGTTGCCGCCGATGCTGGCGGAAAGGTCCGCGCCCACTTGCTGCATATCGAGGCCCATCGCCGCGACCTTGTCATGATCGAAAACGATCTCGGATTGGGGCTGGTCGATCTTCGTGTCGATGTCGGCAAAGCGAAACATCCCGGCCTGCATTGCTTTCATTTGAAGCTGGGTGGCGAATTCCAGAATGCGTTCGGGATCGGCGGTGGAAGCGATGATGAAGCTGACCGGGAAACTGTCGCCGCCCGGAAGCGCCGACGGCATGACGGGAAACATTCGGATGCCGGGAATGGCGCCGAGTTTCATCTGCACTTGTGGCAGGTACTCCTCAGTCGGCGTTTTGCGCTCGCCCCACGGCTTGAGCACCATTCCGCCAAACCCGCTATCGGGAAACGTGATCTGAAAAGTGAAACGCGTATCTGGAATGTCGGTGAAAACTTTTCCGGCGGCATCGGCGTAACGAATCGTGTCGTCGATCGTCGCGTTGGCCGGCGCGGTGATGATTCCGAAAATGACGCCCTGGTCTTCCGTCGGCGCCAGTTCCTTCGACGCGAACATCGGCATGAGCAGGAACATGATGAGAGCGAGGAAGGTGACACCGCCCCAGACCGCGTAGACGGCGCGGCGCGCGTTCAAGGTGCGATCGAGATGGCTGCCATACCAATCGCGGAACCGATCGAACGTGCGATTAACGATCCCGCTGAATCCCTTCTCGGAATGTCCGGTCCGGAGCAGGTAGGCTGACATCATCGGCGAAAGGGTGAGCGCGACCACGCCCGAAATGAAAACCGCGCCCGCGAGCGTAAGCGCAAACTCGCGGAAGAGCGCACCGGTCAAGCCGCCTTGCAAAGCGATCGGCGTGTAGACCGCGGCCAGCGTGATCGTCATCGCGACGATCGGGCCGATCAATTCGCGCGCGCCCTGGAGCGCGGCGTGCATCCGTGTCATGCCTTCGCGCATATGGCGCTCGACGTTTTCCACGACCACGATCGCGTCGTCGACCACCAACCCGACCGAAAGCACGATGGCGAGCAGCGTGAGCAAGTTCAGGCTGAAGCCAAACACCTGCATGACAAAGAGCGCGCCGATGAGCGAAATCGGAATGGCCACCACCGGGATCACGACGGACCGGAACGAGCCGAGGAACAAAAAGATCACCAGCATCACGATGAGGAGCGTGTCGATCAACGTCTTCACGACTTCGCTGATGGCATCGTTGATGTAGGCGGTCGCGTCGTAGGCGATCTCGCCCGTCATGCCGGTGGGCAATTCTTTTCTGATCTGCTCCATCTCCGTGCGCACGCGCTTGATCACGTCCACGGAGTTCGCGTTCGGCAAAACCCAGATGCCCATGAAGACGGCTTTCTTGCCGGTGAAGCGCACTTCGGTGTTGTAATCTTCCGCGCCGAGCTCGACGTCGGCGATGTCGGCGAGGCGGATCAGCGTTCCTTTGTCCTCGCGCACCACGAGCTTTTTGAAATCCTCCGCCGTGTGCAGATCCGTATTCGCGGTCAGGTTGACCTGAAGGAGCGAGCCTTTCGTGCTGCCGACCGCGGAGAGATAATTGTTCCGGGCCAGCGCGCTGCGCACTTGCGCCGGGCTGACGTTCAACGCCGCCATCCGGTCCGGCTTCGTCCAGATGCGCATGGCAAAAGTGCGTCCGCCCAGGATGTCGGCTTTCTGCACGCCGCCGATCGCCGTCAGCCGCGGTTGCACCAGCCGCACGAGATAATCGGTGACCTCGTTAGGCTGAAGAATTTCCGAGGTAAAACTCAAATACGCGGAAGCGAATTGCGAATCGGCCGCCTGGATGGCGATGACCGGGATCTCCGATTCCGGAGGGAGGTCGCGCCGGATCGCATCCACCTTCGAGCTGATGTCCGAGAGCGCCTTGTTCGCATCGTAATTCAGTTTCAGCCGCGCCGTGATCGTCGAGACACTTTGTTTGCTCTGCGATTGGATGTAATCGATGCCGTCCGCCGCGGCGACGGCGCGTTCGAGCGGCGTGGTGATAAATCCCCGCACCAATTCCGCGTCCGCGCCCACGTAGACCGTCGTGACCGTGATCGCCGCGATGTCGCTCCGCGGATATTGGCGGACGTTGAGGCCGCCGATCGCGGCCATCGACGGAAAGAGAATGGGCAGCAGCGCCTTCGAGCCCGCGATGAGAATCACGAAGCTGACGACAAGCGCCAGGACCGGACGGCGGATGAAAAGGTCGGTGAACGATTTCATTCTGTAATGTGGGAGCGGCCTTTGCGCGGCGACTCCCGCGTGGATCGTCGGGACGCCGAGGTCCCTCCCACTTTGTTGCCGCCGCCGTTTCGCAGATCCATCATCATGTGTCCGCCGGCTTCGGATTTTCCTGCAACTTCGGCGCCAGATCGTTGTTGATCGTGACCGCCATCCCGTTGCGCAATTTGAACACGCCGGTGCCGACGATGATCTGTCCCGCCTTCAATCCGGTCGTGACCGAAACAAAATCGCCGCGCGCTTCGCCGATCCGCACGAATTGCTGCCGGATCGTCTGCGTTTCCTGTCCGGTTTTTTCGTCCTTCTTTTTCTCGATCACGAAAACCGAATCGCCGTAGGGTGCATAGGAAACCGCGCTTCCCGGAACGACAAGCGTGCTGTGCTCCTCCGGCAGGATCACTTCGATTTTCGCGAACATTCCCGGCCGCAACGCGTGATCTTTGTTCTCCAGAGTCGCCTGCAAAATCACGTTGCGTGTTACGACATCGATCGCGGGGTTGATCGCGGTCAATTTGCCATTGAACTGGCGTTCCGCGATCGCGTCAGTCGTCAGGTGCACTTCGAGTCCCGGCTTGAGCTGCGTGATGCGTTGCTGTGGCAAAGCGAAATCGACGTAAACCGAATCGAGCGCCTGGATCTGCACGACCTGCTGGCCGGCGATGATCATCTGCCCGATGTTGACCTGGCGAATTCCAAGCTGTCCATCGAAGGGCGCGCGGATTTCTTTCTTCGCGATCATCGCGCGCATATTGTCGGCCTGCGCGATTTTCTGGGCGGCCTTCGCCTCGGCCGCATCGAGCTCGGCTTTCGAAACCACCTTGCGGGCAGCGAGATCGCGCGCGCGCGCGACATCGGCCTTGGCCAGCTCGGCGTCCGAGTGCGCCGAACGCAATTGCGCTTCTTCCGCGGAAGTGTCGAGCCTGACGAGGACGTCGCCTTTTTTCGCGAGCGCGCCGTTTTCAAATCCAATTTCGGCTACGGTCCCACCGAGCTCGGTCGACACGGTCGCGCCTTGGACGGGCGAGATCGATCCTACAGAAGAAAGAATCGGCGCCCAATTTACTTCTTTCACGACGGCGCTGCTGACGGTCTCCACCGGCATCGGCGGCTTCGATCCCATCATCTTGCGGATTTGGAGAGCCTTCACTCCGCCGATGATCAGAACGATGAGGCCCAAGCCGAGGAGCGCGAAAAAAATCGGCCCGCGAGAGCCTTTGGATGCTTTGGGTTTCATTCTTGGTTCAAGCTAACGCCGGCTCCGGTTTCGCGCTGAAGAGCATTCGCCAGAGATTGCGCGCGAATTGCGTCTGGCGCTCGCGGCGTTCCGCGCTGGTTCGGTTCGGCGTGAGCACGTCGCGCATCAGCATTCCGTCGTTCACCGCGAAAATCATTTCGGCGACGTCACGCGGCTGAAGATCGTACGGCAGATGGGCCGCTTCGGGCGAACGCGCGATCAAATCCGTCACGCCTTCCATCGCGATCCTGGCCACGTCGCGCACGAGATCGGCCACGCGCGGATTGCGCCCCGCTTCCGCGAAAAGATCGACCACGAACGCCGAGAGGACTTGCGGTGAATTTTCGGAACAGTCCCAGGTAAAAATAATCTCGAACGCTTCCACCAAAGTCGGCGCGAGCCGGGCGCGTTCGAGCACTTCGTGAATCTCGCGCTTGTGCTCGTCCGCCATCGCGGAAATGACGGCGTCCTTGTTTTCGAAATATCTATAGATGAGCCCGACGCTGATCCCGGCTTCGGCGCTGATATCGTGCATGCTGGCCTGATGAAAGCCGCGCTTGGCGAAGCAAATCATGGCCGCGCGGAGGATTTGCTCGCGGCGATCGGGCGGAGAGTCTAACGGGTTGGCGGACATCAGGCTGCACTAATGAATGAACGTTCATTCATTGTCAAATGCTCATTCATGGAGAGACGCGCGCGACCCTCGTTCCCAAGTTGCACTTGGGAACGCAATTGTCCCCGAAGCTGTGCTTCGAAAAACTCTGGGCGGCGGATCGCGTGGAATTGCTGGAGACCAAGGCAGTGCAACTGCCCAAACAGCGGCGCGGCATTCCCAAGTACAACTTGGGAACGAGGGAAAAACGGAAGGTAGCGCGAGCTTCCAGCTTGCGTTGGTTTGGGGGCAGGTTGGAAGCTTGCGCTACTCCATGCGACAAGATTCCAAACGCTCGGTCAGCCTCGAGGCAAAAGCGCTCCAAAAATTTTCGGCCGATCAACGCTATCTGATCGGCGTCTCCGGCGGACGCGATTCCGTCGCGCTCCTGCATCAGCTCGCGCAGCTCGGTTATGGCCGCCTCATCGTCTGCCATCTCGATCATCAATTGCGCGGGCGCTCCAGCAACTCCGACGCGAAGTTTGTTGGCCGTCTCGCCGCGAAACTTGATTGCGAATTCGAGCTCGGCCGGAGAGATGTCGCCGCGCTCGCTCGCAAGACTCGGCAATCAATCGAAACCGCGGGCCGGATGGCGCGCTACGAATTTTTTGCGCGCGTGGCGCGGCGGCGCCGATGCCGCACGCTTTTCCTCGCGCATCACGCCGATGATCTCGTGGAAACTTTTCTCATGAATTTGTTTCGCGGCGCGGGAACAACGGGTCTCGCCGGAATGCGTGAAGTCGCTTCGCGCTGCATCGCGGGAACCGAGCTGACCATTGTGCGGCCGCTGCTCGGCGTCTGGCGTGAAGAAATCGATCGCTACGTCAAAGCGCACCGGATCGAGTTTCGCGACGACGCGACAAACGAAAATCTCGGCCCGGCCCGGAATCGTTTTCGGCGCCGGATAATTCCCTATATCGAAAAACAGCTCGGCCGAAATGTGCGCGCGACCGTTTGGCGCGCCGCGATGATCGCAGCCGATGAAGCGGAATGGCTCGAGGGAATGGTTGATCTGTGCGAATCCACGGTCGAGCAGCTTGACGCGGGAAAACTGCGTGCCCAGCCACGCGCCTTGCAGCGCCGCGTCATTCAAAAATGGCTGCAATCGCGCGGCATCGAGAATCTCGATTTCGAATTGATCGAGCGCGTCCGGGCCTTGCTCGAACCTGAGACAAAGATCGCGAAGACGAATCTGCCTCGCGGCTTGCACGTGCGGCGGCGCGCGAAGAAAATTTTTATCGAGTGAATGCCGCCTGAGCGTCGCGCAAAAGCGTAGTCTTTGCGTGAATACGACTCCCTACTGGCTCAACACGGCGAAGATCAAAACATTCCCGGCTCTCGCGGAAGACATCACCGTCGATGTCCTCGTGGTCGGTGGCGGCATCACCGGCCTAACGACTGCTTATCTGTTGAAAGAAGCCGGGATGACAGTCGTCCTTGCCGAGCGGGATCAGCTCGCAATGGTCGATACCGGCCATACCACGGCGCATCTCACCCACGTCACCGACCTGCGCTTGCACGAGATGGTGAAAAATTTCGGGAAGGATCATGCACAGGCGGCGTGGGACGCGGGCGCCGCGGCGATCGATCAAATCGAAGAGTTGGTAGGGAAGGAAATGATCGAGTGCGAATTCACCCGAGTGCCGGGATATCTCCACGCGCCCGTGAGCGGTGTAACCAAAGACGAGCGCGAAAGTTTTCGCGAGGACGCCGCGCTCGCGAATGAGCTTGGCTTTGACGCGACTTACCTCGACTCCGTCCCGAAGATGCAAACGCCCGGCGTGCGTTTCGCGAACCAGGGAAAGTTTCATCCGCGAAAATATCTCGCTGTGCTGGCGGCGGCGATTCCGGGAAAGGGGAGCCATGTTTTCGAGGAAACCGCTATCTCGAAATTCGACGGCGAAAAGCATCGCGCGAAAGCGAACGGTCAGTGGATCAATTACAGCCGGGTCGTGCTCGCGACCCACAATCCGCTCGTGGGCGAGGCGGGGATGGCCAGCGCCACCCTCTTCCAAACCAAACTCGCGCTCTACACGAGTTACGCGGTCGGCGCGAAATTGCCGCGCGGCGGAGTGCCGATCGCATCGTTCTGGGACACGAACGATCCCTACAATTATTTGCGCGTCGATCGCCACGCGGATTTCGATTACGCGATCTTTGGCGGCGAAGATCACAAGACCGGACAGGTCGCCAAGACCGAGACCTGTTTTCGGCGCCTGGAAGATTCGCTGAAGGAATTGCTGCCAAACGCTGAGATCGATCATCACTGGTCGGGGCAGGTGATCGAGACGAACGACGGACTTCCATTCATCGGCGAAAACGCGGAAGGCCAGTTTCTTGGCACCGGTTTCTCCGGCAATGGAATGACGTTCGGGACTGTGACGGCGATGATGGCCCGCGATTGGGCGACCGGCCTGAAAAACCCGTGGGCGGAGCTGTTCGATGTCGATCGGAAGAAAATCAAAGGCGGCGCGTGGGACTATCTGCGCGAGAACAAGGACTACCCTTATTATTTAGTTAAGAGCCGCTTCGCGGAAGCGGAAGCCGATTCGGTCCGGGCGTTGCTTCCGGGCGAGGGGAAGATCATCAAGTCGAAGGCCGGAAAAATCGCGGCCTATCGAGATGCCGACGGCAAAGTCAGGAAGCATTCTGCGGTTTGCACGCACCTGGGTTGCATCGTGCGTTGGAATCAGGCCGAAGCGACGTGGGACTGCCCGTGTCATGGGTCGCGTTTCGATCCGGCCGGCAAAGTGATTTCCGGTCCGGCCGAAGCGCCGCTCGCCAGCGCCGGAACATAAGCCTTTGGCTTGTGCGCCCAGCGGAGTCGCACTCTGCTGAAAACGGCCGGATCAGCGGACAGAATATCCGCTAGGCGCACAGACTGAAAGTCTATGTTCCCATGCTAGATCATCTCCTCGATGAACGCCGGGCCGTCGAAGAGCGCGAGGTCTTCGAGTTTTTCGCCGGTCCCGATAAAGCGCGTCGGAATTCCAAGCTCATCCTGGATCGCGATGACGATGCCGCCTTTGCCGCTGCCATCCAGTTTCGTCACGATCAATCCGGTCAGGCCGACTGATTGGTGAAACTCGCGCGCCTGTGCGAGCGCGTTGCTGCCAGTAGTCGCGTCTACGACAAGAAGCGTTTCATGCGGCGCCTTCGGATCCTGTTTCGCGAGGCTGCGTTTCACCTTGCCCAGTTCCGCCATCAAGTTGCTTTTCGTGTGCAGACGACCAGCGGTGTCGCAAATAAGAAACTCGATTTTCTTCCGGTCCGCCGCCTCATAGGCCTCGTAACAGAGTGCGGCCGGGTCGGCGTTGTATTGTCCGCGGATCATCTCCACGCCAAGGCGTTCGGCCCAGATGCCGAGTTGCTCGATCGCCGCCGCGCGAAATGTGTCCGCGGCCGCGAGCAAAACGCTGTGCCGGTTGCGCTTGAAAAAATGCGCGAGCTTCGCGGTCGACGTCGTTTTGCCCGTTCCGTTCACGCCCACAATCAAAAGCACTTTCGGTTTCGCCGGCAGCGGCGTGATGGGCAGCGGCGCGATCGGAAGGATGCGGCCGATCTCTTCGCGCGCCACTTCCGTGATGTCGGCGGCCGTGATGTCGGAACGTTGGGCGCGTTCCTGGAGCGACCTGAGGATGCGCAACGTCATCGGCACGCCGAGGTCCGCGCGGATGAGCGCTTCCTCCAGTTCATCCCAATCGACCGGTTTGCCGGTGAATTTTTGGACGAGCGATTTGAGGAAATTCATTTTGCCGCAAAGACAGGAGCGATCCTGTCTAGTCTGCGTCCGCCGGTTTTTGCGGAGCCGCTTCGCGCAAGGGCCGCGTGAGATCGTCCTTTACCCGATCCAGAATCCCATTCACGAAGCGCCCCGAATCCGGCCCGCCAAAAGTTTTCGCCAGCTCGATCGCTTCGTTAATGGAAACGACCGGCGGAATATCGTCGCGGAAAAGCATTTCGAAAATCGCGAGGCGGAGAACGTTCCTGTCCACCGCGGAGATGCGATGGAATTCGTAGTTGTCACAATACTTCCGGATGCGGTCATCGATCTCGGGCAGATGCGCGACCATCCCGTCGATGAGCGGCTGGGCAAACTCGCGCACGCGCGGCGTGGCCGGGCAAAAATCCCAGAATTCTTCCATGCGTTCGGGCGCGCCGTCTCCGTGAAGATCGCGCCAGAAATGAAATTGAACCGCCGCCTGCCGGGCGACTCGCCGCTTGCCCATAACAATTATTTGCTCCGCAAACCTCGCATGACCTCGGCAATCTGGATAGCCGCGCGCGCCGCTTCGCTGCCGCGATTAATTTTAGAACCGAGGCAACGCTCGCGCGCCAGCGCCTCGGTCTCCAGGCTCAGGACCGCATTAATGACGGGTACCCCATGTTCGAGCGCGATCTGCTGGAGCGCGTCGGTAACGGAGCGGGCCAGGTTCTGCGCGTGACTGGTTTTGCCCTGAAGGATGACACCGAGCGCGAGGATCGCGTCCGCCTTTTTTCCTGCGGCGATTTCGCGGACGACGATCGGAATCTCGAACGCACCGGCCACCCGGTGGAGCGCGATGTCCGCGGCCGGGGAGAGCGCCCCCAATTCCTTCGAGGCGTGCTCGACGAGCCCGTCGACATATTGGCCGTTGAAAAGACTGGCCACGATCGCGAACTGGCGCCTGGCTTTGGAAGAACGGGGGCGGCGCGGGGCAAGCTTCGACATTTCACAATCTGCTGGTAGGGCGAGACTCTGTCGAGCCGATCGTCTCCAATCCCGCGGCTCGACGGAGTCTCGCCCTACCAAAGCGTCAAAGAAGATGGCCCATCTTGGTCTTCTTCGTCTCGAGGTATTTCGCGTTATGCACGTTGGCTTCGCATCGGATCGGGACCTGCTCGACCATCTGAATTCCGTAGCCCTCGAGACCGACCACCTTCTTCGGATTATTGGTCAGGAACCGGAATTGGCGCACGCCGAGATCGAAGAGAATTTGCGCGCCGAGTCCGTAATCACGCAGGTCGGTCGGGAACCCGAGCCGCGCATTGGCCTCGACCGTGTCGAGACCTTCCTCCTGTAATTTGTAAGCGTGAATTTTTGCCGCCAGGCCAATCCCGCGCCCTTCCTGCCGCATGTAAAGGAGCACGCCATTTCCTTCCTCGGCGATTTGCCGGAGCGCCGCGTGAAGCTGGTTTCCGCAATCGCAGCGGCGCGAGCCGAAAACGTCGCCGGTCAGACACTCGCTATGCACGCGCACAAGAGTCGGGCGCGACTTCGAGATCTCGCCTTTTACAAGCGCCAAATGGTGGACGCCATCGAGCGTCGAGCGGTAGAGGTGGAGATCGAAGTCGCCGTAATCAGTCGGGAGTTTCACGATCTGTTCCGCTTCGACGAGCTTTTCGGTGAGGCGGCGATGGGCGATCAAGCTCTGGATGGTGCAGATGTGCAGGCCATGTTTCTTCCGGAACTCCATCAGCTCCGGCAGCCGCGCCATCGTTCCGTCATCGTGCAAGATTTCGCAGAGAACGCCGGCCGGCTGGAGTCCCGCCATCCGCGCGAGATCCACGGCCGCTTCCGTATGACCGGCGCGCCGGAGCACGCCGCCATCTTTCGCGCGCAATGGAAACACGTGGCCCGGTTGCACCAGATCTTCCGGAGACGACTTCGGGTTGGCGATAGTCTGGATCGTCTTTGCGCGGTCGTGCGCACTGATGCCCGTGGTCACACCGCGCGCGGCATCGACGGAGACGGTGAAATCGGTGCTGTACATTTCGCGGTTCTGCGCCACCATCCTCTGCAAACCGAGTTGCTCCGCGCGGTCGTTCGAAATCGGCACGCAGATCAAACCGCGTCCGTGCATCGCCATGAAGTTGATCGCTTTCGGCGTGGCCTTTTCCGCCGCCATGACCAGGTCGCCTTCATTCTCGCGATCGGCGTCATCCGTCACGATGACCAGTTTCCCAGCCGCGATGTCGCGCACGACATCGTCGATCGTATCGAATTCCAGTGTAACCGGCGCCTCCGCAATCATGAGGGGAATACCATTACTTCCGCCGCCGCCAATGTCTAATGGCGGGCGAAAGCTGGTCTTGATCGCGCACTTTTTTGGAAACTTGCTCCGCCCAATCTCGTAGTAATGCGCAGAGGCGTAATTCTCCCCGAATCTATTGCAAAAAGAGTCCGAGGAAGGAACGCCCCGCAAGAAGCAACCCCGAAACTCCTATGATAAAACAGAAATCTAGAAAATCTGCTCACGCGGTGGTCGAAGCTGTCGAACCCGCTGCAGCCGACAGATCAGACACTCCCATTGCTCCCGGAACTACGGGGCGTTTCCTCGTCTTGATGCGTGAAGGCGACACAAAAGCCGGAATGAAAACCCTCAGCGTCTCCGGCGGAATGAAGATGGCTTCGTCTTCCGATTTTGCCGATGGCGCCGTGAACGCCGGAAAGTTAGCGGGTGCCAATGGGGTGGTATTTGAAAAGCTCGGAATCGCGATCCTGGACGCGCCGCCCGAGCAGATCAACGAGATGCGGCTCGCGGCTTCGGATGGCGGCGAGAGCGCGATCCTCGCGGTGGAGCCCGAGCGCATCGTGCACGTCATGATGGTCCCATCGCCGAGTGTCACGGGCGGTGAAATTTTTCCGACCGTGGCCGGTGGAGCCGGCGTCCCACTGGATTACTTCGCCGGCTATCGCGACGCGGTGAACTTCCTGGTCGACAAAATGCTCGGCGCCAGTGGCGAGCCAGAGATAAGCGCAGCGGCGCTCAATGAGGCGGAGCTGACGTGGGGACTCCAGGTTACCCGTGCGGCGGCCTCGCGCTTCACCGGCGCAGGCATTCGCGTGGCCGTCTTGGACACCGGCCTCGATCTGGGGCATCCCGATTTCGGCGGACGCCGCATCGTCTCCAAGTCATTCGTGCAGGGAGAGGCGGTGCAGGATGGACACGGGCATGGCACGCACTGCATCGGCACTTCTTGCGGCTCCCGTGTCCCCGGCCAGCTTCCGCGCTACGGGATCGCGTTCAACGCCGAGATATTTGCCGGCAAAGTCCTGAGCAATCGAGGCAGCGGCGCTGATGGCGGTATCCTGGCCGGCATCGAATGGGCCGTGACCAACGGGTGTCACATCGTTTCGATGTCCCTCGGGGCCGAAGTGCAGCCAGGCCAGAGTTTTTCGCGAGTTTTTGAAAATGCCGCCCGGCGTGCGCTTACCGCCGGGACATTGATCGTGGCGGCCGCGGGAAACGGAAGCAACCGTCCGTCAGTTATCGCGCCCGTAGGCCATCCCGCTAATTGCCCCTCGATCATCGCCGTGGCCGCGCTCGACGCGCAAATGCGCATCGCTTCGTTTTCCAATGGCGGACTAAACAACCAGGGCGGGCAAGTGGATATCGCCGGTCCTGGCGTAAGTGTTCGCTCCAGTTGGCCGCGCCCGACGCTTTACAATACGATAAGCGGCACGAGCATGGCGACGCCGCATGTGGCCGGCCTCGCCGCGCTGCACGCCGAAGCGCGAGGGGTGCGTGGAGCTGCGCTTGCGCAATTGCTCTCGCAGAGCGCTCGCCGGCTAAACCTTACCGCCCGCGATGTCGGCGCCGGATTGGTGCAGGCGCCGTGAGATGATGTCGAGCTCCTGCGGGCGGCCCTTGCCGTTCCCAAGGGATCGCGTAATCTTGGAGATCATGAGTCGGGAACGCGTCTCGGTCTTAATCAATGATGAACATCTGGGAAAGTTTGGTGCAGTGGTGGAGGCGTTACGCAAAGCCGGCCTAAAGGTGGAACAGAAACTGGCCAACACCGGTGTGATCACCGGGACGATCGAGTCGGCCAAACGACCCAAGCTGCAAAGTGTCGCAGGAGTCGACGCCGTCGAGGTGGAACGGGAGTTTGCGCTTCCACCATCGGGCAGCCCCATTCAATAGTTTCCCCAGCCTTGTCCCGCGCGATTTCAGATCACTTCGCGCTCCTCGCCACGATCGCTTCCGGGCGGTAGATGTCGTGATTGCTCCCTTGGAATTCCGCTTTCAGCTTCACTTTAAATCCGGATAGGTCCACCAGGTCCCACCGCGTAAATTTCCAGTGCCCCTCGCTCTTCGGTTCGTGCTCGAAACCGACGACAAGATGGACGGCGTCGTCCCGCACCTTGTTCGTCGCGATCTTCGGCTCGAAATAAAACGTCCGGAAACTGCTGTCCCGGCTCCCGGCCGCATAGAGCTTGGGATCGAGATAGAAAACGTGTTTTGTCTCAAGATCGACCAGCCGCAAATCAGGGTAACCGGACCGCTGCACTCGATCTTCGGCGGTGTGAGGCAGATCGCAGCTTAATCCCGGCGTCGCATTCAAAAGCTCACGCAGCAAATCCTCGAAGTGACTGCTGATTTCGTTGATCCGCGGAATTTTTTGGATGGCGCTATCCGGCGCATTCATTCGCTTCATCACCTCATCGAGCACGCTACTAACCTCTCTGATGATGCGCTGATCGGTTTCATTCTTCGGATCGATCGCCAGCACCCGCTTCCCCGTCGCATCGAAGATGACTTCGCTGAAGGGAATTCCGCGCAGATCGTGGTCCTCCTGGAGAAGCCAGGGGATAAGCGTGTCGACCGGCGTTGATGCTTTTGGAGTCGCGGGTGTTGCGACCGGTGTTTGCTGCGCGAACAGCGTTGCGCATGAAACCGGGACTAAGAGAAACGTCAGCTTCAAAAAAAGACGTATGATAGGTATGAGGTAGTGGCAGGCTGCTGCTTCGTCAAACCTTGGCGAACAGACTGGCGAAGCGGGAAGGCTGGCGCGCA
>Ga0209118_1001007_pt1 | contig 13889 bp, 14 predicted proteins | sample BlaSpr_A8_Ref_M1_FD_187988 | JGI IMG/M metagenome (GOLD analysis project Ga0209118, IMG submission 187988) | Forest soil microbial communities from Thunder Bay, Ontario, Canada - Black Spruce, Ontario site 2_A8_Ref_M1 (SPAdes) (version 2) | ecosystem: Environmental > Terrestrial > Soil > Boreal...
GGCCCGCCGCAACGCATGATCGAAATGGCGACCGGTTTCCGCTTTACGGGGAGGGGGGCCTTCCCGGGCGCAGGGGGGCGGTCCGGCCCGCTGCTCCACTTGAGTGTCATGGAAACGAATCGACAACGAACCGCATGGAGTCTCCCATGACCTTGGTCGCCGGAGAGCCGCAATCGATCCGCGGCGAGGCGCCGGGGTGCCGCGAGCAAACCCTGCGGGCGATCGAAGACGCGCAGAGCTGGTTGCTGGCGGCCCAGGAGCCTGACGGCCACTGGTGCGGCGAGCTCGAGGGCGACACCATCCTCGAGACCGAGTACGTCCTGCTGCTCCATTTCCTGGGGCGCCTGGACGATCCACGGGTCGGCAAGGCGGCCCGCTACGTGCGCCGCAAGCAGCTCGCGGCAGGCGGCTGGGCGATCTACCCGGGCGGACCTCCCGAGGTGAGCGCCTCGGTCAAGGCGTACTTCGTCCTCAAGCTCGCCGGCGACGCTCCCCAGGCCCCGCACATGCAGCGCGCCCGCCGGACCATCCTGGAGCTCGGCGGCATCGAGGCTTGCAACAGCTTCACCAAGATCTACCTGGCGATCTGCGGCCAGTACGACTGGTGGCGATGCCCGGCGGTGCCGCCGGAGATGGTGCTGCTGCCGCGCTGGCTCTATTTCAACCTGTACGAGATGTCGTCGTGGTCCCGGGGCATCGTCGTCCCGCTGTCGATCGTCTGGGCGCTGCGCCCGGTGCGGCCGGTCGCCGCCGAGCATGCGATCGACGAGCTGCGGACCGTGCCGCCGCCGGCCGCTCCGGCGACGCCGCTGGTGGCGGCGGGCGGGCCGCGCCGCATCCGCGACCGGGTCGTCGACCTCGCCCGGCAGCCGGTCCGGCGCCTCCCGGCGGTCATCGTCCTCGGCTCCTCGCGGGCCTGGCGCGGCTGCTTCCGGCTGCTCGACAGGGGCCTGAAGCTCGGCGAGAGGCTGCGGCTGACACCCTTCCGCCGGCGCGCCCTGGCGCGCGCCGAGGCCTGGATCCTCGAGCGTCTCGAGGACAGTGACGGGCTGGCAGCCATCTTCCCACCGATCGTCAACACCATCTTCGCGCTGCGCTGCCTGGGGTATCCCGAGAACCACCCGCTGGTGCGCAGCCAGATCCACGAGCTCGAGAGGCTCGAGATCGAAGAGGTCGATCGGAGCCAGGGGGGTGATCGCAGCCAGGGCAGCCTTGGGAGCGAAGCGACCGCAGCCGGCGACGGGGCCGGACAGGCCGTCCGAGAGGTCGCGGATGCAGGCGCCTCCGCGGGCCTCGGCGCGCTGCGCCTGCAACCCTGCTTCTCGTCCGTCTGGGACACCGCCTTGGCCATGCATGCCTTGAACGACTCGGGCGTCGATCCCGGCCACCCGGCCCTCGCGGCGGCGCGGAGCTGGCTGATCGAGCGCGAAGTGCGGCGCATCGGCGACTGGAGCGTCAAGGCCCCCGGCGTCGCCCCGGGCGGCTGGTGCTTCGAGTACCGCAACGCCTTCTACCCTGATTGCGACGACACCGCCGAGGTGCTCACCGCGCTCGCCGAGGGGACCGGCTCCGGCGGCGGCCGGGACGAACCGGCCGTCCGGCGCGGCATCGCCTGGCTGCTCGGCATGCAGAACGAGGACGGCGGCTGGGGCGCCTTCGATCGCGGCTGCGACAAGGAGATCCTCACCCACGTGCCGTTCGCCGATCACAACGCCCTGCTCGACCCGAGCACGGCGGACGTCACCGGCCGCGCCGTCTTTGCTCTGCACCGGCTGGGCATGGCGGCGGACTCTCCGGAGCTGTCGCGGGCCGTCGCGTTCCTCCGCCGCCAGCAAGAGGCCGATGGCAGCTGGTACGGGCGGTGGGGCTGCAACTACATCTACGGCACCTGGCTGGTGCTGAGCGCGCTCGCGAGCTGCGGCGACATCAGCCGCGAGCCCTGGTGCCGGCGGGCGGCCGGCTGGCTCCTCTCGCGCCAGAATCCCGACGGCGGCTGGGGCGAGTCGCCCCGCTCCTACGACGACCCGGCCCAGAAGGGGATCGGGCCGAGCACCGCCGCGCAGACCGCCTGGGCCCTCCTGGGATTGTTCGCCGCCGGCGCTGTCGGCGCCACCGACTCCGCCATCGCGGTCGAACGCGGCATCGAGTACCTGCTGCGCGGTCAGCGGAACGACGGATCTTGGCGCGACGAGCCGTGGACCGCGACCGGCTTCCCGCGCGTCTTCTACCTGCGTTATCACCTCTACGCGGTCTACTTCCCGCTGATGGCCCTGTCTGAGTACCAGGCGCTCGGCGACGGCCGGCAGCCGCGCGGCGAGGCCGCAGCCACCCTGACTCCCCACGCCTACCCGCTCGCGGTGCCGGTCCGGACCGCGGTGGTCGAAGGAGCCGTTCGATGAGATTCCGCTGGCACATCACCTCCGACATGACCCGGCACCAGGTGCGCAACGCGCTGGCCGGCAACCGTCGTTACCCGTACGTGCTGATGCTCGAGCCGCTGTACACCTGCAACCTCGCTTGCATCGGCTGCGCCGTCGAGCGCCACACCGGCAAGCTCAAGGACCGGCTGCCGCTCGCGGCCTGCCTCAAGGCTGCCGACGACTGCGGCGCGCCGGCGGTCTCGATCTGCGGCGGCGAGCCGACCGTCTACCCCGAGCTGCCCGAGCTGATCGCCGGCATCATCGCCCGGCGGCGTCACATCTACCTGTGCACCAACGCCCTGTTGCTCGACACCAAGGTCTTCGGCGTCATCCCGCCGCACAAGCGCCTCACCATCAACGTCCACCTCGACGGCATGCGCGAGACCCATGACAAGGTCTGCGCCCGCGACGGCGTCTTCGACAAGGCGATCGCCATGATCAAGGAGGGCAAGCGGCGCGGCTACGACGTGATCACCAACACCACGGTCTTCAAGGAGACCGACGTCGAGGAGGTGCGCGAGCTCTGCGATCTGCTGACCGGCCTCGGCGTCGACGGCATCCTGGTGTCCCCCGGTTACCACTATGAGTCGGTGGCCCGCGACATCTTCCTGGTTCGCGGCGAGATCCAGGAGAAGTTCAAGCAGCTGCTCGGCCTGTCGCGCCGGTACCGCTTCCACTCGACGCCGATGTTCCTGGAGTTCGCCGCCGGCCTGCGCGAGTATCCCTGCTCGCCCTGGAGCACGGTCACCTACACGCCGAACGGCTGGAAGGGACCCTGCTACCTGATCGGCAAGAAGTTCAGCGAGACCTTTGAAGAGTTCTGGAACGGCACCGACTGGGATTACTGGGAGTCACGCCAGGACAGCCTTTGCCAGAACTGCGCCATGCACTCCGGATTCGAGGCGTCGGCGATCGCCGAGGCGCGCCGCAGCCCGCGCGACATGATGCGCCTCGCGGCCTGGAACCTGACGGGATGAAGCAATCGGCGCCGGTGGGCACCGGCGAGCCGCGGCCGCGGCGCCTCCTCGCCGGCCCGGCGGGCCCCCAGGTGCGCCCCGAGTGATGGTGAGAGAGGGATGAAGGGAGCCGATGAGGGCCCTGGTCACCGGCGCCACCGGCTTCGTGGGCGCCCACCTGGCGCATGCCCTGTTGGGCCGTGGCGTCGCGGTGCGCTGCCTGGTGCGGCCGGCGGGCGCGGCGGGCCGGCGGGTCGATCTGCTCGCGGGGCGGCCGATCGAGATCGCGCCCGGCGATCTGCGCCAGCGGGATTCGTTGCGTGCGGCGGTCGCCGGCTGTGACGTCGTCTATCACTGCGCGGCCGACTACCGGCTGTTCACACCCGATCCGAACGAGATGCTGGCCGCCAACGTCACCGGCACCGACAACCTGCTGACCGCCTGCGCCGATGCCGGCGTCGGGCGGGTGGTCTATACCAGCAGCGTCGGCGCCTTAGGTCTCGTGGCCGGGGGCAGGCCCGCCGACGAGCGGACACCGGTCACGCTGGACGACATGATCGGTTCCTACAAGCGCAGCAAGTACCAGGCCGAGAGAGTCGCCGAGCAATGGGCGGCGCGCGGCCTGCCGGTGGTGATCGTCAATCCTTCGACGCCGGTAGGCGAAGGCGACGTCAAACCGACGCCGACCGGGCAGATGGTGGTCGACTTCCTGTGGCGCAGGTTTCCTGCCTACGTCGACACCGGTCTCAACCTGATCGACGTGCGCGACGTGGCCGCCGGTCATCTGCTGGCCGCCGAGAAGGGGCGGCCCGGCGAGCGCTACATCCTCGGCCACCGCAACATGACCCTGAAGGAGATCCTCGACGCTCTGTCCCGGCTGACCGGGCTGCCGTCGCCGCGGCTGCGGGTGCCGCACTGGCTGCCGCTTGCCGCCGCTCACGTCGCGACCGCCGCCGCGCGCCTCACCGGACGCCAGCCGCGCGTCACTCCCGAGGCGGTGCGCATGTCGCGGCACCGGATGTTCTTCGACGCCGGCAAAGCGGTGCGCGAGCTGGGCCTGCCGCAAAGCCCGATCGAGGCCGCCCTGGAGCGGGCGGTGGCATGGTTCGAGAACCACGGCTACGCGCCGCGGCCGACGGCGAGGCGCGCAGCATGAGGCCGCAGCCGCCAGCTGCCGCCGCCCGGTCCGCGAGCGCGCCGGCGCCGGCCGACCGGGCCGCGGGCGCTCCGGCCGCCCCGACTGCCCCGACCGCGATCATCGCGCCGCTTGCCGCCGAGCTGGCCGGGGTGCTGGCCGCGACCGGCAGGCGGCGCCGGGTCCGGGTGCCGGAGCGCTCGGAGTCGCGGCTGCTGCAGCGGTGGCCGCGGCGGCGCCGGCGGTCCCACCGGACCTGGACCGTCACCTTGGGGCGGCTGGCCGGCGAGGAGGTGGCGTTGATGGCGACGGGAGACGGCCCGGCGGCTGCGGCGGCCGGGTTGGAAGCGCTGCTGGCGGCGGTGCGGCCGCGCCGGCTGCTCGTCATCGGCGTCGCGGGGGGGCTCACGCCCGGCCTGGCCGAAGGCACCCTGGTCGCGGCGCGGCAGGTGATCGCAGGCGACGGCAGCGCGGCGCCGCGTGAGCCCGATGCGGCCTGGCTGGCGGCGGCGCTGGCGAGCGGCGCCGTCGCCGGCACCGTCATCTCGGCGGACCGCATCCTGGCCGACCCCGCTGCGCGGCGGGCCGTCTTGATCGAGGCGATGCCGGCGGCCGCGGTGCCGGCCCACACCGCTGCCGTCGCCGGCACTGCCATCGGAGCCGGAAACGGCGCCGCAAGTCTCAAGACAGCAGCCGCCGCGGGCGCCGAGACCGCCAATGCCGCCAACACCGGGGCTGCCGCCGCGCCGCCGATCGCGGCCGTCGACCTCGAGTCGATGGCCTATGCCCGCATCGCGGCAGCCTGGTCGCTCCCCTACCTGGTGGTCCGCGCCGTCCTCGACCCGGCCGGCGAGAGGCTGCCGCTCGACTTCGAGGCCTGCCGCGACGGCAGCGGCCGGGTCAGCAACGCGCGCGTGGTGTGGCGCGCCCTCGCCCGTCCCCGGAGCTTGGCGAAGCTCTGGCGGTTGCGCGCCCGGGTGCGCACCGCCGCGGCGAAGCTTGCCGCCCTCGCCGCCGGCCTGATCGGGCTGCCGGCGGCATCTGCGGGATGGGCGGTGCCCGCCGCGCCGGCGGCACCGGCGGACCTCGACCCCGCCCGGGAGGCCGGCCTGGTCCATGGCGACGAGGCAGTCGCCAAGCGCCGCGAGATTCCAGCCGCCGCGGCCGGCAGGAGAAGCGCATGAGCAAGCCGCCGGAGATCGAGCTCGAAGCACCTGCCGCCGCCAGCACTCCGGCGCACATCGCCCAGCTGCTGGAGAAGACCAGCCGCACCTTCGCGCTGGCGATTCCGCTGCTGCCCGAACCGACCCGGCTGCAGGTGGGCATCGCCTACCTGCTGTTCCGCATCGCCGACACGTTCGAAGACGCCGAGCTGTGGCCGCGCGCTCTGAAGCTCGACGCCCTCGCCCGCTTCGACCGGCTGCTGCGGCAGCCGGCGCCGGAGGAGGCCCACCGCGACGCCGAGCGCTGGCTGGCCGAGCCGCCGTGCGCCAACGCCGGCTATCTCGAGCTGTTGCGAGAGACTCCGGCGGTGCTGGGCGCCTTCTGGCAGCTGGCGGAGGGTCCGCGGCAGCTGATCGGCGAGCACACCCGCCGCACGGTCGAGGGCATGACCCGCTTCGTGGGGCGCTCCACGGCTGACGGCGCGCTCGAGCTCGCCGACCTCGACGACCTCAAGGCCTATTGCTACGTGGTGGCCGGCATCGTCGGCGAGATGCTGACCGAGCTCTTCTTGTTCGGGCGCAAGACCCTGGCGCCGGTGCGCAGCTTCCTCCGCGAGCGCTCCGCCCGCTTCGGCGAGGCGCTGCAGCTGGTCAACATCATCAAGGACTCGCTGGCCGACGCCGGCCAGGGGCGCCGCTTCCTGCCGCCCGGCAGCAGCCTCGCCGAGATGCTGACCCTGGCCCGCCAGGACCTGCAGGTGGCGATGCGCTACACGCTCAGCCTGCAGCGCGCCGGCGCTCCGCGCGGCATCGTCGCCTTCGTCGCGCTTCCCGTCCGGCTGGCGGGGGCGACCCTCGAAGTCATCGAGCAGCGCGGACCGGGGGTCAAGCTCAGCCGCCCGGACGTATCAAGCATTGTCGCGGCCCTCGACCTCGCCCTCGACCAGGGGATGCCCGCGGTCTGACCCGCGATTGTCAATTCGCGATCAATCGCATTCTTTTCAAGGTTGCGGCGCGGCGAGCGCGCGGCGCAGCTGCTGCTCAAAAAACCTTTCTATAACGATCTCGCAGTCCTGGCGCCAGGCCGGGAACAGTGCTACCATCGGTCCGCCTTTCCAAAGGCAGTCTGGACGCCACCACCTCGCTGGAGGCGCATCTCATCTGGCCGCCGTCGCGCGCAGGCGCCGCGCCGGCATGTTTTCGGAGGGACTCGATGACCGCACACGACGATGGAGCACCGCGCCCGGGCCCGCTGCGGCGGCGCGATTTCCTGGCCCTCGGCTCGGTGGCGGCGTTGACGCCGGTGATGGCGCCCTGGTTTGCCCGTTCCGCCGGTGCCGCCACTCTGCCCGGTCCCTTGACGGGTCCGGCGGACGCGGGGGCCGCGCCCCAGGGGCAACCCGCAGGCAATCCGGCGATGCAGGTGCTGCCGCTTTCGGTCGGCTATCTCGAGGGGAGCGAGCTGCTCCAGAACCTGCGCAAGCTGCAGCCTGACCTGCAGGTGCTGACGGTCCAGCGTCGCGGCGGCACCTTCACCGCCGGGCGGCACATCTTGCCCTCCCACAGCTACCCCTCCGGCGACCCGTCGCTGGTCGGCGGAGCGGTGCGCATGACCGTTCATGACCTGTACCCGCGCCGGCTGCCGGACGGCCCCGCCGCCGAGCAGTGGCCGGCGGCGATCGATCTCGACGTCATGGTGCCGCTGCTCGACCCGCCGGCGGGAAGCACGGCGCGCTTCCAGGCCTGGAGCTATCGCCGGCTGCCGGCCGAGGACCGCAGCGCGCGGGTCAGCTTCGTGCTCTGGCCGGACTGGTACAGCGACCTGGGCCTGGTGATGCGGGTGGTGCCGGCCGGGGCAGGAAGCGCCGGAGGTCATCCGAGGTTGCTGAAGACCCGCTTCACCTTAGGCAACGACCAGGGCCGCCCGCGGCTGCTCAAGGGCATCTACCTGCTCGGCCTCGAGCCCAACACCTGGAACGACGACGCCGACCTGCCCGACGACCCCGCGCAGGTGCCGCCCGAGAAGCTTTCCGTGCTGGTGACGATCGAGCCCGAGGGGCTCCGGATCGGCCCTCCGCACCGGTGAGTGGCGTGGGCCCGCATTGCCCGCATTGCCCGCATTGCCCGCAGGCGGGAGGCGGGGAACGCCGGCCCGGCGCGGGCCGCTCCTGACCGGCGGTGCGTGACCACCTGCCGGCTGCCGGCTCCTATCCGCGCATCTATGCGGTCGTGCGCCGCATCCCGCACGGACGCGTCGCCACCTATGGCCAGGTGGCGGCGCTTGCCGGCCTGGCGGGACGCGCCCGCCAGGTCGGCTACGCCCTGCACGCGTTGCCGGAAGGCAGCACGCTCCCCTGGCATCGTGTCATCAACGCCCGCGGCGAGGTCAGTCCGCGCGCGGAGCCGGGCCGGGAGGGCTACCAGCGCTTCCTGCTCGAGGAAGAGGAGGTCGAGTTCGACCTCGCCGGCCGCGTCGACCTCGAGCGCTTCGGCTGGCAGGCGGGCGCCCGCCCGCGGCGCCGGCAGCCGGCGTCGACGGCTGGCTCCAGTCACCAGGAAGCCGAGCGGATCGCGACCCTCTTGCGTCCGCTGGGGAACCCGCGGCGGGCGGCGGGTGAGAAGGCGTACCTCAAGAGCGGCCTCGATTTCCTCGGCATCGACGTCCCGACCCTGCGCAGCCAGGCGCGCGCCTGGCTGCGCTCTCATCCCGGCGCCGGCCGCACCGCGCTGGTGCGACTGGCGAAGTCTCTCTGGCGGTCCCCTGTCCATGAGTTGCGCGCCTTCGCCATCGAGCTGCTGATCGCGCGCCAGAGCCTGCTCGCTGCCGGCGACCTGGCGCAGCTCGAGCGGATGTTGCGCGACTCAGGCACCTGGGCCTACGTCGACGCCATCGCCGTCCGCGTCGTCGGCCCGCTGGTCGAGCGCCACCCCGAGCTTGCCGCCACCCTCGACCGCTGGAGCGCCGATCCTGACTTCTGGCTGCGCCGTTCCGCCCTGCTCGCCCTACTCGGACCGCTCGCCAGGGCCGGAGGCGAGGGTCGCCACGCCGCCAACGCCGGCACCTGGCTGCGGTGGGTGCGCTACGCCGACGCCATGCTCGACGAGCGCGAGTTCTTCGTGCGCAAGGCGATCGGCTGGGTGCTGCGCGAGGTGGGTAAGCGCCAGCCGCGGCGGGTTGCCGATTTCCTCGTGCCACGGCTGGACCGCGTCGCGGGCCTGACCTTGCGCGAGGCGGTCAAGTACCTTCCCGCCGCCGAGCGCCGCCGGCTGGTGCGCCCGCCAACGGCAGTCGGCGGCCGGCGCGGCTGAGCCTGCGGTCAAGCCCTTGCGTTGGAAGGGCGACGTGCGCTGCCCCGAGCTCGCCGGCACCAGCGGCGTCACCCACGCGCGCGTTTCCTCTCTTCGAGAAGCCGGCGGCCGAGCCCGCGGGTCATTCCAATTGCCGCGCGGACCGGGTCGGCGGGAATAGGCACGACCCTTATGCTGTGGCCGTCGTCGATCCATTCCAGCCTGGACTGCGGAACAATCCCATGATCGCGGTGAATCTTCGCCGGCACCACAGTCTGGCCACGCTCCGTGACGGTTGTCTTCATAGATCCAAGGTACAGAATTTCTTCCAGAATACAAGGCTCTCCACGCCCGCACCGTCCACGCGCATATGCACACATGCTCGCAGGCTGCCGGCCATCATGCCCCTGCCGGGAGCAGCTGAAACCTTGGCCTGGCGCTTCTCGTCTTGGGATGAGACACGAGGAGGGGCCAAGATGAGCATCGGCGGAAGATGGCTGGCGGTGGCGGCAGGCCTGGGGATCGCGGCTCTGGCCGCGGCGCCGGCGCAGGGAGACACGCGGATCGAGAAGCACCTGGCGCTCGCGCCGGGTGGGCGGCTGATCGTCAAGTCGGCCGTCGGCAGCGTCGTGCTGCGCGGCGATGCCGCGTCAGGGGCGACAGTCGTGGTGACCTCGGACCGCGACGACCTCGACAAGGAATTCGAGATGAGCTTCGACGCTGCTCCCGGCCAGGCGCAGGTGATCATCAAGCGCCGCAGCCACGGCTGGAGCTGGTTCGAGGGCTGGCAGCATTGGCGCGGCCGGGTCGAGATCGCGGTCAGCGTGCCGCGCGCCACCGCCGCCTCGGTGCACACCAGCGGCGGCCGGATCGAAGCCTCCGGGCTGGAGGGCGATGCCGAGCTGAGCAGCTCGGGCGGCTCCGTGGTGGCGCACGAGCTCGCCGGCAAGCTGGACGCCCGCTCGAGCGGCGGCGCGGTCGAGGTGCGCGACCTCCGCGGCGATCTTCACCTGTCGAGCTCAGGCGGCGGTGTGCGCGCCACCTCGGTGCGAGGCACGGTCGAGGCGCGGTCGAGCGGCGGCAGCGTCCACCTCGAGCAGGTGGCCGGCGACGTGCGCGCCGACTCGAGCGGCGGCGGCGTGACCGTCCGCGGCGCCGGCGGCCGGGTGGAAGCGTCGTCGTCCGGTGGACCGGTCGCCGTCAGCTTCGCCGCCGGCAACGCGCATGGCGGCGACATCGGCTCGAGCGGCGGCAGCGTCGAGGTCCGCGTCGACCCGGCGGTGGGCCTCGACGTCGACGCCGCCACCTCCGGAGGCTCGGTGTCGTGCGACCTGCCGGTCACGGTGCAGGGGAAGATCTCGCGTCACTCCCTGCACGGCATGTTGCACGGCGGCGGCGAGCGGCTGCACGTGCGTTCGAGCGGCGGCGGCATCCGCATCGGTTCGCTCTAAGGCGCCTCCGGGGAACCTTCCGCCGCGGCCAAAAGTTCCGTCAGCGGACGTCGGAGCCGACGATGCGCCTGGTGCGCGGTGCCCGGCGCGGGGCGATCTTGGGCGGCGTCACGGTCAGCGGCGTCGCGGCGGTGAGCTGCCGCACCACGTGGTGGGCAGAGAGGATGGCTCCTTCCTGCCAGCCGCTCAGGTATGACACCTGGTCGCCGCAGACGAAGAAGCGCTTGTCCGGAGCGAGCAGGCGGTTGTAGGCGGCCGCATGCTCGGGCTTGCTCCAGTCCCAGTCGGCCCAGCCGCCGAGCTGATGCGGGACGTGCTGCCAGGCGATCGAGAGTCCGAGCTCGGACCTGACGAATTTCAAGAACTCGGGATGGAGCCGCTCGGCGCCCTGCGTCGCGAGCATCAGCCGCTGGTCGAGCGGCAAGGCGCCGAACTTGCGGGCCGTCTCGGCATAGTTGTAGGCGCCGGTAAGCACTCCCTTGGCGGAGAAGGTGCCCGCGGAGGGGTACCAGAACTGCGTGATCGGATGATCGATCCAGCTGATGCCGCCGTAGATCTGGTGGCGCGGTGATTCCCAGAAGCGCTCCTCGGCCTGCCAGCCCACCTTGGCGGCGGCTTCGAATCGGGCGGCGGCGACCGCGCCCTTGAAATCCGGCGCGAAGGTCTCGTTGTCGATCACCTTCCTGAGCAGCGGCAGCGGGATCGTGCTGATGCAGTGATCGGCTTTTCGGGTCTCCGGTGCCCGCCCCTTGCCGCGGCGCTCGAACGTCACCTGCACCCCGCTGTCCGAGTTCTCGACCCTCACCACCTCGACGCCGCGGGTGATGCGCTCCGCGCCGATCCGGCGCTCGAGGGCGCGCACCACCCGATCCATGCCGCCGACCGGCTGGAACATGGTCGCCTGCCACTCGTAATCCTCGGGCTGGTAGAAGCGATGGTTCCAAAAACGCGACTTGAGCAACGCCTGTAGGGCCAGCGGCGGCTCGATCTCGCCCGGCTCCACGACCGCCGGCGGCACCCGGTAGCCGGCGCGCGAAGAGCCGGCGTACTTGTAGTGCTCGTCGGGATCGACGTCGCCGAAGACCGCCAGCAGCTGCAGCAAGTCGCGGCGGTCGGCGGCGCTCAGCTCGTCGTCGAGCGCCCGCTTGTCGATGGCCTTGGCGAGCAGCTCGGCGACATAGCCGCGCGTGTCGTTGGCGAGCTGGCGGTCGTGGACCGGCTTGGCGCCAAAGGCCTGATCGGTCTGGAAGAGAGCGGCGCGGTCCTCCATCACGTAGACCTCGAGCTCCACCCCGAGGTCCCGGCAGTAGCCGATTAGCGCCTGGTGATGGTAGGGGATGCGGCCCGGCCCGGCATTGAAGTACAGGCCGGCGTCGAAGCGGCAGGTCTGGTCGGGGAAGCCGGTCTGCTCGACGACGTCATTGCGGCGCACGGTGAAGCTGCGGCCGCCGATGCGGTCGGCGGCCTCGAGCACTTCCACCTGGTACTCCGCCTTCTGCAGCTCGAGGGCCGCGGTGAGCCCGGCGATCCCGGCGCCCAGCACCAGCACCGACTTGCCGCCGCCCAGGCGCTGCGGCCGCGGCGCGCCGGCGTAAACGGGCGGCGTGCGCAGCATGCCGAGCGCCACCATCGTTTCGTAGACCGCCGCGGCGCCACCAGCCATGCCGACGCGCTCGAGAAACTCGCGACGCGACCAGCCACTCCGCTCTGCCATGACTCGTCCTCCCCCGCCCCCAGGCATCACCTTGCCGATGGGAGCGCTCAGCCAGCGAGACGTTGCCAGTGGACGACCCGGGTGCCCTGGACGTCGCGCACCACGTCGGCGAGCACGGAGCGAGCCTTGCCGCCGAAGTGCGCCGTGGCGGTGATCCGGTAGTGCATGGCGCCCACGGTCTGGACCCGGCTGCCGATTGAGCCGCTGCCGAAAGGGTGCTCGCCGATGCCGCCGACCTGGCCGATGGCAACTCCCGCCAGCGTCTCGGCGACCGCCGCGTCGCAGAGCGCGCCGAGCGCCGTCCCGCGCGCCTCGTCGCGGGCGATCCGCAAGCGCACGGCGAGCGAGAGAGCGAGCAGCGACAGCGCCACCGCCGTCAGGAACACCACGAACAGCGCGATCAGCAGCGCGAAGCCCGAGTCGGCCGCCTCCGGCCACGGCTTCGATCGTGGCCATTGGAGGCATCGGAGACCTGGAAGACGGCGGAGCCACCGGAGACATCGGAGACACCGGAGATCCTTGGCCCGCGATCGGCGGGAGCGCATCACCACGCCGTCCCCAGTCCGGCGCCGCGCGGGGTGAGGATGAGGCTCTCCCTCACCTCCTCCCGGGCCGGCGCCCAGAGCGCCGGCATCAGCATCAGCGGACTGCGGCGGGTCCGGCTGCGGCGATAGCGGTAGGCGAGCAGCACCACCGTGGGGCCGCCCGCCGAGCTGGTGACGCAGTGGAAGGACGTGGCGCCGCGCAACACGATGGACGAGACGAGCGGCGCGCCGCCGGCGGCCGCCACCGTCCGGAACAGGGTGCCGGCTTCGAGCTGGTAGAAGATCGGGCCCGGCGGATTGCCGAGCAGCTCGAGATAGGCGCAGGAGAGGTCCGGCTTCAGCGCGGCGACGGCGCTCGAGGCGCCCAGGACGTCGGCGCGCAGGCGGACGGCGACCAGGGCCGCCGCCGGGTCGAGCGCTTCGCGCCCGGCATCGACCAGCATCTGCTGCGTCTCCCCCAGCAGCTGCGCCGCGACCTCGACGACCAGCACCAGCAGCAACAGCGAGATGAGCAACTCGACGAGGGTGTACCCCGCCTGGCGGCGGGCGGCCCGGGCTACCAACCCATGTCCCGCGGGCACTCCGGGACCCGGCCGGCGTCGCGGCCTCACGGCGGTCCTCCACCCTGGCGCCAGATCATCGTCTGCAGCCGCCGCCGCAGGAGCTGGCCGAAGACAGTGTAGCGGGCGGTCAGCGACACCTGGTAGAGACCCGGCGACGCCGCCGGCACCACGAGGACCGCCACTTTCAGGTCGGGCGCCGGCGAGCCGACCACGAACGAGCTGACCTGCCAGCCGACGTCGGGGGTGGACTGCAGCGGGATGAGGCCGGCACGCATCTCCTCGAGGGTCCATTCCATGACCGCCACCGCCTGGCGCTCGGCGTCGATCCGGCGGACCACTCGCGGCTGCTGCATCACCAGCGCCATGCCGGAGAGCAGGGCGACCAGCAGGATCCAGAGCGCCACGCTCACCTCGACCAGGGTGAACCCGCGCCGCCGCCGCGGCCACTGCATCGAGCCGTGAACGACCGGCGACCGGTGCTCGACGCCTCGCGCGTCGACGGGCTTTGGGATCGAAATGACCATCGACGGTGCCGCCGCCGTTGCCCGCCGCGCGCGCCGGTGCAGTACGCCGACGGTAACGACTGCGATCGCGATCACCGCGAGCTGCGCCGCCTCCGCCGCGGAAGATCGCTGAGCTAAGGTTGGAAGAGGC
>Ga0209118_1001008_pt1 | contig 13880 bp, 10 predicted proteins | sample BlaSpr_A8_Ref_M1_FD_187988 | JGI IMG/M metagenome (GOLD analysis project Ga0209118, IMG submission 187988) | Forest soil microbial communities from Thunder Bay, Ontario, Canada - Black Spruce, Ontario site 2_A8_Ref_M1 (SPAdes) (version 2) | ecosystem: Environmental > Terrestrial > Soil > Boreal...
GGGCACCGTCTGCGAGTGATCCGCGCGGGCCAAGTCGTACTCGCCGAGGAGGGCCTCTTCATCGAGGCCAAGGTAACGGGCGATCGTTCGCACAAACCCATGGCCAAAAACACCACCGGGGAGCCTGGCCCAATCTTCATTTTCCAGCGCGCCGATGAAACGGGCGCTGATACGTGTGGCCTTAGTGAGCTCGTCCATGGAAACTTCGCGCATCTCGCGCTCGCGCTTCAGGCGTTCACCAAAATTTCCCCTGGCCATGAGCTGGAACCTGTCCTTGGTGGTCGGCGGGCGCCCTCGGTCTCGGTGACCGCCAAGCGGTCATTCTTCTGTGTGATCGCCGAGCGATCAACGGAAGGCGGCGTGGGTTCCCCTAAACGGCACTATAGGCAGGGATTAGGGTACTGTCAAACAGAGGGTTTGCGGGCCTGTGGAGAGTGCGCAGAGATCTTCGGAGGATGGAGGATGGCGAGATGGCCACGCCTGTACCACGAGCGTGTTGCGAACCTTTTTAGGAGGGGCCTATACTGGCCAAGATTCGCCGACATTGGCAGGAAGAGGCCGAATCGTGTCTGCCTTTCGGGAAATGCAGTCAGCGCGGCAGGAAAATCTGAAGGAGCAGGATTAGCTGAGCGTGGAAGAAGTAAACCAGTTTCCGGCCGTCGAACGCCGCCGCAATCCCGCGGTTCCCTCCGAACAGCGTGAAGCGGGAGAGATTGCCGTCTTCCAGGAGTTAGGGAAGGCGCTGACCTCCTCGCTGCAGCTCGATCAAGTTCTCCGGACGATCATGGAGAAGATTGACGAGTTCTTGCGCCCGGATAATTGGTCGCTGCTGCTCCTGGATGAAGCGACGCAAGAGTTGTACTTCGAGCTGGCTGTGGGGAAAGCATCGCAGGCGCTGAAGGACGTGCGGGTCAAGATCGGACAGGGAATTGCGGGCTGGGTCGCGCAGCACGGAGAAACGGTCGTGGTGCCGGACACGTCGAAGGACACGCGATTTTTCGGGAAGGTGGACGAGAAAACGAAGACGGAAACGCAGTCGATCGTGGCGGTGCCGGTGAAATTTCGCGACACCTGCCTGGGAGTGATCGAGCTGATCAATTGCGTGGGGCCGGAAGGCTTCGATCAACGGGATCTGAAGTTGCTCGAGGCGCTCTCGGATTTCGCGGCGATTGCCCTGGAGAACGCGCGGCACGTGAAGAGAATTCACGAACTGACGATCACAGACGACTGCACATCGCTGTACAACGCGCGGCACATGAGTTTCATTCTGGAAACTGAGATTTACCGGTCGCAGCGCTACAACTACGAGTTCTCCATCGTTTTCATCGATCTGGACCATTTCAAACAGGTGAACGATACGCACGGGCATCTGGTGGGATCGCGGCTGCTGGCAGAAATCGGGAATGCGCTGAAGGGACATTGCCGGTTGATCGATTTCGCGTTCCGGTATGGCGGAGATGAATTCGTGATTCTGCTCCCGCAGACCTCGAAAGACAGTGCGTTGAACGTAGCTCACCGTTTGCATAAGTTGATTCGTCAGGCGACCTGGCTGGTGCCGGAAGGTTTGAACATCAAACTTACGCCAAGCGTTGGCGTGGCCTCGTACCCCGTCGATTCCCGAACCAAGGAAGGGCTGTTGCATTTGGCGGATGAGGCCATGTACCTGGTCAAGAACACCAAACGGGACAGCGTGGCGGCCGCAAACATCGGCATTTTGCCGGACACGGCGGCCAGCGCCGAGTCGGCGGGCTAGGCCCTTCTTCCACTCCTCTTACTCTTCATCAAGCTCGATCATTAAGTAGTAGGTCAGTCGCCGTTAATGGGACTTCTTCGCCCTGCTCCACTCACAAGTCCATGCGGCATTACCTGGGCGACTTGGCAGACAGCAGGCGCGCCGTTAAATCAGCTCTTCAATGAACGAGCGAGCCACCGCGGGGGGCACCCTTGGGTCGAGGCGGACCAGGGGGCCATCATTCAGAACCGGCTCGGCCCCGTGCAAAGTGGGAACGTCGGTGCGCTCGAAGAATTTTCCGATGGGAATCTCCTCACCCCAGAGCAGTGATTTCTCCATGGCGGCCATCCAGTTGGTTGGGTCGTGGGCGGAGTCGTCCTCGAGCTTCTTCACGCGTGGACGGAACCACTGATAGGTATTGTCGTGATTGTAGGTGACGCAGGGGCTGAAGACGTCCAGGAAAGAGAACCCCGGATGCTCGATTCCTTGCTTGATGAGTTCCGTGAGATGCTTCTGCTCACCGCTGTAGCCGCGAGCGACGAAGGTGGCGCCTGCGGCTAGAGCCAGGGAAATGGGATTGACCGGCGCTTCGATATTGCCGAAGGGCATGCTCTTCGTCTTCATGCCGACGCGGCTAGTGGGAGAGGTCTGGCCCGTGGTGAGGCCGTAGATCTGGTTGTCCATGACGATGTAGAGCAGGTCCACATTGCGGCGCATCGAGTGAACGAAATGGTTGCCCCCGATCCCGAAGCCGTCACCGTCTCCGCCCGTAACTAGTACCGTGAGATCGTGATTGGCGAGCTTCAACCCAGTGGCGACCGCCAGGGCACGGCCGTGCAGGGTGTGCATGCCATAGGTATTCATGTATCCGGGGAAGTTGGAGGAACATCCGATGCCGCTGATGGTCACCACGTTATGGTTCGGGATCTGCATCTCGACCAGGGCTTTTTGAACGGCCGCGAGCACGCCGAAATCGCCGCAGCCGGGGCACCAGTCGGGATCGACTCTGCCTTTCATATCGGCCATCGTCAGTTGACTGGCACGCTGTACGCCTGTCGCCATATGCGTCTCCTCCTCAGACCATAATCTCGTGCATGGGAACGGAGAGTTTTATCTTCCCGGCGAGTTGTTCTTTCACGGCCTCAACAATGTGGTGGGGCATGAAGGGTTCGCCGTCGTACTTGCGAATGTGACCGTCTGGCACAAAGCTGGTTTCGCTGCGCAGATAGCGCGCAAACTGGCCGCTGTAGTTGTTCTCCACGATGATGGTGTGCCGCGAGCCGCTCAAAATATCGAGAATCGCTTCGCCATGCAGGGGCACGAGCCAGCGAATCTGGAGCTGACTTGCAGAGATGCCTTGCTCATTGAGAATTTCACAAGATTCCTCGATCACGCCACTCGTCGACCCCCAGCCGATCAAGGTGACGTCGGCATCGCGCGGTCCCGACAACGTTGGCGGTGGGACCGCAGCCTCAATGCCAGTCACCTTGCGCATGCGCTTGTCCATCATGGCGCGGCGCTTGATCGGATTGGTGAACTCATCGCTGATCAATATGCCGTCTTCCATGTGTTCGTCCGTGGCAACCGTGTGGATATAGCCGGGAACGCCGGGAACAGCACGCGGTGAAATTCCACTGTCGGTTATCTTGTAGCGTTTGTAAGCCCCGTTCGTGGCAACCGCGGACTGCGCTCCGTTGCCGTTGGAGCTGGTGATGAGTTCTCCGCGATCGATGGGCGGGCTGAAATCCAGATCTTTCGGGTGTACGCTGAGCCTGCCTTCCGATAGCAGCAGATCGCAAAGCACGAGACCTGGACACTGGAAGCGGTCGGCGATATTGAATATCTCGGGGATGAGCTTGAAGCAATCGCCGATGTCCAGCGGAGCCGCGATCACGCGGGGATAATCACCAAAAGCGGCGCCGAGCATCTGCCAGAGGTCGCCCTGCTCGGTCTTGGTAGGAACGCCCGTGGACGGGCCGGCCCGCTGACAGTTGATAACTACCACTGGGGTCTCGATCATGGCGGACATGCCAAGGCCCTCGCTCATCAGAGCAAAGCCGCCGCCTGAGGTGGCGCACATGGCGCGGACACCAGCATGCGCTGCGCCGATCGTCATGTTGATCACGCCGATCTCGTCCTCCACTTGCCGCACCATGATGCCGGCTTTTCGCGCGTGCGCCGCCATCCAGTGCAGAACGCCGGTCGAAGGGCTCATGGGGTAGGCGCAATAGAATTTCACGCCCGCCGCCGCGCCGCCCATGGCCATCGCCACATTGCCGCTCAGGATCGCGTAGCGATGCTCCGTCTTGGCAAGCGGATTCGGAAAAGCAGTGAAGTGCGCGGCGGCATAATCATAGCCGGCCCGCGCAACCCCGATGTTTTCGGCCACCATGGCCTCGCCTTTTTTCTTGAACTGCTCGCGGAGGACTTCCTCTAATGCCTGGAAGCCGATACCCATCATGTGAAGGCCGGCGCCGATCGCGAGTGTGTTCTGCGCAACCTTGTTTCGCGTGATGTCGACCAACTCTGAAACCGGAAGCGGGCAGAGCTGCACGCCGCCAGCGGCCGAGCCCGGCTTAATCGTGTCCGAATTATAAATACACGCAGCGCCGGCAGTGAGCAGCTTCAGGTGGCGATCCATGGTGTCCTGGTTGAGAGGAATGAGCAGGTCGATGCGGTCACCCATGTTGGTGACGCTTTCCGGGCCCGTACGAATCGTCAGAAGAGTATGGCCGCCGCGAATGATGGATTGATAGGCGTTGTAGGCATTCAGATGAAGGCCCCGCCGGCTGAAGATCTTTGCGAAAATGTCGCCAGGAGTGGCAACACCCTGGCCGGCCGCGCCTCCGATACCGATAGCGAAGGTCTGTTTCATAACACCCTCTTTAGAAGAATGCTGGCCGATCTACGACGCCCCGGCGCTCGGCCAGGCTCAATTGAATGTTTTTATTCTCGCGCGAGAAACTCCTTGTCCGAATGTCCAGCTTGCTCTTCCGGGTAGCGGGAGTATACACCCGATTCTTAGGTTCGACGCCCTGGTTAAATTAAATGAAGAATGGCCCTTGTATTGGAATATCTGGTCCACTACGACCGTTCCCTCTTCTATACAGCACTCCGAAATTTTGCTTAACTAAAACTATGAAGAGAAGCGAAGCGGCAAAGTATGCGCGCTGGTCGGCAGCAGCGGCGTTACTGCTGGCAAGTCTGACGGGTGGGGTGTATGTGGAGCGCAAGTGGGTCGCCCATCGAGAAAAGGAAAAAGCGCCGCCGCCGGCGCCGAAAGATGTGATGCGTCTCTCGAGCGGGCTCACGTTTTCCAAGATGGAGGGGAACCAAAAGATTTTCACCGTGGAGGCGTCGACGGCGACGGATTTCAAGGATAAGGACACCAGCCTGCTGGAGGACGTGAAGATCACGATTTTCGGGAGGACGGGAGAGCGGCACGACACGATTCATACGCAAAGCTGCCAATACGAAAAAGTGGGAGGGAACATCCGTTGCAGCGGCGCGGTGCAAATCGATCTGCAAAATGCGGCGGACGCAGTGCGGGCGGCGAAGAATCTCGAAGGAGCAGCCGAGCAGAAGGTACATGTAGAGACGCGTGGCGTGACATTTAACCGCGCCACCGGGACGGCGCAGACGGACCAGCCGGTGAAATTTGTCTTTCCGAGCGGGAATGGGGAGGCCGTCGGAGTGGAGTACCACTCGGAAGAAGGGGAATTGCGGCTACTACGGGATGTGCGTTTGTTCCTCGTCCTGCCAGAGAATGACGTGGCGGGGCGGAAATCTGCACGGGAGAAAAAGCAAGACCCCGTTCAAGTAACAGGGAAAAGTCTCGATTTCGGCCGCGACTCCCGGACGATGCATCTGCAAGGACCCGTGAAAGCGGAAACGCGGACGGAGCGATTGTTGGCGGGAGAATTGACGTTGACGCTGAACACCACATTTCGCGCGGAGAAACTTGTGGCCGCCGCGGGAGCAAATGGTAAGAAACCGGAGCTGACATTGAAGGCGGCGGATGCCCCCACGAGCTTGAGTGCGGAAACTTTGATGGCCCGCTTTGCACCGGAGGGATGGCTGGCAAAGATTGAAGGAGCGGGAAGTGTGCAGGGAGCGCGATACAGCGGCAAAGAGCAGGACGAGTTCAGCGCAGAGAGCGCCTCCCTGGAACTTCGTCCGAAGGTGAGTCAGCCGAGAGAGCTGAATTTGAAAGGAAACGTAAAGTTGAAGACGCTGGCGGACGGGGGCGGCGAGGCGAGAGTTCTTCAGACGAGCGCCCTCCGAGTTGATTTCGCCGAGGAAGCTAACGCGGAAGGGAGTAAACCGAAAAGGGCCGAGACGCTGGGTGCGGGAAGCATAGAGTGGACGGACGCAGCGGCAGTGCGGACAAAACTGCAGGCGGACAAACTGGAACTGGAATTTGGAGTGGAGGGGAAGGCGAAGCAGTTGGTTGCCGCGGGGAACGTGTATACGGAGAGAGAGCTGGCGGGCAAGCCCTTGCAGAGCGCCACGGCGCAAAGCGGAGTCGCACAGTTGTTAGTAACTGGCGGGTGGTCGCAAATGGATTTGCAGGGAGACGTGAAGATGAAAGAGGGGGACCGGAGCGGACAAGCGGATCATGCCGTGTTTGTTCGAGCGACCCAAACGGCTCTTCTGACAGGGAAGGCCCTGGCGCGCGACGCGATGACAGAGACCCAGGCACCGCGAATCAAGTTTTCGCAATCCACAGGCGAAATTCGTGCCGAGGGAGGCGTCCGCTCAACGGATTTTTCTGCAAAAGGGAACGCGGTGCAGCTTGCACCGGTGCCGGTGAACATTTCAGCGGATACCATGCAGGCGAACTCAAAGACAGGAAGAGCCTTGTACACGGGACATGCACGCCTATGGCAAGGCGATTCGGTAACGGAAGCGGATTCGATCGAGCTGTTGCGTGAAGCGAGGGTCTTGAATGCCGTCGGGAATGTGCGCGCGGTATTTCCGCAAACCACGGGGCAATCGCCCATGCAGGCGGTGACGGTGCAAGCCGCGCTGAAGAAGCCGAAGTTGTGGCGCCTGACGGCCGGGACGCTGACTTACCGGGATGCGGAGAGCCGCGCGCACCTGGAAAAGAATGTGGTTGCGCAATCCGCCGAGCAGAAGATGCGCGCGGCCGCTGTGGATTTGTATTTCACCAGGGGCGGAACGGCAAACACGAATGCGGCGAGCGCTCCCGCTGCGCCAAGCTCGGCGGCCGGAGCCCAGCAGATCAGCCGGGTGGTGGGGACGGGAGGCGTGATCGTGGAACAGGGAACGCGAAAGGCCACCGCCGAGCGCGGCGAGTACACGGCAGCGGACGGAAAATTCGTGATGAGCGGAGGAAATCCGACGATCTACGACGCTTCGGAAGGAACGACCACGGGACGTCAATTGACCTTCTTTTTAGCGGATGATACGATCATCGTCGACTCTGAAAATGGTTCGCGGACTTTGACGAAGCACCGAGTCGAGAAATGACGAGGTATGCTGAAGCTCCAGGCCGTCGATTTGAGCAAGTCGTACCGTGGCCGCAAGGTCGTAGACGACGTTGAACTGGAGATCGGTCAGGGTGAAGTCGTAGGGCTGCTTGGCCCGAACGGCGCAGGAAAAACGACGACGTTCTATATCCTGGTGGGTCTCGCCCGGCCCGACTCCGGTCGCGTACTTCTTAATGGCGACGAAATCACGGACCTGCCGATGTACCTCCGGGCCCGCAGTGGAATCAGCTACCTGCCTCAGGAACCCTCGGTTTTTCGTCAACTAACCACCGAAGAGAATCTGCTCGCCGTGCTGGAAACGCTGCCTCTGACGCCGGAACAGCAGCGCGACCGGCTGGAGGAGCTGCTGATGCAGATGGGGCTCGAAACCGTTCGAACGAGCAAAGCTTACACCCTCTCCGGCGGAGAGCGCCGCCGCCTGGAGATCGCGCGATCATTGACACTGCAACCTTCTTTTATCCTGCTCGACGAACCTTTTTCGGGAATCGACCCTCTAACAGTGAAGGATCTTCAGGAGATTATCCAGGATCTGGCGAAGTCAGGAATCGGCGTGCTCATTACGGATCATAACGTCCGGGAAACTCTTAGTGTCACGGATCGCGCATACATCCTGAAAAGTGGGAAAATATTCCGGAAGGGCCGCCCGGATGAGTTGAGCAACGATCCGGAAGTGCGGCGAGTGTATCTGGGCGATCATTTTCGTCTGAATTAGGGATAGAGAAGGGAATCAACGGGACCATTCATGGCTTGGCAGGGACTCAAACTCAACCTCAAAGTCTCGCAGAAGCAGATTCTGACGCCCGGCCTTGTGCAGATGGTAAGCGTTTTAGCGTTAAATCGGCTCGAGCTGCGCGAGATGATCAACCAGGAAATGATCGCGAACCCGGTGCTGGAGGAGCAGAGCGAAGAGCCCACCCAAACGGACAACTACAGCGACGAGACCTTCCTCAAGGCAGAGACGGAGAAAGTTCCGGAAAAGCCCGAAGCGAATCCATTCGACGAATTTGACGTTGGCACCTTCTTCAACCAGTACCTGGACACCGGCGGTGATGGCGGGCAGTCGCAGGAACGCGAGGTTTCCGAACGTCCCTCCTTCGAGAAGTTTCTTTCCTCCCCGACCGGGCTTTCCGAGCATCTGGAATGGCAATTGAGCGTGACGATCTGCTCGGATTCGGTGAAAGAGATTGCCGAAAGCATCATCGGAAACTTAGATGAAAACGGCTACCTGACCGCTTCCACCGAAGAGTTGGCGCAGAACGGAAAGTATTCGCAGGACGATCTGGACGATGCGCTGGCCGTGGTGCAGGATTTTGATCCTATTGGCGTGGGCGCTCGGGATCTGCGCGAATGCCTGCTGTTGCAATTGAAGGCCTTCGATCCACAGAACACGCTGGCACATCAGATCGTCTCCGAGCATCTGAAGCAAGTCCAGTCGAACCAGCTAAAAGAAATCGCGCGAGCGCTGAACCGGCCTCTGGAAGTCGTAAAGCACTCGCTCGAGGTGATTAAGAAGCTCGATCCGCGTCCCGGGCTGCGCTACAACAAGTCGGAACCGCGGCTAGTCGAGCCGGATGTGTACTTCCGGAAGGTGGATGATCAGTGGCAGGCGTTCTTGAATGAGGACGATATGCCGCAACTGCGGCTGAGTCCCACATACAAGCGGCTCCTGGTGCGGGATGCGGCAGACCGCGATGTGCGGAACTATGTGAAGGAACGGTTTACAGCTGCCATCCAGCTGATGAAGAACATCGAGCAGAGAAAACACACCATTCTTCGCGTTTGCCAGTCGATCATCGCCCGCCAGGGAGATTTCCTCAATCACGGGCCGGACGCGCTGAAGCCGATGATGATCAAGGAAGTGGCGGAAGAGGTAGGCGTGCACCCCTCGACGGTTAGCCGGGCGGTGGCCAGCAAGTATGCGCATACGGCGCAGGGCGTGCTCGAGCTGCGGTCGTTTTTCAGCGAGTCCGTGAATGGCCCGGAAGGCGACGGAATGTCTCTGCTAACGCTCAAGCGGCTGGTCAAGAAGATGATCGAGGAAGAAGATGCGACCAAGCCGCTGACGGACGAACAGATTGCCAAAAAGCTTGATGACGCCGGTATTCACGTCACGCGGCGCACGGTCGCGAAATACCGCGAGGATATGAGAATTCCCAGCACCCACCAACGCCGGGAAAAGAACTGAGCCGCCCCCACCCGTGAAGCCGCTGACGAGACACGAAACACGCCAACTCGTCATCCTCACTGGACTTTCGGGTTCCGGAAAAAGCACCGTCCTCCGCGCATTCGAGGACATGGGCTTCTACTGCGTGGACAATCTGCCCGTGGAGCTCATCCCCATTTTCGCCGAGCTCCATGCGGCTGGAGAAGGAGATTTTTCGCGCGCGGCGCTCCTGGTGGATGCGCGCGAAGGATTGCAGTTGGAGAAATTGCCGCCGCTGCTCAAGCATTTGAAAAAGGATCATCCCATCGCGCTGGTCTTCATCGAAGCCAACGATGATGCCCTGCTGCGTCGCTACAGCGAGACCCGGCGCCCGCACCCTCTCGGGAAAAACTTTTCTGTGCGTGAAAGTTTGTCGCACGAGCGCGCGTTGATGGGCCCCATCCGCAAGCTGGCCGACGTGGTCATCGATTCCACGCAGTTCAACGTGCATGAATTGCGGCAATTCGTCACGGCGCGATTTAAGAATCCAGACAAGCGGCCCATGCTCGTGTCCGTGGTGAGTTTCGGCTACCGCTACGGTGTGCCGACGGACGCGGACCTGGTGTTCGACGTCCGTTTCCTACCGAATCCGCATTTTGTCCCGCGCTTGCGACCGTACACGGGTAAAGACTCCAAAGTGCAACGATATATAAGGTCCTTCCCGCAAACCGGAGAATTCCTGCGGCGCATCGGAGGCCTGCTGACCTACCTGATTCCGCATTACATCCGCGAGGGGAAGAGCTATCTGACGATTGCGTTTGGCTGCACCGGAGGAAAGCACCGCTCGGTGATGCTCGCGGAATCGGTAAAGAAGGCGCTGGAGAAGCACGGCTACTCCGCGAAAGTGGTTCACCGCGACATCGAGAAGTGAATCGGTGAGCGCCCCCGCGCCCTAGAATTCAGCGGGCTGCGGAAACTTGACACGCCGCGGTGCGGCGAATAGCGTAACAGGTGGAAAAATCAGGGAGCCTGCAGCGTGGCCTCGCTGTTATCACCACAATTGAAGCGGCTGTTGAGTTACACACGGCCGTACACCTTTCGCCTGGCGCTGGGCGTGATGCTGCTGGCCTTCGTTGCACTGGCCGAAGGCGTGGTCGCGCTGATGTTGAAACTCGCGGTCGACTATGTGCTGGTCCCTTCGATCAATGTAACCAGCCTGCCCTTGGTCAAGTTACCCGGCGGCCGGCAGATCTTCCTCAATGCGTTCTTCCCGCCATACATCCATAACGTCTGGACCATTTTTGCGATTTCGCTGGTCGTGCTTTTCCTCGGGAAAGCGGTTGCGGAATACCTGGGGACGACACAGATCCAATATGCTGGACAGGCCGCGGTCATGGATCTCCGGAATCAGGTTTACGCGCGGCTGATCCGCCAGCCCATTGGCTTCTTTCAGCACCAGCCGACCGGAAGAATTATTTCCACCGTCATAAACGATGTCGAGAAGGCGCGTCTCGCACTCGGCGAATATCTCTCGGACATTTTTCAAAGGAGCTTCACACTCCTGGTATTCGTCGGAGTAATGTTTTATTTGAATTGGAAGATGGCGCTCGGCGCCGCCGTACTGGCGCCGCTGATCGTGCTCCCCGTGAACAAATTCGGCAGAAAAATCCGGCGTTCCTCGGAGAATAGTCAAACGCGGTTGGCGGACTTGAGCCAGATCCTGCAGGAAACGGTTGCCGGGAACCGCGTCGTCAAAGCTTTTGGGATGGAAGAATTTGAGATTAGGAAGTTTGCAGAAGTGGCGCGGAGACTGTTAAGGGAAAACATGCGGTGGGTGCGGGCCGCGGTGATCACCGCGCCGATCATGGATCTTCTGGGGGCCATCGTCATTCCGTTGCTTCTGCTCTATGCCCGCGACCGAATCCATCATCAGGTGCTGACCCAGGGCGATTTTTTTGCATTTATCTACGCGATGTTCAACGCCTACATGCCCATCAAGCGCATGGGATATGTCTACCAGCAGTTCCAGGCAGTGCTGGGGGCCAGCACGCAGGTGTTTGCGTATCTTGACCGGCAAGAAGAGAGAAACGAACAGCCGGGCGCAAAACCGCTCGCGCCCTTTTCGCGGGAGATCGTCTTCGACAATGTTGGGTTTTCTTATGAACACGACTCCGGCAGAGTGCTGGAAAAGATTCAATTCCGGGCGCGCCGCGGCGAAGTCCTCGCCCTGGTCGGCTCGAGCGGAGCCGGCAAGACGACACTCGTAAACCTTCTGCCACGATTTCACGAAGCCACATCCGGAACGATCTTCATCGATGGCGTGGGTATCCAGGAGGTGACCATCAAGTCGCTGCGCGAGCAGATCGCCATGGTGACGCAGGAGAACATCCTTTTCCACGACACCGTGTGGAACAATATCTGTTACGGTCTCGTGAACGTGCCCAGGGAGAAGGTCATGGCCGCAGCGCAGGCGGCGCTCGCTTATGATTTCATCCAGGAGCTTCCCAAGGGATACGATACAGTGATTGGAGAACGCGGGACGCGCCTCAGCGGCGGACAGCGGCAGCGGATTGCAATTGCGCGGGCGATTCTGAAAGATTCCCCGATACTGATTCTGGATGAAGCGACATCGGAACTGGATGCGGAGTCCGAGTTATACGTGCAAAAGGCGCTGGCAAATCTGATGGTGGGACGCACGACGTTCGTCATCGCGCACCGGCTCGCCACCATCCGGCGCGCGGACAAAATCCTGGTGCTGGAAGACGGACAGATCCGCGAAAGCGGAACGCACACCGAACTGATGGCGCGCGGCGGGACGTACGCGCGGCTTCACGATTTGCAATTTGCGGATGATGACATGCTGACGGCGGCGGAGGCCGCACCAGCAAAGATTGGTGCTTTACCCGATTCCATATGAGCCAAAAGACTACAGCACAGATGAAGAAAGCCGAATGCTTCTCCATGAGCGGATACGCGCAAGCGCGCGCCGAGCAGCATGGCTGGGCGGTGCGCGTCAGCGTGAAGAGCGTCAACCACCGGTTTCTCGATTTGAAGCTGCGGATGCCGGAAGGATTTGACCTCTACGAGTTGCGTCTGCGGCAGATTGTGAGGGAAAAAATTTACCGTGGGCATGTGGAAGTGACCGTGGGCGTGGAACCCGGGAAAGCGGCGCCCATACAGGTCAATAAGGAGTTGGTGCAGGCGTATCTGAAGGCCGCGGAAGCGCTCCGGCAGGAGACCAGGGCGGCGACGGATATGGACGTTGTTGCGCTCTTGAGGCTGCCCGGAGTGATCACCGGCGTCGCGACCGCCGTGCCGGAAACGGAAGAAGAGCAGGAAAAGCTCGGACAATCGCTGGATGTCTGCTTGCGGGATGCCCTGGGAAAACTGGATGATATGAGGCGCGCGGAAGGACTTCATCTGGTGGAGGAGTTGCGCGCGAGGCTTGCGAGGATCGGTGCGGAGACAGAAAAAGTGCGCGAACTGGTAGCAGCGCTGCGGCCGGCGTTTTCGCGGCGTCTCGACGCCAAGCTGAAGGAATTGCTGGGCGGGACGGGGATTGATCCGGCGCGGCTCGCCCAGGAGGCGGCGCTGCTTGCAGAACGCAGCGATATCAGTGAAGAATTAGACCGGCTGCGGAGCCACCTGCAGCAGTTCACGAAGCTTCTTGATGGAGCGGGGGAGATAGGGAAGAAACTGGATTTTCTTCTGCAGGAAATGCAGCGCGAGGCGAACACCATGCTCTCAAAAACGCCCGGAGTGGAAAGCGAAGCGCTGGCGATAACGGGTTTGGCACTGGAGATCAAGGCGGAGATCGAAAAACTGCGGGAACAGGTACAGAACATCGAATGAGCACCGGGACAGAGATTGCGCCGCTAGTGTTGATTGTTTCGGGGCCCTCGGGATCGGGTAAATCGACGCTGGTGCAGAAAATTCTGGAATTGCCGGGCACCATGCCTTCTATCTCATGTACTACACGGGCGCGCCGCGCGACCGAGGCCAGCGGGAAGTGCTATGATTTTGTGAGTGAATCGGAATTCGACGACATGGTGGCGCGCGGCGAATTCCTGGAGTACGCAAGAGTCTTCGGGAAACATTTCTACGGCACACCGAAGAAGTGGCTGGAGGAATCGCGGAAGAGGGGACTCGATCTGGTGCTGGAAATCGACGTTCAGGGCGCGGCGCAGGTAAAGGAAAAGCTGCCGGAATCGGTGGCGATTTTTATTTTGCCGCCGTCGCGCGAAGAGTTGGAACGGAGATTGCGCAGCCGCGGCCAGGATTCAGACGAAGAGATCGCACGGCGCCTGGCGAAGGCGCGCGATGAGATTGCGGCGTTCGGCAAGTATTACGATTTTTGCGTGGTGAATGATGATGTGGAAAGCGCGGGGCGTGAAGCGCAGGCCATTGTTACGGCGCTGCGCTGCACGAGCGCGCGATGGAGGGCGAGAGTGGAACAACTTCTGGCATCGTTTGGGAGGGAATGACTGAAATG
>Ga0209118_1001010_pt1 | contig 13865 bp, 8 predicted proteins | sample BlaSpr_A8_Ref_M1_FD_187988 | JGI IMG/M metagenome (GOLD analysis project Ga0209118, IMG submission 187988) | Forest soil microbial communities from Thunder Bay, Ontario, Canada - Black Spruce, Ontario site 2_A8_Ref_M1 (SPAdes) (version 2) | ecosystem: Environmental > Terrestrial > Soil > Boreal...
ATTCTTGTTGTACTTTTTGTAGTACTGCGTGACGAATCGCTGGGAGTCGCCCCAAATGGTCTGCATGATGCCCGGCCAGGGATTCCGAATGCAGATGTTACCGGCGTTTCCCGAGCCTGCTTTAACTTCATTTCCTTCCTCGTCCCAAATGATCGGAAAGATGCCGAGGACCGCGGGACCGGCGCTGCCAGGCTTCATGAGGTCGAGCGCAGGTTTGGTGCTACAGAGGAATCCGCCGGTTTCCGTTTGCCACCAGGTGTCGACGATGACGGCTTCGCCCTTGCCAACGACTTTGTAATACCACTTCCAAACTTCCGGCTCGATCGGTTCGCCGACGGTGGTCATGTGCTTGAAGTGGTAGTTGTAATTTTTCGGCTCATCGCCGCCCGCTTTGCGAAGCATGCGGATGGCGGTGGGGGAAGTGTGGAAAATGTTGACGTCCAGCCGTTCAGCGATGCGCCAGGGACGGCCGGCGTCGGGGAACTGCGGGACTCCTTCGTAGAGTACGCTTGTCGCGGCGAGAGCCATCGGGCCGTAAACGATATAAGAGTGCCCGGTAATCCAGCCGATGTCGGCCATGCACCAGTACACGTCTTCGGGGTGAATGTCCTGGTAATACTTGGCGGTCCCGGTGACGTAGGCGAGATAGCCTCCGGTGCGGTGCTGGCAGCCCTTGGGCTTGCCTGTGGTGCCGCTGGTATACATCAGGAAGAGTGGAGCTTCGGCATCCTGCGAGACGGGCTCGACGATCTGGCCGCGATATTGTTCCAGGACTTCGTCAGAGAAGAAGTCGCGGCCCATGATCATGGGTGTTTCGGAAGTGTATTTTCCGGGATAGCGTTTCCACACGAGGACCTTGTCAATCTCCTGGCCCTCTTTAGTCGCGGTTCGCACGGCGATATCCGCGCTGGCCTTGTGATCCACCCACTTGCCGTTGCGGTGATAGCCGTCGGCGTAGATGAGGACGCGGCTGCCGGAATCGGCAGCGCGCATGCCGCAGGCCTCGCCGCTGAACCCGCCGAAGACGACGGAGTGGACGACTCCGAGCCGCGCGCAGGCCAGCATGGTGATCGGCAACTCCGGAATCATCGGCATGTGGATGGTGACACGATCGCCGGTTTTCAGTCCGGCGAAATCACGAAGCATCGCGGCAACTTCGTTCACGCGTTTGTAGAGTTCCTGGTAGGTGATCACGGTAGCGGCTTCGCCTTCCGGCTCGGGGACGAAGATCAGCGCAGCCTTGTTCTTGTATTTAGCGAGATGGCGGTCGACGCAGTTGAAGCACGCGTTGAGTTTGCCGCCGACGAACCATTTCCAGAAGGGCGGGTTGCTGGTGTCGAGGGTCTTTCGCCAGGGTTTGTCCCAACGGAGGAGGGAAGCGTAATGGTCGAAGCATTCCGGAAAATGCTTTTCGCTGAATTTTTTGACGAAAGCGGGATCGGCGAGATTGGCCTGTGCAATGAATTTTTTGGAAGGTCGAAAGTATTCTTCTTCTTTCCAGTGCACGGCAATTTGCGCTTCGGTGAGCTTTTGCTTGCCCTTCGATGCTTTCGTTTTCTGGCGTGCTTTGGCCACGGCGGCAACTCCCCTTCGAAGATCGATTTCGGTCGTGACGCAACAACGAGGGCAACCTGGTTCGGGCAAGCTCACTTCAAGAAAAAGGGAACATGCCCGAACCGATAATGCTACTGGGCGGGCGCGCGAGTCAATCGGCGGAACCCGGCTATTTCATACCACCGACTTCGTTCCAGATGAGGGTGCCGTGTGTCTCCTTGAGGAACAAGCTTCCCACGACGAAAGTAACGCTGGCCACGATCATCGGGTAGTAGAGGCCGGCGAGAATATTCCCTGTCGCCGCGCAGCTCCATAATCCGATGAGCGGCAGGAGGCCGCCAAAAACGCCGTTGCCGATGTGATAGGGAAGCGAAAGAGACGTATAGCGAATCTTCGCCGGGAAAGCCTCGACGAGATATGCCGCGATCGGGCCGTAGATCATGCAGACGTAAAGCACCTGGATGAAGACCAGAAAGACCAGCATGGGGACATTCGGGTTGGCTGCTTCTTTCGCAGGTACCGGCGTGTTGGTGGCGGGGTCGATGGTCATGGGGGTCAAGCTGATTGCGCCTGTGACTTTGCTTTTTGCGGATTTTAAGTTGTCAACGTTGTTCCCCGCAGCGTGCTCCATCGCTTTGTAGATCGGGATGTAGGTAAGGACGGCGAGCAGACATGCACCCATCATCAGCCATTTGCGGCCGATCTTGTCCGAGATGGCGCCGAAGACGGTGAAGAATGGCATGGCGAGAAGCAGCGCGATGGCGATGATGATGTTGGCGGTTTTGGTGTTCACCTTGAGGATCGTCTGCAGGTAGAAGAGAGCATAGAACTGGCCGGTGTACCAAACGACGCCCTGGCCGGCAGTGGCGCCGAAGAGCGAGATAAGCACGCGCTTAAGATTCTCCCATTTCCCAAAAGCATCCTTGAGCGGTTGCGTAGAGGTCATTCCCGCGCTCTTGATGGAGGCGAAGATCGGCGACTCCTTCATCTTCAAGCGGATGTAGAGCGAGATGCTGACCAGGATGATGGAGATCAGGAAGGGAAGGCGCCAGCCCCACGCGCTAAAGGCCTCCTTGCTCATGGATTGCTGGGTGAGCAGGATCACAATGAGGGAGACGAATAGGCCGAGAGTCGCAGTGATTTGAATGAAACTGGTGTAGAAGCCGCGCTTGTTATCGGGAACGTGCTCGGCCACGTAAACGGCAGCACCACCGTACTCACCACCAAGGGCCAAGCCTTGCAAGACACGGATGAGAATTAGCGTGATGGGAGAAAACCATCCGGCAGTCTTATAAACTGGCAGAAGACCGATCAGAAAGGTTGCGGCGCCCATAATAGTGAGCGTCACGAGGAAAGCATATTTGCGGCCGACCAGGTCGCCAATGCGTCCGAAGAAAAGCGCTCCGAACGGACGCACCAGGAATCCCACCGCGAACGTCGCCAGATAGGCGATGTAGGCGAAAGTGTCGTTTCCCGGTGGATAGAACTTGAGCGCAAGGACGGCTGCCAGGCTGCCGAAAATATAGAAGTCGTACCACTCGATCATGGTGCCAACGCTGGAGGCGAAAATCACTCGCCAGATGCTGTACTCGGCAGTTCCTCCCACTGGAATTGCGTCTGCTCGGCTGGCCATGCTTCCTCCTGTTCAACTTCAAGCTGGGTGTTGAGATACGCCTCCGCCGGAGCGTCTTCGGCGGCGAAGCTGCGGGACACAACTCTACTTTACGGGCTACTCCTTCCTCTTGAATCCCCTCTGTTTACTCGCGATCAGGGATGCGAGCCAGACTTCGGTGGCGGAAGGGCTTTCGAACGCCCCGTTCATATACGCCTCTGCCTGCGTTGTCAAGAAATGACTTAACCGCCCCGGGAGACAGGCCAGAATGGATTTCTTGCGCGGATTCCTTTGGGGGGGATTTGTCCGTCTGGAGCAGTCGCAATCGTGATAGAACTCAGGCTTGAACCTTCACGACGCGATATTCCTGTTCGTTACCGGGGCCCTCGGGGGAGGCATCAACGCCGTCGCAGGGGGCGGGAGTTTCGTTTCTTTTCCCGCCCTCCTGTTCACGGGAGTGCCGCCAGTGACGGCGAATGCGACCAACACGCTGGCGCTCTGGGTTGGCACGACGGCCAGCGGCGGCGCCTATCCTCAAAAACTGAACATCCCGCGGCGCATCATGATCCCGCTTGTGATTACGAGCGTAGTCGGCGGTTTGGCAGGAGCGTTTCTGCTCATCAATACGCCTGCGCAGACTTTTCTTCGCGTTCTGCCGTGGCTGCTACTTGGTGCGACGCTGCTGTTCGCATTCGGCAAGCATCTTACGGGGCGGATTTCCGCTGGAATCTCGCACGACGCGACGAATGCAGCGGTGACCGGCGCTTCGATCTTTGAGCTGCTGGTGGCGGTCTACGGAGGCTACTTCGGTGGCGGGATTGGGATCATGAACTTGGCTATGCTTGCGGCAATGGGCATGACCGATATTCATGCGATGAACAAGCTCAAGGTGATCCTTGGAGGGATCATCAACGGCGTTGCCACCGTCACGTTTATCGCTACCCGGGCGATCCTGTGGCCCCAGGGAATGGTGATGACGGCCGGCGCACTCCTGGGTGGCTATTCCAGCGCGCACTACGCCCAGAGGCTGCCGCAAGCCTGGATACGCGCTTTCGTTATTCTGGTAGGGATGGCCATGACCATCTATTTTTTCATTCGAGGCTATCGCTAGACACCGCGTGGAGCCTTTCCATCACATCGATTTTTCTTTTCCCCACAGACTCTTTTGATATAGTCCCCGCTATATGTCCACTGCTGGCACTCATCTGGAAGCAAAACTCACTAAAGCGACGCCACTCACGCGAAATCAAGTCCGGGGATTCTGGGCCTCGTGGGGAGGCTGGACGCTCGACGGCATGGATTCGTTCATTTACGCCCTGGTTCTGGTACCTTCCTTACGCGAACTCCTGCCGCGATCCGGCATTGCCGCTACGAAAGGCAACATCGGCTATTACGGCGGATTGCTCTTTGCGCTGTTCCTGTGCGGATGGGGGCTCGCGTTTCTCTGGGGCCCGGTCGGCGACAAGTTTGGTCGCGTTCGAACGCTCATGCTCACCATCGTTTGGTATTCGGTGTTCACTTTCCTCAGTGCGCTGGTGACGAGTGTCTGGCAGCTTGCCGGGCTGCGCTTGCTGGCAGGAATCGGCATCGGTGGCGAATGGGCGATGGGGGGCACCTTCGTCGCCGAAGAGTGGCCGGAAGACCGCCGGCGCGCCGGCGCGGGATACATGCACACGGGATATTACGTGGGGATTCTTCTTGCCGCGGTGCTGAACTACTGGATCGGCAGCCGCTATGGATGGCGCACGATGTTTCTTGTTGGGGGATTGCCCGCGCTTCTGCTGGCGTGGGTTCGTCACGGCGTAACCGAGCCGCAGCGCTGGCGGCAAAAGCAAGGAGTCGTACGTTCCTGGCAAATCTGGCAGCCGTTCGCGATACTTTTTTCTAGCGGCCTGCGCCGGAGAACCATTCTGAATTCCTTGTACATGCTGGCTTCCATTTGCGGCCTCTGGGCAGGAACGGTGTACGTTCCGGCGGCGGTGACGGTGCTTGCGGAAGCGGCTGGCCGAGCGGGGCCCCATGCGACGCAACTCGCTTCGAGCGCCACTATGCTTGTTGCTCTTGCGACGATTTTGGGCTGTCTGGCGATGCCGTGGCTTGCGGAAAGACTCGGACGGCGCGGCGCATTGGGTTTTTTTTTCGCGCTGATGCTGGCCTTCATCGCGCTCACGTTTGGAAAGGTCTTCTATCTCGGGGCGGCCGCGCTGCCGTGGTTCTTTGTTTGCCTTTTCTTTCTTGGCTTGGGCGGCGCGAATTTTGCGGTTTATACCCTATGGCTGCCGGAACAATATCCGACGGAGTGCCGGGCGAGCGCTTTCGCGTTTTCCACTTCCTTTGCGCGATTTGGCGGAGCGGGGATCACCTTTCTGGTCGGCGCCGGCGTTCAGCATTTTCAATCCCTGGGAATTCCCGTCGCCCTGACGTCCATCGCCTTCGCCATTGGTCTGCTTCTCCTTCCCTTTGGCACGGAAACCCGCGGGCAGACCTTGCCGGCGTAGGGTTCGCGATGGACTACGATGAATAAGACCGACGTTGAAACAAAGGTTTTTCCTATCGAAGCCTTGAGCGAATTTTGCACTCGCGTGTTCCTGCACTCCGGAGTGCCCAAGAACGATGCGATGCAAGCAGCCGACGTACTAGCTTCCGCGGACTTGCGCGGTATTGATTCGCATGGTGTGGCCCGGCTGCACAGTTATTTCGACATGCTCAACGAGGGACGGATCAATCCCAAACCTGAAATCAAAGTGGTGCGCGCAACGCTGAGTACCGCGACCGTGGATGGCGACAATGGCCTGGGTTTAGCTGTGGGCCCGCAAGCGAATCGCATTGCCATGGACATGGCGGAGAAAGCCGGCTCGGGTTGGGTCAGCGTGTGCAATACCAATCACTTCGGCATCGCCGGCTACTACGTGCTCAAAGCTCTGGAACGCGACCTGATCGGCTGGGCGATGACGAATTCGACGAAGCTGGTCGCGCCGTTGTGGGGTGCGGAGCGCATGCTCGGCACCAACCCCATATCCATCGCCTTTCCGGGCAAGGAAGAACCGCCCATCGTGATCGACATGGCCACCAGCGCCGCCGCATACGGAAAAATCGAAATTGCGCGCCGGCGCGGCGAGCCGATTCCCGAGGGCTGGGCCATCGACAGCGAGGGCCGCCCCACAACCAATCCGGATGACATGGTCGACGGAGGTGCGCTCTTGCCTCTCGGTTCCGATCGCGACCGGGGCGGACACAAAGGCTACGGTCTCGCCATTATGGTGGACGTCCTCTGCGGTGCTCTCAGCGGCGCGAATTGGGGGCCGTTTGCGCCGCCCTTCGCCCTTCGGCAGGAAATTCCGAAACGCAGCGTCGGCAAGGGCATCGGCCATTTCTTCGGCGCGATGCGCATCGACGGCTTTCTGGATGGTGATTTATTCAAGCGTCAGATCGACGACTACATCCGCGTCTTTCACGCCACCAAACCAGCGCCTGGCACCAACGGCCCGCTGATCCCTGGCGATCCCGAACGCGAGATGGAACAAGTGCGGCGCAAGAAAGGTGTGCCTCTGATTTTGCCGGTCGTCGAGGAGTTGCGGGACATCTCCCGGAAAACCGGCATTTCCTTCGAGTAGCGGTTTGCAGGGATCGATTAACTCCGCAGCGATTCGATTGACTCGCCACGAATGGACGCATCCACGAGCTGAATCGTGTGCACCACGGGAATCTTCTGGCCTTGGCGCGCCAGTGCGGATTCGATTTGCAACACACATCCGGGATTTCCCGTTGCCACCACGTCTGCATTCAACGGAGCAATGAGCCCCGCCTTGCGGTCCCCCAGTTCATTGGCGGCATCCGGCTGCACGAGATTGAAGATTCCCGCCGAGCCGCAGCAGATGGCGGCTTCAGGAATTTCCGCAAGCTCCAGACCGGGAATGCTCGAAAGTAAAGCGCGGGGCTGCGAACGAACGCCTTGCGCATGCTGCAAGTGACACGAATCATGGAACGCCACGCGCAGTTTAAGCCGATGGCGTGTGGCGCGCGGCTCGAGCCCGGCCAATACTTCGCTGATGTCTTTGCATTTTGCCGCGAAGTCCCTAGCTCGACCGGCGTACTCGGGATCGTCTCGGAGCAAGTGCCCGTACTCTTTCACGTTTGAGCCGCACCCTGCCGCGTTGGTGACGACCGTCTCGACGTCCGCCCGTTCGAACGCGTCAATCGTCCTTTTCGCCAGCTCCACCGCTGCTGTTTCCTCTCCGGCGTGTACCAGAAGCGCTCCGCAGCACGGCTGCGTCTCCGGCGCGACGACTTCGCAGCCTTCGGCGGCGAGAACGCGCGCGGTGGCGGCATTGACTTGCGAAAAGAATTCGCGCTGCACGCAACCCAGCAGCAAACCAACCCGTCGGCGCTTCGTGCCTGCGGCCGGCGTGATTTCCGCGACCGCTTCACGCGGCCCAAGCTTGGGAAGCAGCGCTTCCATCGCCCGCACCTTCTTCGGCAAGAGCTTCAGCAGGCCCAAGCCGCGCACGACAGCCTGCAATCCGGATTTCTGATAGGCAAGCAGCGGCAAGCGCATTCGCCGCAAGCGCTCCGGCCGCGTAAATGTTTCGAACATAAATCGCCGATGGAGCTTTTCTCGAGTCGAGCGTTCGGTCTTTCGTTCGATCTGTGCGCGTGTCGCCTCGATGAGTTTTCCGTAGTCCACCCCAGACGGGCACGCGGTCATGCAAGCCATGCAGCCCAGGCAGCTATCGAAGTGGCTCACCCACGTCGAATTCATTTCCGCGGCGCCCTCGCTCGCCATCTTCATGAGGTAGATGCGGCCGCGCGGTGAATCCATCTCCTGCCCCCACAACACGTAGGTGGGGCAAACGGGCAAACAAAATCCGCAGTGAACGCACTTTTCGATGATCTCGTTCGAGGGCGGATGGTGCGTGTCGAAGGCGCTCGCGCATTCCTGCTTTGCGGTCAAGTCTGCCATCAAATGCCACCCACAAACCGGCCAGGATTCAGAGTGTTCTTTGGATCGAGCTGCTGTTTCACCGCTTTCATCAATGGCAGCGCATCACCGGCAGTTCCCCAGGCGTCGAATGCCGGCATCTTGCTCGGACGATGGAGCGCGACAAGCAAACCATCCTGGCCTTGCAAATCGTCACGCAACGCCTGAAGCGCCGCGCACAACATACCCGGCTTGCCTTCCAATCGAAGCCATCCGAGGCCCGTTGCATACAATAACGCTTTCCACCGGACCTGCTGCGCGTTTGCCGAATGCGCCACCAGTTTCATCGTGCGCGCCATGTTTGTTGGCAAGATGCTGATTTTCGCGATGGCCGCGCTTGCTGGAGCGGAAAAAGCCCAAAGCTCTTCGCGCGCCGTCCAGGATGAGTTGGAAGCCTCAGAAACGCTTGCAGGTGCGGCGAGATTCCGAAGTTGCGCTTCCTGGGCCGCGAGGCCGGCCTCGGTGCCTTCAAACAGAATGTCCGAGGCCGGAGGTTTTTCATCGGAGAAATGCGACTGAAGATAGGTGTGGGCAAGTTTCGAATCCTGAACCGCGAGGACAAATTTCTGCGTCTCCTCCGCATTCACACTGGAAATGCTGAAGGAATGCGAGTTGAGAGGAAGCGGATGGAGGCGGAAGACGGCACGCGTGATGACGCCGAGAGTGCCAAAGGCCCCGGTGACGAGCTTGGGAAGATCGTAGCCGGCGACGTTTTTCACCACCTTGCCGCCGCTGCTTGCGAGCGTTCCGTCGGGAAGAGCAATGGTGACACCGATGATGAGGTCGCGGAGCGCGCCGAACCGAAGGCGCAATGCGCCGCTGTCGTTGGTGGAGAGCACGCCACCGACGGTGGCCTTTTCCGGCCACAGCGCATCAAGCGCCAACCGCTGGCTATGTTGCCCGAGCGTTTCCTGCAATCTTTGAATGGTGCAGCCGGCTTCGACGGTTACGGTGAGATCCGCCCAGGCGTGCTCGATGATTTCCGTCATGCGCGCCGTTGACAAAATCAAGTCCGCTCGCGCTGGTGAATTTCCCCACCCCAGTTTCGTGCCTCCGCCCCGCGGAATCACCGCCAGCCCCGCCTCATTCGAAAGTCGCAAAATCTCGGCAAGCTCTCTTTCCGTTCCTGGTTCAATCACCAGCTTCGGCTGCGCTCCGGCGGCTGCATCCGCAGCCGTCGCCGCCCGCACGAACTCATTCCCGACAAGGGCGATGAATTTGTAGCGCAGCGCCGAGTGCAGGCCGCTCGCTTCGGATTTGGTTGCGGCGTCCATCGGCCGGTGTCAGTAGCGCTCCGCGATCCCCGCGGATTCAAGAGGGTGCGGCATGTATTCCCCAGGTTTTTCGCCGCAGAGCCGTGGGGTCGGAAAGATTTTCGTAGGATTCGAAAGCTGCAGGGGATCGAAGGCACAGCGGACGCGTTGCATAGTCGTCAAATCGGGCTCGGCGAACATTTTCGACATCATTTTCTTTTTGTCTTCGCCAACGCCGTGTTCTCCCGTAATCGATCCCCCTGCAGCAATGCAGAGTTCAAGAATCTTCGATGAGAGCGACTCGGCCGCTTCCTCCTGTCCCGCGATGCGCCGGTCGTACAGAACCAGCGGATGCAGGTTCCCATCACCTGCATGAAACACATTAGCCACGCGCAACCCTGCTTCCTGGCTCAGTCGCTCAATTTCGCTCATCACCTGCGGCAGCGCCGTTCGTGGGATCACTCCGTCTTGCACAATATAGTTCGGCGAAATCCGTCCCATCGCCGCAAAGGCCGCCTTGCGCCCTTTCCAGACGAGCGCGCGTTCGGTGTCCGACTGCGCCAGGCGAATTTCCGACGCGCCATTCGAACGGCAAATCTCGTTGACGTGGGTCATCAAAGCTTCGACTTCCGCGACGGGACCGTCGAGTTCGACGAGCAGCAGGCCGCCGCAGCTTGGATAATTTGCGTGCACCGCTGCTTCCGCAGCTTGAATGGCGAGGTTATCCATCATTTCGATGGCAGCAGGCAACATTCCGGCGGCGATGATATCGCTCACCGCCGCGCCTGCTTCGTTTGTCGAGGGGAAAGCGGCCAGCAACGTTCGAATGCACTCGGGCCGCTTCACAATCCGCAGAATGATTTTGGTGGCAACGCCGAGAGTGCCTTCCGAGCCGACGAAAACTCCGGCGAGATCATAGCCCGGGGTGTCGAGAGTTTTTCCGCCGAGATGGACGAGCGAGCCATCGGGAAGGATGACTTCCAGGCCCAGGACATGCGTTGTCGTAAAGCCGTACTTCAGGCAATGCGCGCCGCCGGAATTTTCCGCTACGTTTCCGCCGATGCTGCAGATCGATTGCGAAGAAGGATCGGGCGCATAGAAATATTCTTGCGGCGCGACGCGCCCGGTGACGTCGAGATTAATGACCCCGGGTTCTACGATCACGCGCGCGTTCGCGAAATCGACGTCGAGGATACGATTCATTCGCGCCAGGCTGATGACAATCCCGTTTTCAACGGGGAGCGCGCCGCCGCTTAAGCCTGTGCCCGCGCCGCGCGCCACGAACGGGATTCGTTCACGGTGACAGATTCGAACGGCCGCCTGAACTTGTTGAGTGGAATTTGGCAGCAGGACCGCTCGAGGCATGACTCGGAAATTGGTTAGGCCATCGCACTCGTAAGTATGAAGTTCTTCGGGCGAAGAGATCAGCCCGCGGCCGCCGACGATCGTTCGAAGCTCATCAAGAATGCGCGCTTCCATAGGATTCATCCACCGGAATGCAAGAAGAAGCTTGCCCCATCAGTGAATGAAGTTCAACCCATTGGGGACAAATTGTGGAAAGACGTAGGCATACATCATGACGATGATGCCGACGATGGCCGCGAGAGCCACGGAGTGCCAGAAGACGAACCGGAAGATAGAGCCTTCGTTGCCGACCTGATTGGTGGCGGCAGTAGCGATGCAGATGGACTGCGCGTCGATCATTTTGCCCATGACGCCGCCAGCGCTGTTCGTTGCACACATGAGAATGGGGCTGAGGTTGAGCTGCTGGGCAGTGATTTTCTGCAAGCCGCCGAAGAGAACGTTTGAAGACGTGTCGCTGCCCGTGAGCGCTACCCCGAGCCAGCCGATGAAAGTGCCAAAGAAAGGAAAGAACCAGCCCGTACGCGTGAACGCGAGACCTAAAACTGCGTCCATGCCGGAGTAGCGCGTGACGTAGCCCAGGCCGAGCATGCAAGTCATCGCGACAATCGCGAACCGCAGTCGGACGAGAGTATGTCCGAAGATTTGTAAGAGTTTGCCCGGTCCGAGACCCAGAAGCAGGCCAGCAAGAATCGCCGCTATGAAGCAGCCCGTTCCTGTAGCCGTGAGCCAATTGAAATCGAAACGCGCGCCTTCGGCGGTGGCCTTCTGCACAACGGGCGCCGTTCGAAACACTTTGCCATGCAAATACGGCCAGTCCCATCCCGCCGGGCCGGGCCGAGGTTTGCCATCCGGCATCATCACCTTGAAGGCCGGCGTCGTCGCCTTATTCATGGCCAACTTTACGCTGGGTAAACCCCAAAGCAGCACGAGGACGGAGAGAATTGCGAAGGGCAGCCAAGCCTTGGCGGTCTGACCGCCTGAGTAGTGCTTGGCCACTTCGTTGCGTGCTACTTTCGCCGCATCTTCTTGGCGCTCGTCTTCAAATCGCCAGATTCGCTTCGGCTGCCACACGCGGAGGAAAACCATCGTGGCGATCAGGGAAACGACTCCGGCGGCGATATCCACAAGGTTGCTGTCCATGTAATTCGCCCAGAACCATTGCGTGGCGGCGAAGGAGCCTCCTACCACGAGAATGGCCGGAAGGACTTCGAACGTTTCCGACCAGCTGACCATTGCACGAACTAGCCAGAAAGGCACGATAACCGCGGTGATGGGAAGAATGCGGCCGATCATCGCGCTCAGATCGCTTTCCGGCAGCCCCGTCACGCTTGCCAGTGCATGCACGGGAGTCCCGATGGCTCCCCAGGCGACTGGCGCCGTGTTGGCGATGAGGTTGAGCGCGGCGGCCTGGAACGGCTTGAAACCGAGGCCGATCATAAACGCACCGGCGATAGCGACGGGTGCGCCGAATCCCGCGCATCCTTCGATGAAAGCGCCAAAGCAGAAGGCCACGAGCAGGAGCTGCAAGCGGCGATCCGGAGTGATGGCCGCGACGGACTGCTTCATGATTTCGAATTGGCCGGTCTCAACGGAAATGTCGTAGAGAAAGACGGCGGCGATGACGATCCAGACGATTTTGAGGAGACCAAAAGCCGAGCCGTAGAAAAAGCTGCTGACAGCAAGGCGAGCAGGCATTCCGAAGACCACTATTGCACAAATGACCGCTGTTGCCGCGCCGGCGACGGCGCAAAGATGCGCGCGCACTTTTAACCCCGCCAGCAGGCCTAGCAGGACGATGATTGGCAGCGCTGCGACGAGCGTCGAAAGCCACCAGTGTCCCAGCGGATCATAAACTTGTGTCCAAGTCACAGCTGAACCTCCAGCACACTAATTTTTTCGAAATTTCGGTGGGCCCAATCTCTCAAACCGCCCACGAAAAGTAAGAGTACCTAACGGAGCCACCGGTCTTATCCGAAAAACCTTGCGCTTCGGTCGCTGAGATACTTCCTTACCGCGTTCTTGTCAAGCGATAACTGATTCTTGCCTCCCCTGTTTATGAACGCCGCATGAACGCCGTAGGTGCTAGGCAAATCTGCGGCGCCGGACAGCATCAGAGCCGTTGTAGACTATCGTCGAATCTTTTGAAACTGGCAAAGGCGCTCGATATGCCGCCTAGAACTCCCCTCTCCACGCTCCTCGCCTCAAGTCTGTTGGCGGCACCGTTTTTCGAGCCACCCCAGCTGCCCGCTCTCAGTTCCGCCTCGGAGGAGATCCAAAACACCGCATCGTTCGGATCGCCGCAGAATTCGATCGATGAGAAATACACCTTGCGCGGAACGGTCGTCAATTCGCTTACCGGCGAACCCATCCGCGGCGCGCTCGTGCAGATTTATTTCCTTGGACAGACTGCTATGCTCACGGGACCGGATGGAAAATTCCAGTTCGACGGCCTTCCCGCCGGACAGACCACGATGGCGGTGCGAAAACCCGGCTTTTTCACCGAAGAAGAAATTCAGCCTTCCGGGGGAGGGCAACGGCTGGCCACCACGGGTCCGAATACTTCACCAATTGTGCTCAAGTTGATTCCCGAAGGCGTTATCTACGGAAAGATCAGCGAGGATGACGGCGAGCCGATCGAAGGGCTTCTGATCCAACTTCTGTCGCAGCGCTTACAAGACGGCAGAAAGGTGTGGGAAGAACGGACTGGCACGACGACTGATGAAGAGGGAATGTTTCGGATTGCAGAACTGCACCCAGGCAGCTATTTTTTTTCCGCAGGACCGAGCCGCGCTCCCCTCACGTTTCCTTCCAAATTGTCACAGTCGGGGGCGCAGGGTATTCCAGTCACGTTTTATCCAAGCGGTTCCGATCTCGCCGCTGCTGCCCCAATCCCGATCACCCCGGGAAAGCGGTTTGAAGTGAATCTATCGCTTTCGCCGCGGCCTTTCTATCGTGTCTCCGGGATGATCGCGGGTTACGGACAGGGTCAGTATGTAAATCTCCAAGTCCTGGACTCCACCGGAAAATCCGTTGCAAACAACTCGCGTTTCGACGCCGCGAGCGGTTCCTTCCAAATTCTCTGGATTCCGGCCGGGGCTTATGC